>WPCK01071032.1_pt1 | contig 161642 bp, 138 predicted proteins | sample 5399851 | NCBI WGS metagenome assembly WPCK01 (sample SAMN12869471, study PRJNA574797) | sludge metagenome | isolation source: wastewater treatment of pH11 | place: China:Beijing | collected 2019-05-20
CTCTATGGTCCAACGGAAGCCACTGTTGATGTAAGTTATTATGAGTGTCATCCTGGCGGGAATTCAGAGGTTGTCCCTATTGGTAAACCGATTTATAACACAGAATTATATATTATGAGTGGCGAACAGGTCCTTTGTCCAATTGGTGTTGCTGGTGAATTATGCATTGCAGGAGACGGTTTAGCTCGAGGTTATTTCAATAGGCCAGACCTTACGGCTGAAAAGTTTATTGACCACCCAATGAAAGTCGGAGAGAAATTATATAAAACAGGAGATCTAGCACGGTGGTTACCTGACGGAAATATTGAGTACCTAGGGAGAATGGACCATCAAGTGAAAATTAGAGGATATCGTATTGAGTTGGGAGAAATTGATTACCACTTATTAACACATGAAGCTATCAAAGAAGTAGTGGTGGGCATGAGAGAAGATACACAAGGCGATCGATACTTATGTGCCTATGTAGTCGCAACAAAAGACCTGACGATAGAAGAAGTGCGTGAGCATTTGTCACAATCTATACCTGAGTATATGATTCCGTCTACCTTTGTTCAATTACCAAGGATGCCACTAACCCCGAATGGAAAGATTGATCGAAAAGAACTTCCTGCACCTGAAGGAAACATCATGACGGGCACAAAATACGTCGCTCCATCTAATGAGGTAGAGGAAAAGTTAGCACGGATTTGGTCTGAACTTCTTGGTGTTGACCCAATTGGCGTTCACGATAACTTTTTTCACCTTGGTGGACACTCGTTAAAAGCAACCATCATGATAGCAAGGCTAAGTAAGGAGATGGGGGTTTCAATTCCTTTGAGAGAAGTATTTACTACACCAACAATTGAAGGAATTGCTAAGTATATTCAAAAGGCGGAGAAAGAATTAATTTCAATTGAAGTAGCCGAAGCAAGGGAATTTTATCCTTTGTCAGCTGCCCAAAAAAGGCTATACATTTTACAAGAGTTTGAAGATAAATCTATTACCTACAATATGCCTCTCTTACTAGAAATAATTGGTCACTTAGATGTTCAGCGTCTAGAAGATGCATTTAAACATTTAATAAAACGACACGATTCTCTAAGGACATCGTTTACTACTGTAGGAGACGAACCTGTCCAATGTATTCATGAGGAGATAGAATTTGAAATCGCCTTCAGTGAAAGTAAAAGTGAGCTAATAGAGGAGAATATATCAGCATTTATTCGCCCTTTTAACCTGGAAAAAGCACCATTACTTAGAGTAGAGCTAGTTCACATTTCAAACAAACATCATTTTCTTTTATTCGATATTCATCATATTATTTCTGATGGGGTTTCTATAAATCTTATAAAAAATGAGTTAATGAACCTTTATGAAGGCAAGCAATTACCCGAGTTATGTATTCAATACAAGGATTTCTCAATGTGGGAGAATAACAGGGTCACTACAAGTACAGTGGAGGAGCAAGGAGCTTATTGGTTAGAAAAATATAATGATGATCTACCGTTGTTAGAGTTACCTACTGACTATTCTAGACCGCTCGTAAAAGATGAAAATGGAGACCGTTTTAATTTTACAATAGAAAATGAAACTCTATTTCGGTTGGAAACCATCGCTAAAGATAATGAAGCAACGTTATATATGGTTCTATTAGCAGCGTATAATGTGCTACTTTCTCGGTATAGCGGACAAGAGGACATTATTGTAGGTACCCCTATAGCTGGACGCCGTCATACGGATCTGGAAAACATTGTGGGAATGTTTGTCAATACTTTGGCTTTAAGAAACTTTCCAACAGCAGAACTCAGCTTCAAGGAATTTTTAACGCATGTAAAGAGTAACTGTCTTGATGGATTTGATCACCAAGACTATCCTTTTGAAATGCTTGTCGAAAAACTTGGTTTGCAGAGAAACCCTAGTCGTAACCCCTTGTTTGATGTAATGTTCGTTTTACAAAATATGGAACAAAGTACCTTTCATCTTGAAGGGTTAACAGTAAACCATCGTAATTTTATCCATAATGTTGCAAAATACGATCTTACATTAAGTGCAATAGAGACAGACGTTGGTTTACAATGCAGTCTAGAGTATAGAACCAGTTTGTTTACAACCGATACAATCCAGCGTATGGCTGGTCATTATAACCAAATTCTTCAACAAATTACCGGAAATCCGACTATTTATCTAAGTGATATTGATATTCTAACAGAACCAGAGAAACGAGAAATAATCCTGAATTTCAATGATAACAAAACAAACTATCCTAAGGATAAACCTTTATATTGCCTATTTGAGGAAATTGCAGAAGAGTTTCCGAATAAGGTTGCAGTAAGACTTGATGAGGAACAACTGACGTACGCTCAATTAAACGAAAAAGCGAATCAATTAGCAAGGTTATTACGTAAAAAAGGGGTTAAAACCGATGAAGTTGTCGGTATGATGGTAGATCGTTCCCTAGAAATGATTATTGGAATTCTCGGTGTATTAAAGGCAGGGGGAGCTTATCTTCCAATCGACCCAGATTATCCGGAGGAGCGCATTCGATATGTAATAGAAGATAGTCAAACTAAATTCTTACTATTACAGGAAAAAACTCGTTTAGCATTTTTCAATGGTCAAGTTATTTATCTTGATCAGCCAAATAATTATACAGGTGAAAAATCAAACATAGGCGTTGTTAATTCTTCAAGAGATTTAGCTTACGTAATGTATACTTCAGGTTCTACGGGTAAACCAAAAGGTAACTTGACGACTCATTTTAATATAACAAGGGTTGTGAAAGACACCAATTATATCAATATCACTTCCGAAGATCATGTCATTCAATTATCTAATTATGCCTTTGATGGTTCTACCTTTGATATTTTCGGAGCGCTTTTAAATGGGGCAACACTAATTTTGGTTAATAAGGACCAAGTGTTAGATATGGAAGAACTCTCAAAGGTGCTTCAAACATACGAGAAAACGGTGTTTTTTATGACAGCTGCACTCTTTAATATGTTGGTAGATACTAATATAGCGGCGCTTTGTAAGATACGTCAATTAATTGTTGGAGGGGATAAGTTATCTGTTCCACATGTAAGGAAAGCGTTAGAAATAATGGGTCCCGGAAGACTTATTAATGGATATGGTCCGACTGAAAGTACCGTTTTCACAGCGTGTTACCCAATATACACAGTGAAAGAAAATGGGGAGTCAATTCCTATAGGCAAGCCTATATCGAATACAGGTGTTTTCATCATTGATAAGCATGAGAAACTAGTGCCAATCGGTGTGCCGGGCGAATTGTGTATTTCAGGTGATGGTCTTGCTAGAGGATATTTAAATAGACCTGATTTAACAAACGAAAAGTTTATTAATCATCCATTTATTGCTGGAGAGAAACTATACAAATCAGGGGATATTGCTCGTTGGTTACCTGATGGAAACATTGAGTTTATCGGTAGGCGGGATCATCAGGTGAAAATTCGTGGCTTCCGTATTGAACTAGGTGAAATCGAGCACCAGTTGATGAAATATAAAGGAATTACGAAGACTGTCGTCGTCGATAAAGTTGATGACTCAGGGGACAAATATTTGTGTGCTTATTTTGTAGCAGATGAAGAAGTAAGTATAGATCAATTACGAGAAATGATTTCTCTTGAACTTCCAGATTACATGGTTCCAACCTTCTTCGTTCAACTAGATGAAATACCATTGACCTCTAATGGGAAAACAGATAGAAAAGCTTTACCAGAGCCTGACAGAAGTGTTTATATCGGAAATGGTTATGTTGCTCCCAGAAACGAAATAGAGGAACTACTTGTTCCAATTTGGGCAAACGTGTTAAATAGTGATACGGTTGGTGTGGATGATGATTTCTTTGCTTTAGGTGGTCATTCACTCAAGATATTAGTTTTAATCAAGGAAGTAAATAAAACATTTAATAAGGAATTTACAGCTAGTACGCTCTTTTTAAATTCAACAATTAGTAAACTAGCCCATGTCATTATGAGCGATCGGAAACAGGTTGAGTTAGAAAGCGCAGTTAAGTTAAAAGGAGGAGTTAATGCAGTAAAGAACCTATTCTGTGTACATCCTTTAGGGGGTTCTATTCATTGGTATAAAGAACTTGCAAATACACTAGGTGAAAAGATTAACTTTTATGGTATTCAAGCCAAAGGCTTCATGGATACTAGTGATCTACCAACTTCACTTGAAGAAATGGTTCAATCATATATTCAAGAAATAAAAACTATACAACCAAATGGGCCATTCTACATTGGAGGATTTTGTGCAGGAAGTATCTTTGCTTATGAAATGGTGAAACAATTAGAGGATGACAGCGAAGTTGTAGAGCAATGCATTATATTTGATGCGCCTGCTCCGCTTCATTTTAATAAGCCAGTACCAGAGCAGGTCGATAGAGAAAATCAAAAGGGCACTACTGTGGAAGAGATAGCTGTTAATCCAATCCCTGGCGAGGAAGATATAATTGCAAAGCGACAAAAGGAAATCGAAGAAAATATTACTACTGTCATTAAAAAGTACAGACCAGAAAGAATGATAAATTCAGATGTTTTTGTGGTTAAGGCGAAAGAGGAAGATAACAAATACGTATCAAGCAAGTACTGGAGTGATTGGACTAAAGGGGTTGTAACCGAATTTGTGACTTCAGGTGACCACTTTACAATGTTGGAAGAACCTCTTGTTTGGGGACTAGGAAAAAAATTAGAATTACTGTTAAGGGTGGAGGACAATTAATGAAAGAACTATTAAAAAATCGTGGATTTGTCATTTTATTATTTGCTCAGGGGGCGTCTTCATTAGGCGCAACCTTTGCTACCTTCATTGTATCGTGGTTAGTATACGAAATAACGGGTTCTTTAATAGCAATGGGAAGCATCTGGGTATTTTACATGGTGCCGACTCTTTTTACGCAACTTTGGTCGGGTCCTTATTTAGATTACTGGAACAGAAAAAAAGTAATGATCTTTTCTGAATGGGCTCGTGCACTTGCTTTCTCATTTCCAGCAATCATGTTTAGTTTGAATATGCTCGAAATTTGGCACCTATACTTAACAGTTGTGTTAGTTGGTTTAGTTGAACCACTATTTAGGCCCGCTAGTATGGCGTATGTAGCTCGACTTCTACCTCAAAACCAACTGATGAAGGGAAATTCAATGATCATAGGTGTTGCTCAGGGGATGCTTATTATTGGGCCACCACTAGGTGCAGTAATTTTGCAATTTGTAGGCGCAAAAGCTGTGCTCTTTTCTCTAGTAACAATTATGGGATTGGCTGGGGCGTTCTTATGGTTTTTAACTAGCTATGAATCTTCTAGCACAAATAAAAGAGAGCCGTGGCTGAAACAGTTTAAAGAAGGTTTAGTCTTTTATCGAATTAATCCTGTGTTATTTTGGACGCTCATGTTGGTGATGACATTTAACTTATGTTATGGCGCCTTAACTCCATTATTATTACCATATGTTACAGAAGTTATCAATGGGACAGAGTTTCAATTTGGATTAGTAACGTCGTTCATGGCTTTAGGGATGGTTTTGGGTTCTTTTTGGTTAGGAACTAGAAAGAAAATAACAAACCGCCGTGTTATGATGCTTGGAGGCTTAATCGGAAGTGGATTTATGATGTTTTTATTAGGATGGGTTGGTTATATTCAACTCGTACTCTTGGTTGTAATTTTAAATGGGTTCTGTATGGTTTTATTTAGTGTTAATAACGAAACACTGTTTCAATTGAAGGTTCCAGATCAGTTACGTGGACGAGTATTTGCTGTAAGGATGTTGCTGGCTCAAATTGGTGTACCAGTCGGTGCGTTTCTAGGAGGAATTATCGCTAGCAAGACTGGGATTTCTGTATTATATGGTTCACTTGGTGTCATTCTTATAGTCGTTACAGGAATAGCACTTTTGATGCCTGTTTTTAAAGAACTCAATACTTCTTTTGTGTCAGTTGAAGAAGAAAAAGCAACATCCTAATTCAAACTACGTTGAGGTGCAGAATGCAAAAGATTAAATTATTATGTTTTCCTTATGCAGGTGGTTCTGCTCAATCAATATACTCACAATGGCAAAAATATTTAGATCCTAAAATAGAATTAAGACCGATTGAATTGGCTGGCAGGGGGAGCAGATTTTTAGACCCTCTGCACTCTTCTATAGAGGATATAGTGAGTGATGTATATGAACTTATAAAAGAGGAAATTCAACAATCCAGTTATGCGTTTTATGGTCACAGTATGGGAAGTTTAATAGCCTATGAACTTTGTCAAAAAATAAAACAGTTTGAACAACCGGCCCCTGATCATGTTTTTTTCTCAGGGCATAGAGCTCCAAATCTGCCTAGAAGAGAAGAAAATCTCTATCATCTAACAGATGATGATTTTATTAACGGTATTGTAGAACTTGGTGGGACTTCTAGAGAAGTATTTATGCAAAAAGAGTTGAGAGAGCTATTTCTCCCTGTGTTAAGAGCTGACTTTGAGGCTGTAGAATTGTATCAGTTTAAAGGAAAAGAAAAATTGAGTCATGATATTAGTGTCCTAAGTGGTAGTGACGATGATCTGTTGTTATCGGAGATACTAGGTTGGAGGGACCATACGGAGGCAGAAAGCTATTTTTATGAATTAGAAGGCGACCATTTCTTCATTAATCGCAAGAGTGATAGTATATGTAGAATCATTAACAATTCATTGATTAAGAAAGATTATGATGGTTAGGAAAAAACTATGGTGGAAATATACGCAGTTAAAGTACCAAAAAAAATAAATCAAACGACATATAATCGCCTATTAACCATAATTAATGAGGATAGAAAAAACATAATAAATGCTTTTTTATTTAAAGAAGACGCCTACAGGTCGTTAATCGGTGATGTTCTCGTTAGAGTCGTTGCTTCTAGACAGTTAAAAATAGACAATAATCAGCTTTCTTTTTTCCAGAATGAATATGGTAAGCCGTTATTAAGAACTACAGCGGACTTCCATTTTAATGTATCTCATGCAGGTGAGTGGGTTGTTTGTACGCATTCCAACAGTGAAGTTGGGGTTGACGTAGAGTATATTCAGCCTATAGATCTGGACCTAGCTAAGTATTACTTTTCTGAAAACGAGTACAGGGAGCTTAAAGAAAAAGAAGAGGGGGAACAACTATCCTATTTCTATGACTTGTGGACGTTAAAAGAAAGTTATATCAAAGCTAGAGGAAAGGGTTTATCAATTTCGCTAAAAAGCTTTTCCGTAAGTGTTCGAAACAAGACGATTTCTATAGCAACAGACGATAAAAAAAGCTGGTATTTTAGACAATACGAGATTGATAAAAGCTATAAACTAGCGGTTTGTTCAAGTGTTAGTCAATTTCCTAAGCGGATTAACTTTGTTACAATAGAGTGTCTGTTACGACAAGTTACTTTATAAATGTTTTTAAAATTACCAATACAAAAGCTGCCCAACGAATGTTGGGCAGCTTTTGTATTGGTAGGATGGAAAGTATGGATAGAAGTTGGAATTAGGATTGGAAAAGCCAAAAATGTTATTAAATAAACGGAAATTTCATTTTTATTACAACATTGTATAATTCAACCTCTTTTATAGACACTAAAGTTAGAACATGAGTGTGAGAGGAAGGTTAGAATGGATAACGTTTTATTGGCGAGAACACTGTTTGGGTCGTCTTTAGCATTTCATATCATCTTTGCTACGCTGGGGGTTGGGCTAACGTTATTAATTTTATTGGCAGAGATACTTCGAGTAGTAACGAAGGACAACGATTTTGCCATATTAGCGAAGCGTTGGACAAAGGGAGTGGCAATTTTACTAGGTGTAGCGATACCATCTGGGACAATTGTTGGGGTTATGCTCTCCTTATTGTGGCCAGGTTTTATTGAGGTGGTAGGGCAAGTGATTGCATTACCTTTTGCCATTGAAATTTTTGCTTTTTTTCTTGAGGCTTTATTTTTATCGATTTATGTTTATGCAGCCGACCGCCTTTCGCAGACCATGCGTTTAATTAGCGCTTTTTTCGTTGCCCTTGGTGCTACTGCTTCAGCGATATTAATTACAAATGTTCAGGCGTGGATGAATACACCTAGGGGGTTTGAAGTTGTCGATGGCCAAATTGTCAATGTACAGCCTTGGCAGGCGGTTTTAAATCCTGCTTTTAGTTATACAGCTAAGCATGTGGTAAGTAGCGCATACATGGCGACGGCATTTGTCGTTGTTTCCGTAGCAGCGTATCGTCTAATAAAAGGTAACTTAAAAGAAAAAGAGGAGCGCTACTATCGCAAAGGGTTAATGCTAGCCCTAATCTTTGGTGCGGCAACGGCATTATGGACAGGAACTAGTGGCCATAGCTCAGCAGTAGGTTTGCATAATAATACTCCTGTAAAACTAGCAGCTGCAGAAGGGTTGTTTGAAACTCAAGCAAACGCCCCGTTAGCTATTTTCGGAATTCCCGACCCAGAAGCAAATCGTGTTGTCGGTGGTTTGGAACTCCCGGGGCTACTTAGTTGGCTGGCAACTGGTTCAACTGATGGAGTTGTAATTGGATTAAATGAGTTTCCGCGTGATGAGTGGCCACCACTATTTGTTCACACGCTGTTTAATATTATGGTTGGGATAGGCTCATTATTGATTGCAGTATCATTTGGAACGATAGCTTATCGGCTAGTTTTCAGAAACAAATCATATCCACAATGGTTGTTAGCCATTTTGCTTTTAAGTGGGCCGCTTGCGATGATTGGCTTAGAAACAGGTTGGATTTTTGCGTGTATTGGCAGACAGCCTTGGACGATTATGGGTTTTCAGCGGACGGCAGAGGCTGCAACTCAATCAGGTAATCTTGGGTTTATTTTTGTTCTATTTATTACTTTATATCTATTTTTACTAGTTCTAACAGGGCTTGTGATGCGATTTTATTTTCGCCGCAATCCTTTATCAAAAGAGTACGAAACGACAACGTCAGTATAGATTGGGGGGATTTACTTGAATGAAGCATACATTGGGATATTGATCATTTGGTTGTTTTTGTTTCTATATGCGTTAGGTGGTGCAGTTGATTTTGGTACTGGGTTTTGGTCGATGTTTTATTACGGAAAAAAAGATACGACAGCAGCCAATTTTGCGAATCTTTTTTTATCACCATCTTGGGAAGTCACAAATGTATTTCTTGTTTTATTCGTAGTGGCTCTTGTTGGCTTTTTTCCCGGAGCTGCATTTTCCATGGGTTCACTATTAATTGTACCTGTAAGCTTTGTCCTATTTTTATTAACGATTCGAAGTGCTTTTATGGTGTACTCTTATACCGTGAAAAAATATGTGAAATTACTTCGTTTTGTTTCAGGAATTACTGGCTTATTAATTCCAGCACTGATGTTAAGTGTCTTGCCAATTATTATCGGAGGCTTCTTTGAGGTTGTTGGTGACCGGCACTATATCTTGTACAATGAACTGCTAACAAGTCCTACATTGTATGCTCACATTGGTTTTGGTTTAGCGAGCCAATTGTTTTTATCTTCGCTATTTTTAAGTGACTATGCTAGAGAAGCGAATTCAATGGAAACGTATGAAGTGTATCGACGGAACGCGATTATTTTTGGACCAATTATGTTGAGTTTTGCCGTAGCGGCAACATTAACGCTAATTCCAGAGGCAATGTGGATGGTTGAAAATATGGCGCGTGAGTGGGAATTGTTTGCCTTGAGTATGTTTGCTTATTCAATCGGATATAGTGCGCTCTGGTGGCCGTCGAAAAAAGTTCGGATTGGTCAGCCGCGTGTAGCCTTTGTCTTAATTATCGGTCAATATGCGCTTGCGAGCTTGGCTTACGGTTCGGCACATATGCCTTATCTTGTGTACCCTTATCTAACCATTTATGATGCATTGACAAATTTGACGATGTTCTATTCGCTTACGATTGGCTATGCAGTCGGGATGGCTATTCTACTGCCACTGTTTGTATGGTTTTGGCGCTTATTTCTTAAAGATAAACGGTATTTGTCGAGTGAAAAATAATGTAGTTTATAGGGAGGAGAATGGTAATGAAGCAGCTAAAAGAAATGGTCCAAAAACAAAAGAAGTACCGATATCTACTTTTGTTTACGTCGATCGCTAGTGGAAGTGTTATTGTTGCACAAGCATATTTTATAGTGGCCACTGTCGATGCACTTTTTTTACAAGCTGCAACGTTACGTGAGGTGATTCCATTCCTACTTGGATTTCTTCTAGCCTTTACTGCACGGGCTAGTCTTACCTATGCATCTGGTCGAATAGGTCTTCAGATGGCAGTAGTTGCGAAGAGAGAAATTCGGAACAATCTTATGGCGCATTATCGAAAATATCCAGTACAAGCTTTACGGCAAGGACAAGCAGGGAAGAAGGTTAGTATCCTTTTAGATTGTGTTGATGAAATCGATCCTTATTTTAGTACCTACTATCCGCAACGAATGGTAACTAGTGTTGTTCCGCTGATCATATTAGTAGCGATCTATTGGTACAATTGGGTTTCCGCAACGATTCTTTTAGTGACAGCTCCCTTAATTCCGCTTTTAATGGTCTTGGTTGGACGATCAACAAAAAAGAAAGCGGAAGAGCAACTGGAGAAACTCACTCTTTTCTCTGGGAAATTTCTAGATATTCTCCAAGGCTTAGTGACGTTAAAATTTTTCGGTAAGGCAAAAGAGCAGCACCAGGCGATCTATGACAGCAGCATCCGGTATCGTGAGGCAACGATGGAGGTGTTAAAAATCGCCTTCATCTCCTCATTGATGCTAGAATTTGTTTCCATGCTGGGCATCGCCTTAATTGCCTTAGAATTGGGACTTCGCCTGGTTATATTTAAACAAATTACATTTTTTACTGCTTTCTTTGTGCTTTTGCTTGCTCCGGAATTTTACTCAGCTTTTAAAGAGTTAGGTAGTGCTTTTCACGCAGGGCGAGGCAGTATGGGTGCAGCCGAAAAGATAGTTGATGAACTAAAGCAAGAAACTAATTTGGTTCAGTGGGGAGAACAGGAGCTAGAAATGAAAATTCCTCCTAAAATAACACTCGAGGATGTTTCTTTTCGTTATTCTGAGGAGTCTTTTTCACTCGATGGAATTCATGCAACCATTGAGCCTTTCACAAATGTCGCCATTGTCGGCAAAACAGGTGCTGGAAAAACAACGTTACTCCACATGCTTGCAGGTCTTTTTCCTCCAGAGAGCGGTAGAATTTTGATCAACGACAAATCACTTTTTGCTTACAAAGAAGCAAGTTGGTTTGATCAGTTTTGCTATATTTCTCAACAACCATTTTTGTTTTCAGGAACAATTGAAGAAAACATACTTATAGGTACGAAACAAGGGAAATTATCAAAAGAAGAATGGGAAGCTGTCATCAAAAATGCAGGTTTAAAAGAGTTAATGAAATCTCTCGACGATGGAGAAAAGACATTCGTTGGTGAAGGTGGAAGAGGACTATCAGGGGGAGAAAAGCAACGAATTGCCTTAGCAAGAGCATTGGTAAAAAAGCCTTCGGTTATATTCTTTGATGAACCGACAGTAGGTCTTGACCTCCGAACAGAACAAATCCTGCAGCAGTCCCTTGAAGAATTAGCAAAAACGGCAACGGTGATCACCGTTGCCCACCGGCTTCATACGATTCAACATGCGAGCCAACTTTTGTTTTTAGAAGAAGGTCGTTTGGTGGCTACAGGTACACATCAGCAACTTCTAAATAGCTGCTCTACCTATCGGAACATGTTTGAAATTCAAAGGAATGGGAAGGAGGCTACTGGGTAATGGAGCTTCGAACGGTTATCAAGCTGATCATGGGTGAAAAGAGAGACCTCCTGCTTTCGATTTTATTTGGGTTTTTAACAGCGATCTCTTCTGTCGCCTTGTTTGCAGATAGTGGCTACCTGATATCGAAGGCTGCTCTCCTTCCCCCGTTATATGTGTTAACAATGACTCTCGCATTTTTAAAACTATTTAGTGTCATGCGAGCCATTAGTCGCTATGCTGAACGGTACTTTTCTCACCGAGCGACGTTCACGATTTTAAGTAGGCTGCGAACCTATTTCTTTAAGAAACTTGAGCCCCACGCTGCAACGATTTTTCATAACTATCGAAGTGGAGATTTACTTGCTCGGATTGTTGGCGATGTGGAAAGTCTGCAACACTTCTTCTTGCGAGTCTATTATCCTCCATTTGTGATGGTAGCTGTATTTTTGGTAACGCTCGTATTTACGTTGCTCTTTTCACCTGTCATAACCTTGGTCCTGTTTTTCGGATTAATTGTGACAGGCGTTCTCCTACCTTTCTTTTTTGCTCAGCTACAAAAGAAGAAAAAGACAATTGTCCGTGAAGTACGTGGCCAGCTTTCTACAGAAACAACCGAGCTGATGCAAGGTTTTCTGGACCTGAAGCTGTATCAAAGACTTCAAGAAAAGGAAGAGCAGTTAGTTCGGACGGCTAACTCGTATCTTGCTTGGCAATTATCAAGTAGTAAAAAGACTTTAATGAGCCAAGCACTTCAACAATGGATTACGATGTTTACTACATGGATCATCCTAAGTTTAGGGGCTATTCTCATTATTGAACAGAATCTCGACCCAGTATTTCTAGCGATGCTCGTGTTAATCGGATTGACGGTCTTTGAAACAGTAACACCGATGGCTGCTTTTCCGATTCATTTCGTTGATAGTAGGACAGCCGCTAGCCGTCTTTTTTCAGACATTGCTGAAAAAAAGGAGAATGCTGATGATAGCTATGACATCATCGAAACTAGTGTTATTCCTTCAATTGAAATAAAGAACTTGTCATTTCAATTTCCTGGAGCAAGCCGACCGACATTAAAAGGTGTGAACTGTACAATCCCAGCTGGCTCAAAAACAGCCTTAGTTGGCCCGAGTGGCTCAGGGAAATCAACATTATTAGGAATTTTATTAAAGTTTTACGGGGACTATCAGGGTGAGATAAGGTTTGCTAATCGGGATTTTACACTGCTACATGAAGAAGTGCTTTGGAAAGCAGTAAACCCTGTGTTGCAGAGCAATCACTACTTTTATGGAACTGTACGGGAGAACTTACGGATTGCAAAAGAGAGTGCATCAGACGGGGAAATGAAAACAGTGCTAGCAAAGGTGTATTTGGATCATTTGTCGCTAGATTCACCTATCTTAGAAAAGGGTGAAAATTTATCAGGTGGAGAAAAGCAGCGGCTTGCTATCGCAAGAGCAATGTTGAAAGCTTCCCATTTATGGCTATTGGACGAGCCAACCTCATCGCTTGATGCAATTACTGAAAAGCAAATTATTGATGAGATTTTTACAGAATATGCTGACGATACAATGGTTGTTGTCAGTCATCGTTTATATGGACTAGAGAAATTTGATCAAATCCTTGTGATGGAAGCAGGGGAAATCATCGAAGCTGGTACATATGAGCAATTAATGAATAGGAAAGGCTATTTCTACGAATTGAAGCAAATTGAAAGTCTATTGTTCTATGCCTAGCCAGAAAGTTAATAATGGAACGAAAGGAAGTGCCTTATGTACCACATTTATGTCGAACAATAAGTTGACATGCTTGGTAACGTTTGGTGCTTTCTTTTAATTTAGAGACGGAACATAAGTAAATATCTAAATTTTTTGGGGATTGCGATAAAATTTAAGGGAGCCAGCGTGTGATATACTAAAGGGAGTTTCATAAGTGAAAGGGTTTACATAGGAAAGGATGGTTTTATGGACTTTGTAATAAATCAAGAAATGTTAAAGAGTGTTTCATTATTTTATCAGGAAAAAGAGGCTTTTAGTGGTGTACATAAAATTGCTAGGAAGGTGATGCATGATCTAGAGTTAGTTTTTGGACATGTACCACTAGTAACGAGTGATAAAAAGGAGCTAGGCAAACAAGCTATATTCTATGGTACAGTCGGTCATAGTCCGATACTTCAGGAATTAGAAAAAAGACAATTGATAGATCTATCCGAAATAACTGGAAAGAGAGAAGTCTATTTATTTCAAGTAATCAACCAACCATTTGAAGGTATTGAAAGCGCTCTAGTCATTGCAGGCAGCGATAAACGCGGAACCATCTATGGTCTATTTCATTTATCAGAACAACTTGGTGTTTCCCCGTTAGTGGATTGGAGTAGTGTGAAACCACAACGTAAACATTCATTTTCCTTAAGCGAAAGCATGCAATATATTTCGAAAGAACCATCTGTTCGTTACCGAGGCTTCTTCATTAATGATGAATGGCCAGCTTTTGGTAATTGGACAATGAAAAACTTTGGTGGTTTTAATGCAGAAATGTATGATCATGTATTTGAGCTCCTGTTGCGATTAAAAGGGAATTACCTGTGGCCGGCAATGTGGTCAGCTCGTTTTAGTGATGAAGGGCCGGGGCTCGCAAATGCTGAATTAGCAGATGAATACGGAGTGGTCATGGGTGCATCACATCATGAGCCTTGTTTGCGTTATGGTGAGGAATATAAATATCTTCGTGGAGAAAATTCTATATACGGAGATGCTTGGAATTTCATTACCAACAGAGAAGGAATTACGAAGTTCTGGGAAGACGGTTTAAAGCGCAGCGGGAAATTTGAAAACGTAATCACTGTTGGAATGCGTGGCGAACAAGATACGTCTATTATGGGGAAAAATGCTACATTAGCTGACAATATTGAATTGCTACGAGAAGTATTACAAATACAAAATCGCCTTATTCAAGAGAATGTTAACCCAAATCTTTCAGACGTACCAAGAATGCTAGCCTTATATAAAGAAGTGGAACCTTTCTTTTACGGAGATAAGGACACACCAGGCTTAATGAACTCAGAAGAGCTTGAAGATGTAATTTTAATGCTCTGCGATGATAATCACGGAAACCTTCGAACTTTACCAACGAAAGAAATGCGTGACCATAAAGGTGGTTACGGGATGTATTATCATTTTGATTACCATGGTGGACCGATTTCTTATGAATGGATTAACAGTTCTTACCTACCTAAGATCTGGGAACAGATGACGATGGCCTATGATTTTGGTATCCGTGATCTTTGGATCGTTAATGTTGGCGATGTTTGTACGCAGGAATTCCCGCTATCTTATTTCCTCGATATGGCTTATGACTTTGAAAAATGGGGAACGAATGCATTAAATAAGACAGATTTATATACGAAACAATGGATTAAAAAGCAGTTTAATGGGGTGTTTAGTCCGGAAGAAATGGAGAAGGTAGAGGAGCTACTGACAGGCTACACAAAGATTGCTCATAATCGTAGACCCGAGCATATGAATGCGGACGTATATCATCCGATAAATTACAATGAAACGGATCATCTTTTAGTGAGAATTGATGAGCTCCTAAATCTTGCCGACGAACTATATAAGCAGGTTGATCCTGAGCACTTCGCAGCTTACTTCGCACTAGTGTATTATCCGACTGTAGGAATTCTTAATTTACAGAAGATGTGGTTGCTCACTGGGAAAAACCATTATGCTGCCAAACTAGGTAAAATGGAGGCGAACAAACTCTCTGAGCAAATCAAAGAATGTTTAAAACGCGATCGTCAGCTAGTGGAGCAGTATCATACGATTGAGGATGGTAAATGGTATGGTATGGGACTATCTGAACACATTGGTTTTGTTCATTGGAATGAAGATGAGTGCCAGTATCCGATCCTCATGAATGTTATGCCTACAAGTAAACCAAGACTTGTCGTAACAGTGGATCGTACGGACCAGCATAGTGAAGGTAGCCCATGGCATTTAAACACATTGGTTTTAAATGACTTTTTAGAGCCGGATATAAAGGAAGCTTCTTTTACAATTTCTAGTACTAGTGATCTTCATGCTGAGTTCAAGATTACATCTGATCATAAGTGGCTAACGTGTTCTAAAACAAGCGGTAGCTTAGATGGTATCGAAAAAGCAAAGGAAACAATTTATGTGAAAATTGATCGTAGTGCTATGAACGGGGAAACTGAAGGGAAGATTGTAGTGGAGACGCCAGTAGGTTCTGTTACGATTATTGTAAACGCAACACTTATTGACACCAGCAATTTCCCTGAAAAAACCTTTGTAGATTCAAAAGGATATATTTCTATTGAAGCTGAACATTTTGTAGTAAGTCAGGATGGAACTAGTGGAGCAAAAATTGAAGTACTTCAAGGATATGGGAAAACATTGTCGGCGGTAAAGGCTTTTCCAACCACTGAATACTTTACTCCTGGAAAAAATGCTCCTTATCTAGAATATCATTTTGTCGTACAGGAGGCTGGATCTTACGAGGTGGAGTTATATATACAGCCATCAAACCCTGTATCGAATGATTACCAGATACTCTGTGGCATTCAAGCTAATGAGGATGAAATCAACATTTTTAATACACTTCCAGAAGGGTATCGTGTTGATGATGACAACTGGGCAATTCGAGTTCTAAATAATATCGACAGGCACGTGAGTAATATAACTTGTCATGAAGGAGTAAATACCTTACGTATATACGCGGTCAGCCCAGGATTTGTCTTAGAAAAGCTCGTCATCTACCCGGAAGGAAAGAGACCTGCAAACAGCTATCTAGGACCAACAGAAACCTATTATGTAGGAAGATAAACAGAGTAAGAGACCAATTTGAAGGCAAATTGGTCTCTTTAGTTTATATGGGTGTCAGACACCCACGAAAGTTCACTTTCACCAACACGGATGAAAATATGAATGACACAAAACATCCAATCAAAGAAAGTGAACTTTCCTGTAGAAACTATTTACAGGGTAGACAGCCTTCGTGGACATTTCGTTAAAAAAGTCCATGTCAGGAAGACGATTGTGGTTTGGTGTTTGTACTTATAAAAATATCTTTACATATTTTTCAGATAATTTTAGAATTGAATAGGTAGTAAATATTACCAAAAATACTGAAAGGAGAGATGATGATGATAATCGTTAATGGATGGGAACAAGTAATGAAATTAGGTGAGGTTAGACACATAAAAACGTAGTGTAGGAGGAAGTTATGAAAACTTGCGAGCAAGTAAAAATTGTAGAGTACCATGAAGGTCTAGCAAAAGGAATCGCTAAGATGTGGAATGAGAGCCGGGAAAATTGGGGTGGAGATTCCGTTGTTATGACAGAAGAGGATGTAAGAAAAAAAGAAGCCAATTCTACGAATCTTCATTTATTTTTGGCTGTCGTTGAAGAAGAGGTAGTTGGCTATTGTGGACTTTCCGAATATCGAGAAGATACAGATGCGTTGTATATACCATTACTAAATGTTCACCCGGCCTACCAAGGGTTAAAAATTGGCAAGCAACTTGTGTTAAAAGCAGTAGAAAAAACCGTGGAGTTAAAATGGCCAAGATTAGATTTATTTACGTGGGCTGGAAACACGAAAGCTGTACCTTTATACAAAAAATGTGGCTTCTTTTGGGAAGATAGAGAGAATACAACGCATTTAATGAATTTTATCCCGCTAGTTCTACAAATAGAATCGTTAAAGCCGTTCTTTGAAAAGCATGATTGGTACGCAACGAGTCAACGTGTAATTGAGGTTAAGCCGGATGGTATCAAAGAAAACGATCATACCTTTTATGAGTATGTGTGGAAAGCAGGAGAAGAGTTTGTCCGAATTCAGATTGAGAGAACTGGTAGGGCAATTCGACTAATTGAAACTCATGATATGTTAGTAGAAATGAAGCTGCCAGCATTTAAACTTTTAGAAAAAGAGGATCATAATGTCTCTTACCGTATAGTAAATAAAACACATTTACCTCTTGAGGTTTCAATTTTAGGGATATCCTCTGACCTAGTAGATCACAATTTCAATGAAAAAGTTGTTGTCACTGATGAGTGGAGAGGAGACTACTCTGCTAGATTGACAATGCCTAGCAGTGAGCCAAGTCCTTGGAAAACGCACCCAGTTGTTGCGGCAAGCTTCGTGATGAATGGCAGCCAAATTCCATTCAAAATGGGAGTATTTCCTAAAAAAGCAGGTAAACTTCATTTACGTTCGATAAAAACGAATTGGCGTGCTGGGGAAATGGGTAAAGTTTATTTAGATTTAGAGAGTCAATTAGACGAAGAGACAACGTGGACGATGAAACTTCCAGAAAGTAAGGTTGTACAGTGGGACCAGTCTGTAGTAGAAATAAAAATCAAAGGCAATACACGTATATCAATCCCATTGTCTATGAAGCTTTTAAAGAATGATTTCCTTGCTGAAAGGTTAGAAGTCGAAGTCAAACGGGATACGGAAGAGTCTTTTACTTTTACTAGTCAATTAGCGTTAGCCTTCCCAGGTTATGGTGCAAGGTTTGGCGGTGAAACAGAGGAATATTGGTACGGTTATCATGGCTCCTATTATGTCAAAATTGAAAAAAGAAATCATCATGTAAACATCGGGTCAATCAGATCAAACCAAGAGCCAATCCCTTTTTATACTCCGAAGTTAGGCAAACCGTTTAGCGAGGAATTTTCAAAAAAGGAAGCAAGTTTTGTTGAGTACATCGACGCACAGGAAGCATTTATAATAAAAACTTCTTTACATTCGGATACATTTGCACCGTTAATATTGACTACATCCTATAAAATTTATGGCGATGGGTTGATAGAAATTTATCACGACATCACAAACGAAGGAAATGAAAGCAAACAAGGGATATTCCTTCGCCAACCTTTATATCTTCAACTATACGGTTTAAGTATTCCGCAAAAAGAAGGAGTCATGACAAATAGAGAAGCATCCTTACCATTTATTGATTATATCCGTGATAAAGATATTTCGGAAAGGTGGTTCTTTACGTCCTTCAAAGGAGAAACGAAAGCGATAAGCTGGCCTGAAAAAGCAGTTGGAGGGAAAGATGATTGGCGCTTTGGGATCGAATATTCAGTAAACGAAATTGAACCAATGAGTGCTGTTCAATTTGGTCCAATTCAAGTAGGACTTAATACAGCATCTACATGGGAAGAGTGGCGAGAGTTTGTCCTTGGGCCGGAAGCGGAAACGATTTATGAAACGCCTATTTACAGATTAAGCGCTGAAAATTTCGTTACAACTGTAGGGGAAGAAGTTGACTACACGTTTCAAACGTTGCTTACCCCATACCTAGATGGAAAATTAACCTTACAATATGAAGGCGACACTATCGGTACAGAGGTTCATAAAGAAGACGCAGTAACAAAAATGAATGTGACCGTTTCACATAATACCCCTGGGGTAAAGTTTATTTCAGGTAATTATTCATCTGTCGTACAGCATGGGGAATTTTCAACTTGTCAACTTGTGAGAGGATTGGGAGAAGTTTCACTGAAAAATGAAGGTGAAATTTGGACCATAGATAACCACGTACTTACATTTAGAGCTTCATCTCGTTACTCTCCGAGTATCTATTCCTTAACGTATAAGGGGAAAGAAGTATTTGATCATCAATACCCAAATGCAGGTCCGAAAGCATGGTGGAACCCATGGGGTGGTGGATTACAATACAAATTTTCAAATGTAAGCTTACGCACATTGTTTAAAGAGAAGACAGTAATTGAACCAATTCAAAAGCAAGATCAGTTCGGTAACATCTGGTCAGGTATCTGTTTATCAACCAAGATTACTGATCACGAAACGATGAATGATATGGTCCTCAGACAGTTTGCATTAACTTTACCAGAAGTGCCGGTGTTAGCGTCTTATGCGGAAATTGACCAAGGGTCTGGCCGCACGTTTACCAAAGAAGTACTTGAACTGGTTGGCTTTTTTAAACCTGCGGAAAAATTAGCGTCAAGTTTCGTAGAAGTACAAACGGAGGGTATAATTAAAACTTATCATGCTGGTGTCGAGGAAATCCTACAGGATACATCCTTTGTAACAATTGGATCTGATGAACGGAAAGAAAAAATAACGGTCATTCATCCAAGCAAAAGAAAAATGTCAGAAGTCTATATGAATCATGAAGTTCTACTTGTAGCTTCTGAGCAATACTGGTCAGCTTCATCTGGTACCATAACTACCGTTCAACCGACTATCATTGTTATTGGTGAGGAGCCAATCCATGTAACTGCCCACCAATTTCAAAATCTTACATTTAAATGGTAGGAAGATCCAAATAATGTGTAAGTTAGAATTCTAACGAAAGGTTTCTCAGTAGTCTCTTAACTACGGGAAGCCTTTTTTTGTCTCTCAAGTTTATCAAGCTATACTTCTTCATCATTGCTACCTACCTCACTAAAATCCGACAAGAAAATTATCATCGTCATTTCCGACAATTTTAGCTAAGCACTTTGTAATATACATTCGACAAAGCCTTTAGGTAATATTAATTAAAATTTACAAAATAGTAAAAATATTCAAAAATTAAAAAGGAATAATCTTACTACTTGCGGTATTTAGTAAATCGAATAAAAAAATTGGAGGTGGCCAGATGGGTCAGAGGAAATGGAAAAAGCAACGAAAATGGTTTTCATTATTCTTTATTTTTCTGTTGCTCGTTAGTAGTTTTCTCCCACATATTTCGTATGCAAACGAGTTTACGGAGACAGGAGAGGTACTGACAAATGAACTGGATCTAGAAAGAGAAAGGGAAAAAGAATTTGCCGCAACTTCCCAGAATTCAGAAGCGACTGAAGAGTTAGCAAGCTTACTATCTGGATTAGGATGGGAAGCACCAACGCTTGGTAGTGACATGGATTTGGAGTCAGAGAAAGAAACCGTAGAACCTGCTGTTATAGAGGAACTGCAAAAAACAGAAACAGTTGATGTGATTATTCGCTTAAAGCAAAAAGAAGATTTAGAACAACTCCATAAAGAGGTAAGCAAGAAATCAAAAAGGGAAGAGAGAATTCAAACCGTGAAAGCCAAATTACAACAAAGAGCTGCTACTTCACAAAAAGGTTTATCTAATGCACTTTCTGCCCTCGAAAAAACAGGGAAAGTAAAACAAAAAGAATCCTTGTGGGTCATTAACGCGATTACAGCAACAGTTGATCAAGAGGCGTTAGAATTGTTACAGCAACATGAAGATGTCGAACGAATTACATTAGATCAAGTAATTGAACTACCTGAAATTACAATAGAGGAGTCAAAACCACGTTTACCTGAGTGGGGGCTTGAAAAGATTTACGCAACAAAAGTTTGGGGAGATTATGGATTAAAAGGAAAAGGAATTGTGGTCGGTATTATGGATACTGGCGTTGATGGTTCTCATGAGGCATTAATGCATAATTACCGTGGAAGAGATGGCAATCATCAATATTCTTGGATAGACTTGTCCGGTAATAACTATGCTACACCTGGTGATGGGCACGGACACGGTACACACGTAGCTGGTACGGCAGTAGGTGGAGGGAAAGGTGAGCCGATTGGTGTCGCACCAGAAGCGGAATGGATTGCAGCCAAGATTTTTAGTGATGGAGGTTCTACGACTCTATCAGCTATCCATCGAGCGTTTGAATGGTTTATGGCACCGGGGGGAGACCCTTCGAAAGCACCTCATGTTGTCAATAACTCGTGGGGAAATGCGAATACGTATAATTTAGAGTTTTATGAAGATGTCCAAGCATGGGTTTCTGCAGGGATTTTTCCGTTGTTTTCTGCCGGAAACGAAGGACCTGGTTCTCAAACGATAGGATCACCTGCTAGTTTCCCAGATTCATTTGCTATTGGCGCGACAGATAAAAACGACCAGATTGCTTCTTTCTCTAGTCGTGGACCAGTTTTTTGGGCAGACGAAAGTGGGAATCAACAACGATTGATTAAGCCAGATGTTTCAGCACCTGGACATCAAATCTATTCTGCTTGGCCATCGGTTAGAGGACAAGGGAAATATCACACAATTAGCGGAACGTCGATGGCTGCGCCACATGTTTCAGGGGCTATTGCTCTTATTTATCAAGCGAACCCCAATTTAACAATTGATGAGGTAAAAACGTTATTAAAAGAAACGGCTAGAACAGAAGCATTTATGGGGAATGTTCCAAATGATGTGTATGGGCATGGAATCATAAATGTGTACCAAGCAGTTACCCAGGCAGCTTATGCAGGCCGAGTAAGCGGGATTATTCGAACTTCTGATGGATCGGATGTTCAAGCGAAAGTTTCTGTTCCAAGTCAAAACATCCAAGTAAGCACTTCAAATGGAGAATTTCAACTTTCTATCCGTGAGGGAAAACATACAATTAAGGTCGAAGCTTTCGGATATGAAACACTAGAGGTAGAAGTAACGGTTACCAAAGGACAAACAACAGAAGTTTCCTGGCTACTACAGGCTTCCTCTCGTTACTCTGTTACGGGGAAAGTGGTAGAAGACGGCACTGATCATGGCGTTGCTTTTGCTTATATTCGTGTAAAAGGAACACCTTTAACTAGTGTCAGAACGAATCAGTTAGGGGAATTCGCGATAATAGATATTCCAGCAGGTACTTATGAATTGGTTGTCTCCGGTGAAGGGATAAAAGGACGGACAGAAACAATCAACGTGAATGAGAATAAAAAAGTCCAACTAGTTATTCAAATAGATGAGACAAGAACAGAGAGAGAGTGGGCTACTGCACTCAATAATAATAGCAGAAATGCAGTTTCTTCTAATGCAATCGATGTAGAAAGTTTAACGAGCAATTGGCAGTATTCTTCTACAGCGAAGGGGCAAATTTTGTTTTCTACTCCATCTGTGGCTGAAAATGTAATTGTATTTACAACAGACCGAGGCTGGATTACGGCATTAAACCGTACAACTGGTGTTGAACGTTGGAGTGTACGATTAGGTGCAACGAACCGATCGACCCCAACGATTGCAAACGGTGTGGTCTATTTATCTGGTGGACAAGACGGAAACATTTATGCACTAGATTTACAGACTGGTAGAGTTCGATGGACAAAAGCAATCGGACAACCAGCCATTTATGAATCTCCTATTTATAAAGATGGTGTTTTATACGTGGGGTCAGGGTTAGTGGATAATCCAAGTGTTTTTGCATTACATGCTGAAAGCGGAGAAACTATTTGGTCAAAATCGTTAGGTGGTTCATCTTTCTTTGGAGCAACCTTAGGAGAAGACCTATTATACATTGGTTCGTATGACAACCGAAAACTTCATGCACTAGAGCTTTCAACCGGAAAAGAACGATGGAGCATGACAGTTCCACAAGAAGGATTCGCATCACGTCCTGTTTTCCATGAGGGGAACATTTATGTCGTAAGCGCCAACTTTAATAACCAAGCAGGAACACTACATGCCATTAATGGCAATAATGGTGAATTGATTTGGCGAGTAGCTGGAGTAGGAGATACGCAAGCAGGTTCACCGGTTGTATTTGAGGACATTGTCATAGTGAACTCAGCTGCGCAACCAATTTTACGAGCATTTCATAAAGCTACAGGTGAAGTAGTATGGACAAATCGATCCGTTGGGACTGCTGTTCATAATGGCTCGGTTACCGCGAATGGAATTCTATTCTACGCAAATACGAGCGGAAGTTTTTATGCAATAGATGTGTATTCTGGCAACATATTAAAAGAGTTTTCATTACCAGATTACAGCACATCAGGTATTCCTGTATTACCTGGGCATGTTCTAGTAGCTCATCGATCTGGGATTGTCAGTTATCAATCTCCAGGTGTGGTAGAAGGGCGAGTAACTGACTCTAACGGTGAGCCACTTGAAGTAAGTGTTTCTGTTATGGAAACTGGTGAGCGTGTGATGTCTAATTCTACGGGAGACTATTCTCTTCCACATGAACCAGGGAAATTTTCAGTGAAAGTTTCACAGTATGGGAAGAAGCAAGTAATCGAAGAAGTTACCTTTGTTTCTGGTTACAAAGAAAGACGAAATTATCAATTAGAGGAAGCAGAAGAAGGATTTTTTCAACTTTCCATAACAGATGCGAGAACAAAAGAACCTCTATCAGGTGTAGAAGTAGTAGTAAAAGATACTCCGCTTCATGGTGCTACGAATGATAATGGTGTACTTCAATTTGGAGCTGTTTACGAAGGGACATATGAAATTGAGATTGCTCTTAATGGATATGAAGCAACAAAAACACCAGTAATAATTGAAGCGGGAAAAACAGCTGTTTTATCAATGGAACTATCACCTTTTGATATTGCGGTCTTAAATGATTGGAATAGTGAAGTAACCTCATTATTGAATATGAATGGCTATTTAGCAGAAGAAAGAGATTGGGATATTATCGAGGATATTTTCCGCTATAATATCGTTTACTTAAACGGTGCCTATGGCTCAGGCGGTTGGAAGCCTGACCGAGAGCTGTTTAACACGCTTATAGAAACAGCAAAAGAGCATAACGTTAGTTTGATTTTTGCAGATGCTTGGGGAGCTAATTATGGATCGATAAGACAGTTAACTGACTTTAGGCAAGATCCGAAAGAGATTGCTCATCATTATGGCGTCACAGGTCAAGTTCGTCTCCAAATTGATCAAGCTCATCCAATTTTTGAAGGGTTTGAGGTTGGGGACCGAGTGACTTTATATACTCGTACGGGAGACTTTGCGTGGTTCAATCACTACTCTGGCCGAAGCATCGCGACTATTGGCAGTACCACACAAGGGATGGTTGGAACGGGTGTTGCCTATCAAGCTGTTTCAGAAAACAGTGCACATTTATTACTAGGAAGTCACGCTGCAGCTCCTTGGATTTCGCCGTTACAAGGCTGGCTGGCTGATATGCAAACTATTTTATTTAATGGAATTGATTATTTACAAGAATCATCCTTCGGTGAAGTAGTTGGTACGATTGTGGATGACGAAGGAAATCCAGTTGAAGCAGAAGTAGCGATCGTAGAAACAAACAATACGACCAAAGCAAGTGTCATTGACGGTATGTCTTGGTTCCAATTCTTCCATGACGAAGGTACCTATACATTAGAAGTTCGAGCTTCTGGCTTTACAACACAAACAGAAGAAATTACCATTCAGCATGGATCCCCTGTAGATGTGCATGTAGTAATGGGTTCATCAAACGGTGACCGAGTTGCTGGATTAATAACAGATGGATTAACGCAACAACCAGTACAAGCTGCAATTGTTACGATGGAAAAAGATGGCGATGTATTTGTGGAAGTCGCAACAGCAGCTAACGGTAGGTTTGAGTTTACTGGATTAGAATATGGAACCTACACCATAAAGGTTGAGAAAGATGGTTATATTCATTTACTCCAACAAGTACAGGTAGGGAGAACTCAAGAAGAGCTACAATTAGAGATTTTTCCTACTCCTAACGTAGCCGTTTTGGGCGATTACAGCTTTAATGAACGTAATTTCCAATCCGTGATGAGGGAAGTTGGAATAGAGGCTACGCCATTAACGCTAACAAACGTAGTAGAAGAAGTAGGGAATTTCGATGTTTTATTTATCAATGAAGTACCAACATTTTCTTTTACAAAAGAGATATTTGATAATTTGTTGGTAGCAGCGGATAATGCTCAGACAAGTATCATCTTTGGTGATACGTACAACGCTGGTTCTGGAATTAATCATTTAGTCCGCCATAGGCAAGATCCAGCCGTACGAAACACCATGTTTGAAACGACAAGGGGAGCTGGGTATATTGTTCTAAATGAACATCCTATCTTTAGAGGCTTTAATGAAGGTGACTTTGTTGAATTGCTGTTGCCGACTGGGAGTAGAGTAGGGTACTTCTCGGAATATAGCGGTTATCATCTTGCAACGATTACACATGAAGGAAATGTACATTCATTAGGTTTAGGAGTTGCGTATAAACCGAGAACTTCTAATAGTCTAGAATTATTAATGAGTGGTCATGGATTTGGACTAAATCATCACAATGAACACTACACAGTTCAAGGAAAGCAGGTTCTAACGAATGCAATCGTATGGGCTGCCTACACTTCCTTCCATACGATTACTGGAAAAGTAACGGATGAGAGTGGTAACCCATTATTAGCAGAAATAAAGGTTTCTGAAGCACCGTTCTCCACGACAACCGACCCAGAAACGGGCGAATTTACAATTGCTATTAAAGATGGAAACTATCAAGTTTTGATTAATTCATTTGGCTATCAATCTCGTCAAATCCAAGTACAGGTTGATGCTAATATGGAACCATTAACCATTGGGTTAGATGTAGATTCCTCTGTAGGTTCTATCCGTGGACTAGTTGAAAATGAGAAGGATGGTACAGCAATTGGTGATGTGTCGGTAGAAGTAATCGGTGTACCTAGAACTTCAATGACGAATGCACAAGGTTCATTTTCCATTGAAAGGCTTGTGCCTGGTAACTATCAACTACTTCTAACGAAAGAAAACTTTGTGAATAAAAAAGTTGATATTGAAGTTGGTTCAAACGAAGAAATAGATATTTCGCTTACCATGAAACCTTCTCCAACAATTGGTGTGATTGTCGATGCTACTGCTTCTGGAACCGTGAAAATGAAGGATTACTTGGAAGATCGCGGTTATCGTGTTATCGATATGTTCTATACAGATTTAGAACTTTTACAAGAGGTAGATCTTGTCATCGCAAACTCTGATTACGATAATAGTAGAATTCCAACAGCAAATGTATTTCAAGCTTTCCAACAAGCTTTAGACACAACAGCAACTTCTGTTATTTGGACAGGTCAACATGGTGGAAGAGGTTCGATTCGCTATTTATATGAATACGAAAACAATCCTTCCATAGAAATCAGGGGAAGTAAAGCAGGTATGCAAGGGACGGTCGAAGTAAAACATCCAATACTAGAAGGAGTTCCTACTACGTATTCTCTACAAGCTAGTAGCAATTACTATTATGCTTTTGATGGATATGATGGAACTACGATCTCAGATGTTACCCATCCAACAGACGGCAGAATCGGTAGTGCAATTGCCTATAAAGGTAGAACGCTTCATTCACTCGAAATTTTACTGGCTAACTTTACATTCTCTAACAGTTTCCACCCTGGAAACCCATCGTTCTTTGATGAAGAACGCGAGAGAATTTTTAACAATGCGATTACTTGGGCATTAGATAACGAAGAGCCTTTAGTTGGCGAGCTTTTCGGCCAAGTGAAAAATAGCCAAGGTATAGCTGTCAAGGCTACTGTTACAGTTAATGAAACAGGGAAACAAATTGAAACAGACCATTTAGGAGCGTTTCGTTTAGGGTTAGCGGAAGGCACGTACACACTAGGGATTAACGTATTTGGACATCATCCAGAGTCGTTTACCGTTACTATGACAAATGGAGAAAAACAGGAAGAGACATTTGTTGTGACAGCTGATCGTGCTGGTGTTATTACAGGTACTATCTTACATGCCCAAAATGAAACTCCAATCGAGGGTGCTGTTGTTACTATAATGGGCACACCAATTACAGTTGTGACAGACGAAAATGGTGTGTACCAAGCAGTAGTTCCAGTGGGGGAATATGATGTTCGCGCATCAGCTTCGGGGTATACTTCAACACTCCAAAGAAATGTGTCTGTAATAGAAAACGAAGAGGTTTCGGTTAACTTCTTATTAGAAGAGTCTGAAAAAGTGGCAATCGTTGCTTCCACTACAAATGGAAATCGTTTATTAACATTCCTGACAAGTAGAGGCTACGAGGCCGAGGTACATGTGAACAGTAACCTAGATAGCTTACGTGAAACGATGGCGGAATACGCGGTTATCTTGTTTAACGAGAGGCATTCTAGCATGACGAAAGATGTGTTTGAACAATTTTTACAACTGGCACAAGAGAATGGGGTAAGTATCATTTTTGGTTCCCAGTTTAATGGTGGAACGATTCGAGATTTAGCAGACTTTACTGGAAATCCGCAAAATGTAAGCTGGAGTTATGTACCGGGACATGTCAATGTAAAAGTGGTACACGAGCATCCGATTTTTGCAGGGTTAACAGCTACTGAAATTCCACTTTTAACGAATGGAACGAGTAATCAACAATATGGCGTTTACTCTGGCTATAGTGGAACAACCATCGGTTCACTATCACATAACGACCAAGGAATTCTAGGAGAAGGAATTGGATATGAGTTTAAAAGTGCAAACTCTGTTCATATTTTACTCTCAGGACTACAAGTCGGAACGTATGGCCATCCTGAAAGTCGTTGGACTGAAGAAGCGAAACAATTGTACACGAATGCCATTGACTGGGCAATTTCAGCAAGCCTAGGGGAAATCACTGGTACTGTTACAACCGAGGATGGAAAAGCAATTGCGAATGCAACTGTAACAATTCCATCATTAGGAGTGGAAATAAAAACGAATGTAGCGGGTCAGTATCGTCTAGGAGTTGGGACTGGAACGTATGAGCTGAAAGTTGTAGCTCGAGGTTATGAAGAGCAAACACAGACAGTAGCTGTATCTCAACTTGGAGAAACAGTGGAAGCGAATTTTACATTAGTTAAAGTAGATGGTGTCACGATCTCCGGTACAATTAAGAATAAGTCGGAAGTAGGAATTGCAGGAGCAATTGTTACACTAAGAGATGTTGTCACGAATACAGCCTTAGATGAAATCGTAACAAATGATATAGGAAACTATGCATTTGCAGATCTTCTAGACGGCGAATATGAAGTTTCTGTCGAGGTAGATGGATATCTTTCTACAAGTGAGAGAGTGGTGGTTCAAGGGGAAGATATCGTTCTGAACCTGTCATTACAATCGATTCAAGTAGCAGTGCTTGGAGATTGGAATGATAAACTATCTACCTTCCTAAACAAACAGGAATTATATGCAGAAGCCAGAGACTGGGATGTTGTAGAAGAAGTAGAAAAGTATCAATTAATTGTGATCAATACAAATAAAGGTACAAACGAGCAACTAAAAGCATTAATAAACGCAACAGATGAGCATGAAGTAAGTCTCGTGTTTGTTGGAACATGGGGAGTAGAGGAAGGTTCTATATCCTTATTAGAAAAAACGGTTGGTTACCCAACACTTGATCAACAAGGATATAACGAAGAGGAAGTAAACATGTTACCAATGACTGATCATCCTATCTTTGAAGGGTTAGGTAATGGCTCTGAAAATATAGTAATTCACGCAAGTAAGAGTCCATATTCTACTTTTAAGGATTATCCAGGAATAGTTGTTGGGAACATTTCAGTGGGTGGAGTTGACAAAGGTGCGTCTATAGCATACGAATTTATGGGCGAACGACATATGCATCTTCTCTTATCTTCTTTTGCCGTAACTAATATGATTGGACCAGACTACGGTTGGACAGAGGATGGTAAGCAACTATTTGTTCAAGCATTACGGTTCGCAATGGAAGCAGAGCAACAAGAAGAACCAATCGAACCTGAGTTGCCAAGCATACCACAATGGAATGAAAAACAAATTAGAACGAGTGTAAAACTAGTAGAGGTTACTGGTCGTGGGGATGTTGGCTCTATCATTCACATTTACGAGATGAAAGGTAACAAAAAAGAGTTACTACATTCAACTGTAGTAAATGAGGACGGAATGTTCTCCGCCCACCTAGAGTTTCGTAATAACGGTAACCATTTCTTATATGCTCAGGCGGAGAATGAAACGGGGTTATCTGAGTGGAGCGAAAGGCTACAAGTTATTAAAACTGGGAAACCAAATTAATGAAACTGGCATAATCGGCAAGTGAGAAAAAGACATAAAAGATAGCCTCTTTTATGTCTTTTTTTACTTCTAAAAAATGACGAAAGTTAGTAGACTCGCTATACTAAAAATTATAGAGTGACTTCTGATTAACCTCAGATAAGTCAAATGCTCAATAATTAATTATGTTTTGTCATCTATCATGTGTATTTTTTGCCTAAACCATATAGTGTGCGAGTTAATCGTGATTATTGGGTTAACTATAAAAAGTATTGAAGATAAAAGGAGGAACAAAAGTGGGAGTTGAATATCACGTAGCAAAGAACGGATCGGATTTTGGAAATGGAACAAAACAGGACCCGTTTCTCACCATTAACAAAGCAGCCTCGGTTGCTGTGGCAGGAGATACAATCATAGTTCATGAGGGTGTTTACCGGGAATGGGTCAAGCCTCAAAACCCTGGATTAAGTGATTGGAGAAGAATTACCTATAAGGCTGCTGCAGGTGAAAAAGTTATCATCAAAGGTTCTGAGCAAATAGAAAATTGGGGAAAACTTGATGGAAGTGTCTGGAAAGCGGTTATTCCAAATGAATTTTTTGGAGAATATAATCCTTTTAAAGAAGAACTGTATGGGGATTGGATTGTGTATAATCCAGGTAGACACCTTGGAGATGTTTATATAAATGGAAAGTCCTTTTATGAGGCTGAAAACTTCGAACAAGTAGTAAATCCTGTAGTGAAAACAGAAGTATTAGATCATTGGACAAATAAAATTGTTGCTCCTCATAATCGAGAGCAGATGAAATATGTCTGGTATGCCGAAGTTGATGAGAACCATACGACCATCTATGCCAATTTCCATAACTACAATCCTAATGAAGAATTAACAGAGATTAATGTCCGAAAATGTTGCTTTTACCCTGAAAAGACAGGTATGGATTACATAACAGTTCAAGGTTTTGAAATGGCCCAGGCAGCAACACCATGGACACCACCAACAGCGGATCAGCCTGGTTTACTTGGTCCTCATTGGAGTAAAGGATGGATTATAGAGGATAATATTATTCATGATTCAAAATGTAGTGGAATCAGTATAGGAAAAGAAGTTTCTACAGGAGATAACTATTTTACGAAACGGAAAGATAAGCCTGGTTACCACTATCAGTTAGAAACGGTTTTTGCTGCGAGGAAAATCGGCTGGAGTAAGGAAAAAGTTGGTTCCCATATTATCAGAAATAACACCATCTATGATTGTGGTCAAAATGGAATTGTCGGTCATTTAGGCTGTATTTTTAGTGAGGTATATAACAATCATATTTATAATATTGCAATAAAGCGCGAGTTTTACGGACATGAAATCGCAGGAATTAAATTACATGCAGCGATTGATACGCAAATTTATGATAATCGTATCCATGACTGTTCGTTAGGCTTATGGTTAGATTGGCAGTTACAAGGAACACGAGTTAGCAGGAACCTTTTTTATCGAAATAATCGAGACTTGTTTGTTGAAGTGAGCAGCGGTCCATACTTAGTCGATCACAATATTTTGACTGCCGACTATGCTTTAGATAATCATGCTCAAGGTGGAGCTTACATTAACAATATCATTAGAGGAAAAATGGTTCATCGTAAAATGCTCGATCGTTCGACTCCGTATCATGAGCCACATAGTACAGATGTGAAAGGGATTTCAGTTGTCTACGGCGGAGATGATCGCTGGTACAACAATATCTTCATTGGTGATGATGAGTTGGAAGATGTGGGTACTTCTCATTATCAAGGATATACAACATCTTTAGAAGAATTTATTGAAACAGTACAACGAAAATCCGGCAGTGATCATGAAGCCTTCAATGTAGTAGAGCAACCTGTTTATATTAATAACAATGCTTATCTGAATGGTGCTAGTCCTTTTGAAAGAGAGGAAGAAAATTTCGTGTCAGAAGTTAATCCTAATTTTAGGATTATTGAGGAAGGCGAGGAAGTTTATTTAGAATGTGAGCTTCCAGAGGAATTCGAAAATCTGCTTGGGGAAATACATTCAACACATACCTTGGAAAGAGTACGACTTGTTGATGCAGAATTTGAAAATCCAGATGGCAGTGAAGTTATAATAAATAGAGACCTTTTAGGCAATGTGAAAGAAGGGAAAACTGTCTTAGGTCCAATTTCGCAGCTGAAAAAAGGGGAAAATCGCATAAAGGTTTGGGGTTAATTAACCTAGTTAAAGAAAAAGAGACTTCTTAAAGGTTCGGTGAACTTTTGAGAAGTCTCTGTTGTAATATGTAATTAAGCAAGTTTTGGCGGGATTGTGTGGGAATCGAACCCACCGAAGAGGCAGGCGCCAACCATTGACGGTATCTGTTAGCGTTAAATGTCGAAAAACCAAGTATCCCAGTACTTTCTCTCTTTGCCACCACGTCATTATCTCATTATAGCCAACGTAATTAAACGTATTGTACGAAGAAAATTTTAAAAATAGCAGGTTTGAAAATAAATAAATATCAAGAGTAACAATACCTATGTGGATAATCTATCTAACATTTATAAATAGATTTTCGAAAGTCGAGGCGGTGTGGTATACTTACTATATCTTTAACCAGATCGCTCACTTTGTTTACCCTTTGTGAACGTGTAACCACCTGAAATCTTAACAGGTGGTTTTTATTTTTTGTCCAAAGTAATTATGGTTGTGAGAAGGTTTTAGAAAATGAAGTATAAAATGTAACTATATATTATGGAATGTTTTACGTTTGCGCTAGAGACTACGGTTCTCTTTTGATGATGTTTTAGTTCACCATTCCTTTTTAATTTTTTTACTCCTGACATAATAAAAAACCTCCTATATCGTATTTGTTCTGCAATACGTTAAGAAGGTTGAATGAGTTATGTAATATTCTAATAATAGCAGTTACAAGCCTACGGTTTAGTAAAATCGGTTGCCTTCGTATTTGATAAAAATGAACAGAAATACTAGGGGATTAACCGCAGAATAATACTATAATAAAACATCGGAAATGACTTTATAACTTAATTTGGCGGGACTGTGTGGGAATCGAACCCACCGAAGACGGCACGCGCCTCCCATAAGGTTTTGAAGACCTCGGCAAACACCAGTTACACAACCAGCCCCGTTTAAAGAGTCAACTACTATTATATAAGAAAATAGACGAGCTTTCAAGTGGTATTTGAACTTCCTGCATTGGTAGTAAGTAAACATAAGACCAAGTATTTCTAGAAATACTGTTTTCTAAACATAAATGAATACCCGTTGTTTGGGAAAGTTAAAGCTATAGAAAATTAGCGGTAACTTCAGGTGGTGAAGGTTTATGGATGATATTCCTTTTTTTATTGTGGGTCTTTTGGGAGTTTTATTACTATTATCTGCGTTTTTCTCGTCTGCAGAAACTGCTTTTTCTAGCGCTAATCGAATTCGTCTAAAGAATTATGCAGATGAAAACCGTAAAGGCAGTAAGAATGCGCTAATGATCTCGGAAAACTTCGATAAAGGTCTATCTACGATCTTAGTGGGGAATAATGTCGTGAACATTGGTGCTGCGACGATTTCCGGTAAACTGGCAACAGATCTCTTTGGGGCTGGAACAGGTATGCTAATCAATACGGTTGTAATGACAATGCTTGTGCTGGTCTTTGGAGAAATCTTGCCTAAATCATACGCAAAAGAGAATGCGGAGCCATTAGCATTAAAAATTTCCGGGATATTGGCGTTTTTAATGAAGCTATTCTCGCCAATAACGATCATATTTACTTCGTTGAAAAAGGCAATTTCGAAAATGATGACAACGAAGGAGCAAAGTCCTTCGGTAACAGAGGAAGAACTAAAAGTAATGATCACTATTAGTGAAGAAGAAGGTGTCATTGACGAGAAAGAGAGGGACCTTGTTTATAGCGCATTAGATTTTAATGATATCGTTGTAGGGGAAATTTTGACACCACGGATTGATATGGTCGCTGTAGAGGTTAATGCTCCACATGAAGAAATATTGGAGATTTTTCTTACTGAGAGGTATTCTCGAGTCCCTGTCTATAGTGAGAATACAGATAATATTATTGGAATTTTATCTGAGCGAGAGTTTTTAGCGCATCTTGTTCAAAATAAAAATTTCAAGGTGAAAGATCTCCTAAGAAAACCTAAATTCGTTGTTGAATCATTAAAGATATCTTCGTTACTGCCAGAGTTACAAAAAAGCAAAACTCATATGGCAATTGTCATTGATGAATTTGGTGGAACAGAAGGTCTAATTACAATGGAAGATATTCTTGAGGAAATCGTCGGTGAGATCTGGGATGAACATGACGAAAAAATAAGCATTATGAATCAGTTTGATGAGAATACGTACCAGCTATCCGCTGATTTTTCTTTAAGTGACTTTAGTGAGTTAATGAATGTCCCAGAACCGGAGAGTTCATACCATTCATTAGGTGGTTGGATCGTTGAAAAGATCGAAAGAATCCCCACTGTTGGTGAAGAGGTTTATTATCATAATTTAACGATCGTTGTTCACAAAATGGATGGTAAGCGAATACGGCAGTTTATTGTTAAAAAGGAGTCGATTGAATGATGAAGGGGGTAACTTCATCATTCATTTTTTTTCGTCTGTACTTGTTTTTCCTTGCGTCGAAGCCGATGTTAAGAGTAAAGTAAAAAGGGAATAATTGATATACATAAGGGATAGAAAGGTTGGTATTTCTATATGGGAGACCGATTTTATACAATTGGAATGGCAGGACATATTGATCACGGCAAAACGACGTTAACCAAAGCGTTAACAAATATTGATACAGATCGATTAAAAGAAGAAAAAGAGCGCAATATCTCTATTGAGCTCGGTTTTGCTCCTTTAAAACTAAAGAGCGATATCCAAGTGTCTGTTATTGATGTCCCAGGCCATGAGAGATTTATTCGTCAAATGATAGCTGGTGTTGCGGGAATTGATTTAGTCATGCTGATTGTTAGTGCAGACGAAGGTGTTATGCCGCAAACGAAAGAGCATTTAGATATTTTATCTTTATTAGGGATACAAAAAGGGATTATTGTTGTCACGAAAATTGATCGTGTTGACGAAGAGCTGTTAGAACTCGTTCAAGAAGATATTTCGATGGAAATTGCGGGGACCTTTTTAGAGGATGCACCTTTTGTTTTTGTTGATAGTTTATCAAAAAAAGGCATTGATCAATTAAAAGATGTCATTGAAGAAAAATTAAGTGATGTACCTAGTCGTGATGCAAAAGGAGCGTTCCGTCTACCAATTGATCAGGTTTTTACTGTACACGGTCAAGGCACGGTTGTGCGTGGAACGATTTACGAAGGAGCCATTAATGAAGGTGATATTTTAGAAATTTTACCTCAAGGTTTGAAAGTAAGGGCAAGACAGCTTCAGGTTCACCATGAAAAGAAGGATCGCGGCTTTGCAGGACAACGAACAGCGATTAACCTTGGTGGTGTTTCAAAGGAAGAAGTGAAACGTGGTGATGTTCTTGTTTCGACGCAACAATATGCAACAACGTCTACCATTGATGTTTCTTTGCAAACCTTAAAAGGTTTAGATCATCCACTTAAGCAACGTGGTCATATTAAGCTTCATCTCGGAACAGCTGAGGTTTATGGGAAAATTGTCTTTTTTGATCGAAATGAATTAGCAGGGGAAGAGGCTCAAACGATTCTTTGTCAGCTACGTCTAGATGAGCCGATCGTAACAAGACGTGGTGATCGCTTTATTTTACGTAGACCAACACCTGTGGAAACGATCGGAGGGGGCTTTGTCATTGATCCTAATGGTGAAAAGTATAAATTCGGTGAAACAACCATTGATATGCTTGAGCGAAAAAAAGAGGGTACTCCGCTAGAGCGAATTACTGACATGTTAAAAGAGGAGAAGTATGTTTCACGAGCAAAATTACAAAAACTCGTTGATTTACCAGAAGATGTAGTGCAAGAAGCGATTCATGAGTTGTTAGAGGGTAACAATCTTATCGAAGGTGAACAAGGGGAATATGTATTAACGTCCATCTATGTTGAAATTGTTGAGCTTATACGCCGTGATTTAGAGGAATTCCATGCCGAAAACTCTTTAAGAGAAGGGAAAAGTAAAGCGGAAGTTCTCCATTCATTAAAACAAAACTATCCAGCAAAACTGTTAGAGTTTGTATTAGCAAGAAGTGAGCAGGAAAACCAACTGGCAAAACGAGGCCAGTTTATTGCCTTGGCAGAATTCCAGCCACACTTTCCAAGCAAATGGTCTAAACGTATGGAGCAAGTTGTAAGTGAATTGGAGAAACAAGGCTTACAGGTTGAAAACTGGGAGTCTATCGTAACGAAGGCTGGGTTACCAACACAGCTGCAAGAAGATTTAAAACACTACTTGGTCCGTACACAGACGGTCATATCTCTAGATGAAAAACACTATATTTCACAGGCGCATATTAAGGCAGCCGTGAAAAAACTAAGGGAGAAAACAGCAGAAGAATTTGAACTACAAGAGGCAAAAGAAGTGTTGCAACTATCTAGAAAATATTTAGTCCCTTTTATGGAACTTTTAGATCGTATCAGATTAACGACTCGTCTAGAAACAAAAAGGAAATGGCAGCAAGCGGAGTATGATAAATGGATAACAATGAAGTAAATGTAACTAATGTTAAGTTAACGTTTTTAACGCCTTATTATGAGCAAGGTCGTGGTAATGCGACTACTGCGAGACGCATTATTAGTGGCTTAAAGGATAGGCACATATGCACGACTCTAGTACCGTATGAAGAAGAACAATTTTCAGAGGACATTATTCAGCGTATTGAATCGAGCGATTTACTTCATGTTCTTCATTTTCGCAGGTTTGCTGAATGGGGAGAAGCGAATAACTACCATGTAAAAACACCATACATTATCACTTCAGGTGGTACTGATGTAAATATTGATATTTTTAATGAACAGTTACAGGAGAAGATCGGGAAAGTACTAAGGGATGCTATAGGGATTACTGTGTTTAGTCAGGATGCTAAACAAAAATTAGCCGACATCTATCCGGAAGTTGCAGATAAGGTATATATTGTTAAACAAAGTGTTTGGTTCCCTGAGGAGATCTCGTTCACAGAGGCATCTCGTCCATTCGGACCGAACATTCTCTTACCGGCTGGTTTGCGAGAAGTGAAAGATGTATTATTTGTATTGCCCGCCTTGGTGAAATTAAAAATGCATTATCCCAGTTTAACGTTTACGATTTTAGGAGCGCCGCTTGAATCAACTGTAGTAGCTGAAGTGAAAGCAGTTCAAAAGGAATTTCCATGGATTACGTATTTGGAAGAGGTACAACTAGAAGAAATGCCTGAGATTTATACTCGTAACGACATCATTATTAACACATCCTTATCTGAAGGACAATCTTCTGCTTTACTAGAGGCAATGTTGCTTAGAAGGCCAGTTGTGGCTAGAAAGAATGGCGGGAATCAAAGTATTGTTGATCATGAGAGAACGGGCTTTCTTTTTGATACAAACGACGAATTCTATGATCAAATCGAGCAGCTTATAACGAATGAACACTTGTATAAGCAAATCAGCAAAAATGGTCAACAATATGTATTGAGTCATCATTCTCTAGCTGAGGAAATCGATCATTATCTTCAGTTATACAACAATGTAATGAAAACCCGCCACTAGTTGGCGGGTTTTGTTAGTGTTGATCAGTGCTACTTAAGGCAACTAAGGAGACAATTGCTGGGTGTAGTTTTTTTGAATGTAAGTAAGTTAGATAAAAGTTTCTTTCCACTGGAAGTTGATGAATAATCTTAATACGATCTTGTTTCATTGCCTGTGTTGCGGCAATACTAGATACGACTGAATATCCAAGTTCTGCTTCAACCATACTAATGACAGCCTCAGTCGTTTTCACTCTTGCGATACATCGTAGTTCGCTAGTTGAAATTCCTAGTGCTTGTAAATTTTTTTCGACTCCTTGCCAAGTACCTGATTTCTCACTGCGAAAAATAAATGGCAAGTCCCGTAACGTTGTTAGATCGTTAATATCTTCACTTTCCTTAGGTCCGATTAAGAGGAACTGATCTTTCATAATATTGTGGCTAATGAACTCTTCACTAGTCGGTTCGCTTCCGACGAAACCTACATCAATGGAACCATCCTTCAATAGGTCATTAATTTCTCCTGATTCATGAATGGACAACTGAATATCAACACTAGGATGAAGGTTTAAAAATTTTCGTAATAAACCTGGCACCATATAAGTTCCAGGTACCGTACTTGCACCTATTTTTATGACTCCTGATAGCTCTCCTTGTAGCCTGCGACATTCTTCCACAAGGACATCCCAATCATAGAGAAATTTCTTTCCCTTTTGATAGACAATTTTCCCAGCTTCAGTAGGCTCTGCTGTTTCACGATAAAGTAAATTAATTCCCAATTCAGCCTCTAATGTTTTGATTTGTTTACTGACAGCAGGTTGACTAATTTTTAAGAGGTTTGCAACAATAGAGAAACTTTTATGATCAATCACCATCATAAACGTTTTAATTCTTTTTAAGTTCATTACGTTCACCTTCGTGTTAGACAGAGGAACGGTAATAGCTCCTCTGTCATCATCAATTTAACGACCAACGTATAGGTACTTGTCTTCTTTCTCGACTACGTTCCCTATAATTTTGGCTTCTGTAATTCCTAACTCATGTAGACGATTTACATATAGCTCAGCCTCTTCTTGTGGCAACGATACTAAAAGGCCACCTGAAGTAATTGCATCGCATAAGATAAATTGTTCAAACTCAGCAAGTGTTTGATCGTACTCTACATCGTTGGCTAACCAACGGTGATTTGCCTTAGATCCACCCGGTACAATACCTTCCTCAGCTAATGCTCTGGTACCCTCAAGAACAGGGATCGCCTCAACGTGGAGATGAAAAGTGACTTCACTTCCTTTGGCCATTTCAAAGGCATGTCCTAGTAAACCAAATCCAGTGATGTCTGTTACAGAGTTTGGATGAAGGTTTTCAAGTGCAAAACTAGCCTTGTCATTTAGAGCTGCCATTGTTTCCATTACTTTGGTGAGTTGTTCCTCTGTTAGCTTATCTCTTTTAATGGCAGTTGTTTGTATTCCAACGCCGATTGGTTTTGTGAGAACGAGTGCATCACCAGCTTTAGCCCCAACGTTTTTAAATACTCTGTCGGGGTGGATAACACCTGTGACAGACAATCCGAATTTTGGCTCTTGGTCATCTATGGAGTGTCCGCCAATTACAACTGCTCCAGATTCTTGAACCTTATCTGAAGCCCCGCATAATATTTGAGCAAGGATATCTGGACCTAATTTTTTGATCGGATAACCGACAATATTTAACACAGTCTTAGGGGTTCCCCCCATAGCGTAAACGTCACTTAGTGAATTGGCTGCAGCAATTTGGCCAAACATATATGGATCATCAACGATAGGCGTGAAGAAATCAACCGTTTGAATAATAGCAAGGTCGTCAGTTAAGCGATAAACTCCTGCATCATCTGATGTTTCATGTCCAACTAGGACATTAGGGTCATACGCACGTTCAGGTAATTGGCACAAAACTTGTGCTAGGTCCTCTGGACCGATTTTACAGCCTCAGCCACCTTTACCTGTTAATGTTGTTAATTTAATTGGATTATGTTCCATTGTCTAGGCACCTCCTAACCATTAGTATAAGCGTATTTTTTGATTATTGACAAATAATATCATAGAATAAATAAAAATATATTATTAAGCCGAGAAAGAGGTTGGTAAGTCGTGAGTTATAAAATTGAAGTTCAGTTTTGTATGCAGTGAAACTTTGCTCCAAAAGCTGCGAGTTTCGCAGAAGAACTATTTACACAATTGCGCTCTGAAATTACGAGCTTAGTACTAGTCCCGAGCACAGGCGGTGCTTTTGAGGTCATCATTAACGGGGAGAAAGTTTACTCGAAGCTAGAAACGGGAGCTTTCCCTGATACTGACGAAATACTACAAAAAATGGAAAGTTTATAATATAAGGCTCTTTTCGTAAACATTGTGGCTTTTTCACCCTAAGATAATCGGAAAAATACCCTAGATGTACTATCCGCCAATAAATATGTCAGAAAAGAGCAATACTTACTAACTTAGTTGTGAATTCTTAGTATTTTTAAAGCAACAAACTTTGCGAAACAGCCTAATATAAAAATAAGACTCTGTCTAGGGTCTTATTTTTTCGTTTTGGATATGAAATTCTTGTTCATAACCCTAGATGTTCGTACTTTTAGAGTTAGCGAAATTTGGTAATAAAGAAATAAGAGGTGATCGGCAAACCGATCACCTCCAACCATCTAGTTAATTAAATCTTCTGGGGCCTAAGCGATCTTACTTTTTCGGAGACACCTCATTTCTATGTTCTAATGAGAACACTGATTAGAAGGTTTAGCTGTGCAAGCGTTATCACCCCTTGAGGTAGAAAAGCAAATCATTTGTTACCCATACAATTCATTTTTAGATGGGAGAAACAGTACTCCTGTTCCTCACTACTAATATGTACAAATGGACGACAAAATATTTATTGGTTTATAAAAAAATTTGCTATAATTATTTACTAAAGGTTTTTGTGAAAAAGGAGACTAGTAATGAAGCATTTACTACGAGAATTACCTGCAATTCACATATTAAAATCAGACAAGCGCTTTCAGGAACACTGTCTGACTTTTAACATTCATGATTTAGAACTAACTCAGCTCTTACAAGAGGAGATAAATCAATTACGAGCAGATGTACTTGAAAACCAGGTCCCAAAGGATACTCCGTTAAGTAAAGAGGGCTTTACCGAACTTGTCTACCGACGATTGTCGAAGAGGATTAGTCAGTATGAACCCTATTATTTGAGACGAGTAATTAATGCTACTGGAACGATATTGCATACAAACCTAGGTCGGGCCAAGCTAAGTGAAGCTGCTGTGAAGCAAGTAGTACAAACTGCACAGAATTATTCCAATTTAGAATATCAAATTGAAGCTGGGAAACGCGGTTCAAGGCATGATATTATTGACCAGGTGTTACAAAGAATTACAGGTGCTGAAGCTGCCATGGTTGTAAATAATAATGCGGCTGCGGTTTACTTGATTTTACGTGCGCTAGCTAAAGACAAGGAAGTCATCGTATCAAGAGGTCAACTAGTAGAAATTGGTGGTTCCTTCCGAGTTTCTTCAATCATGGAAGAGAGCGGAGCAAAGCTTGTTGAAGTTGGGACGACAAACAAAACGCATTTGTATGATTATGAGAATGCCATCGGTGAAGAAACAGCGATGATCTTAAAAGTTCATACAAGTAATTTTAAAACAGTTGGTTTTACAGCTTCTGTTGAGACTGATCAATTAGCAGAGTTAACGAAAAAGCACGAGAGCATTGTCTTTTATGAGGACCTAGGGAGTGGCGCCCTCTACGATTTTAGGCAACATGGCATAGGTGATGAGCCTGTAGTTTCTAAAGTCTTAAAGATAGGTGTAGACCTAGTGTCGTTTAGTGGTGACAAGCTTTTAGGAGGGCCTCAAGTAGGAATTATTGCAGGTAAAAAAGAATTGATACAAAAACTTAAGAAACATCAATTAGCTAGGGTTCTACGTGTTGATAAAATGACGTTAGCAGCTCTCGAAGGTACACTTAAGGCCTATGAAAACGAAACAGCTATGAATGAAATTCCAACCGTACGAGATATTTTGGCAACTACAACTGACATTGAAAAAAAAGCAGAAGATTTCTTAAAGAAAGTAAGTACACATTGTACAGGTTATACTTGTACAATGCTGGACGAGTTCTCACAGATTGGTGGGGGGACGATGCCAACGGAGGAAATTCCGACAAAGGCTGTCGCAGTTGCTTCAGCTAGATTATCATCCAATGAGCTTTCTGAAAAATTAAGGCTAAATCATCCTGCGATTGTTACACGACAGAAAGCGGATCAGGTGCTGCTCGATTTTCGCACCATTACGCCCGAGGAAATAGAAGTGATCGTTGAAGCACTTATAACAATTGAGCAACAATAATAGGAAAGAACGACTCGAATTAAAAGGTGTATCGAAGATCATTGTGATTAATCAACGTTGGACTTACTGCAGAAGATACGCTAGTAACGGTATTGTTCAAATAGAATAATGATGCCAAATTGTTCTTTATGCGAGAAAGGTAAATAAAAAGTAAGAACCAATCTAAAATGTAGGTTGGTTCTTGCTTTTTCCTATTTAACTCTCACCATCAGTTTGACTTACATGATTCCCTTGCTTAACTTTTTTGGAACCACTAAGTGGCTCTGGTTGTCCAGAATTATGACCTTTAGGGGAGTTTTTACGTTGGTCTTTATATGTGTTCTTTTCAGTCATGTTATTCCCTCCTCGAAAATGTCTTGATACTCCTTTAGTATTTTTAGCGTAGAACAAATCTATTCATTGATTGGAGCGAATAGATTTTTGTTCATTACTAAAAACTAAAAGAGTATTAAAGAAAAAAAGGGGGAGTTTATTTTGCCTTATAATAAAAATAAACAACAAGCATTTCAGGCAGCACAGCAAGCGTATGTTCAGGCTGAGCAAGTGACAAGTAACTTACAGCCCCATGATGAAGATTTTGGTCATCATTTAAAACAAGCGGAACGCGAGGTGCGTGAAGCAGGACTAATGATTCAGAAAGCATTGGTCAATGCATCAGAGCATCAAAGAAACGAATTGGAAAAGTATGAGTCCCAATTAGAAACATTGAAAGATAATTTAAATCAATACTAAAGGTGAAAAACTCCACTGAGTAGTGGAGTTTTCGTCTTAGTCACCTATTGTCTCTTCTTTGTCTTTTTGTTGTTTTGCTTTTGCTCTTCTGTTAACGGTTCGTTAGAGAATTCTTCATTATATCCTGTGCCAATACCTTGTGCACTTGCATCGTTCATACCAGGACGTACGTGATTCGCTTTACGTTTTGCCATACTTCTCACCTCCGTTTCATGAATTTATTTTTTCTAAAATAATGATTTTCTATGTTTCAAGAAATAAAAAGAAAAAGAATCCAGAAAAAAGAAGTCTAAATAGAACCATAATCGACAAATATTTGCTATACTTAAAAAGAACATTTTTTTGAACTTTTTTTGAATTAACTATTTAGAGAATTTCGAAAATGTGGTATAAGATAAGAGAGGGAGGGTTTTACATATGACAAAAAATCTTTATAATTCGCGTTCATCGTTTCAAGTAAACGGTAAAGAGTTTAACTATTACAGACTTCAAGCAATTGAAGAGGCTGGCGTTGGTAACGTTACCAAACTTCCTTATTCTATTAAAATTTTACTTGAGTCTGTACTACGTCAATATGATGGTTTTGTAATTAAAGAAGAGCATGTTGAAAACTTGGCTAAATTTGGTACAAATGAAGTAAAAGACATTGATGTACCATTTAAGCCTTCTCGTGTTATTTTGCAAGACTTTACAGGGGTACCAGCGGTTGTTGACTTAGCTTCTCTTCGTAAAGCAATGGCTGATCTAGGTGGAGATCCAAATACGATCAATCCAGCAATTCCTGTAGACCTAGTAGTTGACCACTCGGTTCAAGTAGATGCATTCGGTGGGAGCGACTCACTTGAGAAAAACATGGATCTTGAGTTTGAAAGAAATGAAGAGCGCTATAAATTCCTAAGCTGGGCTCAAAAATCATTTGATAACTACCGTGCGGTTCCGCCAGCAACAGGGATTGTTCACCAAGTTAACTTAGAGTATTTGGCAAGTGTTGTTCAAACTGTTGAGAAAGATGGCGTTTTAGAAGCGTTCCCTGACTCATTAGTAGGAACTGACTCTCATACAACAATGATCAACGGATTAGGTATTCTTGGATGGGGTGTAGGTGGTATTGAAGCTGAAGCAGGAATGCTACAACAGCCTTCTTATTTCCCAGTACCTGAAGTTATCGGTGTGAAATTAGTAGGTACACTTCCGAATGGTACAACAGCTACTGACTTAGCATTAAAAGTAACTCAAGTATTACGTGAGAAAAAAGTTGTAGGGAAATTCGTAGAATTTTTCGGACCAGGACTTTCTGAAATGCCTCTTGCAGACCGTGCGACAGTTTCAAATATGGCGCCTGAATACGGTGCAACTTGTGGTTTCTTCCCAGTTGACGAAGAAGCTCTTAATTACCTGCGTCTAACTGGCAGAACAGAAGAGCAAATTGCGATTGTTGAAGCTTACTGCAAAGCAAACAGCTTATTCTATACTCCAGATAGTGAAGACCCAGTCTTTACAGATGTAGTAGAAATCAACCTTTCTGAAATTGAGCCAAACCTTTCTGGACCGAAACGTCCACAAGATTTAATTCCACTTTCACAAATGAAAACTGAGTGGAACAAAGCAGTGAAAGCTCCTGCAGGAAGCAGCGGTTTTGGCCTAACTGACGAGGAAATTGCAAAAGAAGTAACTGTACAACATCCAAATGGGGAAACGTCAACATTTGGTACAGGCTCAGTTGTGATTGCGGCAATTACAAGCTGTACAAATACATCAAACCCATTCGTTATGGTTGGCGCTGGTTTACTAGCTAAGAAAGCTGTTGAAAAAGGCCTTAAAGTTCCTGGGTATGTAAAAACAAGTTTAGCACCTGGATCAAAAGTTGTTACAGGATACTTAAATGATGCTGGATTAACTCCTTACTTAGATCAATTAGGATTTAATACAGTTGGTTACGGCTGTACAACATGTATCGGTAACAGTGGTCCACTTCCACAAGAAATTGAAAAAGCAATTGCTGAAAACGATCTAACTGTTACGTCAGTACTAAGTGGTAACCGTAACTTCGAAGGACGCGTTCATGCATTAGTAAAAGGTAACTACCTTGCATCACCACCTCTAGTTGTAGCTTACGCTTTAGCTGGTAATGTAAACTTTGATTTACTAAATGACTCATTTGGTAAAGATCAAGACGGTAATGATGTATTCTTTAGTGACCTGTGGCCAACAACTGAAGAAGTAAAGGAAGCAATGGCGCTAGCTGTTAAGCCTGAACTATTCAAGAAAGAATACGAGCGTGTCTTTGACGAAAATCAACGTTGGAATGAACTTAAAACAACAGATGAGAATTTATATACATGGGATAATGAGTCAACATACATTCAAAATCCACCATTCTTTGAAAACTTATCTCCAGAGCCTGAAGAGGTTAAAGAGCTTGCTGGCTTAAAAGCAATTGCTAAGTTTGGTGACTCAATTACGACTGACCATATCTCACCTGCTGGTTCAATCGCAAAAGATAGCCCAGCTGGAAAGTATTTAATCTCTAAAGGATTAACTCCTGCAGACTTTAACTCTTATGGTTCTCGTCGTGGTAACCATGAAGTAATGATGAGAGGTACGTTTGCAAACATCCGTATCAAAAACCAAATCGCACCAGGTACAGAAGGTGGTTACACTACTTACTGGCCAACAGGTGAAGTTATGGCGATTTATGATGCATGTATGAAGTATAAAGAAGAAGGTACTGGTTTAGTTGTTCTTGCTGGTAAAGATTACGGAATGGGAAGTTCTCGTGACTGGGCTGCAAAAGGAACAAACCTATTAGGTATTAAAACAGTTATCGCGGAGAGCTTCGAAAGAATTCACCGTAGTAACCTAGTATTAATGGGTGTTCTACCATTACAATTTAAAGATGGTGAAACTCCTGATACTCTAGGATTAACTGGTAAAGAAGAGTTCACTGTTAAAGTATCGAATGACATTAAGCCAAGAGATCTTGTAACAGTTGTAGCTAAAAATGCAGAAACTGGCGAAGAAAAGCAATTTGAAGTAGTGGCTCGTTTCGACAGTGAAGTAGAGATCGATTACTACCGTCACGGTGGTATTCTACAAATGGTACTACGTGCAAAATTAGCTGAGCAAAAGGCTAATGCTTAAGTAAAAAAGGCCAGTTCTAGTGGTAACCCCATTAGAATTGGCCTTTTTTCTACCTTTTTATTGTATATGTTGCCCGGTCTGTTTTGATTGTTAATAATTCAGCAGATGCCTCAACTGCTACGAGTTCATGCAATGGTAATTCATAACTATCTAACGGCAGTTTTACCGAAGATCGATCTTCCTTTATTACAGATCCATGACCTTGTAATTGTATGGTGTATGGGTCAACATAATCATCTTCATCCTCTAATTGCTTGACAATTTCGACACCGCTTAACGCAATGGTGTTTCTATCTAGGTCATTTAATTCTTCTTTTTCAATGGTAATATCTGAGCCAACCCACCCATTTAACTCTTTTAGTAAAAATTCAATTGATTTATTTGTCATTTCACTCATCTCATTATCCTCCTTATTATCCTACCACTTATCTTTAACCCTAGTTGATATTAAAATGCATTGAATTTCCCTTTGAAATCTCAAATATTTTAGGGTGTAGCTGAAGATACTATACACGAAATAACAAAGGGGGTTATTAAAATGGGAAGACAGAAAAAAGGAAATGCCAATGCTCAAAGAAACAATAACAAAAAGAAGATGGGGAAAACGAATCACGCTTCTGAATTAGAAGTTTTTTCACCAGTAAGGGACAACGCAGATAAGTAATTTTCTTGGTTTATGGACTAGTGTGAGTTGTTGGTAACTAAAAATCATATGTCAGAAAATGTAGAGTATTTGTTTTGATCTCTACATTTTTTCTTATAACTAAGTAAGGGAATGAATGAAGCATGTTTGAATTCTGGACAGGTTCTGAGAGTTTACCTGTTTATGCATTTATGATTAGAGCCTCCATCATTTACGTTTATGTATTTATTATTATCAAAGTCTTAGGACAACGCTCAATGGTTGCCCTTAATCCGATTGATTTTCTGTTTGCGGTCATCATTGGGGATGTTGTTGGAGAGCCGCTAGCCGATGGAGGTATTGAATTATCAGGTCCGCTATCGGCGGCTGCGGTGATCGCAGGATTGCACTTGTCTCTATCTTATATTGCATTACACACACCTCGATTTAGACGTGTAATTGAAGATGAGCCAATTATTATTATTGAAAAAGGGCAGATTCTTCAAAAACAATTGAGAAAAGCGAAGATAACAGTTGAATCTCTGCTAATGGATATGCGTTTACAAAGTGCCGCAGATTTGACTGAAGTTGACTATGCAGTCTTAGAGTCGAATGGTCAAATAAGTGTAATCAAGAAAAGCCAATATCAATCAATAACACCTAATGACATGGCAAAACAAACGGATCCTAAAGGATATCCGACAGTGCTTATTCAAGACGGTAAGATTGTCAAGCCTAATTTAGAGAAGGTCGGTACGAGAGGGTGGCTTGAAAAAGAGCTACAAAAACGAGGTATCAAGCATCACTCGGATTGCTTTCTTATGACGATGGATGAGAGTGGAAAAATTTATGTGAGTCAAATGAACAACCGGCAAGAAAATATAAGAAAGGAAATTTTCAAATAATTAGGTTTAAATCTGCGCTCATAAGATCATAATGGTTTGTACATACAATCAAAAAAGGGCTGATCTTATTGAGGAAAGTAAAAAAAATGTCATTTGATGATTTAGTAAATCAAAATAAAAAAGAGCTCTTAAACGATGAAGAGGCGATGGAGAAGCTTGAAGAACGCCTTGACAACAAACATTACGAGCGTTTAAAAGAAAGTTGGTAAAACCCATTTGGGTTTTCCAACTTTTTTAGTTTCGTTAAGCCTAACTACATACATACACTAGCTTGTCTATGCAAACATTAATAACATGGAAGGGGGAGTGACAGATGAAGAAAACAGCTCAAAATAATGCGAAATTTCGACCAAGGCACCTAGGTACACAACCAAGGGAGTCTGATGTAAATGGCGGAAAGAAAATGGCAATGAAAGGGAACGAACAACCAGATTACGTTCCTCCGAAAGGATAATTTATATAACAAAAGTAAGAGGCTACTCTGTCCGAGTATGCCTCTTACTTTTGCATGAGCTTTTCTAAGACGACGTCAAATGGCTGGTTATCTTTTGCTTTAAAGAAATGCCTAAATGGTAGGATACCTTCGTTAATCCTCTTCATCCCTTCTTCCATAGGGAAATCGGTAGGACGTAAACGCTCATTAACTTCTTTCCATTCAAGCGGGGTTGCCATCAAAGCATCTTCATTTCCTCTTAGAGAGTAGGGAGCAATAATTGTTTTTCCTTCACTGTGTTGAATGAAATCAATGTAGAGTCGATTGTTTCGATTTTTCTTTAGACGTTCTGTTGTAAATGATTTTGGGTATTTCGTTTCTAAAAAAGAAGCAATAAAGCTTGTGAAGATTCGGGTTTGGGTATATGAATACGTTCCGTTTAGTGGCAAATAGATTTGTAAGCCCTTATTACCAGACGTTTTTACATAAGAAATAAGTTTAAGGCTATCAAACACTTCTTTTAAAATTAATGCTGCTTCAACAGCTAGTGAAAATTCATTTTGAGAAGGTGGGTCTAAATCGAGAACGATCTCGCTTGGATTACTGCTCTCAATTGTTTGGAATGGAACATGAAATTCAATTGCTGCTTGATTTCCCAACCAAAACAGAGTTGGGAGGTTTGAGCAAATAATATAATCAATCTCTTCACTTCTTACTGTTTCTATAAATTCAGGTGCATAATCAGGACAGTTTTTTTGATAAAAAGACTCTTCGTTTACGCCATTAGGAAAACGAATCACTGTTAATAAACGTTCTTTTAAAAAGGGAAGCATATGGGGAGCGACAACCGTCAAATACTTCAGGTAATCATACTTTTTAATCATGCTCTTTGGCCAGAGGACTTTTTCTAGATTAGTTAATGGTACTGCAATTCCGTCAATTGTTAGTTCTGACCTGGTTTTGGTATAGCTTCCCATGTGCAATCCTCCCATTGCTTGTCTAAGCGAAATCGTCTGAACTTTGGGTGTCTGAGTTCATTTTTACTAATCTCTAGAAATTCAACTTCGATACAAATACTTGGTTTTACGTAAATGACATTCTGTAACGTTTTTTCAGTGTTTTTTTTGAGTATACCTACTAAGGCTTCTTTTTCTTCTTTGGTAAAACCTTGGCCTACCTTTCCAATGAGTTTAATTTCTCCATTATAAAGGCATCCAATATGGAAAAAGGCATTGGTCTCGTCATAACCCAAGATAAAAAACGAAGCTACCAATAAATTCTTTATTTTTACCCACTGGGTTGTCCGCTGACCTTCTTGCCAAACACTATTCTTCCGTTTTGCAATAATACCTTCCCCATAAATGTCAGAAACAATTGACCAAAGCTTTTCAGGGTCCTCAAATGCTCGTACATAACGTATGAACGGTTGCTTATCTGTTTCGAGTAAGACTTCTAATCGCTTTTTTCGATCAACATAAGGTGTATGAGTGAGTAAGTGTCCATTATCCATAAGTAGATCAAAAGCCATAAATGTAACTGGTGTTGATCTTCTGGCTTCTTCAATTTTGGACTTACTTTTTAGACGGCCTCTAACCTGAATCTTATCAAAAATAGCACGGAATTCCTGTTCGAGGACGCATAACTCTCCATCAAAAATCAAGGGGAGATGAAGTGATTCCTTCCACAGAGTCAAACCATCAACAATTTCTGGGAATTGCTCATTTAGAACATTTTGATTCCGACTCATAATTGTTACGTTCTTCTCATCAATATAGATTAGGGCACGAAATCCATCGTATTTAACCTCATACATCCAATCTGAACCTCTCGGAATTTCGGATACTAAGGTAGGTAGCATCGGCTTCATAAATTTCAAAGTTAACCAGTCGCTTTCTTTTTCCTTGTGGTTTTTCGCTTGGTCGGTTGTTTGGTTTGGTCGATACTAGCTTGAAGAGCTTCCATGAGATCAACGACATTTGTTTGCGGTTTTTCTGTTGGTGTTTCAATTTCATTTCCAGTTATCTTCGATTGGATAAGGTCCATGAGAGCTGTGCGATAGTCATCTGTATATTTTTCAGGTTCAAATGGTGTAGTTAGTTGTTCAATCAATTGAACTGCCGTTTCCATTTCCTTTTCGGTAAGTTCAACATTGTCCGGGACGCCAGGGACTTGGTCAATATTTCTAACCTCATCTGGGAAATACATGGTTTCAAGAACGAGAGCGTTTTTGTATACACGTACAATCGCTAAATGTTGTTTCGATCGAATGGTAATCTTAGCTACACCGATTTTGCCGGACTTTTCCATTGCTTGTTTTAACAGTGCATAGGCTTTCTGCCCGTTCTCATTTGGACCAATAAAATAAGAACGATTAAAGTAGATTGGATCAATTTCTTCTAGTTTGACAAAATCAATAATTTCAACACTTTTGTTTTGCTCGAGCTCGATTTTCTCTAGGTCTTCTTCATTAAGCAATACGAATTTCCCAGGCTCATATTCGTAACCTTTCACGATTTCATGACTCTCAACTTCCTTGTCACATACAGGACAGGTACGTTCATACTTTATTGGGCTGTTACATTCCTTATGAATCATTCTGAGTTTGATGTCTTTGTTTTCCGTTGCCGAAAATAATTTGATCGGAATATGGACTAAACCAAAGCTGATTGATCCTTTCCACATTGTATGCATAACGATTAGTCACTCCTTTTATAGAGATTTCTTGTGCTAATCTTTAGTATGTACGACTTAAAATACGACAATCTGTAACCTTTTACCTATAGCGAAGGTTGTCTAAGATTTACGGAAAATAATGCTTGTCAAAAAGGGGGAGAACCGTTAATAATAGAGATGAACTAGTTTGTTCGTGTAGGTCTTCATTGCCATCAACTAACCGGAAATAAAAATTTCTTCACGAACATCTTATAAGGAAGTGTTTCAAATTTACTCTCACCAAAAAAATAGTAATAGGGAAAAATCAAAACATTCTAGGCGACAAATAAAATTAAAATCATTATTACTAATTTGTTTTTTTGTTTATTTAGCACTAGTTATTTATGTGACGTTGTTTGCATGGAACTACGGGGCATCATTGGGCCCAGCCGGACCTGGTGGTCGTAATTATAATTTTATTCCTTTTCGTAGCATCTATCGTATTGCAGTTTATAGTCCAACAATTGTTGATCCCTTAAAAATTCTGGTAGGGAATGTTATCCTGTTTATGCCATTTGGCTTTTTAGCGCCTATTGCCTTAAAGAAACTAAGGAAATCGATTTTTTCTACCACAGTATTAGGAATGTTTTTATCGATCGCAATAGAGAGTAGCCAATTCTTGTTTACGTACCGCGTCTCCAATATTGATGATGTTATCTTAAATACGTTTGGTGCTTTTATCGGAGCAATTTTAATTAAGTTTTGTTTCTTTGTTAAATCGAAGGTAATTTACTTTCAAACATAAAAAGGATGAACAAATGGTCATTTGTTCATCCTTTTATGTTTGTTCTATTCTTTAAAGAGCATACGTTTTTCTTATAACTGCATCGATTTCTTCCAGCGATAATAAAAAAAGATTGTCAAAATAATGATTAGTGCGTAAAGACCGATGACAATGACGACCTCTTGACTAGATGACACGATGGAATGGCCAAGTACAGCAAATAAGAGCATGGATGGAATTTTTCCTAAACTAGAGGCTACTGCATAGCTAATAAAAGAAACACGACTTACAGCACTATAGGCATTGACGATGATGGACGGGATGAACGGAATTAACCTTGAAACCAAGATGGTGATAAAGGCATTCCGCTCAAACATGCGAGTCATCATTTCAAGTTTTTCATAGCGATTAATAATCTTTAAGCCCCAGTTTTGAAATACGTAGCGAATAAATAAAAACATAATAAGCGAGGCAAGAGTTGAAGCAACCCAGGTAACAAAACCACCGAGGAATGTTCCGTACATCGCCCCTATAATACCACCAATGATCGGAAAGGGGATAATTGGGAATAAAGCAAACAGTGTCCCAATAAACATCGTAACGAAAATAGAACTTTCTTTTGTCTGTTGAAACCATAAAAGCAGCGGCTCTTGATAAACATAAATCGCAATCGCAATACTTAGATAAAATAAAAAAAGAAATAGCTTTTTCATAAGTCACTCCTGTAAACAAATGGATTAAGATTAGCGAGTTCCTAAGGGTCCATTTTACCATAAAATGAAGAAGAAGGCCGAGAATTGTTCTTTTCATTTGGTAGCAGTTTTGTTATGCTATTAATACGATAAAACTAAGTGGTTAACTCGGTTTAAGAGGTGGGAAGAATCATGAAACAGATCGCAGTTCTATTTTCACTGATCGCAATTATTGGTTGCAGTGTTTTATTTTTTTCTATGAATAAATCTCAAGCAAAACTTGAGTATATAACTGAAGATGTAAGCTATGAATTACTGGAAGAAGCGATTTTGGCTAGATATGAACCAACACAATCATTAATGCTCTATCAATCAGGCTATAAAGATGAAAATGTGCTTTACGTTCTTTATTCAATCGATCAAGATCAACTACTTACAGAGCTTTTCTACCATTCGGAAAATGGATTTCAACGGATCAAGGATAGTCGGTTAATTATTGGAGGAACCTCTGTAAAAGAAGCGGACTATAAAATCCGTACATTTCTAATTTCAGAAGGTCCGTGGGTTTTGAATAATGCTCCATTTACATTTGTCACGTTTGGTCATATCAATAAGCCGCACATTGTAGAAAGTGTGGAAATTCGCTACGAAGGTCAGTATAAGAAAGTCGATCTAGAGAATCAAACCTTCTTTACGATCGCAACCTCCGAAGTGCAATGGGATACCCTGCACCCGGTAGTATTCTATGATAAAGATAAAGACGATGTAGGAGGATATATGAAAGATATGTTATTTGCAAATGCCTATTGTCATTAGGAGACAATGGCATTTTTTTTGTGAAAAAGGTATGGTATTTTTTCATTAATTGCGTTATATTTCGATTAACGAAAAAAATCAGAAGAGGGGTAACATGAAGATTAAAAAAACTTGGCTCATTTATTTGATGTTAGCATTATCAACTAGTACATGGGGAAGTGCGTTTATTGCTGGTAAGGTAGCAATTGAAAGTTTTGAACCAGCAACAGTTGCATTTTTTAGATTTCTTGGTGCCGCAATATTATTATTTCCGTTAATGTGGTATCTCGAAAGAAATATTCCTAAGCCTACGAGAAAAGATTGGTTTCTTTTTGCAATGTTAGGATTAACCGGAATTGCCCTTTATAATATCTTCTTTTTTATTGCTAGTAAACATGCACCTGTTATAAAAAGCTCTTTATTTATCGCGTCTAATCCGGTTTTAATTATTCTTCTTTCGGCCATTTTTCTTAAAGAGAAAATATCTCGTAATCAAATCCTTGGTTTAGCTCTTGCCTTGTTAGGTGTCGCATTTATTATCACAAATGGACATCTTGAGGTCTTTATCACGATGGGATTTGAGCCGATCGATCTGATTTTACTTGGTGCCGTTGTGTGTTGGGCTTTATATAGTGTCATTGGAAGAGTTGTACTAAAAAAATATAGCTCAATTGTTTCGACAACCTATGCCGTTGGATTTGGAACGTTATTTTTACTTCCGTTTGCCCTTATGGAAACTACTCTGTCTGACATTGGTGCTAGTACCCTTCATGCATGGGTAGCCATCGGTCACATGAGTGTCTTTGTCACAGTCGTTTCGTTTATCATGTATTATTATGGAATTCAGCAAATCGGTGCTGCAAAAGCGTCTATTTTTATAAACTTCATGCCTATATCAGCTGTAGTCTTGGCAAGTGTTATGTTAGGCGAGGCACTTACTATACCGCATCTAATCGGAGCATTTTTCGTACTAGGGGGAGTTACAATTAGTACTTATAAGCGATCGGCTAAAGCTCCCAAGGTGAAAAACCAAAAAAGACTTGCATAGTTCGACAAAAAGAAAGCTCTGTGGGCTTTCTTTTTTATATTGATTTTAAGTTGCTCTATCCTACAACCAAGGTCTTGTGTAGTCCTAAGAACTGTTTTAGTATGCTGAAATACTAATTTCTGTAGTCGAATCAACTAAATATTTGAGGAACGAAAAGGTTTGAAGCACAAAATTTAACCGATTAGAATAGATAATATTATAACCATTTTGTTATACAGAGATATTTAAGGAGTTGTGTTATTAACTATGGACTATGAGCAGATGACTAGTAGTGAAATTATCTCTTATTATAAAAGAGTTCGTAATTACATTGAACAGGGTTTTCGTGTTGAAGGACTTAAAGATGAATTACACCTAATATCAGAAACGATGAAAAGTAAAAGAAGGGAAATGAACGAAGCAGAGCTAGAACAGTATCTTAAAGAAATTGATAATTACCTAAAGAGTATACGTCATTGATGAGGATAAGAAAGCTGATTTCTTATCCTATTTTTATCTGTGGTGAGAATATCTTCTGAGAAAATGATAAGATAAAAAAAAATAGTTTTGTCACGAGGTAGGTGCAAGATGAATCATACGTTTACTATAGAGGAAATTGAAACAGCTATTAACAAATGGAGCAACGACTTAGGACATGTAAAAGAAGCTAAGCTGTTGAGATACTTGAAAATAGTGGAAGAGGAACAAGCTCAATCAACAAAAGTAAATAAAATAAAAGCGAAACTCTATGCCATGATCGCCTATGCGAGATTTTCAAGAGTAGCTGAGTTGGATCAAGTTAGTTTAAGTTGGTTAGACAAAGCGATGGAAGTGGATTCGAATGACCCACTCATCAATGATATTTATATAAGGATTTATTCAAGGGAAGTGATAGCGCCACTCTTGCCAGCTCACTTCCCACAAATCCGTGAAACTGATCATGGAAATGCGAAGAAAAAACTAGCAAATGATTATTTACAATTGGCAAATGAGTTTTTTGAAAGAGCGACAAAATTCGAATCAATGATTCATTCCCTTATCCAAGCAGCGAGACGCTTATATGATGATGAACGCATTATTCGTTTTGAACAACTAGCGGAAATTTTGCAACAATTAAAAAAAGAACTTCGCTTGATTGTTAAATCGACAGAAGCTTATTCTGACTCTGTTAAGGGAATTTATTACTCACAAGCTCAGCTTTCAGAGGTGAGAAAATCAATAATAGAAATTGAAGCATTACACGAAAATTGGCAGACTCTAATTGGACAAGCTGAAGCGAGAGGAAACGAAGAGCAAACGGCATTGTCCGAGTTACAAAAGATGGTGGGATTATCGGAAGTAAAAACAAGGGTAGAGAAACTTTATCACTATCTATTGTACCAAAAGGCCCGAAAGGAAAAGGGTTATCAGTTAAAAGATGAATTGAGTCTAAATATGATTTTAACAGGCAATCCAGGCACAGGAAAAACAACCCTTGCCCGACTTTTTGCCAAAATTTATTATGAATTAGGTATATTACCTCGAGAAGAAGTAATTGAAGTGGATCGTTCTCATTTAGTTGGCGGCTACGTAGGGCAAACGGAGGAGAACACCATGAACGTTATTAAACAAGCCATCGGTGGGGTGTTATTTATTGACGAGGCCTATAGTTTAAAAAGGGTTGATAGTAGTGGCAATGACTATGGGCAAACAGCGATTGATACTCTTGTCTCAGCCATGACAAATAGTGAGTATGCAGGACAGTTTGCTGTCATTTTAGCTGGATACCCAGAGGAAATGAGACAGTTTCTATGGTCCAACCCGGGACTACGTAGTCGTTTCCCTGAGAGTAATCATATTCATTTGCGAGATTATTCTGTTGCTGAATTAATTGAAATCGCCGAAGGTATTGCCCTTGATAATGATTTTAGTTTTTCTGAGGAAGCAATCATCGAGTTAGAGAAACGAATTGAAGAAGAGCAAGTTGACTTTCAGTTCGGAAATGCAAGAACTGTAAAAAATATAGTTTTGGATGCGATCTTTCAAAAAGGATCAGCTGTCGGTCTGCAAGAACCAGTTCAAATCGAGGATTTTACGATTATAAATAAAGAAGATGTAAAAAGCCATCACCGCGATGACGAGCAGGACGATGGGATATCTTTGTTAAACTCATTGGTGGGACTCCAAGAGATCAAAGAAGAGATTAGATCTTTAATTTCATTTGTGAAGGTTCAACAGCTTCGTCGCGAGAAAAAATTACCTACCGTACCTCTTCAACTCCATTCTGTCTTTACGGGAAACCCAGGGACAGGCAAAACAACAGTAGCGAAGATTTATGCCAGGATCCTTAAAGATCTAGGTTTACTAAAAAGAGGGCATTTAGTTGTTGTTGGGAGAGGAGATTTAGTAGCCGGTTATACTGGGCAAACAGCCTTGAAAACGAAAAGGAAAATTCGCGAAGCTCTAGGAGGAGTTTTGTTTATTGACGAAGCTTATTCTTTAGTTGGTAGTCAAGGTGACTTTGGTAAAGAAGCCATTGACACGTTAGTCGAGGAAATGACAAAGCATAATGAAAATATAGTGGTGATCTTAGCTGGCTATCCAAATGAGATCACGAAACTCTTACTAAGTAATCCTGGGTTAGAGTCTCGCTTTAAAAAGTATTTTCAGTTTAAGGATTATCGTACAGATGAATTAGTGGAGATGATTCGATTAAATGCCAAAGGGTATGGGTATGTCATTTCTGACGATGTCATCACCTTTTTACAAACTAAGGTAACTGTAATCGAGCCTGTGAGTAACGGTCGTTATGCGAAAGATCTCGTAGATTTAGCCATTCAGCAGCATTCCCATCGTATAGCCAGTTCTGAGCAAGAAGCAAGCACGGATGAACTAACAGAGTTAAAAGTTGAAGATTTCGAAAAATTGTTTTAAGGGGGAAATTTCTTTGTTGATTTCTAATGAATACATTAAGGTGCGCTATGCTGAAACCGATCAAATGGGCGTTGTGTATCATGCGAATTATCTAATTTGGTGTGAAATAGGTCGTACTGGTTTGATAGAAGAGATGGGTTTTAAGTATGCAGAACTTGAAAAAGAGGGGATTTTATCACCAGTGGTAAATCTTCAGTTTTCTTATAAGTATCCTGCAAGGTATGGCGAAACAGTTGAAGTGAGGACATGGGTAGAAGAATACAACAGTGTTAAGGTGACGTATGGCTACGAAATCCTTAATGAGGAAGGTAAACTTTGTGTAGCTGGAACGAGTGAACATGTATGTGTGACGAAAGAATCGTTTCGACCAATTTCAATAAAACGAAAGTTTCCAAATCTCCATGAAGCTTATGAGAAAGTAAAGAAAAATAGCGACGTATAAAATGAGCCTAAATGTAAAAAAATAACCTTGGACAAATTTCTTAAAATATATCTAGACAAGGAGATTACATACATGGCAAAACCAGATAATCGTTATAACAATGCAGAACGCTTAGAACAAATGGTCAATAATACGATCGAAAATTTAGAAGAAGCTCACAAAACACTACAGAACGAAGACTTAAGTAGGGAAGAACGCGAGGCCATCGAAGCAAAAAATACGAGAAGAGAGCATAGCATTGAAGGCTTCAAAGCAGAGATTGAGGATGAGATAACAGCAAGAGAGAATGGAGAAATTTAAAGTAGAGGGTTAGGTTTAATACCTGCCCTTTTTCTATTTTCCTTACTACTTGTGGCAAAACGATAAATGGAGCTCTCAGTTAAACGTGCTTGGTGAAAACAGATAAACAGAAAATCTTACGAAATTAGAGGTGCTCTCAAATAATAAATGGTAAACTAAGGATATTATTATTTGGAGGTAATTACATGAACGATCTACAAAACGTTATTATCGATGTACTAAAAGTTAAGCCTACGATTGATGTAAATAGTGAGATTACTCGCCGTGTAGAACTACTAAAGAACTATCTTGTAAAAACACAGACAAAAGGCTATGTTCTAGGGATATCCGGCGGACAAGATTCGACTTTAGCAGGAAAGCTTTGTCAAATGGCGGTTGATGAACTAAATAGCAAGGAGGAAGGTACACCTTACCAATTTATTGCAGTTCGTCTACCTTATGGTGAGCAACTCGATGAACAAGATGCACAAGATGCGCTTCGTTTTATTAACCCTACGAAGCTGTTGACAGTAAATATTAAAGAAGCAGTCGATGCTTCAGTACAAGCTTTTTCAGTAGCTACTGGTGAAGTGTTAACGAATTTTATGAAAGGGAACACAAAGGCGAGAGAGCGCATGAAAGTACAGTATGACATTGGTGCTTTTTATCAATGCCTAGTGGTTGGAACCGACCACTCAGCCGAAGCACTTACTGGCTTTTTTACGAAGCATGGCGACGGTGCTTGTGATATTGTTCCTCTATTCGGTTTAAATAAACGCCAAGGCAAACAACTTCTAAAGCATTTAGGCTGTCCAGAGCACCTGTATTTAAAAGCTCCAACAGCAGATTTAGAGGATGACAAGCCTGGATTGCCAGATGAGGTGGCGCTTGGCTTTACCTACGAGCATATTGATGACTATTTAGAAGGTAAGCAAGTTCCAACTGAAATTAAGGAAAAGATTGAAGCGAAGTACAAGGCTACCGAACATAAACGCAGAGGCGCCATAACGGTTTACGATTCATGGTGGCAATAACCGCTCTAGGAGGTGCTTTTCATGAAAAATGCTGATTTACACATGCATACGACAGCTTCTGATGGTGGCTACTCGCCAAGTGATTTGGTGCAAAAGTGTCATGAGGTTGGCTTAGAATACATAGCGATTACAGATCACGATACCATTGGCGGTGTTAAGGAAGCTATTCATGAAGGTGAGAAACTGGGAATTGTCGTTATACCAGGGATTGAATTTTCTACCAAAGAAAACGGTGTGGGCGTTCATATACTTGGCTATGGCATTGATATCGCAGATCAATCACTGCTTGCTATGCTATCTGACCAGCAACAAATGCGGAAATTGCGAATGGAAGAAATGGTGGGGAAATTTGCAAAACTTAATATTAAGGTAGATGAAGCGGATATTCTAAAAGAAGCAGACGGTGGTAGTATTGGAAGACCTCATGTAGCGAAAGTACTTGTGAAGATGGGGATTGTTAAGGATGTCGCAGAGGCTTTTCAGTTGTACTTAGGCGAAGGAAAGCCATGTTACGTGAAAAAACAACGAGAAATGACCCCGATAGAAGCAATGGAATGGATCAAAAAAACCAAAGGAGTAGCGATTGTGGCTCATCCTGTCTATTACGATCTTGATGATAAAATTGAGGAATGGGTTGCAATTGGCTTACTGGCTGGAGTCGAAGTTTATCACCGTGATCATAATCAGGAAACGCAGGGGCACTACGAAGCGCTAGTTCAAGGCATTGAAAATCGCTACAACGTTTCCTTAGTTAGGACGGGTGGGTCTGATTTTCATCACGAGGATTACGGAAGAGTGCGGCAACCTCTAGGGGAAACAAGAATTGACAATGATCTTGCCATTCAACTACTTAAACGGATAAATACACCTAGAACCTAACGTTCTAGGTGTATTTTTTTACTTCTGAGGTTGCATCAATAAATGTTTCTGTTAATGCTTGAGAAGCTAGCTGGTCAGCTTCCTTATTCTCACCCCGAGTTATTGATTCGTAGGTGACGGTTAGTCCTAAAGCGCTTATTTTCTGATCAATGCGGTCAAGCCAACGAATATGTTCTTCCTCATAGCAAGGCCAATCGCCTTTCGCTTGATTAATGACAACTAATGAATCCCCTTTAATCGTGACAGGTTGATTATGCACGTCAAGTGCTTCTAGTTGGAGTATGGCAGTCCATAAAGCAGCAAATTCAGCTTCGTTATTCGTTGAGAGTTGCTCTAGCATTTCATTCTTTCTTAAACGGTAATACTTTTCGTTTTGTTCATAATACAAGACAATTCCGACACCGGAAAGTCGTTTTTCCTCATGGAAACCGCCATCGAAATAAATAACAAGATTATGGGGTTCTTCTTTTAAACTTTCTAAGTACTTTTTCAAATGTTTCTTTAACCATGTTGAACCTGTTTCATCCGAATATTCAATATTGGAAACGCGGCCCGTTTTCTCGAGATCCTCGCTTAAAAACAGAGCTTCTTGAACGGCAAGGAAATCGGTTGTCAGGGGATAGTGATTTGTACCATTTTTCGGCTTATAGGATATCTCTAAACGTATCTTCATTTTTTGCTCCTTTACCCCTGCAAATAATAAAAGAAATAATTGCGCCTTTTTCATAATCATGATAACTTAATTAATTAGCAGGGTCTATTGCAATTCTGCTTTTTTCGCTTGTTTTTATTATATGCATACATAGAGTAGTACTATCCGTTTAATAGCTGAGTGGGACATAGAGGAGTGAGTAGAAATGCCGATAAAGGTACCAGATTTTTTGCCAGCAAAAGAAATTCTCCAACAAGAAAATATCTTTATTATGGATGAAAGCAGGGCATTTAGCCAGGATATTCGTCCACTAAGAATTGTCATTTTAAATTTAATGCCTGTAAAAGAGGTAACAGAAACCCAATTACTCCGCTTACTTGGGAATACTCCTCTTCAAGTGGAAGTGAATTTTATTCACCCGAGTACACATGAATCGAAAAATACGAAAAAACAGCACCTAAATGCGTTTTATCAAACCTTTGAGGATATCAAAGATCATAAGTATGACGGTATGATTATTACCGGAGCACCGATTGAGCACCTTCCTTTTGAACAAGTAACATACTGGAATGAATTGAAGCAAATTATGGATTGGTCCGTTACGAATGTAACGTCTACCTTACATATATGCTGGGGAGCTCAAGCTGGATTATTTCACCATTATCGAATTCCGAAATATCTCTTAAAGGAAAAAGTATTCGGGGTGTTCCCACATACAGTATTAAGTCGTAAAGTTAATTTGTTGCGAGGATTTGACGATGAATATGTGGTTCCACAATCGCGCTATACTGAAGTACGAAAAGAAGATATTGAAATGGTGCCTGACATTGAGATTTTGTCTGAATCAGCCGAATCGGGTGTAAATATTGTTGCTTCAAAGAATGGGAAACAAATCTTTATTACCGGACACTTCGAGTATGATGCTACTACGTTGAAACATGAATACCAAAGAGATATCGACAAGGGGTTAGCGATTTGTTGTCCGCTTCATTATTTCAGTAATGATGATCCGACAACTGAGCCTCGCCTCCGCTGGCGTGCTCATGCAAACTTACTTTTTTCCAACTGGTTAAATTATTATGTATATCAGGAAACACCATACGATTTGTCTCAGCAAAAATAGGACGTCTAGCCCCTTCTCGGAAACTCTGAGAGGGGCTTTCATTTGTTAGTCAAATGAAATCATGTTACCGTAAAAAGAGGGGAATTCACCGTTTCTCCGATTGGAGTTGATACGGATTTAGTTGACGATTGTCAACTAATCTGGCACTACTTTATGGGTAGCCGCATAGAATATCATAGGTAACTGTCTACTAGTTACTTGGAGAAGGAGTATATCAGGAGGGCTGATTTGTGACTAAGGTAAAACACTATTTTTTAGATGGAAACACAAGTAAAGGGTATGTTACACTTGTTGACCAAGTGGTTAGTGCGATAGATCATATATATGTCATTAAAGGAAAACTTGGTGCTGAAAAGACAGAGATTTTTCAATCGATAGGTAAGGCATATGAACAACAGGGGCTAGCTGTTCATTTTCTTCATAATCCATCGAATGAGGAGTTTTTGGACGGAGTCATTATTCCAGAAAATAGACTAGCCGTTCTCGACGGATCTGGAAGAACTGGTATAGAAGCTAAGTACAGCCAGTTTGTCGAACGGGTGTTTGATCTTGATGAAGCCTTAGATAAAGTGAAACTTGTGATTAATAAAAATACCATAATTACTATGAATACAGAAATTGAACAGCTTCATGAAAAGGCATATGCAAAGTTTGCTAAGGGCAAGGAAATTCATGAGAAGAAAGAGGAGCTATATATTGCTGCTATGGATTTTGAGAAGGCAAATAAAGTTATTGCGCAATTAGCAGCGACTCTTTTCCATGCTGTAACGGTTCCAAAAACTTCCCTGTTAGTTAACCATTTATTTTTCGGGGCAGCGACTCCAAATGGTGCGATAAATTACATTGATAATATTACGAGTGACATTGACAAACGCTACATCATTAAAGGTAGATCTGGAAGTGGGAAAAGTACGTTAATGCGAAAAATAGGCGCATATGCTGAAAATGTCGGACTTTCTGTTCAATATTTTCCGTGTGGGCTAGACCCGAATAGTCTTGACATGATTTATATTCCAGCACTCAGTGTGGCAATTTTGGACGGAACTGCCCCACATGTGATCGAACCTACGAGAGCAACAGATGAGGTAATTGATATGTTTGAGTTGTGTATGGATCAGTCTGTAGACTCAAAATATCAAGAAGAGTTCGATCAACTGCATAGTGCCTATAAACAGGAAATGAAAGAAGGAACAGCTTTCTTAAAAAAAGCCAAAAACATCAAAGTTGAACTTGACCAGTTTTACCGAGAAGCGGTTAATCAAGAGAAACTAGACACAATTGTTCATGATATTACTTCAGCGACAATAAAATAAAGTCAAATGTTTGAATATGTTCCATTAGCTTGTTAATCGTGAAGGATTTAACACCCTGATAATATTTGTTTTGGAAACAATAGAGGTATGGAGGGATTTAATGAATTGGTTACTTATTGTGCTAGTCGTTGTCCTCGTCTACCTCACCGTGAAAAACAACTGGTTCTATGATCCAACCTCACCGGATCGCCCTAAAAAAACGAAAACAGAAAATTGGTTTTTATCTAAATCGAAGAGAAGGAGCTAAATACAGTTTCTTCTTTTTTTTATTTCTAAATGGTATAATAATACATGTTTCTTTATTACAAGAAGGATAGGTGTTGAGAAAATATGGATGCATTAGAGGTTTTAATGAACAAGGATAAAATTGTCCCATATTTTCAACCGATTGTAAGCGCCACGAAGCAAAGAGTCATTGGATACGAAGTACTTGGCAGAATTCAATTGGGAGAAGAGGTTATTAGTTTAGGTGATTTTTTTAATAACGACAGTATTCCTGATGAATACGTGATTGAAATAGATGAGCATGTTCAAGATCTGGCTTTTGAATACTATTGTCAGTCAAAGCAAACGGCAGAGTTATTTATAAATTGTAATGTTCAAATCATGATGAGTGATCAAGATTATACAGAAACATTTATTCAACGTCTGAAGTCTTATGAATCACGTGGACTTATGCTTAATAAAATCGTTTTAGAGATAAAGGAACATACATATCAAGGGGATTTATCTCAACTTGGCCATTTAATTCTCTACCTTAAGAGTTTGGGTATAAAGATAGCGATTGATGATGTCGGAAAAGGTGGAAGCAACCTTGATCGGATTGCAAAACTTGAGCCAGACATATTAAAGGTGGACCTAAACTTCCTTAAGGGTGTAACGATCTCCCAAGTTCATCGTGATGTGTTGTATTCCCTTGCAACGTTTGCAAGAAAAATGGGAGCAACGTTGTTGTTTGAGGGGATTGGTGATTTAACCAAACTAAATGCTGCTTGGCGTAATGGTGGACGCTTTTATCAAGGTTTTTATTTAGCTTTGCCAGCACCTCAATTTGTAGAAGAAAACTGCTGCAGAGATAAACTGCAAAGTGAGTTTCAACAATTTATTAATCACGAGCGAATGAAATTAACAAACCAGTATAATTTTACGGAAGAATTAAACACAAGGTTGGAGCCTTTAATTAACAAAAAACAATCGATCGATGAGCTCATTAAAGGGGTTACAAATCAGTTTCATGATGTAAGCTTTCGTCTCTATATTTGCGATCAGTATGGGTATCAGCGTTCCTCTAACTTCGTAAAATATGGGAACAACTGGGAGCAGCAAGAGGATTTTATTGGGAAAAATTGGAGCTGGCGCCCTTATTTTCTTGAGAATATCATTCGAATGCACTATGAAAAACGCGGAATACTTTCTGATATTTATGCAGATATCGATACTAATGAGTTTATTAGAACATTTTCATATCCGATTAATGAAGGGTTATACTTGTTTCTTGATATTCCTTATGAGGTTCTCTACGAGAAAAAAGGCTTGTTATATTAGTTTTTTTGAGACTCAGGTCTTCCGAGTCTCCTTTTTTCGTGGTTTTTTGTTTATAGTCGCAAATACCTGTACATTTTGTAAGGTATGAATATTGATGATTTTCACTCACATACTAAAAACTAAATATTGTGGTTAGGGGTTATTTATGGGTTCTACATTTGATTTAAAAGCATTTTTGTTTTTCTATTACTCTGCGATGACAGTTATCGTGAGCTATTTGCCTGTTTATTTTCAAGAGATAGGGTTAACAGGCGCACAGATAGGAGTTTTGTTGGCAGTTGGGCCGTTAGCGGCGATGTTTTCGCAACCGTTTTGGGGATATATGACAGACAAATACAGAACGTCCAAAAAAATAATTCTCTTCTGTATCATAGGTACCTTGGTGGGTTCACTATTCTTATTTCAAACCATCAACTACTACTTCCTTATTGGTGCAGTGTTTATTTTCCAAGGGTTTCTTTCTCCGGTTGGTGGGTTAGGTGATAGTTTAACGCAAAAAACGGCGATTCGTTTATCAACCTCATTTGGTTCTATCAGACTTTGGGGTTCGTTAGGATTTGCAATCATGTCATTACTTATGGGGTTTCTATTAGCTAAAATCGGTGTCCAGTATTTGTATCTGCCGTTTCTATTCTTTTTAATTCTCACACTCGTGTTTACATTACGAATTCGCGATGTTGAAACCTCAAGTGTGCCAATTTCAATAAGAGATGCAACGAAATTATTAGGCAACAAAAAGTTTATGTTGTTTTTAGTCATAATTATGTTTGTGACAATCACACACCGAGCCAATGATAGTTTTTTAGGGATCTATATTGTTGAAAAGGGCGGCAATGAATCATTTATTGGTTGGGCTTGGTTTATAGGCGTTGTCTCCGAGGCGGTCATTTTTGCTACTGCCACGTATTGGTTTCGCAAGTATCACGCGCTAACGTTTATTTGTATCGCAGGTCTCTTATTTGCATTACGTTGGATCATCATGGGGATCATTGTAAATCCTGTTCTAGTATTACCGCTGCAGGTGTTACATGGATTTTCATTTGGTGTCTTTTATTTATGTGCGTTTCACTATGTAACAAAGATCGTCCCTGAAGAGCTACAATCAACTGGGCATCTACTCTTTTATTCATTTTTCTTTGGCCTCTCTGGGATGCTAGGCTCATCTTTCGGAGGTGTTATTATTGACTATGGTGGTGCTTCGTTTCTATATGTTATTTTAGGTATATCAGCTATTATTGGAGCGATTTTCATAGTCTTATACCAATGGCTAATTTTAAAGGCAGGGAAGAAAAAAATTGTACAGGTACAATAGGGGGGAATGTCGAATTATCTGCCGTCCCTTTAGGTTGTTTATGGTTTTTTTGTCAATAAATGCAGTTTGCGATGATGCAAACTGCATTTACATATTGTTATGAATTTTTACAAAACTATGAACATAAAACAAATTCTATGGTATATTAGTCTTAGCAATACATATTTTGATGACTACTAGAGAAGGAGGTTGCACATGAGTTTACGAGGGAAAATTATTAGTGGCTTTTCGGTAATTCTGTTATTATTGGTCATTATGTCTGGTTATAGCCTTTATAATGTTATTCAAATTAATAAAAATGTCGAATTAGTTGTACAAGAAGATTTGCCGAAATTGTCATTAAGTAACGAATTAGCTCATAATATGGCTGAACGATTGGCGTTAGTAAGAGGGTATATCCTACTAGGTAAAAAAGAATATAAAGAGGGATATATAGAACTGACTGAAAGAAGTTACGTTCTTGAAGAAGAATTACTACAACTTCATGAGGATACCTATATCCTAAACTTAGTTGAAAAAAGTCAACTTTGGGACCGTTTAATAACTGGAAGGATATTCCCAATGTTTGAAGCAAATGGAAGGGAAACTGCCATTGTCAGTATTCAATATCAAGTGGATCCACTAGCCAACGAGGTGGTAGAAGGTTATCATCAGCTAGCTGTAAATGGACAAGCACAAATTATTCATCAGGGGACACAAGTGTCTAATAGTACAAATACTGTAGTATTATTTACCATTTTTGCAACTGTTATTGGAATTGTGGTAGCGATCATTGTAGCATTACTAACTGCAAGACAAATCGTTGCACCGATTACGTCGGTTGTTCGAATTGTTGAACAAGTTGCGAAAGGTGACCTTACGGGGAAATCGATTCAGGTTAAAACGAATGACGAGCTTGGGAAATTAACGGCTTCCACCAATGAGATGGCTAATAACTTACGTAGTCTCGTTACTCGGACAACAGAAACAGCAAATCAGGTAGCTGCTGCTTCTGAAGAATTAACAGCTAGTTCACAGCAAACGACAATTGCGACGAATCAAATTGCCTCAACGATTGCAGATGTAGCAGCGGGGGCAGAAGTAACTGTTACTGGTGCTCAAGAAAGTGCTCGAGCGATGGAAGAAATGACAATTGGTATTCAGAGAATTGCTGAGTCATCATCAGTTGTAGCAGAGAGCTCTTTAGATGCTACTCAAGAAGCCCAAGTAGGTAACAAGTCATTAGAGCGAGTTATTGAGCAAATGAATTCAATAAGTGGTGCTGTGAAAGAAGCGACAGTTATTATTGGAAGGCTTGGTGAGCGTTCAAACGAGATTGGGAGCATTCTAGGAGTAATTACTACAATTGCTGACCAAACGAACCTTTTAGCATTGAATGCTGCAATTGAGGCAGCGCGTGCGGGTGAGCATGGGAAAGGTTTTGCAGTGGTTGCTGATGAAGTGCGCAAACTGGCAGAAGAGTCTAGGCAATCTGCAGCAAAAATCTCTTCGGTCATTCACGAAATTCAATCCGACACGATGGTTGCTGTTAAAACGATGGACAATGGTACAAAAGAAGTTGAAGCTGGTATTGTTGTTGTAGGTGAAACAGGGGAAGCATTTGAAAGAATTCTTGCAGCAATTCAAAATGTTTCTTCGCAAATCCAGGAAGTTTCTGCAACAGCCGAACAAATCTCTGCGAGCTCGCAGCAAGTGAGTGCATCAGTAGATGAGATGGCTAATGTTGCAGGTGAAACAGCAGAACATTTCCGTTCTGTTGCGGCAGGGTCTGAGCAACAACTTTCATCTATGGAAGAAATTCAATCCTCGGCTTCAAACTTAAGTAAGCTCGCTCAAGAACTACAGGATGAAATAAATAAGTTTAAGATATAAGAGGACAGAAAAAAGCACAAGCTACCTTGTGCTTTTTTTACATTATATGAAAGCATAATATTTTCAAATTAAAAATTGTCTAGCTCTAGGCAGTAATGTATTAGTTAAAGTAGACCCTAGTACGGTCTATTTTTTTCTGAAATGCTATCATGACTAGTTCATGTAAAGGTGCCTGGGTAGCCAGATATAGCAACCAAGGAAGTCGAGGTTGAAAATGCTCTAGAGCAATTACTGAAACGGTGTTTTGACATGAAAAAGCAAACGATCCTTTCTGATTTGGTTTTGCTAACAACCCTCCTGACACTGAGAATAATGCAGTTGTTTCATTTTTTTCTGCCACAGTAAGAATGAGTAATGGTATTGGAAGGATGAATAAGAAGAGTTGAAATTGGTTCTCGATTTCCTTCACCTTAATTAGATGCTTTGAGGAGGAAGAAAGCCAGTGAAAATAGGATTTTGCCAAATCGTACGGTGGTAAATGACTATCGACTAGTTGAATAGAGCTATACTGTTTTAATTTATGGCTTATGGCAACTAAGCGGCTATTGTTTACCTTTACTTTATAGTTGTTTTTTTGCAAGCTTTCTTCAAACCATTTTAAGGGATTATCGCGCAATAGTGGTCACCAACTTTAACATAAATTCAATGAGTAAAATAAATATAAATAACTCACTCTAATCATAACAGCAAAATCGTAATTAAGCTTGTGAAAAAGAGGAGTGCTTTTACATGAAAAAAGGAGTAGGATTAGGTGTTTGCTTTGTAATGATCGTTCTTTTTACTATAAGTGGTTGTGGAATTAATGATAGAGGTGTTGATCCAGGATTAGAGAATGATGCAGGTCGATTTACTGCTCACGACCATCAACGTGGCGACGGTTTCGGCTTATGGAATCAGCAAAGAGATCCGAAAAATCCGATTGCCCAGATTATCACAAGGGATGAACGCCCAGGTAGGGGAATCAATGGGATTGTCGATAGACGTCCGCCAGAAATGAATCAAAGAATCACGAGGTTCGATGCAAGTGTTGGAAAAGATAACTCGAAAGCCTTAACTGGTCAATCTACTACTGACAACAACATTCCTGAACAAGTTAGAATGGAACTTTTACAATTTGATACTGTTCGTGATGTAAGAGTCATTAGTCAGCAAAATCGGCTGTTAGTGGCAGTAGAAACAGAAGCAAGTGATGATCAGGCTGTAAAAAACAGCATAACAGAGTATTTAACTAGCAGATACCCAAGCAAGGATGTTATTGTTGTAACGGATCGTCAAGCTGTTGACCGAATTCGCCTACTTGATGATGGTTTTCGGGATGAGCAACATGGAATACTTGACAGTGTTCGTGGCCCGATCGTTGGCCAATAGATCGAAAAGGACTAACAATAATGGTTAGTCCTTTTCTGTTGAGAGGCCATAACAACGTTTTATATGTGTCCCCCGAAAGACAATGCCAAACACTCTGATTTGTCTCAATGCAATGCCTTGCGCAAATTCGCCGTAAGCAGTAGAGTGATAGTAAGCGGATTACTTGGGTCAAGTAAAAGTGACACCTTACTTTTTAGAGGCTGTTTAAACTCTACTCATAGAATAAGTAAGAAATAATTGGGATTTATGATATGATTAAGACAAGATAAAAGAAAAAAGAGGTGAAGCTATGAAAACGTTTAAGTTGTGTTCATTAGTTGTGTTATTAGACCATGAAATTGAGCCAAACGAAATACCTCTTGTTGCTGGTTTGATAATTAATAAAGAGGAAGTCCAGAAAAATTGGATTATTGAGGCTGTGGTACAAGACGACTATCAATCGTATTTTCAGAGACTACACGAGACTCAAGAAAAATTCATGGTGGAAGCCACGATTACAAAACGAACCAACGCACCAGCTACTTTCGTTTGTACAGTCAAAAAGGTTAAAAAAATTCAAACACACACAAGTGTACTGCTTGATGGTTTACTTGTCGTGAAAGAAGATGACTTTTCGGACATGATTCTTAGAAGTATTATTGAGGAAGGGTATCAAGGTGAAGATATTATTACCGAGTTTAAGAAACGAAAAAAAGACCGCGGTAGAGCGATTCAAGGTGCTCTAAATAATGCATTCGTTCAAGTGAAAGGTAATGAAAACCTATAATCTCTGCAGTCTGTCTAGAGGAATGAAATTTTTGTCTTAGAAAGGAAGTTACCAATTGAAGATAATTGATGCACATATGCACTTTTCTAACATCGAGAGTTTTCACAGAACTGCGACAGAGCGATCCACAATTGATTATTCCTATGAGGGGTTAATGAAAGAGTACCGCTCAGCAAATGTTGTATTAGGGATAGGGATGGGGGTTACGGAGGTCGAGCAAGGTGGGTTTCCGGATGCAGCGGCACCGACACCAATGGGACTAGACATGCTTAAAGAGGAGCATGCCAATATTCTTTATTGCGCTGGAGTAAACCCCTACATACTCGGGCAAAAACAGTTAAGCGACCTTGAAGCTGAGCTTAAAAAGAAGCAGGTTGTCGGGATAAAAATATACTTAGGCTACTACCCTTATTATGCTTATGATAAGGTATATGGACCCGTCTATGAGCTTGCTGCAGCCTATAGCGTCCCTGTTGTATTTCATTGTGGCGATACCTATTCAGAACGTGGCTTACTGAAGTATTCGCATCCGTTAACGTTAGATGAGGTGGCTGTACAAAATCGAAACGTTACGTTTATGATGGCGCACTTTGGTGATCCTTGGGTATTAGATGGGGCAGAAGTTGTTTATAAGAATTCAAATATGTATGCAGACTTGTCTGGGCTAATTGTCGGCGATAAAAATGAAGTAAAACGCATCTCAAATACACCTCATTTTTATGACCATTTAAGGCATGCCATTACGTTCTGTGATCATTATGACAAGTTGCTATTTGGAACGGATTGGCCACTCGTTCAAGTACAACCCTATATCGATTTTATTAAAAGCTTTATTCCTGAAGAGTATCATGAAGATGTGTTCTATCATAATGCGCTCAAAGTGTTTCCAAAAATAAAGCCGTATCTATAGAAATTAGTAGTATGACAGCGGACACAGTGGCGGTTTATGTTTGCAAAAAAACTCCTCAAAAATAAAAATTTGGCGGCCACCAGCTACGTTATTGTGATATAACGTACCCAAGCTATCAAAAGGCTAAATGTAGGAATATTTGTTTTTCTGCGAACTAACCGATCTGTGTCCGGATGAATTGTAGGTTGCTCTAGTGTAGACTATAAACATTACGAAAATTTCCGATTTGGTACGAAAAAATCACTTAATCTGTCTTGTACCTTGTTTTTTAAGTGAGCATTTAAAAAACGACTAGTTTTTGTGTAGCCACGAAAGTAACAATGACACTCCGTGAAAGTACCGTCATTTTTGCCAAACTCAATCTTCATTTGTTGCTTGTGCAACTGTTTTTTTATTTCAAATAGTTCCTTACTTATTGCACCAATGGAAGTATGAATGAGTTGGAAGTAGGGTTCCTTTAATTTCATCACGGATTTTTCAACGATGAGTAAGTCGTTTTGTAAGACTTTACGGGCTAATGTTAAGATAATATAGGATTCAAAAAGTCGTTCTTCTTGTTGAGTGAGGGAATTCATGACTGGGAGCGTTCTCCTTTCTAATAAAAGAACTTATGTTCGTGTTTTTATTTTAAATGATCCTAGATCTCTTTGCAACATTCTTACAACTATTTTGTTACAAAAAAATGGTGACATGCTTTTAACTATGTGAAACAAAGACATTTTCTCTGGAAAATACTACCCTATGGGGCTTATGGTGTGGTATGTTAATCATGCTGTTGACTTCGATAGAGAGGATGATCTACGCTACATAATGAGAGTATTGCCACCACGACAGAAAGAGTCGTGCTGATTTGATGACGTCATCGATCAAAAGTTTATTGATGTTTGTATTCGTCAATAATAGAGAGTATAGAAGGAGGAATTACATAACATGCGTTTAATAAAATATGGTTTATTCACATTTTTGCTACTAGTGTTGGTTTCAGGCTGTGGTCAAGGGGGGGCATCCGAACAAGAGCCTACTACAGGTGGGAGAACAGTAGAAGAAGAGGCTCCAGCACCTTCAACGGAGGAAGCGACTCCTGTTGAGTATCCACAATTTCATGCCGCGGTTCAACCTGAAGAAAGAATGGTCAAAATGGTGACTAGCATGGGCGACATTACGATACGTCTTTTTCCTCAATATGCACCATTAGCTGTAGAAAATTTCATAACACATAGCGAAAATGGCTATTATGATGGGGTTTTATTTCATCGAGTCATTAATAATTTTATGATTCAGTCGGGAGATCCTGAAGGTACAGGTAGAGGTGGAGAAAGTATTTATGGACAACCTTTTGCAGATGAGTTCTCACCGTCACTTGCTCACTTTAGAGGAGCATTGTCGATGGCAAATCCGGGTCGACCAGATAACAATGGTAGCCAGTTTTTCATCGTGCAAACAAATGCTTTTAACCCTGACATGTTTGAACAGATTGAAAAGCAATTTGGGGTGGAATTTCCCGAAGAAACGATCAAGCATTATGAGCAGCATGGTGGAACACCATACTTAGATTATCAACATACTGTTTTTGGACATGTCTTTGAAGGTATGGAGGTTGTCGACGCAATTGCTCAAGTAGCTGTTGGGCCAAATGATCGCCCAGTGGAAGATGTAATCATCCAAAGAATTGAAATCTTAAATTAGTTAAGGCTCTTTTCGTAAACTTTGTGGTTATATCAATCATGTACTTTGTATAACTATTTTGTTCATTACCTTAGTATAAAGTTAGAAAAGATGCCCAAACCTTGTGCAATGTCTATGCTTCTTGATATGAAAAACAATCATTTTTGTGAAAAAAGTCATAGTTAGAGAAAAACTCCCATGAGTCTGAGTCTCAAGGGAGTTTTCTCTTATTTACTATCAATAATTATCGTTGCGTAAGGCGGTATTGTTAGCAATTCATCAGTAAGAGCGTATTCAAGGTTAGAGGAAAAGAGTACTTTCCCTGTTTCAAGGGGGAGTTCAAGCTCATTCTTAGTTAAATTATGAATGACGTGGAGCTCCTTGTCGTTGTATTTACGTATAAATGCTAGGATGCCTTGTTCTTTCAAAGGTGATTCAATCATGTCACCAAACAATAATACAGGCTGAGAGCGACGTAAGTGAATCATTGTCTTATAGTGATGTAATAATGAATTTGGATCTTCTAGCTGGGTTTCAACGGACGGAGCATCAGCACCAATATTGTGCTTTGGCTTGATCCATGTCGTCTGACCGCCGCCACCGTTAGAATACCAAAGCATTGGTTCGCGGATATGTTCGTCTGGTTTTTCCCCCTGCATACCAATTTCTTCACCATAATAAATAAATGGGCTACCAGGTAATGTTAAGAGGAGTGATGCTGCCATCTTTGCTTGATCTACATTTCCTCTAAGTTCACTCATGACACGGTTAATATCATGGTTGGTAATAAATGTTGAGTCTACAAAGTCAGTGGAAAAGCGTTCGAACGTCTGTAAACTTCTTGTCAACTTCGGTACAAGAGATCCGGCACGCTCGGATCTAGCAGCTCTTAGAATTTCCTCAGCAAGGTCGAAGTTAAATGTTGAATGAAGCCCGTCTTCTAGATAAGGACCAGCAACTTGAGGAAGATCCCATACCTCACCTACTAGAAATACGTCAGGCTTTACTTCCTCCATTGCGGAACGGAACTCTTTCCACCAAACAAGGTTTTGATCTTTGTCTTTTGGGAAGATGTGTTTTGCTGCATCTAAGCGAAAGCCGTCGACGCCTACTTCCTCTAACCAATACCGACCGATATTAATCATTTCTTGACGAACTTCATCATTGTAGAAGTTGAAGTCAGGCATCCCACCCCAGAAAACGCTGAAGTAGTTGTTTGGTGCTTCCCCATGCCAGAATGGTTGTCCCCATTCCCCACGCTCTCTTAGGTTTGACGTTTCATCTGCCCAGATATACCAATCACGATACGAGCTATCTTCAGAGGCAATCGCGTCCTGGAAGAAAGGGTGCTCAATACTTGAATGATTGACTACAAGGTCAATAATAACTTTTATATCACGCTTACGGGCTTCTTCCATAAATGTCTTAAAATCTGCCATTGTACCGTACTCTGGATGAACATCATAGTAGTCAGTCACATCATAGCCATGATAAGAAGGAGATGGGTGGATCGGCATTAACCATATTCCTTCAATACCTAGGTCTTGTAAGTAATCTAATTTAGATGTCATACCATTAATATCACCGATTCCATCTCCATTCGAGTCATAGAAAGCCCGAACAAATATTTCGTAAAAAACGGTAGCGGGATAACTGGAAATAAGTTCCTTTTGTTCGATTACTTCCTCAGTTCCCGCATTTTCTGCTGGCTCTTTAACCGTCGTACAACCAACAATAAGTCCAAAGCATAAGAGAAAGCTTACGAACAAGGATCTCTGAAAAAATTTCATAAATTAGTCCTCCAATCTGTGCAAACGTTTACTTGTTTGTATATTAAATTCTAGCAGAGTATTTTCTAAGAGTAAACTATTTTATGAAAACGATTGCGCAAATAAAAAGAGAGACTATAAAGTCTCAGAATAGTAGAAAGCAGCAAGCGCTGTTTATTACTTTGTCATTAACGTAACCTCACCAACTCCTTGTGATATGGTCACATTGATGATGTTGTCAGATTTGATAGCTGTTTTGTAATGGTCATTTTCAACGATGAAGCCATCTGCCGTGACACTACCGATTCCTTTTTTTACAACGACACTAACAGCTTGATCCTCTGAAAAAATAAGTTTTGTCGTTCCGACGCCGCTATTCACTTCTACATTAAAATGGTTATCTTGGACACGTGAGAGATCAATAATCGTTTCACCAACGCCTGTACGAACAAATAAATCTTTTATTTGAAGATTATCAAACAGTAAATGGTGCTCCCCAACGCCGACATTGACCTGAAAAGAGAGGGGGAGTTGATTTGTAAAAGCTACATTCCACTCATTTTCGACGTTCCCTTTTATTTTCGATTTTTGAGGTTTAAGTGATAGGGTTGCTTTATTCTTAGATGTTTTATACTGTACGGTCGGGAAAAGCTGCTCATCGTTGGACGAAAACGAACCTTGAAAGAGCGCTTCTGTATCACCACTTAAATGTAAGGTGCCTACGCCAAACTGAATATCAATCATACCTTCAATTAAGTCTTTTTCGATAGGAATAGACTCTGTAACAGTTTTCATTTCTCCTGTTGCAAATTGAGTGTAGCCACAGCCGGATGATAAGAAAGATAAAACCAAAATAAATAAGAGCAAAGAATGTTTCATGAGATCCTCCTTTACGGTTATATGTAAATTTTACCATTAAAAATTGGTTATGGGACAAAAAATATAAAAATCTAGATTGCCTATTGAATTTACCTTTGTAGTAGTGTATTATTTCATTAGTACAGTAATTCAATAGTACTTTAGGAGGTTAGACAATGGGGTTACCTGTAGTTGCAATCAAGAATGTAACAAAAGTGATCAATGGAAAGACAATCATTGATGACGTCAGCTTTGATATTTATCCTGGTGAAGTATTTGGTTTTCTTGGTCCAAATGGGGCCGGAAAAACGACTACTATCCGAATGTTGGTGGGATTAATTTCGATAACCAAGGGAGAGGTATTCATTCAGGGGAAAAGTATTGTAGAAAACTTTGAAGAAGCTATTTCAGAAATTGGAGCGATTGTAGAAAATCCTGAAATGTATAAGTTTTTGACTGGGTATCAAAATCTTCTACACTATGCCCGTATGGTTGATGGGGTCTCTAAAGACCGTATTAATGAAGTTGTAACATTAGTTGGCTTGAGTGAGCGAATTCATGAAAAGGTTAAAACGTATTCTTTAGGGATGAGACAGAGATTAGGTCTTGCACAAGCTTTGTTGCACTCACCATCTGTGTTGATTTTGGATGAACCGACAAACGGTTTAGATCCGGCTGGAATTCGTGAGATCCGCGATTATCTGCGAAGATTAGCAAGAGAAGAGGGCTTGGCGGTGATCGTTTCTAGTCATTTATTATCTGAAATGGAATTGATGTGCGATCGAATAGGAATAATTCAAAAAGGTAAACTGCTCGGGGTGGAAGCAGTCAATGAGTTTATTCACGACACAGGAAATGTATTGGTAAGCTTTGAGGTTTCTAATATTGAAAAGGCTACTCAATTGCTAAAGGATCACTACCCAATGCACTCATTTCAACTGCAAGCGCCTTATGTAGAGGTTTTATTAGAAAAACAGGAAATACCGATATTGAACAAAGTTTTCGTTACAAACCACATTGATGTCTTTGGAATTACTCAAAGACTAAAAACACTAGAAGATAAGTTCTTGGAAGTAACGGGAGGTGAGCAAATTGGCTAAGTTTATGTACCTGGTACAAAATGAAAATATGAAAACATTTCGTCGGTCTGGAACGTGGGTGATGGTTGGAATTCTAATAACAGTACTATTAATTGTTGCTCTGTTTACGAAATTTGTACTAAATGGTCCTAACGACACGACTTGGCAGGAAACGATCGCATTGCAAAATACTCAATATGAAGCAATGATTGAGGAAGCTGCAATACCAGAAGCTGTCAGAGATAATTATCAAAAGGAGATACAACTAAATCAATATCGTTTAGAACATAATATAGCACCAGTAGCAGGAGATAGTTTTTGGGCTTATATGATTTCTACTGTTAATGTCATTAGCTTTGTCACACTTTTCGTCATTATTGTAGGTGCAGGGACTGTTGCCAGTGAATTTTCTTGGGGCACGATCAAGCTATTATTAATTCGCCCTCAATCAAGAGCGAAAATACTACTTTCTAAGTATATATCAACATTCGTTTTCGCTTTGTTTATGCTAGGGCTGTTATTTGTTTTTTCTGTCTTATTTGGAGCAATCTTTTTTGATGTAACAACGTTTACACAACCCTATTTGTTTGTAGAAGCTGGAGAGGTCGTTCAACGTAGTATGTTTTTGCATCTATTCTTATTATATGGGTTAAGTAGTGTCGATCTGCTAATGATGGTGACCTTTGCGTTTATGATATCAACAATCTTTCGTAGTAGCTCGTTAGCGATAGGTCTAGCATTGTTCCTCATGTTTACTGGGAGTCAGTTCGTTTTTATGCTTAGTCAATATGATTGGGTGAAATATGTTCTGTTTGCGAACACACATCTGGCTCAATACATTGAAGGGACACCGATTGTCGAAGGCATGACAATGACTTTTTCAATCATTATGTTACTGATTTACTTTATTATTTTTAATACACTTTCTTGGGTAATCTTTCAAAAGCGAGATGTAGCAGGATAATCTTATCATAGTTTCAAGAAAGGAGGATTATATGAAGGTAACGTTTGATAATTCGAAACCAATTTATTTACAGCTCATGGATTACTTTTATCAGCAAATATGCAATGGTACGATCAATCCAGGGCAAAAATTGCCTTCTGTTCGTGAGACGGCTGTGGAAGCGGGAGTAAATCCTAACACTGTACAAAGGACATATGCAGAAATGGAACGAAGTGGTATTGTTGTAGCCAAAAGAGGTCAAGGCTCCTTCGTAACAGAAGATGGGGCAATCATCAAACAATTACGAGAAACGATAGCTGAACAATACGTCACGACATTTGTTGTATATATGATAAATAACGGTTTTTCCGATGAGGAAATCATGGCGCAAGTGCAAATCGCGTTGAAAAAGGCAAAGGAAAGGGGAGAAGAGAATGGATAACGTGATTACATTTCAACATGTTTCAAAAAGATATGGCCTAGCAAAGGCCTTAACAGACGTAAGTTTTGAAATTCCCTCAGGAGGAATTATTGGTTTAATCGGACCAAATGGTAGCGGGAAATCCACATTACTAAAGCTAATTGCCGGTTTGGTGAAGAAAACAACTGGGGAAATCATCGTCTATGGTGAAAAAGCGACGAGACTTACAGCGAAGAATGTTGCTTTTCTAGCAGAGGTAGATTCGTTATATGATTTCTATAGGGTCACAGAGATTGTTGATTTCTCAGCTACTGTTTTTCCAGACTTTGATAAACAGAGAGCATTTGAAATACTCGAACAGCTTCAGGTCGATGGTTCGAAGAAAGTTGGTGCCTTATCTAAGGGGAATCGCGCCAGAGTCAAAATTGCGATTACTCTATCAAGAAGAGTCCCGTTGCTAATTATGGATGAGCCGCTATCTGGTCTTGATCCTCTAGTCAGAGAAGATATCATTAAGCTAATCGCAAAATACGTGGAAATGGAAGAGCAGACTTTGATCATTTCAACTCACGAGGTAACAGAAATTGAACCCTTATTGGATCATGTGATTTTTGTTAAAGAAGGAGAAATTCTATTATCAGAAAACGTAGAAACGCTAAGGGAACTGAAGGGGCAGAGTGTGTTAGATGCGATGAAGGAGTTGTTAACATGAGTTGGTTGAGTTTATATCGGAAAGAACTACGGTTAACAAAGACAAAGTTTTTGATAAACATTGGTTTTCTATCGGCGCTAGCGATACTATTATATATTTTAATGGAGAGATATAGTCCGTTTCTGATTACCCTATTGGTCCCAGTGGTTCTAGCCCACTTATTTTATATGTTTTTCGCGATGATAGATACGCTTAGACAAGAATGGAAACAGAAAACAACCGTTTTTTGGTTAAACATTCCTAAAAGTGGCTGGATGTTGTTGACAGCAAAATTTGTTGCCGCTGCCACTCAATTGCTAGTTTCACTATCACTAACGATGGTTATTTTGTATGCTTTTCTACAACAACAAAGAAAAAATCTGCTGATCGATCCAGCGGTCATGAATTTTATCACCGAGCAATTCCAAACGTACTGGTGGATCTTATTTTTTGGCATTCTCATTGCATCGCTTCAGGGTGGGGCGATCGCTACATTTATTTATATGACAGCCAAGTCTGTTCGAAAGCTGGGCTGGTTACTTGGAATAGGCATTGTCGTTGCTGCAGGTTGGTTATGGTTGAAGTTTCAGGGGACGGCCATGTACCAGGCTATCACGGAATGGGGAGTTATTATGAGTGGGAAAACGTTAATGGAGTCCTTGTCTTTTCACTTTGATTCTTTAAGTAACGATCCAGACATTCAGATGGCAGTAACGAATAATGTGGTCTTGTATGCTGGAACGGCTGTTGTTGATCTGCTTATCGTCATTATCGTGTTAGCTATTTCTTCATGGTTATTAGATCAAAAAGTTGAAGCCTAGGCGAAAAATAAGGAAAAACCATTACTTTTTTGAAGTAATGGTTTTTTTATAGGTTTCATTAGTTGTTATCACGAAATGGTAAATAAATCATGATTGCAAGAGTAATAATGGACAACAATACAAGGGGACCCTCGTACGCTGAAGCTGCAGCAGCTTCTTTTTCACCGCCGCCACCAGCAGCTAAAGTTGTTCCGGCAAAAACAGTTAGAAACGCAAGTAATGTAGTAAAGAATGCAAACATCTTTTTCATGTAAAATTCCCTCCTCCCAAAATTTCAATTCTATGTATATAGTATTAATACTAACATTATAGAATTAACTTAACCGAATAGCAATAAGGGAAAGAAAAAGGCTCTGATCTACCCTTTATAATTCCTGATAGTAGAAACAGATTTCTAAATCTGTGAAATTTTCTAAAAATTTATTTTATTTAATTTCATCAGAAAACTAAACATGCTATAATGATTTAACTAAATAAAGTACTTTGAGCAACCTTGTTCTTAAGTAGGGAAGGGCTGGAAAATGAGAAAAGTTAAAATCGAAGATATTGTTATTGCACACCACAACTTAAAAGATGTAGTCGTTCACACGCCACTTCAATATAATGATGTATTGTCTGAGCGCTATGAATGTAACGTATATATTAAAAGAGAGGATTTGCAAGTTGTACGATCGTTTAAAATTCGTGGTGCGTACTATTTCATACAAAGCTTATCGAGGGAAGAGAGAGAGTTAGGCGTTGTCTGTGCTAGTGCAGGTAATCATGCTCAAGGGGTAGCATACTCTTGTAAGCACCTAAAAATAGATGGTAAAATTTTTATGCCAAAAACAACGCCTAGGCAAAAAGTTTCACAAGTGAAACGTTTTGGTGGAGAGTTTGTTGAGGTAATTCTCTGTGGAGATACGTTTGATGATGCGTTCTATGAAGCGATGAATTATTGTACTTCAAATAATAAGGTATTTATCCATCCGTTTGATGATCATCGAATTATTGCCGGCCAAGGAACAGTCGGTATGGAAATTATGGATGATATAGAAGAACCTATCGACTTTTTGTTTATGTCGATAGGAGGAGGGGGGCTTTCCTCCGGAGTTGGTACATACATTAAAGGCGTGAGTCCGACAACCAAACTCATTGGTGTTGAACCTGATGGCGCACCTGCAATGAAAGCATCACTTGAAAAAGGCGAAGTACTTACTTTAAAAAAGATTGACAAGTTTGTTGATGGCGCGGCAGTGAAAAAAGTTGGTGAATTACCATTTGCGATTTGCCAATCTTTACTAGATGATATTGTCATCGTTCCAGAAGGGAAAGTGTGTACAACGATATTAGAGCTATACAATGATAATGCGATTGTCGCAGAACCTGCAGGAGCTCTCCCTATTTCAGCTCTGCAATTTTACCGCGAAGAAATTAAAGGGAAAAATGTAGTCTGCATTATTAGTGGTGGTAACAATGATATTGGACGTATGCAGGAGATTAAAGATCGTTCGTTAATTTATGAGGGGCTTCAACATCATTTTATTATTAATTTCCCTCAGAGAGCAGGAGCCTTGCGTGAGTTTTTGGATGATGTACTAGGACCCGATGATGATATTATTCGTTTTGAATATACTAAGAAAAATAATAAAGATAATGGTCCCGCGCTAGTGGGAATTGAACTTAAGCGCAGTGAAGATTATCAGGATTTACTTGTTCGAATGAGAGATCATGAGATTGAGTTTATTGAAGTAAATAAAGATGAGAACTTGTTTAATCTACTAATCTAGGATTTCATGTAGAACATTTTATGATTTAATGGTAATCTAAACATATACAGGGGAAGTAAACTACTTACCTAATAACCTTTGATATACAGAATTGTTTAAGACTTAAGGAGGAAATCAAGGTGGCTAGCGATCATAAAGGAATTTTATTAGAGAGTGGCACAAATGAATTAGAGGTCATTGTGTTTTCGATAGGCGAAGGAGTCTTTGGGATTAATGTAATGAAAGTTAGAGAAATCATTAACCCTCTCCCAGTAACAAAGATGCCTAACGGTCATCCAAACGTTGAGGGGATTATTAGACTGAGAGAGGAAGTTCTACCAGTTATCGATTTAGCAAAAGTAATCGGTTTCCCTGCTTCGAAACAACCTGAAACCGATAAGGTGATCGTCGCAGAGTTAAATAAGATGAAGGTAGCGTTCCATGTTCATAACGTTTCGCGTATTCATCGAATTTCTTGGGAGCAAATTGAAAAGCCAACGAAGTTATCACAAGGTCTTGAAGGATCAACCATTGGTGTCATTAAAATGGATGAGAACATGATCTTGTTACTTGACTACGAGAAAATTGTGGTTGATATAAGTCCAGATTCAGGAATGAATAAAGGACAATTGAAACAGTTAGGGCCTCGAGAGCGTTCGAATAAGAAAATTGTTATAGCTGAAGATTCACCGGTTCTGCGAAAACTATTAGAAGATACCCTTACAGAAGCGGGGTATAATAATTTGCACTTTTTTGAAGATGGGAAACAAGCTTGGGAGTACCTAGAACAATTAGGTGAGAATAAAGAATTGTTTTCGGAATTACCACATCTAGTAGTGACTGACATTGAGATGCCGAAAATGGACGGGCATCATCTCACGAAACGCATTAAAGGTCATAAGGTTCTAAATGATCTCCCTGTTGTTATCTTCAGTTCGTTAATTACTGGCGATTTATTTCACAAGGGGGAGCGCGTAGGAGCTGACGCTCAAGTAAGTAAACCTGAGATCGTGCACCTAGTGAAGAATATTGACCAACTTCTAACATAAGCAAAATAAAAAACATACCTATAAAATGGTATGTTTTTTATTTTTTTTTCTTTTGTATATTTTTCGAAAAATCTAATAATAGTTGTTGTAATACAGCAATTGTTGTAGTACAATTATGTTATGGTACAAAAAACAATCTTATTTTACAGGGGGAATACAACAATGACATTAGGATCTGTAGTTGAATTTTTCAGGAATTTGCCGCCAAAACAATGTTCGTGTTGCGGGAAAGAGGTACGTGAAATGCATGATTGTTATACACACGAATGTGAAAAATGTGAAATGGATAACTTAAAATAATGGAAATTAACTCTCTACTTGGTTATTGTAGGGAGTTTTTGTTTTATAACAGACAAATGCGCTGAATAATACATAGGAGAGAAACAAAAGCTATTGCTAATGACTTGTAAAATCGGGGGGATAAACATGAGAGGAATTATTGCAGCTATTATTTCAATTGGACTTGCTCAATTTTTGAAAGTTCCAATCAGTGCTCTACTAACTGGCAGATGGGATTGGAAGCAACTCGTTGGTTCTGGCGGTATGCCTAGTTCCCATGCGGCAGGTGTAACCTCGCTTGCTACTTATATAGGTTTAAAACTGGGTTCACGTTCATTAGATTTCGCATTATCGGTGATCTTTGGTTTAATTGTCATGTATGATGCTCAAGGTGTTCGAAGACATGCGGGAGATACAGCCATTAAGGTTAACGAGCTTGAGAAAAGAATTGATCAGTTAAGTGGAAAAGACAATGATCTCTCGCATGATAAGAGAACGAAGGAATTAAAGGAAAGTATTGGTCACCAGCCAGAGGAAGTGCTAGGTGGTGCTTTATTAGGATTTGTGGTAGGTCTGATTTGTTTTTTTAGCCGCCCTAAAAATAGATAAGAAACAAACGAAGGCCTTAGTGCCTTCGTTTGTTTTTATAAATAATTAGTTAGTTGTATTTAGTTGAAGCATAGTCGCCATATCTTCTTCTGCATTGCCTATCAGTTGTAGGTTAAAGGTTTCTTGGAGTACTTGTAAAACACCTTCACTAATAAATTCTGGTGGCTTAGGGCCTATACGGATGTCTCTAATTCCTAAAGAGAATAACCCTAATAGGATAGCCACGGCCTTTTGTTCAAACCAAGACAATACAATGCTTACAGGTAATTCGTTAACCTCGCAACCAAATGCGTCTGCGAGCGCAACAGCGATTTTTACCGTAGATCCAGAGTTATTACATTGCCCAAGGTCGATATATCGGGGAATGTCTGTTCCAGGCACAGTTCCATAGTCAACATCGTTAAAACGGAACTTACCGCATGATGTTGTCAAGATAACTGTATCTTGAGGAAGAGATGTAGCTAATTCACGATAATATTCCCCACCCTTACCAGGAGCATCACAGCCTGCAATGACAAAGAACCGCTTAATTTTGCCAGCCTTTACAGCATCAATAATTTCTGGTGCGATTCCAAGTACTGTTTCATGATGGAAACCAGTTACTAACGTTTCATCTGACTCAATGTTCGCTACAGGTAACTCCAAGGCTCGATTGATTAATGGCGTAAAATCTTCACCCTGTATTTTCGTTACTCCCTCTAAACCTGCAATTTCGTAAGAGAAGAAACGGTCAGCATAAGAACCTTTTATTGGCATTACACAGTTTGTTGTTGCTAGGATCGCTCCAGGGAATTTCTCAAATAAGCGTCTTTGATCAAACCAAGCTTTTCCGATGTTTCCCTTCAGGTGTGGGTATTTCTTTAAATGTGGGTACCCGTGAGCAGGTAGCATTTCAGAGTGAGTATAGATGTTTATGCCTCTTCCCTCTGTTTGTTTTAATAACTCCTCTAAAGCAAATAAATTATGTCCAGTGACAACAATACATTTGCCTTCAATTTTATTTTGAGAGACACGAACTGGCTCTGGTATTCCGAGTCTTTCTGTATGGGCGCGGTCTAATAAATCCATCACTCTTACTGTTGCGGTTCCTACCTTTAAAGCCATTTCAATATGCTCTTGTAAATTGAAATTTGAATTAGTTAGGGTTAAATAAAGAGCTTCCTGAGTAATTTTTTCTACTTCAGGATCTGTATAACCTAATTGTCTAGCATGCGTAGCATATGCAGCTACCCCTTTTAATCCAAAAATAATGGTGTCTTGTAAGCTCGCAATATCTTCGTTTTTCCCACATACCCCAATAATCGTACAGCCACCTGATGGCGTTTGTTCACATTGATAACAAAACATGATAATTCCTCCCAGTATGTCTATTTTCTTGCACGAAACGTGGTAACCGTTTCCTTATCTGTATCAATCATACTTTCAATATAAGTTCACGGCAGTGATAATTATCACGACGTCAAAAGTTCAGAATTTTCGTTTGTTACAATACTTTTAGCTAGACACCGAATAAAAGTAAAACAATTTAGAAAATTTGTATAGTATATAGTAATATCAGCATTGTAACTATGGAGGGAAGTTATGGTTGTTACAGAACAACATGGGGAAGTCTTATTATTTGAGCAGCATGAGCATGCAAGGGTTTGTGGAGAACTAGCACGTGCTTGGCGAGGAGATTATTTTATCGGCAAAGAGTTTAGAGACTCAGTTATTTTTGCCATTGACCAACATGATAACGGTTGGATAGAACTAGATCAATGTCCAAAAATCGATGAAGATACGGGTTTACCGTATTCTTTTATGAACTATCCTTTAAAGACAAAACTTGGAGCATACAGAAAGTGTATTGATCGTATAGCCAAGTATGATGATTATGCTGCATTGATTTGTAGTCTTCACTATGCATCATTTTTTGAAGATTACACTGACGGTAGAGGTGAGGACTTTTTATTGCAGGAAAGGAAGCGCCAAACTAAGTTACGGAAACACTTAACTATTAATAATGCTAGCTTGAATTTTCATTACGATATCCTACAGTTCTGTGACAATTTATCCTTATATCTATGTTTGAACGAACCGGGAGTTAGCAAGGAAAACGAGTTTCAGTGGTTTCGGGAAGGTTTTCTGCAAAGGTTTCAATTTAATGACAAAAAGAAGATGACCGCACACTGGCTTAATCATAAGACTGTGGCCCTTTCAGATTTTCCTTTCAAACAGGAAGTCACGATCTCACTAAGTTATAAATCTATTTTGAGAAGCAATCTTTGTCTTCTAGAAGAACAGTATCAAACACTCCTCCCTAAGCAGAGGGTGGTAACAATTGTAAAGAAGTAAAATAGTTCGTATCCGTAATAAGTCTATCATTTTGTTACCAACCGCTAGATTTTCCTAGCGGTTTTAATTGGTATCTTAGCTACTTGGGAGTAATGGGTACAACTATGTTTCGGTAATTTTCTCAACAAGTTGTGTTGCAATTTTGACTATCTAAAATTTGACAACACGGCTAGATCCCATCATTATAAAGTAAGGAATACCTGAAAATTGTTGTATATGAGATCTAATTATATGACTTTTCAGTTTATGGCATAACATTCATTTTATGTGTGCTAAAAATCACAACAAGAGGTGTTATTAATGAATGAACTAAAGATATTAATAGAAGCAGAGCAGTATGTAAGATCTTTTTTGGAAAATGATAGCAGTGGTCACGATTGGTGGCATATCCATCGTGTAAGAAGTTTAGCAAGACAAATAGCTGCTCATGAAGGAGCCGATATCTTTATCTGTGAATTGACGGCGTTGCTCCATGATGTGGCTGACGAAAAGCTTTTTGATAGTGAAGAAGAACGTCTGGCAGAGCTGGATGATTGGCTGTTAAAAAATGATGTCGAAAGCGATATTCGTGCTCAAATCGTTGAAATAATCAAGAATATGTCCTATAAGGGGGGAAATAATCTTCCGGTTGCGTCATTAGAGGGCAAGGTTGTTCAGGATGCAGATAGGTTAGATGCGATTGGTGCTATCGGGATTGCAAGAACATTCGCTTATTCTGGGGCAAAGGGACAATTAATTTATGATCCAACGATCGCAGTTAGAGAGGAAATGAGCAAAGAAGAATATCGTGGTGGTCAGAGCACGGCAATTAACCATTTCTATGAAAAATTGCTCAAATTAAAAGACTTAATGAATACAGAGTATGGCAAACAATTAGCTGAAGAAAGACATCAATTTTTAGAGGAATACCTGCAAAGGTTCCAGGAAGAATGGAATGTTTAGTTACTTACGTGAGCAAAGGCTGGACCAAATTGGCCCAGCCTGTTATTAATTCTTTAATGAATCCGTTTAGCTCCTAAATAACGTGAGCTCCAATATTTCATTGTCATATCGCTAATTGTTACACCTGAAGATGAGCCAGCATGGATAAATTGATTATTTCCAAGGTAAATACCGGCATGGGAAGGGCCTTTTCGATAGGTTTGAAAAAAGACAAGATCACCAACCTTTAATGTGTCAACCGATGTTCCATATCTCCATATGTCAGCGACTGTTCGCGGAATATGTATTCCTTGCTTTTTGTATACATACATAAGAAACCCGCTGCAATCAAACCCATTGGGGGTTGTTCCACCCCATCTGTACGGTGTACCGATAAATCTTTTCGCATACTCTATAATAGAGCTTGAACGGACGTCTCCGGTATCAACAATATTTCTCCCTGATTGTTGCGGCTGTGAACCCGAGCGTGATGGCATTGGGGCTGATGGTGCAGTTTTTAGGTGTAAGATGGTTCTTTTACCTGCAATACCATCAACTTTAAGATGATTTTGGATTTGATAGTTACGGACAGCAGCCTCAGTCATAGGGCCAAAATCGCCATCAATGCTAGATTGATAATAACCTTTATTTTTTAGCAAGCGCTGTAAGTCCTTTACTGCCTGACCATAATCGCCATTTTGTAAGATATCAACACTAGTTAGATCGTGTTTTTCTGCTTTTTTAATTGTTGGATTGATTGTCGGTGCTGGGACATCTAAGAAATCTTCACTAGCTGCAGCAAAAATGGTAGATTGTTCGTTTTCATCTCTGCTCACTTCATGTGTAACAGTAATAGAAACTCCAGATAAGTGCTTATAAGTGTGCTCACCGACAATTCCATCAATTAAGAGACCATTATCTTTTTGATAAGATTTAATCGCTTCATTTGTTCTTGAACCAAAGATCCCATCCTTATCAAAATGATAGTAGCCAGCAGCTGTTAACTTTTTTTGTATTTCTTTGATTGCATCACCTTTGTCGCCAAGGCGAAACAGCTGTCCTTCTTTAATTTCTAATAATATATGGTCATCAACTTCAATTTCGTCAATATCCTTATTAATAAATAGAGCAGCCATTGTTTGGGCACCTGCTACTCCGTCGATGTTCAGTTTTTTTAATTTTTGAAACTGTCGAATAGCAGCGTGTGTTTTTACACCATAAACACCTAGTTCTTCTTGGGAAATCTCTAAGTCGTATTCTTTAAGTTTATGTTGAATAGAAAGCACTTTAATACCAGTATGACCGAAACTAAATCGTTCGCTAGGATCGAGCGTGACATCTTTAAAGATTATTTTGTGACTTGTAGCTTCAACAGGTAAGGGATTTGTTAAAGCAACACTTGCAGCTAATGACGTTAAAATGACTTTTTCACTAACTGTATCTACTTTCATAAAGACTAGTACCTCCTTAACGTAGTTGATAAAATTTCATGCTGTAGAGGCAATTTGGCGTTGGTTTAGAACATTGTATGCAAACTAGGTAAAAATAGAACAAGTAATGAGAGGGGTTATTAGATGTACGATGCTAACTTTGAATTCACCAGCCAAGATGAGTATCTTTCTTTCTATGGAATAAAAACGAGCGTACTCTCTAGATATCAGAAAGAGTTACTAGAAGAAAAGACGACAATTCACATATTTGAGCCGGAACATTGTCGGAAAACAGTACTACTACTACATGGGTACTTTGATCATACAGGATCATTCAAACATATCATTAATCACTTTTTATCGATAGGTTATCGCGTCGTCGGGTACGATTTAGAGGGTCATGGTTTATCAACAGGAAACCGAGGGGAAATTCAGGACTTTAATGACTATGTCCAAATGTTTCGCAAGATCCTTTCTTATTGTAAAGAGAGAAACTTTGAACCTAGCATATTAATTGCACATAGTACTGGGGCGGCAATTTGTACACAGTATTTACTTCAATATCGGGGACAGTTTGAAAAAATAATTTATTTAGCACCGCTAGTTCGGGTTGTAAATTGGTACTATGTGCTTGCTTCTTCAAAGATCGTTCCAAAATTTAAGCGAGAGCTGACTAGGAATTTTTCTGAAAACTCTGGGGATCTTGATTACTTAGATTTTGCTAAGAAGGACCCCCTACAGTGCAGAAATATTTCGGTTCCTTGGGTGCTAGCAATGGTTAAATGGAACAAAAAAGTAGAAGTGCTTCCACCTTCTACTCAGGAAATATATATTATTCAAGGTACAATGGATAAAACAGTTGATTGGAGATATAATGTTGAATTTTTACGGAAGAAGTTTCCGTTTGCTCAAATTGCACTTGTTACAGATGCTAGACATCAAATTATGAATGAAGAAGCGAAAATTAGGAATGTTGTTTTTCGCTTGATTGAGAAATATCACCTCGGGTAATTCTCCAGTAAAGAAGGGCTGCTAATGATCCTATAGCCAATGAACCAACAAGTAGACCTTGATTTGGTAAGACATTTAGTGCTCCTATGAAAAAAGAGCCTGCAACAACACCTAATGAGAAAAACGCATAAAAAAGACCGAACGCCCTCCCGCGCTCATTTTGGTCAGAATGATCAATTACTAAAGCAGTCATTGAAGGAAAGATGCAAGCAAATCCTATTCCGTATAAGACCATAGAACCAAATAAGATGGGCACAATTTCAAACGTCCCTAGAATTGCTAGAGCTCCTGTGACAAAGACCATTCCCGTAATGATTAACTTTTCTCGTCTAATTTGGTCAAACAGTTTGTTAGTAGGTAAAAGAAATACAAGGATTGCAACAATGCCAAATGTGCTCAGCAGTATGCCCGAAAGAGCGACGCTATGAGCAGCTGCTTCAATCTTTAGTGGTAGCATATAAGCTAAGATCCCCATGGCTAACATCAGTGAAAAAGCGCCAATGTAGGCATTCACCAAAGGGGGGAGACGTAGTAACCTACGTATACTTGCTACAGAGAATGTATCCTTTTTCTCTCGCGGAGAGTAAATCTCTTTTAAAACGAAGACAACAAGTAACGCAGAGACAAAAAAAAGGATACTAATGATGTAAAAGACCCAATCAATCCCATATACTTTTGTTACGATGGCTCCAAATGCAGGTCCGATGATAGCAGAAATGCCGACACAAGCACCTGAAAAAGCCATCGTTTTTCCTCTTGTTCGTTTTTTGGCATGATCACCCAAAAATGCAAACGCAGCAGGAACGAGTAATCCTCCACCAATACCGTGAATCGTTCGGATGGCTAATAATTGAAGAGGTGTATTCACCAGAGCATAAGCCACCAGACAAACACTGACGAACAGTAGTCCTGTCACAAGGATTTTCTTTCTTCCAAACTTATCAATCCATAATCCCGCAATTACGTTCCCCCCCATATTAGCTAAGGAGTACGTCCCAATGATAAGACCTATCATCAAGCTATTTGCGCCTAGGCTTTGCGCGAATGGAGCAATGATAGGTAATTGAACAAAGGTATCTAGAAAGGCAATGACGATTATTACGTAAAGAAAATACAACACAACACAACGCTCCTCCTACGGAATAAAACTTCTTTTATTACGGCTCTTTTCTAAAACATTGTTGCTTTATAACCTCATTTTAGTTAGAAAAAACTCCATAGACCGAAAAATACCCTTAAATTTGGAAGAAAAGAGCATTTCAATATTACATAAGCAGTGATAAATAGCATGGTTTGTGTAAAAATCCGGTTTTTGGATTTTTACGAAAGCAACGAACTTTGCGAAAATAGCCTTTATTATACATTACCTCAGGGTCTGTGTGATAACAACTCCAAACCTAAGAAAAACAAAGTGGAATGCGCGTATGTTTCATTCAGAATTACCAAAACTAATCTAGGATCGTAGAAGGGAGGTAAGTGATGGTAAATACCCCAGTTCAGCAAGCGATGCTAGCTATTCAACAAGCAAAGATGGCTGTTCAACAAGGTTTGAAACGAGTAGATCCAGAACAATTTGCAATGGTGGAGACCCAGTTACAACATGCATTACAAACCATTGATGATGCAAAACTAAAAGCTAGTAGTAGTGAAGTTCAACTACTTTTGCAGGCAGATCTTGCCGTTGAAAGTGCTCTAAAGCAACTAAAAGAAACAAATCACCCACCCAATCTTCAAAATGGGTAGAACATCTTACATCTAGAATTAAGGAGAATGAAATGGTATGCTAAAACGATTGCGAGTACTCCTAGTAACATTGATTTTTCTTTCGTTGTTATCTGTACCAGTTACCGCCTTCTATGAGGAAGTCCCTGAAGCGGGGATAGCGATTAATGGTAAAATGGTTGATGGAATTAAGCCTATAAGAATAGATAGAAAATACTACATACCATTTACAACCGTTTCAAAAATTTTAGGTTACAATCATATTAAGTTTGAAAGAAATACGAGTACGTTTGAGGTAACCGACGGTTCGACTGTCGTTCGCATGACGATGGGCGGCTCAAGAGCAAGAAGAGGCAATGAGGTTATGAATATTGACCCAGGTCGTTGGGTAAACAACACGGCTTATGTATCGCTGGACGCAGCTAGTAGCTTATTCAATTCTTTCATTTACTTTAAACCTGAAAACGGTTCGGTACAGGTTGAAAAACCCGCAAGTCGATACCGTGTTCAGCCAGGTGATACGCTATGGCTTATTGCTCAAGCTCACCATACAACAGTGCAGCGTTTAATGGCTACGAACGGACTTACTTCATCCAATATCTATGTTGGACAAGTCTTGAAATTGCCGCCACGAGAATATACAAAAGAAATTGAGCCTATAAAGGAAAAAAGGCCTGTAGAAAGAGTTCCACAAGGAAATACCCAAGTCCCAACCCAAGTCATTACTATTGCTAGAACTGCTATTGGGGCAGGATATAAGTTTGGGGCGACACTAGCAGAAGCTCCACGGTTATTTGATTGTTCCTCCTATACACAGTGGGCGTTTGGGAGAAGTGGAATACAGATACCAAGAACATCGAGAGAGCAAGCGGGAATTGGTGTGTCCGTCTCAACGGCGTCCTTAAAGCAAGGTGATTTACTGTTTTTCCAATCACCTACGCTTTATTCCGACGGTAGAGTTGGCCATGTAGGCATCTACATGGATGGTGGTCATATGATCCATGCCTCGTCCTCTGGTGGGGTTCACATTACCTATAATGTGTTAAATAACAGCTACTGGGGAAGAAATTATCTTTTTGCAAAACGAATTATTCAATAGGAAAGGATCCCCAAACACGGTTACCCTGTATTGAATAACTTGTTAAAGGTAACTAAAAATCTTTGTGAGAAACTGTTAAAAAAGAACGAAGGTCAAAAGTCTTCGTTCTTTTTCATGCAGTAATTTGTTGTAAAGGTGTAGTCATGTGTTCGTGTAAAATAACAATTTTACAACCGTACGAATAATGTTTGTTGTAGCTAACTAAGAAATTGTAATAGAAATCAATAAGTAAGCGAACATAATGGATAATCTCGTCGTTAAAAATACGGGAACGGTTTAAAAGAATGTTTTCGTATTTTTTCACTAACTTACTAGTACGTTTCAGAAGTTTCTTTGCACTACGAATATTAGAGATAATCTCAATATCATTAAATAATTGTTGGAGGTCTTTTATTAATATGCGTTTTAGTTGTCCATTTATATCAGAGCTCAAAATCTCCTGATCTGTAAAAATAAATTGTTTTAGCATAATGACATCTGTTTTGACAAGTTCCTCACTGAAAGACAAATAAATTCGCAGTGTATTATAGGCATCATACATAGGATGATGCTTTTCTCCTTCAAATTGTAAGCCATACATGGCTAAGGCGTTTTCAACAGAAGGATTTGTCTTTGATACTCGTTTAGAGAAGATTGCCTGAAAATCTGTATACCTGTTTTTAATAGCTGTAATTTTCGCTCGAGGGATGTCATGACTTAAAGCATCAAGCTCTAAACGAGTAATATCATTGGAAGACCATGAAAAGAACCGACTATGTGGTACGGGTCCTAGCCAGTTGACAAATTCCTTGAAGACAACCGAAAAATCATTAGCATTAGCCAGATCGTTATCTTCTATTTTGGTAAGCTCCTTACAAAAATCGCTAAGTGGATTTGTATTTCTAGGTTTAATAAAACGATCAAAGTATGTGATCGTTTTTGCCTGTATATCGTACTTAGCGGCTCCTAAGCGAATACTTTCCATTCTAGCATAAGGCATACCCTCTTTAGAGCAAAGCATTTCGAAATCAAAAAAGATTAATTGCTTTACTTTAGTCACTGAAATCCCTCCTTTCTCACAATTGCTAATTATAAGAGGTTATCCATGTAGAAGCAAGGCCAAATTATTACCAAGATTGTAGAGTAAAACAGCCCTTTTGAGGAAAAGGGCTGTTACGAATATCGTTAATGAATCATTAGATGAGAGGTTTACGCGTCCTGTAGTTGTACATCTGTTGAAACTTCAACCTCAGGTATCGGAGAGGTTTTATAGCGTCCAATAATATAGGAGGCAATTACGATACTAATTGTAGAGACAATGGCATTTTGCAAACCGACGAGGAAAATCGCTGCGATTAAGATAAGAAGATCAAAAATGAAAATACAAAGGCCACGATTAAGTCCTAATTTCTTGTCCAAGAATAAGGCTAAAATATGTATGCCCCCTAATGAAGAGCCGTTGTTCAGAACGAGTGATACACCAACTCCGATGAAAAGGCCTGCAACCGCAGCAGCTATCACTGGATTGAAGGTAAATGCAGGTACGATCATGTCTAGTGCATCTCTAATCACGGAAATACCTATAATTGATACGAAACTAGAGATCGTAAACCATTTTCCCATTTGCTGAAATGAAATGAGGAAGAATGGTAGATTTACAAGAAAGAACAATAGTCCCCAAGAAATGGGAAATAAAAGGGTAAGAATTGTTGCAATTCCTGCGGTCCCACCAAAAGTTAACATATGTAATGTAAGCAATTTTATTCCGAGCGCTGTTAAGAACAATCCAAAGAGAATTGAAAAGATTTTATTTGCCATAACCCTTACCACCTATGCATCATTTAATTATTTAATAGATTAAAGCAATAAAGGTAGTGGGTCAATACAAATGAAAAATGTAAGTTTATTCAAAATTTTATGTAAATAATATAAGGAAACGCAAGACAAACTTACGTGACAAATGAGCGAAAACATGTAATACGTGTCTTATAGAGAGGCTGAGCCTCAAAAGTCATTATTGAGTCAGCCTCACCGAACGTTACGTAAAAGAAGGTTTGGTTAAGGGGCATTGTGCCGCTTGGCTGTTTAGTTCTGGAGCGTAAAAACTTAATTTTTTGATGAAATAACAGGTCTCTGGAAGATGATGCTCAAGAAAACGTAGTGTGGTTCTTGTAAGCATGTCTGAACTTAAATAAAGATTAATTGCACCGATTACAAAGTTATACATATCAATGGTTGTTTGGCCAACGTCTCTTGAAAGTCGTTGTTGCCTTGGGGTGCCTTGTGGTGAAAAACGTAATAACGATCGCATTTGTTTGTTTTGAACGATGAACCCTTGAAATCTAGCAATATACGTCTCTGTTTGCCTAGTAAGCTCAAGTTCAACAGGATCCAGGACATTTCGGAACAAGACAGCATGACCTAATTGATCTTCTAACCATAATTCAAGCAGGTCAACGAGAGGAAGCGGGGGATAGTTTTGACCATTCATATAATAGCTTAGAATTCGGATATATTCTTGGTTTTCTCCTAAAGTTCCATTTAAATAAGTCGGAGATAGGTTTAAGTTTACTTTATTTTGAACACGTAAACTTTGAAGATGTCCTTCGAATTGAAAGTATCCCGTAACAATTGGATTTGCTTCTTTTGAAAATTGGATAAGTTCGCTTGAAGTGTACGATAGCCCTCGATTTAACTGCGAAAGCTGTCCTCTTAACTGCTGAAATGCTTGAATGTATTGGTTTGCCGTTTCGACATAAGGTTGTTCATTAGGGGCCAAATGGTCACGTACAAAGTAAGCGTGGTCCTCTAGTATCTCTAACCAAAAAGAATGTTCTTCCCATGGACTAATCATGCTCTCCATTTCTAGCATAGTATATGCTCCTTCCGTAGTTTACTTATGACATTCATATGTTCGCTGGGGAAAAAAAATGAGCGAATGCAATGATTTAACGGTATTGGAATAAATTAGCTTACCTCTGCAAAAGTTAACGATAAGTTACATTTCATGGAGGACGTTTTACAATGGATGATAAAAAGTGGCAATTGAAAAATAAGTTGACTTCACTTGATGAACCTTCTCAGGACGAAACAAGCACCAAATCTACTTCCTCCAATGAAAGTGAAAAGCCTTCGCTGGGAATTGTGATGGAGTTTTTTAAAGATACGAGTGATCTCGAAGAAAAGACTTATGTGGAAGACAATGTGAAGGTTATCTTTTTATCCGCAATGGTCGATGGAACGAAGCTTGAAAAAGACATCCTTGATCCAATTTCTAATTTAGTTGAGGACGAAGTATTATCCTGGATTCGGAAAAAAGATTTAGCGGAAGCATCGACTCTTAAACAACTAAAGGATGAAATTTTAGGAGGAAGTGCAGCCCTTTTTTTTGAAGGTAAAGCTTATTATTACAATGTCTATGGGGCGGAACAACGTAGTGTAGGAAAAAGTGATACCGAATCCCTCATCATTGGTGCTCATGACGCCTTTATCGAGGATATAAACTCAAACTTATCATTAATTAGAAAAAGATTAAAGAGCTCAAATTTAAAAGTAATCAAACTAAAGGCTGGAGAAGTAACGAAAACGAATATCTACGTATTGTATATTGATGGCATAACCAATATGGAGTTAGTAGAGCTTTTAAAAAGTCGAATTGAATCTGTGGAGACGGATGCCATTTATGATTCAAGTATGCTCGCACAGATTATCGATGAGTCACCTGACTCACTTTTCCCTCAGTACTACACGACTGAATTACCAGAAGTTGCAGTCTCAAAACTTGTAGGGGGAAAGATGGTCGTATTAGTGGATGGTAGTCCTGTTGCCTTAAGTGCCCCATCCAGTTTCTTTGAATTTATCCAATCACCTGATGATTATAATCAACGGTGGTGGATTGGGACAAACTTACGAATACTTAGGGCGATTGCCATTTTTATCACTGTGTTTTTTACTGCCTTGTATGTGGCAGTGATTACGTTCCATTACGAGGTACTCCCGGAAGACTTGTTAATCACCCTGGCAGAATCAAGGGCTCGAGTTCCTTTTCCACCATTAGTGGAGGCTCTCATCATGGAAATTACCATTGAGTTATTACGAGAAGCTGGAGCAAGGTTACCGACGAAGATTGGTTCAACCATTGGGATAGTAGGGGGGATTGTAATCGGAACAGCGGCCGTAGAGGCTGGCTTTACAAGCAATGTATTAATTATCGCAGTGGCGAGCTCCGCAATTGCCTCCTTTGTACTACCTAGTTATAACATGAGTAATTCCATCAGGATTGTTCGGTTTGTGATTATCATCATGGCTGGTTTTCTGGGTATTTTTGGGATGATGCTCGGTTTAGCTTGGTTCGCCATTCATGTGACCAGCTTAACAAGCTTACGAACGCCGTACTTAATGCCGGTAGCGCCTTTCTATTGGAAGGATTGGAAGGATGTTTTTGTTCGTGCACCATTTTATGCCATGACGGAAAGAACAGCACAAGCTAGGACTGAGAACAAAATTAGAAAAAAAATGAAGCAATAAAGGACCGATAACCATGAATGAAAAGATTCACTATACACAACTGGCGGTAATCATTTATATGATTCAATCAGGAATTATACTTTTTGCCTTACCTAGGCTTGTAGCAGAAGCTTTTGGTACAAATGGTTGGCTTGGAATATTTGGATTATCAGCAATTGTTTTAGTTAATATCTATTTGATTATTTTGGTATACAAAAAAGGGGATGGAAGATCAATTTTTAGCATCCTAGCACAAAACTTACCTAAGTTGCTGTTGTATCCATTGTATCTATATTTGATTATTTCTTTAGGTGTAATAGGGATATTAGTAGCCAAAAACTACACGTTGCTTATTCAATTAACAATGTTTGCCGATGTAAATCCAAATATGTTACTTTTCTATTTTACAATCGTCGCAGTCTTCTTTGTTAGCAAAGGGATCTACAACATGGGAAAGATTACAATTGTTTTCTTTTTCTTTACTATTTGGACGGTATTTCTATTGTTTATTGTCGTTCCAGAGTTTAGTTTTACTAGGCTCACCCCCTTTCTATTTCAGGATGCCTTAGATCCACTAAAAAGTGGGATGGAGGCCTATACTGCCTTTTTAGGATTTGAACTGGTTTTGTTTATGATTCCTTACATTCAAAAAGACGGAAGCTTTGGAAAAGCGATTATCGTGGGGCACATGTTTACGACGATTATCTATGTAGCAGTATGTCTTATCGGAATGGGATTTTTCAGCCTAGAGCAAGTACGGAATATTTTGTACCCTACTCAAGTAATTCTCAAACACATGGAAACACCATTAATCGAACGTATCGAGAACTTAGTTTTTGGAGTGTTTCTGCTGAAAATTATGGTGACGGTGGTTTTCTATCACTGGGCGGCCCTTGAGGTTACTAAGCAGCTTTTCCCTAAAACGAAGGAGCTAAAGTTAACCGTGGGCCTATTCTTAGGAACATTTTTACTGGCACTAATTCCAACGATCCAACGAGAAGTAAATGAATTGTTTTCATTAGTTGTCACACCTTATGCTCTCTTTGTGTTTGTATTTCCGATGTTCCTTTTAGTTTTATTATGGGTAGAAGGAAAACGGGCAAGGAGGGAGCAAGACATTGCGTAAACTACTGCTGATATGTGTCATGGTTCTTTTAGTAATAACAGGGTGTGCTCAGAAACGTATTGTCGAGGAAATGGGCTTTATCCATAGTATGGGTTTTGAATTAAATCAGGCAGAAAATGCCGAAGAAGAAGGGATTTTAACGGTTACGATTACGTTTCCGCAGGTTCGACCTTCAGCACAAAAGGATTATGTTGTGCTTTCCACGAATGCCCATACTAGTAAGGAAGGGCGGACGCAACTCGCGAGACAGACCGAGCGTGTACTTGTAAGTGGGCAACTACGAAGTGTATTGTTTGATCGTGCTCTTGCTGAAAGAGGATTTTTTGATACGATAGATACGTTTAAACGAGATCATACAATCGGTCTGAACTTGAAAGTAATTGTTGTTAATGGTAGCCCCAAAGAGCTACTAATGAGTGAATTTCCCGAGCATCCACGAGTTGGTCGCTATGTGTTTGAACTGCTCGAAAAAGAAGCGCAAACCGAAATTACGGTTGAGACAAGCCTCCATGAGTTTCTTAGAGATTATTACGATGACGGTATTGACCCCATTGTTCCTTTAATGAAAATAGGGAAAGAAGAAATCATCCTTGATGGGGTTGGGCTTTTTAATGGCGATAAGTTAGCAATGGAAGTAGCGCCCAAAAAAAGTCATGTATTTATGATGCTCCATGAAAATCATTTAGGTGGTACGATTACAAAAGAAATGCGCTTAGAGAGTGAGAGAGAAAAGGAGAATTACTTGTATATTACCTTTAATACCTTAGAGTCAAGGAGAACTGTTAAGGTAAATTCCCCAACTGAAATTCATCTGAATTTGGATGTGAAAGGGGTGGTTGAAGAGTTTACTGGTTCTGTGAAATTATCCGATGACGAAGCTCAAATAGATTTAGAAAACAAATTAGCAGCCTATATTAAAGAGGTGTCTGAAGAGATTATTCAAGAAATGCAGCAGAGTCAAACAGATAGTCTAGGAATTGGGCAATATGTTAGAAATAGTATGAGCTATCAGAAATGGAAGGGGATGAAATGGAAAGAGGAAATTTACCCTGATGCCAAAATAGATGTAAATGTGAGTGTAAAACTAAAAGGATTTGGAGACGTGAAATAGCAATAAAAACCCCTAGGTTCAGGGGTTTTTATTTGATATCAGAAAAATCTTTTGGATGCTGCTTGGTTTGGATTTTTCTAATCTCTTCTAAAACATAATGATATAGGTCTTTTTGATTTGTTTTTTCAAAAATCCAAATGGCTTCTGTCATTTGCTCAATCGCTTCTTGTGGTTTATTTAAGTAAAAGAGAGACTCACCAATTTGGTAATATAAATGACCTAATAGGTATAGAGACTCAGTTTCTAGTCCGTGTTTAATCCCGGTTTTGGCGTAATGAATGGAATCTTGAAACTTTTGCTGCTGATGAAAGTTTTTACTTATATTATAGTATAGACGCATTTCAATTTTTCGGTCATGGTAATAGGGAAGTCTTTTAAAATGATATAGAGCGTTAAGAAAGATCGCTAAAGCATCTTCAAGTCGCTTTTCTTCACTATATATAACGGCTAGACTAATCATTATTTCGACTTCTTGTTCGTTATATACCTTCTTGGTTGATTGGTTTAATGCAAGGCCTTTATTGAGCTCTTCTGTAGCTGTTTGGACATCCTTGTATAAATAATAGATTGATACTCCTCTAACCCAGTGTAAAAATTGCGCTAACTCCTTTTTTCGAAACATTGGGTTATGTTCCTCTAGTTTTACCATTTCAAGAACTTCTTTATAATTACGACTATACTGAAGTTGTCTAATTTGCTTGCAAACATCTTCTACATAATCAATACGAGGACTTGGTGTCGTTCGTTCAGAAAAAAAATAATTAATCGGAACACCTAGCCTTTTTGCAATCTCATATAAGAGTGGTGCAGAAGGGTAAACTTCACCTTTTTCAATACGTGATATCATTGATTGATTACATAAGCTATCTGCAAGATCTTTTTGAGTAATATGAAAGTATTGTCTTAGCTCTTTAATGACGGTTCCTATTTGATAGCTATTCACGCCATTTCTCCTTTTTAAAAAATATGATTATTTGCATATTGGAATACGAATTTCGACGTAAATCATCTAAAATCCTCTAAAAATGCTAAAGAAATACGCGAGATGGAAAATTCAACTTTTTTTTTTATTTGGCATAATAAGGATATATATAACCAAGGAGGGATTATACAATGAAACGAATGACGAAAGTTAGTTTATTGATTGTGTCGATGGTTACCATTATTTGTTTAACTCCTGCAACATCTATGGCCGAAGAATATCAACCTAATGGCCTTCCGTATGTACATTCATAATAACAACCTATTAGAGGAAGAAGCTACTAACCTATGCAAAGTAACCAAGTAAGGATTTTAGTAATTGATCACGAGGAAAGCAATAGTCTAGGAAAGATGTTGCAGTCAAAAAACTATGAAACGATCGTTGTGACGTCAATAAACGAGGCTCTCAAGACTTTGTTACAAGAAGCTTTTGCCGTAATCGTGATTCATGAACTTCTAAATACTGAGACTACAAAGGTGTTTGCATGTGGCAAAAGCTGGTTGCAAACACCAATCATTTTCATTGCAAATGCAAATGATTTCATAAATTTTGATCCTGAAATAGGGATTTGTGATTTCATAATGAAGCCGATAAATCCAGTATTAGTACAGGGTAAAGTAAATGTTTTTGTAGAAATTTATAAGAAACAAAGAGAGTTAGAGCGTAAACAGCTTTTTCTAGAGCACAAATTATCATTGTTACAAGGGTCTTATAAAGAACTAGAAGAAAAGGTTGACGAGAAAACGCAAGAAAATCATCGCTTGAAAAATGAAATTTTACATATGGATCGTTTGCAAAAGGTGGGCGAGATTGCAGCCGGGATAGCGCATGAAATTCGCAACCCGATGACAACAGTCTTAGGCTTTTTACAATTGTCTGTGCGGGGAACAGTTCAGCAAACGCCTAAGAATATCATCCATTTAATGATTGACGAGTTAACACGGGCAAATTCAATTATTTCTGAATATCTTAATCTAGCAAAAATTCAGGAGTTTCATGTTCATGAAGTCGATTTAAACAAGGTCATTACGGCTATTCACCCACTAATTCAAGCAGAGGCAATTCTAAGTGAAAAAAATGTGATCTTACAGTTAGAGGAAAACTGTTTCATTATGATTGATGATAAGGAAATTCGCCAGTTAATTCTAAATCTAAGTCTAAATGGTTTAGAAGCCATGGAGGCCAATGGGAACTTACTAGTAAGGACCTATGTGGAGCGTGATGAAGTTGTTTTAGTCGTCCAGGATGAAGGAGTTGGAATTGAAGAAAAGATAATGGATAAGATTTCCACACCATTTTTTACAACTAAAGAAAATGGTACTGGACTAGGATTAGCAATATGTTATCAAATTGCTGAACACCATAATGCCACAATAGAGGTAGAAACAAGCAAGAAAGGAACTTCCTTTTTTGTTCGATTTCCTCGCGTGAAATGATCGCTGCACTGTACGAGATGATACAGTGCTTTTGTTATGAGATTTGCTCGGTTTTTAACTTCAACTTTGTAATCTAGCTCCAGGTCATATGTTCCTGGGGTTATTTGTCGCAGAGCTTGCCAGATAAGTAAGTGCCAACAATGTACTCTTTGCGGTTTTCTCGAGTTACAACATAAATATTCGGTTATTGGGGAAGAGTATAGGAAAATAGAGGTAAGGTGGTAGGAGAAATGGAAGCTAGAGAAGTGGTAACAGAAACGAAAAACATGCTCAGGAAATTCACGAACAAAGCTCACTCTATCTTTGAAACATTTAAAGAAATGACAAAAAGAGGGGTTACTGTACAAGAAATATCTGACATGGTTAAAAATCATGAAAGTACAAAAAAAACGTCCAAAACGTTGTTAGGAATTACATATGACTTTTATCATTTGAAAATTCAAGAATTGACGTTTCATTTAGAGATAAAAAAAGAAGCTGTTGAGCGAATATTATTTTTTAAAGTATCTACACCTGAACATACAGTGTTTACGTATCGTTCCTATGATGATGAAATGAACTTGGGAGATAAAATTAAGCTTGATCATTTACCTGAAGTGGTTAAGAAAAATAAATAATAGTCGCATGAGCCGAGGGGCAATTGGTGCGTAGCTATGGCACATTTTTAAGTAAATGGGACATTCTTTAGTTACTAGTTTATACGAATGTAATTATTATTCATATTCTATCGTATAAAAGGAGGGATAGAGATGGATTTTAATTATTTTGACCACGATCATCGTAGGGATCATACTGGTAAAGACAGAAAAGATCGAAAACATCGAAAACATCGAAGAAGAAAATGGGGTATTGATAGAGCATTCAGTTGGCGTTGTTGTCATGTTTCTAGAAGATACCAACTAGACTTTTCAAGGGTAAATGATCCTTGTATTCCTAAACGAAAACACCGTTTCCATTGTGGGTGTTAATATTTGAAACAACGACTCTTCCAATCGTTTCGATTGGAAGAGTCGTTTGTATTATGTAGCTACATAGCTTCAGCAAGCTTATAGATCAATGATGACTACACTAATGTCGTCGATAGATTTCCTTTCTTTTTCGAATTCTTCGACCAAAGCATCTAGGACGATTTCTTGGCTCGATGCCATATTTTCTAAGATAAAATTCTCAACTCGTGTTATTGCATCTTCTAGGTTGTATTGGCTAGACTCAACTAAACCATCAGTAAACAAGACCATGCGATGGGGTTTATCAGCAAGCGAAACAGTTTCTTGCCTACAATCATAAGTAGAACATAGACCTAGAGGTAACGATAAAGAAGATAATCTTGTCAGGTTGTCTCGAGTGGTTAATAAACCGTCAACATGACCGGCATTTGCATAAGTGATAGAACGTTTGTTTAAGTCAATATAAAGATAAATTGCGGTTGTAAAGGCAATTTGATTATGAATTGTAAACAACTCAAATAGGTGTTTATTAAGCTTTTCGATAACAATTTTTGGACTAATAGGGTTATTTCTTACTAAATAATAAAGATAGGAATGAATAGACATGGAAATAAGTGAGGCAGGTACACCATTTCCCATAACGTCCATAAGCAACACTCCGTACTCATTTGGCTTTAATTCAAACCAGACGTAAGAATCGCCACCGACTTGCTTACTAGAAAGTAACTTTCCACTAATTTTGATGTTCTCGTTGCTTAGAGGAGGACTTATGCTAAGCCCTTGTATAGTCTTGGCTAATTGTAAATCGCTTTGGAATTCTGCTTCTAATGTCTTTCTTTTTGTAACATCGTTTTGTATACCTACAAAGAACTCTAGTTTTCCACATTCGTTGTAAACCGGGTTAATAGTAAGAGCGTTCCAGAAAGCCTCACCATTCTTTTTATAGTTCAAAATTTCTCCCTTAAATGACTTTCCAGCTTGAATTGCAGTGCGTATCTTCATCACAGTTTCTTTATTGGTCTCAAGCCCTTGTAGAAAACGGCAATTTTTACCGACAATTTCCGCATGGCTATAGCCAGTGATCGATGAGAAAGCGGGGTTTGAATAAAGGATTGGATTGTCTTCTTTGGTAGGATCGGTAATTAATATTCCTACGGATGTGTGCTGGAAAATGGTTTCTAACCATAGTGTTCGATTGTTTTTATGATCTGGATCCAAACGCTCTCACGACCTTTACGTATTTTGCTAGGTTAGTATATCCAATCCACTGAAACGATAGACGCAAAAAATGTAGTTACTACTTTTATTATTAAAGTTTAACATATTAATATTATGTAAACTAATTTTGTGGGAATAGTGGAACATTCCCACTTTACAAAGCAAACGTATATTCTCTATAATTTTACATAGAGAGGTGTGGTTGATTTGCTTAAGAAATTATCGTTGCAACAGTTTGTTGAAGAATTAAGAGAAGATGAAAATGTTGTCCATTGGCATGAAATAGAAGGGCAAGAAGCAAAAACGGTTCCCTTTCCAGCGACGTTAGATAAACGAATTAGTGAAGCACTTACTTCTAGAGGAATTCACGAATTATATACCCATCAAGGCTCAGCCTACGAACTGGCGCGAGCGGGAAAGAGTTTTACGGCAATTACTCCTACAGCTTCTGGAAAGACATTATGTTATAACCTCCCAGTTTTACAGGAAATTTGTGAAGAACCGTCGAGTCGTGCCTTATATATTTTTCCGACGAAAGCTCTTGCCCAAGATCAGCGTAGTGAATTAAATGAAGTGATAGATGCGATAGGTGCAGATATAAAGGGATTCACTTATGACGGTGATACAGCACCTAACATTCGTCAAGTAGTTCGAAAAGCAGGACACATCGTTATAACCAATCCTGATATGCTTCATTCTGCCATCCTACCGCATCATACAAAATGGGTGTCATTATTTGAAAACTTGAAATATGTTGTGATAGATGAGTTACATACGTATCGAGGCGTGTTTGGGAGCCATGTAGCAAATGTCATCAGAAGATTAAAGCGAATCTGTACTTACTATGGAAGTGACCCAGTGTTTATTTGTACTTCTGCAACGATTGCTAATCCAGAAGAACTTAGTGAAACACTAACTGGAAAAAAGATGACAGTCATTAATAATAACGGTGCACCAAGAGGCAAGAAGCATTTTGTGTTTTACAATCCGCCCATTGTCAATCAACCATTGCAAATTAGGAAAAGTACGACAGTCGAAGTCAAACGCTTAGCGTCAAAATTACTCTCTAATCAAATAAAAACGATTGTGTTTGCCAGAAGTAGAGTTCGAGTCGAGATTATTCTTAGTCACTTGCAGGAACTTGTCGCTCGGCAACTTGGTAATAAGTCAATTAGAGGGTACCGCGGTGGTTACTTGCCGAAACAACGACGTGAGATTGAGCAAGGGTTACGCTCTGGCGAAATAAAAGGAGTGGTAAGTACAAATGCTCTTGAATTAGGGGTAGACATCGGACAGCTACAGGCATGTGTGATGACAGGCTATCCAGGCTCTATTGCTAGTGTTTGGCAACAAGCTGGTCGAGCTGGACGCAGACATGACGAGGCGTTAATCATTATGGTCGCAAATTCAACCCCTATTGATCAGTTTTTAGTTCAGCAACCGGAATATTTTTTTGAAGCGACTCCGGAACATGCAAGGATCAATCCGGATAATTTAATTATCCTTGTCGACCATTTGAAATGCGCTGCATATGAACTACCCTTTAAACAAGGTGATTTATTTGATGGCGTGGATGTAGAAGACGTTCTTCATTTTTTAACAGAAGAACAAGTACTACATCATCAACAGAATAAATGGTTTTGGATGAATGAATCGTTTCCTGCGCATAACATTAGTCTCCGTTCGGCAGCTCAGGAAAACGTGATTATTATAGATCAGTCGGATGTGGCTAACCATCAAGTAATTGGTGAGATGGATACGTTCAGTGCGATGACCTTACTTCATGATGAAGCACTTTATCTACATGAGGGAACTCAGTATCAGGTTGAAAAATTAGATTGGGAAGAGAAAAAAGCATTTGTTAGAGAAGTGGACGTAGACTATTTTACAGATGCTAATCTAGCGGTCCAATTAAAGGTATTAGAGGTCGATAAACAAAAGATTCAAGCTGATTGCTCCATTGAGTTCGGTGACGTTACCGTAAACGCTATGGCAACTATCTTCAAGAAAATCAAACTTTCTACGTTTGAAACAATAGGTTCCGGACCAATTCATTTACCAGAACAAGAATTACACACGAATGCTACGTGGATACAGTTTGAGGAACGTGTGCAAGAGCAGATTGGCAAAGAAGCCATGGAGAATGCGTTATTAGGTCTTTCACACGTGCTTCAGGCGGTTTCAAGTGTGTACGTGATGTGTGACCGTAACGACCTCAGGGTGGTTCCGCAAATGAAAGCTATTCATTCAGGGAAACCTACGATCTTTTTATATGATCGTTATCCTGGAGGAGTAGGGTTAAGCGAAGATGTTTATAAACATATAAACGTGATATTAGAACGTACAAAACACTATATTAAAGCCTGTACATGTAATGAGGGTTGTCCGTCTTGTGTTGGTGTTGGGTCGAAAGAAAATATAAAAAGCTTGTCCTTGATGTTGCTTGAAAGACTTCTAGAAGCGAGGGATACAAGTGTCGTTAAAAAATAAGCTATCTCGCATGAAAGGTCATATGCAGCTACCTGATCGACAAGTAGTTGAAACGAAACTAGTAAAAATTGATGAAGATTGGTCTCAGTTACAAGGTCAACCGCTGTTTTTGGACGAGCAGTGGACAGTGTATCGAGAGATTGACTATCCTCTTGATTATCAGCTAGGGACGCACAAGTTTAGTGAACTGAGAGAGATTGTTCAGCTATGGAATGAAGCAGAGCTTGAGCACCCTCTATCAACGAAGGGTGCTCAAGCGGAACAGTTACTTTTTTTTGATACTGAAACAACTGGCCTAGGGACTGGAACGGGAAATACAATTTTCTTATTAGGATATTGTTTTCTTACAGCTAATACGATCAAAGTAAAGCAATTCTTTTTACCTGGCCCTGCCCATGAAGCAGCGATGTATTACCATTTTCTTAACGATGTGAAAGATTTATCAAACCTCGTCACCTATAATGGTAAGGCCTTCGATTGGCCACAGGTAAAAACGAGGCATACGCTAGTGAGAGACCAAGTCCCGAAATTACCAAAGTTTGGCCACTATGACCTTCTCCATGCATCGAGGAGACTTTGGAAAGACACATTACCGTCTTGTCGGCTCTCGATCGTGGAAAAAGAAGTTCTCCAAATTAATCGTAATGGAGATACACCAGGCAGCTTGGCCCCATTATTGTATTTTGATTATCTACGCGAAAAAGATCCGATGATCATTGAGGGTGTACTAAAGCATAACGAGATGGATGTATTGTCGTTAATCGTCCTATATATCCACCTTTCTAAAAAACTGCTAAGCAAAGTGAGCAACACGATGAAGGAGAACTTTGAAATTGCCCGCTGGTTCGAAAAAGAGAAAGAGTTGGACAAAGCAACAGAACTATACGAAATGGTTGCTAAACACCGATCGAGCAGCCAGAATGAAGCAATGTTAGCGTTAGGTCTGCTTCTAAAAAAGAAAAAGCAACTAGAGAAAGCCAGTGACTACTTTTTGCAGGTAGCAGAGACAGAAGGAAGTAGCTCGATTGTAGCTTGTATTGAGCTTGCCAAGCTATACGAACATCAGTGGAAAGATGCTGAGAAGGCATTTGGTTTTACTGAACAAGCTTATCAAAAACAAAAGCAACTAAGTAGAGTCCTGAAGGAAAAAAAACTTTTGGATGAACTGAAAATCCGGATGGAACGCTTAAATAAAAAGCGGTAATTCTCTTTATTTGATGACTTCTTTTTACGAAGGAAAAGATAAAGATGATTTTACCGCTTTTCTTTCTTCTCATTTTTTCGAAAATTCGCTATAGTAGTAAGGTAAGGAAGGTGCATATAAATTGATCCAAGAAAAACTTAAATTAACACTCAATCAGGAATTTCCTTTTACGAGTGAAGAAGAACATCGTTTAGAAAAACTACGTGAGAAAGAACAACTTAGGAACTTTGAGGTGGCATTCTGTGGCCATTTCTCAGCTGGGAAATCAACAATTCTAAATACTTTACTAGGAGCTGAAGTACTTCCCACAAGCCCAATACCAACGAGTGCCAATATTATTGAGATTAAAAATGGTACACAAGGCTTAACGGTTCATTCCAAAGGAGAGGAACCAAAGGTCTGGCATGGAGAAATTCCTTGGAACAAGGTTAGGGAATGGGGAATGAACGGGCATGCGATATCCAAAATGACCATTACTGCACCTCTTCCGTTCTTGGGAGACCACAGCTGTATTCTTGATACCCCAGGTGTTGACTCTACAGACGAGACACACGAAGCTGTTACAGTAGAACAGCTGTATACAACGGACGCAATCGTCTATGTGATGGATTATAATCACGTTCAATCTGAAACAAACCTTTACTTTTTAAAGCAATTATCCTTAGAAAAAAAGCTGATTTACATCGTGATCAATCAAATCGATAAGCATAACGAAGAAGAAATTCCTTTTTCAATGTTCAAAAAGTCAATGGAGGATGTATTCGCTAGCTGGGGTATCAAGTATATGGGTCTTTATTTTACATCGATGAAACATAAAGCCCATCCATTAAACCAGTTCCCACTTTTTGAGAGTCAGCTTAAGTCATTGCTGTACCAAAGTAAACAACTTAAAGAAGACACTCAGTTAAGGCTAGAGCATGGTTTTTATCATGCAGTCGAAAATAGGCTGCAAGAAGAGAAATTAGATAAAGTAACTGAGTTAATGAATGAAATGAAGGAAAAAGGCTACCAAATCGAGCAATTAGCTGAAGAACAAGAACTAGCTGAACAAATGACAAATTTAGAGAACTATCAAGATAAATACTGGGAAGCTTACGATCAAGAACTCGGTAAGTTGTTTAAAAATGTGACACTGTTTCCCGCAACGACAACTGATAAGGCTCGCGATTGGATAGAGAGCCTGCAACCAGGATTTAAAGTAGGGCTTCTATTTGCAAAAAGGAAAACGTTAGAGGAACAAGAGCAACGTTTAGAAAGATTGGTAGTAGAATTGCAAGATAAAGTAAAGTCACAGCTCGTCTTTCACATACAAAGCTATTTTCAAAAAGTGGATCGGACAAAGTTGGATAATGTTGAAGCATTTGAAGCGGCTTACAGTGACATATCTTTTGTAGTTAGTGGAGACTTGCTCAAGGCTCGGGTATTAACCGAGCATTCGAGTCGTGAATATGTTTACACATTTACAGCAGAAATTACTAGTTTTATCGTCAAGGAATTAAAAGAGAAAACGCGAGCGTTACAGACGATCTGGATTGATGGCCTAAAACAACACAATGAAGAGGAATTAGCTAAGCTTACTGAGAAGCGAGAGAAGTTTCAAGAAATTAAGCAGTTTAGTGATAGAATTCATCAGATTGAACAGTATTATCTTGATTTACTATTAAAGGTGCAAGGTGCAGTTAAGCAGTTTCCAGCAGATCGTGATTTTCAAGAGCAGATTGTGAAAGCCATGCAGGGAACGTATCCAAAAGAGCAGGAAGACGCCTTTACGAATGTAATCTTGGAAAATGATAGTGTTATTTATACAGAGGATACGTTGGAGCGAGAGTTCAAAGCCATTGATTTTTCGGAAGAGGATACTTCGCGTTGGTTAGCGAACGTAAAAAAAGCATTACTAAACTACAACTCAACAAAAATTTTAGCTCAAGAGCGGACCCATTTATTAGAAAGAATCAATCGGTATGAAAACCAGACCTTTATCGTCTCTTTGTTTGGTGCATTTAGTGCAGGTAAATCAAGTTTTGCAAATGCATTGCTTGGTGATCATGTCTTACCGGTTTCTCCCAACCCAACAACAGCAACTGTGAGTACTGTCCAAAAGGCTACGGCACAATATCCGCATGGTACAGTCGTTGTAAACGTAAAGTCTAGACAAAGTTTAGAAGGAGAAATCCAGGCAGTAGCTGAGCAATTAGACGTAAAACTGACGTTAGATACTCTCGCTACGTGGGCACCAACTATGAAATTGTATATTTCAAGCTGGCAGAAAACCTACGCCGAATATCTATTGACAATTAAAGAAAGTGTTGAAGCAACTGAGTGGACGCTAGGCAGTGAATTAATTGTATCCATTCAAGATCTCCAAGGATTAGTTGCTGATGAAAGTAAAGCATGTCTAATAGAGAAGGTATTTATTTACTATGATGCACCAATCACACAAAAAGGGATTGTTCTAGTTGATACACCGGGAGTAAATTCAATTCATGGCAGACATACGAATGTAGCGTTCCAACAAATGCGATCTTCAGATGCGATCTTTTATTTAACGTATTATAATCATGCTTTTTCGAAAGCAGATCAATATTTCTTGCAGCAAATGGCCAAAGTTAATGAAAGTTTCCAGCATGATAAATTGTATTTTGTCATAAATGCTGCAGATTTGGCTGGTAGTGAAGGTGAACTATATGGTGTTAAGAAGCATGTTCATGATCAATTGCAACGAAACGGTATTTTGGAACCGCGATTATACCACTTATCTAGTAAAGAAGGGTTAAAAGCGAAGAAAGAAGGCGTAACAGCTGAAACGAGTTTTTCGAAATTCGAGAAGGCTTTTTATGACTATACTGTATTAGAATTAAAGCAGCTAAGCGTAAAAATGATTGCTAATGAACTAAAACAGTTTGTGCATAAAGTCAATGATAGTCTTACTTTTATGAACGAAGAGACAACGACTAAACAGAAAAAACATGAGCAACTAAAGTTGGTTGTTCGTGAACAAACGAATAAAGTAGTCAACTCTTCGTTTACGTATGCTGTTCGAGACGTATTACAGGAATTTGAACAACTGGTACTGTATTTACGTGAGCGTATGCGCTATGTTTTAGGAGATTATTTCGGGACAGTCATCAATGTGTCGGTCATTACTGGGAATAGCAAGAAGGAACTACAAGAACAGTTAGTAGCCCAGATTAAAGAATGGCGTGGACTCGGAGAATACTTCTTAAAACAAGAGCTTGAGGCGACGGTTATTCGAATGGAGGAAGCAATCAAGGAACGGGCGAGGAAATGGTTAATTGATGAAGCAACATTACTACAAAAAGAACTGCCGTTTCTCTATGTTAATCAGGAGTTTGACATTGACCCTATCCATGTAGTTCTTGATGATTTGCATATCCAAATTGAAACAAGCAATTACCTTTCATTTATTAAGTCCAAAAAAGATTTCTTTGAAAATGGAATGGTAAAAAATTTGAAGGAAGTACTAGTTGCTGATGGGGTAGAAAAGTCTAGTTACGTAATTAATAGCAGCTCCGAGCGTTATTATAACGCTTTTGAAGCTAACTTTATGGTAGTCGAGAATGTCTTAAAACAACATTTAAAAGATGCGATCGACAATGAGTTACAACGTTTTGAGTCACTTTTTGATCAAAAAGAGCAGGCTGCTTTACAGGAAGAGTATAATTCATTAATAAAGTATTTAATCTAGGTTGCTATACAGTTGATAGTGATTGCTAGCAAAGAGATAGATGTTGGTTTTCCAATAGGAAGTGGATATCAACGTGTTAGGTCGAACAAGGGAGTGTATTCCCTATGTTCGACCTTTTTTTGGTATAGGAACCCTCTCTGTTTATCTGTGACCAAGACTAAAAACGAACTATTTTTATTGGGCTTCACGATGACACATTCCTTTTAAACACAAAATGGGCTGAATAGTTTCAGCCCATATCCCAGTATTTAGAATGTTCTTATTCGCTTGGTCTTGGCCCAGGATCTAAGTTTGAATTGGTTTTAGTCATAACCGGTCTAACAGTGGCATCACCATTAACACGAATTTGGCAGGAAAGACGAAGATTTTCATCAGTAAACCCTTTATTAGCCAATGTTTGCTGTTCTTGATCTGATTTTAGTCCAAAATCCCCTTCAATTACTTCGACACGACAGGAAGTGCACTTAGCATTTCCACCGCAACGGTGTAAAATATCTACCCCATTGTCTTCTAGGACATGAACTAATTTTTGTCCTTCTTGGCCTTCAATCGTTTGATAGTCGATAACGTTTATTTTTGCCATTGATTTTTCCACCTTTCATTTGTTATAACAACATAACTCTTCCCATTTTTCATAAGTAATAAACCGTATAGTGTATTTCCTGGGTAAGCGCAAAAACAGTGCCGATTCGGGAATTTTTGCTCTTTTTATGTAATTCTAAGGTGAGTAAATTGTAGAAATTATTAGAAAAAACTCTGAAGAATAAAAGGTCTAGAAATATTCATAATATTTCCTGTTGTTATTGCTTTATTTTCTAACTAAAATAGATGGGGATAATATTATATTATAATATATTGAGGAGATAATAAATGGCTTTATATATATTAATTATGTTTTTTGTCATGATAGGTGTGACTTTTCTTGTGATGAGCGGAATTTCATAAGACAACACGGAAAATAGGTGAATACACTAGTACATCTGTGGCCCTTCTTTCATAGTTTGTTATTGTACCAAGAAAAAAAAGGAGGAACCAAACATGTTTTATGGACCAGGAACAAGACCAGTTGTATTACCACCACGTATTCACCCTACTAAGCATAATGTAGTTTATAATTGCTGTGAGTATATCGTACCTGAGGTACACCCTACTCATACTACTGTGATGAACAAACATTTATACAAACATTATCATAACTTCCCGCAAACTGTATCTCAAGTTGATCAGGTTGCTAATCAGCAATTTATGTGCCCTCCAGGACCTGTAATGCCTGTAGCAGGACCAGGACCAGGTGTAGCAGGACCAGGTTTCGGAGCACCAGGAGCTGGCTTTGGAGCAGCAGGTGCTGGAGTTGCACCACGCCGTCGTTTCTTTTAATTGAATGACATCTAAAGGGTATGGCATAATGAATATGCCGTACCCTTTTCATTTTACGAATGATGATTTCATAATGTTAAGTTAGAAAGGTGCTAATACATGATAAAAGTAGTGGCTTTAACTGGGTATAAAACTCACGAGTTAGGTATATTTGATGAAAAGCACATTGGAATAAAATACATAAAAAACGTCTTGAGAAAAAGGCTGATTTCTTTGATTGAAGATGGACTAGAGTGGGTATTAATTAGCGGACAATTAGGCGTGGAATTGTGGGGCGGTGAGGTAGTATTGGAGTTGAAGAAAGAATACCCTCAAGTAAAGCTAGCAGTTCTGACCCCTTTTTATAATCAAGAGAGTAATTGGAATGATTTAAGAAAAGAACAATACCATCAAGTTTTACAACAAGCTGATTTTGTCGATAGTATTACCAAGAGAGACTATGAAAATCCTAGCCAGTTAAAATTAAAAAATCAATTTATTATCGAGAAAAGCGACGCACTATTAGTTATTTATGACGATGACAAACCTGGGTCACCAAGTTATTATTTAACATACGCAAAGGCACGAAATGAAAGTTCAGACTACCAAATTCTTTACATATACCCAGAGGAAATTGAACTAGCATATCAAGATGAAATGTTAGATTGGTAAAGCGAAATCATCTTTAAAAATGTTTTGAATTTTATTCTAGAAAATGTTGGTGTATAATCAAATCATTAACAATGTTTTAAAGCTTGTATATGGTTTATGTCTTTTATGTTGATTGGAAGATTTCATATAAATGATTGAGGTGAACTGAGCATGGTTGAAAAAAAGATTTCGCAACTAACTCCGAAAGAAATATTAGAAAAAGAATTTAAGACTAGCTTGAAAGGTTACAACCAAGACGAAGTTGATAAATTTTTAGATATAGTAATAAAAGATTACGAAATATTTCAAAAACGAATCGATGCATTGGAAAGTGAAAATGCCAAACTTAAATTAGAAGCTGACAAGCTTTCTCAGCAACAAACACGTCAAGCACCTACTGCTGGTAACACAAATTATGATATCTTGAAACGGTTATCTAATTTGGAAAAACACGTGTTTGGTAGCAAGCTTTTTGATTAAGGAGAGGAGACATTGATTGAGGTATACATTGATGGTGCGAGTACTGGGAATCCGGGTTTGGCAGGAGCTGGAATTTTCATAAAGGCGAATGGAAAGGTTGAGAGTTTTTCGTTTCCTTTAGGAGAGATGACGAGCCACGAAGCGGAATTTTGGGCATTACTAAAAGCATTAGAAATTTGTGCTGAGCGAAGGTATTCAATTGTCTCGTTTCGAACGGATTCAAAGATTGTTGAAGATACTGTTGAAAAGCGTTATGCCAAACGTGAACCTTTTTCGAGTCTTATGAAACAGGCATTGCCATACATAGACGGATTTGATTTATTTTTTATAAAGTGGATTCCTAGCAAAAGTAATGTAAATGCCGATCAACTCGCCAAGAAAGCAATACAGTTGAATAAGAAGTAATTTCCAGTTGGAATTAAGCTTTATTCGTGATATACTTTATTTTGTCGTCATGACGACAGCCATTAGGCGTTCAGGTAATTGCTGCATCTTTATGATGTTGAGGAAAGTCCATGCTCGCACGGTCTGCGATGACCGTAGTGTTCGTGCCTAGCGAAGTCATAAGCTAGGGTAGTTCGGTTTCGACTGAGCTAACGGCAGGGAACGCACCTAAGTCTCTTTAGATATGGTGCTACTACCTTGAAAGTGCCACAGTGACGGAGTCCGTTCGGAAACGAACGGAGTGGAACGAGGTAAACCCCACGAGCGAGAAACCCAAATTTGGTAGGGGAACCTTCTTTAGGGAATTGAACCAAGAGAAGGACAGGGAGTTTTGCTTCCTGTAGATAGATGATTACCACCGGAGTACGAGGTGAATAGCCGCTTGGAGTACAAAGGAACAAAACATGGCTTATCGAACGCTTATAGCTAAAATATTCATTTTTTACTATTGAAAACTCTACACATATGTGTGGAGTTTTTTTACATGTCTTTTGACTTTCTGCATTATCAATTCACAATGATATTTTACATTCAGTACAGTAAACTCTATAATAATAAGAGCAAATTTAACCGAAAGAGGAATTATTTATGGGAAAAGTAAAATTAATTGCAACAGCTGCCATGGGTCTTGAAGCACTTGTTGCTCGTGAAGTAAAGGATTTAGGTTATGAGAATGTGCAAGTAGAAAATGGAAAGGTCATCATTGAGGCGGACGAAAAAGCCATTTGTCGTACAAATTTATGGTTAAGAACTGCAGACCGAGTAAAGCTTGTTGTTGGTGAATTTAAAGCGACAACGTTTGATGAGCTTTTTGAAAAAACAAAGGCGCTTCCTTGGGGACAATGGATTCCAGAGAATGGCGAGTTTCCAGTGATCGGAAAATCAGTCAAATCAACATTGTTTAGTGTGTCAGACTGCCAAGCGATTGTTAAAAAAGCAGTTGTAGAAAGCTTAAAAAAGACCTATAAGCGAGCTTGGTTTGATGAGGATGGGCCATTTTTTCGAATTGAAGTGGCGTTACTCAAAGACGTTGCAACTCTGACGATTGATACAAGTGGTAGCGGCTTACATAAGCGTGGGTATCGATATTTACATAGTGAAGCACCATTGAAGGAAACAATGGCTGCAGCGATGATTATGCTAACGAATTGGCATCCAGATCGTCCGTTTTGGGATCCTTTTTGCGGATCAGGAACGCTTCCAATTGAAGCCGCGATGATCGGCCAAAATATTGCTCCAGGTTTCAATCGTGATTTTGTTTCACAAAATTGGGATTGGGTCGGCAAAGCGAATTGGGACCTTGCAATGGAGGAAGCTGAAGATAAAGCAAATTACGATCAACCCCTACAAATTATCGGTACAGATATTGACCATAAGATGGTTGACTTATCAATCAATAATGCTCAAGAAGCAGGGTTTGGTGACATGCTACAATTTAAACAAATGCAGGTAAAGGATATTTCCACCAAATTAGAGTATGGCTGTATTGTTGGGAATCCACCTTATGGTGAGCGTCTCGGTGAATTAAAAGAAGTTGAGCAAATGTACCGTGAAATGGGTCAAGCATTTGCAAAGCTTGATACCTGGTCTATTTACATGCTAACTTCTCATGAAGGTTTTGAGGAACTATACGGTAAAAAAGCATCTAAAAAACGTAAATTGTATAATGGGAATATTAAAACCGACTTCTATCAATATTTCGGCCCTAGACCGCCGAGAAATTAATGTCTAATGAGCTTAAATGCAGAGTAGCAGAATGGAGTAGTCATTCATTTTGTTATTCTGCATTTTCTTTACAAAAAGTTTCGGGAGTCTAAGCTTTCTTAATATCAGATTATTTGTTACAATTAAGAATGTATACATACATTATTCAAATAGGGGTGTTACATATGACAACAAAACTTAGCCAAGTTTGGGACTTAGACTCAATTTTTCCGGGTGGGAGCGAGTCTACGGAATTTCATGCTTTTTTAGAAGACATGGAAAAAGATTTAAAACAGCTTCACGACAAAATTCACGGCAATGATGCTTCAGTAGAAGAATTAACCGGGTGGATTTTAGAAGTACAAGAATTAGCGAAGCGTACGAGACAAGCAGGTGCTTTTTTAAGCTGTCTAAGTGCACAAAACGTTAAGGACGCAAAAGCAAAGCAATTGTTAGGAACAGTAAGTCAAACAAGAACAATTCTTGAAGCGATCTTAACAAATATCGACGATCAATTGCTAACGATGTCAGAAGACAAGTGGGCTACGTTTATCTCACAAGATGTATTTACAGAGATCACAAATCCTCTATTAGAGAGACGTCTACGTGCAAAAGAAAAGTTGTCACCACGTGAAGAAACTCTTATACAAAAATTGGCAGTAGATGGTTATCACGCATGGGGTCAACTGTATGATACAATTGTTGGTCGCATGAAGATTGCTGTAGAAGAAGATGGGAAAGTAGAAGAGCTTTCTGTTGGGCAAGCAGCAAATAAAATGAGTAGTGGTAACCGCGAGCTACGCGAGCATGTTTCTCAAAAGTGGGAAGAAGCTTGGGCAAACGAAGCGGACCTATGCGCAGATGCGCTAAACCATTTAGCTGGCTACCGTCTTCAGGTTTATGGTGAAAGAGGCTGGGAGCAAGTTTTAAAAGAGCCTCTTGAAATAAACAGAATGACACAAGAAACCCTCGATGCGATGTGGAATACAATCACTGAAAACAAACCGAAGTTTGTTCAGTTTTTAGATCGAAAAGCAGAATTGCTTGGGGTTGAAAAGCTAAGCTGGCATGATGTTTTTGCGCCATTATCAAAAGATGTTCCTGAAGTGAGTTATGACGAAGCTGCTGATATCATTGTAAATCAGTTCGAGCAGCTAACTCCTATAATGGCTGATTTCACGAAGGAAGCATTTGCGAAAAGCTGGATTGAAGCAGAAAGTCGTGCTGGTAAACGACCAGGTGGTTTTTGTACGAGCTTCCCATTAAGTCAGGAATCACGTATTTTTATGACGTATGCCGGTACAGCATCAAATGTATCTACATTGGCTCATGAGCTAGGCCATGCGTTCCACCAGCATGTAATGAATGACCTACCATACTTGGCTCAAGGCTATGCCATGAATGTAGCTGAAACAGCCTCTACATTTGCAGAAATGGTTGTAGCTGATGCGACAGTAAAAAATGCTTCAACGAAAGAAGAGCATTTAACATTATTAGAAGACAAAATTAGCCGCAGTGTAGCATTTTTCATGAACATTCATGCTCGTTTCTTGTTTGAAACAAGATTTTATGAAGAGCGCAAGTCAGGTCTTGTAAGTGTTACTCGTCTAAATGAGCTAATGGAACAAGCACAAAAAGATGCGTTTAATGACTCTTTAGGTGAGTACCATCCACATTTCTGGGCGTCTAAGTTACATTTTTACATTACAGGTGTACCGTTTTATAACTTCCCTTATACATTTGGTTACTTGTTTAGTATGGGAATTTACGCTCTTGCGCTTAAAGAAGGAGAAGGTTTTGAAGGGAAATACATCAACCTGCTCCGTGATACAGGTAGAATGCGTGTAGAAGATTTAGCAATGAAGCACTTAAATGTCGACTTAACTAAGCCTGATTTCTGGCAAGGTGCGGTAGATTTAGCCGCTGCTGACGTTGATGAGTTCTTAAAGCTAACTGAAAAATAATAGGCATAAAAACGTTTGAAGTTGTACATCCTATCAAGGAAAAATGTAAAGGTGGGAAGTACGATGTCAGAACCGTTTAACGATATTCGTCAAGTTGAAATGGCTATTAAGGCTGCACAAAGAATGGTAGGTCAAGCAACAATGAGCATGGATGAAGGTCAACTAAAGTCTGCTACAGATGCTCTTACTCAAGCAAAGAAGCAATACGCAGATGCACTCTCACACGCTACAGGTGTGGATGATGAGTTCTTTGAATTTTCTTCTGAGCTAATTGAGAGATTAGACCACCAATTAACAGAAGCAAAAGAGTAAAAAAAGATCGAAGGGTGTGTCAATTAGGCACACCTTCTTTGATTTTCTATCGATTTTAATTGACAAATGAGATCTTTTATACATATTATTGAATGTTAGAAAATATTGTAGTCACAAACCAAGTTGTTACGGATAAATAATAATATACATTTTTTCAGGGGGAAGTTATGCAATCGTTTGGAAAATTACCTTTTACATATGATCGGACCAAATCTTTTATAAGTCAGCTCGGAGATTGGGTGGGCGATGTTTTTTACGATACATTACCAGAAGCTGGCTTCGAAATTCGTGATGAACAAATTTTCATGGCGTTTCAACTTGAACGGGCATTCGCCGAGAAGAAGGTGATATTTGCTGAAGCTGGAGTAGGAACCGGAAAGACGATTGCATATCTTCTCTATGCGATAAGTTACGCTAGATATATAGGCAAGCCTGCGATTATTGCATGTGCGGATGAAGCATTAATTGAACAATTAGTAAAACCTGAAGGAGATATCGCAAAGTTATCAAATGTCTTAAATTTAAACATTGATGTTCGCTTAGCAAAAGCTCAAGAGCAGTACTTATGTGTTCAAAAGTTAGACAAACTACGAGAAGATGAAGACCATGCTCATATCTATGAAGAAGTTTCTGAGACAATTCCTTCGTTTGTTTACAGTAATGCAGCAATGCAAGAATTTCATTTTTACGGCGATCGAAAAACCTATCCAGATTTGAATAATGAAACTTGGAAAAAGATAAATTGGGATGCTTTTCAAGACTGTTCTGTTTGTGAAAAACGTCACCGTTGCGGAATGACATTAACTAGAGAGCATTATCGAAAGGCAAGTGACTTAATAATTTGTTCTCAGGATTTTTATATGGAGCATATATGGACTGAGGAATCTAGAAAACGTAAGGGCCAATTGCCATTTTTACCAGAAGCAAGCAGTATTATTTTCGATGAAGGTCACCTATTAGAGTTTGCAGCTCAAAAAGCACTTGCTTATCATGTCCGTCATGATCTGTTAGAAGAGATATTAGAAAGACTTCTTGCCAATGATGTACGTGAGGAAGTGGCTGTCTTGGTTGACGAGATTATTTCCCATAGTCTTTACATGTTTCAAGAAATTGACAAAGTTACAACAGAAGTGAAAGGGTCTGATCGTAAAGAGCTTAACATTACGACTCGAATCGTTTCGGATATTAAGCAGTTTAAACAGCTGCTTTCAGCTCTTGAAGATGCACTGGTTTTTGAGAGTGAATTGTATACAATTGAAGACTATCAATTAAAAATTGTTGAAGAACACCTTGAGATGCTTCAATATTCTTTGTCCCTTTTAGCGGAAAAAAACAATGTCATAACATGGGTGACAACAGTTGAAGGAGTAACAACACTCGTAATCATGCCTAATCTCGTGGAGGACGTATTGCAGGAACGGGTATTCTCGAAAAAATTACCTATTGTTTTTTCTTCAGCTACATTATCTACCAATGGTGATTTTGGCTATATTTCTGGCAGTCTTGGAGTCAAAAATTATCTGTCATTTAAGGTAGAGTCACCATTTAATTATCAAGAAAATATGAAAGTAATCATGCCTATAGAAAGTGAAGTAGATAAGCTACAAACTGTCATCGATGTACTCAGAGAAACAGAGGGGAGGTCTCTATTACTGTTTAATAATGAAGATGAACTTGATATCTTCAGGCAGTATACAACGACAAATCCTCACTTAGCTCAGTACAAATTTCTATTTGAAGGTGATCAAGAACTTAGTAGCATTGTTCATACGTTTCAACATGAGGAACGAACCTGCCTATGCGCTATCCACTTATGGGAAGGCTTAGATATTCCTGGACCTTCGTTATCAAGCGTCATTATTTGGTCACTTCCTTTTCCACCAAACGATCCGGTCTTCAATGGGAAACGCCAAAATGCTCACGAACCTTATCAAGAGGTTGACTTACCATATATGCTTTTAAGGCTAAGGCAAGGGATTGGTAGATTAATTCGAACTAGCACCGATCGGGGAATTATCGCAATTGTTGATGAGCAGCTTAGTGCTAACGAAGAACTACTTGACGAAGTTAGAGCTATTATTCCAGAAGATGTTGTTATTTCTAATAGATGCTAGAAATAACGGATCACCTTTCGTTACAAATGCTCACATGTATGTTATAATAGTTCCATCATATGTGCTACTATTCTATCGGGGAAATGGAATAGTGGCATTTTCTTAACACTAGATATATTACGAAGGAATAGGGGGAACAGTACAATGGAAAAAAAGCGTTTACTAGATAAATTAGGGCGCCCACTTCGTGATTTGAGAATTTCAGTTACAGATCGTTGCAATTTTCGTTGTAGTTATTGTATGCCAGCTGAAATCTTTGATAAAGATTTTATGTTTTTACCCAGAAATGAAGTATTAACCTTTGAAGAAATTACTAGGCTAGCTACCTTATTTGTAGAAGCAGCAGGAATTAAAAAATTGCGTATTACCGGTGGGGAACCACTAGTTCGTAAAGACCTAACTCGTTTAATTGAGATGCTTTCTGAGGTTAAAGGGATAAACGATATTGCAATGACTACGAATGGCTCACTTTTGGCCAAGCATGCAAAAGACTTGAAACAAGCTGGCTTAAATCGTGTAACGATAAGTTTAGACAGTTTAGACGATGAACGCTTTCGCAATATTAATGGCAGAAACATAGGTGTGGACCAAGTTTTAGCTGGCATAGAAGCGGCTCAATCTGCTGGTTTAGGTGTAAAGATTAATATGGTTGTTCAACGTGGGATGAATGATGAAGATATCCTGCCAATGGTTCGCCATTTCAAAAATACAAATATCATTTTACGTTTTATTGAATTCATGGATGTTGGTAATTCAAACGGTTGGAAACTCGATCAGGTAGTTTCTAAGAAGGAAATCTTTGACCGTATTAATAAGGAAATACCAATCGAACCAGTCGAGGCAAACTATACTGGGGAGGTTGCTACAAGATTTCGTTTTAAAGATTATGATAACGAGATTGGTATTATTTCCTCTGTTACTGATGCATTTTGTTCTACTTGTTCTAGAGCAAGATTAAGTGCGGACGGCAAACTCGTGACATGCTTATTCGCTTCAGAAGGCCATGATCTTAGAGATTTGTTACGTTCAGGTGCTAGCGACGACCAACTAATGGACCGGATGGCGGACATTTGGAGTGGTAGACATGATCGCTACTCCGAAGAACGATTACATCATACAGATAAAAAACAAATTCGAAAAATTGAAATGTCTCATATTGGTGGTTAAAAAAACACAAGGAATTTTCCTTGTGTTTTTCTTTTCATTAAGAATTCGGATTATCTGTATCTTTGATGTTTGGGTTTTCGAAAGTTAAGAAGTTTGTATCTGGATCAAAATCAATAGTCATCCCATGTAAATACCAAAAGTCCTCTTCCTCAACAAAATAGTTTATGCCGTCTACTGTTCTCACAAATGCCTTAGCTGAGGGCTGATCCTTTGTCACTCCTACTGAGAAACCTCCAGACCCACAACCTCCTACACGAACGTATAAACGCAAAGAGTCACCTTTTGTTAATCCCATTTCTTTTTTATATAAATCTGAAGCTTGTTGACTAATTGTAAATTCCATTGCTAAAATCCCCTTTGCTTACTTCATATTATTTTTATACCATACCATAAGTGTAACTCAAAATTAAAGACAAATGAATTGACTCGTTTTTGTAAAAAATAGTTGTGTCTAGAAGGAAAGAGTTGTCTATTTGCAGAATAAGTTAGTTTGAGAAACGAAAGGAGTGTCATTTATGGATACAAAAAATATCAAAGAAGTTGAACAGTCATTTATTACGCTAGTAAAAAAGATGTCTAGTTACGGAGAAGCTCTTTCCTTGATGTTCTGGGATTTACGAACTGGAGCGCCTAAAAAAGGTGTAGAGCAACGTTCAGAAACGATTGGTACCTTATCTTCAGAAGTGTTTAATATGAGTGTCTCCGATGAAATGGGAGAATATCTACAAGCGTTGTCACAGCCTGAAGTCCAGGGAGAGCTATCTGATATTACGAAAAAGATGGTGGAAGTAACACAAAAAGAATATGAAAAGAATAAGAAAATTCCTGCAGACGAGTATAAAGAATTTGTAATCCTTACTTCGAAAGCAGAGTCTGCTTGGGAGGAAGCAAAAGAAAAGGCGGACTTTCAAAGCTTTGCACCATACTTAGAGAAAATTGTTGCATACTTACGTAAATATGTAGAGCGAATTGGTTACGAAGGTCATCCATATAATGCGTTACTTGATGACTATGAGCCAGGAGTAACTGTAGATGTTCTCGATCGTGTTTTTGGTGAACTGCGCGAAAAGTTAGTTCCGCTTGTAAAGGCAGTTACAGAATCACCTGCTCAACCAAAAACGGACTTTCTATTTGAACATTTTTCAAAAGAAAAGCAAAATGCTTTTTCCTTAGATATACTCAAACAGCTACAGTATGATTTCGAAGCTGGTCGTTTAGACACGACTGTTCATCCTTTTGCAGCAACGATTAATCGTAATGATGTTCGCATCACAACAAAATATGACGAAAAAGATTTTAGAACAGCGATCTTTGGAACGATTCATGAGTGTGGCCATGCCCTTTATGAACAAAATATTTCTGAGGAACTGATCGGAACACCATTGTGTGACGGTACTTCAATGGGTATCCATGAATCTCAATCTTTATTCTGCGAAAACTTTGTTGGACGAAACTATTCATTCTGGAAAAAGAACTATAGTCTCTTAAAGGAATATTCCAACGGCCAATTTGATGACGTTTCATTAGATGATTTTTATAAAGCTATAAACGTAGCGGGACCTTCATTGATCCGTATCGAGGCTGATGAAATGACCTATTCTCTACATATTATTTTACGATATGAGATTGAGAAAGCACTTATCACGGGTGAGATTGAAGTAAAAGATCTTCCGCAGATTTGGAATGACAAAATGGAAGAGTATTTAGGTGTACGTCCTTCTCATGATGGAGAAGGTGTATTGCAAGATGTACACTGGTCTGGTGGGGCACTAGGTTATTTCCCATCATATGCTCTAGGCTACATTTATGCAGCTCAACTTAAAAACACGATGAATGAGGCTATTCCAAACTATGATGAATTACTAGAAGCAGGGGACTTTAGTCCAATCAAAGAATGGCTTGTTCAAAATGTTCACCAGTACGGTAAAATGAAAAAGCCACTAGAAATTATTCAAGATATTACGGGAGAAGGCTTAAATCCAAGCTATTTGATCGAATATTTAGAGCAAAAATATAAAGCTGTCTATAAGATATAAAACGTGAAAAGAAGCGACTTTTTGTCGTTTCTTTTTTTGTGATTTTTACGTGGCTACTAGGAAACAATACAAACAAAAGAAAGAGGTGAAATTAGTTCATGTCATCCGAAAGTCAGTGTTTTTATTGTCAAGATGAAATGGAAAGTAGCATCACTTACCATGCTCATTTTATTAATCAAGGAGAGCATGTTGAAAAACAACTATGTAAGGAATGCTATAAAGACTGGTTAGAAGGTATCAAAGAGTGAAAATGAAATGAGTTGGCCACACTGCTACTAGTGTGGCCTTCTAACTGTTAAATAAATGAGAAAGTAGCTCTGTCATCTAAAGATCGGATAAATTGTAACAATAAATCTTTGGTTGCTTCTAAATCGCGAAGATCAATAACCTCAACTGGTGAGTGCGCATAACGTGATGGAATTGATAAAACCCCTGTAGGAATACCTTTATTCGCTAAACTTACCGCACCACCGTCAGTACCAATCCCAGGGAAAACTTCATATTGAAACGGTATTTCTTGTTTTTTAGCAAGGGTAACTAAAGTCTCCTTCACAGCAGGATGAGCAATTAGACTAAAATCAATAATCTTAATTCCTGTCCCCATCCCAAGGAATAAGCTTTGGTCCATCGTTTCCTCTGAAGTATCACTCACTGCTGTTGTATCAATAGCGATGGCAACGTCAGCTTCAACAGCTTCGGCTGCAACTTTTGCCCCGCGTAATCCAACTTCTTCTTGAACGGTAAAAATAGCAATTACTTCTCCATGAAACGAGACATTTTGTAGTTCGTGGAGAACTTGAAGGATAACAGCACAACCAGCACGGTCATCAAACCCTTTACCGACAATTTTTCCTGTAGTTTCATTCCCTAAATGCTCCATGACTGGCGCCCAGGTGATTGGATCTCCAATTTCAACACCTAGTTGCATCGCTTCTTGCTTACTAGTAGCACCAACGTCAATATACATTTGACGATGGTTTCTTACTTTGGATGGGTCATCAAATTTTACAAAATGTGCAGACATCGTACCAATGACTCCGGTAAGTAATCCCGTACGAGTACGAATTTGTACTTTTTGAGCTAAAAGAATACGATCGTCATGGCCACCTAATTTTTCAAAGCGGATAAAACCATTGTTTTCAATTTTCTTGACAATAAAGCCGACTTCATCCATGTGTGCAGTAATTATTGTTTTAGGTCCTGGTTTATCCCCCTTTTTTCGAGCAATAACATTGCCAAGGGGATCTATGTACAGTTCATCGACGAGATCTGAAAGTGTATCTCGAATCCAGGTTGTGACAGGTTGTTCAAATCCACAAGGGCCATGAAGGCTGGTTAACGTTTTTAATAGCTGGAACATATGTAAAACACCTCAACAATTACATGATTTAGAAACTTCAATTTCATTATAGCATCAGTTATTTGAGGGACCAAAAAAAGTGCCTAACACTACCTTGAAAAGTCATATTCGTATAAAATAGTAAAAAAGGAGAGTGTACATATTGGAGAATAAAACGATATCACCTGAGCAATTAATGGGTAAACTAAGAGAAGAAACTGTTTATCTGTTGGATGTGCGTTCAGAAGAAAAATATCATGACTTTCATATTGAGGGACCAAATCTAAAAAGCATGAACATACCAAAAAACGCTATTTTTAACCTATCAGATGACAACTACCTCCAAGAACTTCCAAAAGGGAAAGAAGTTGTCCTTACATGTACAACAGGTAATTCAGCAAGGAAATGCGCATCGATTTTGTCTTCAAAAAATTATGATGTGATTGTCTTAGAAGGAGGTATAACTGCCTGGAGGGAATACATAGGCAAGTAATTATTTAATTGGCTGTTTTCACAAAGTTTGTTGCTTTCGTAAAAATCCCAAAACCCGGATTTTTACACAAATTACTAAGGAATCGCACCTAGTTTAGTTGGGTTTGCTCTTTTCTTACTTAATCAATGTGGTCATAACTTCATCTAGGGTATGCTTCTAGTTTTTTAGGGTGCAAAAGCAACAATTTTTTTGTGCGACGAGTAATCGCAGGAGCAATGTTTACGAAAAGAGCCATTTGATTAGAGAGGGAGAATTATGGAAAAAAAGGAAATGATAAAAGAACAAATATTAGAAGCGTTTCAATTTAGACATGCAACGAAAAAATTTGATCCTGAGAAAAAAATATCTCAAGATGACTTTCAATTTATTCTAGAGACCGCTCGGTTATCACCTAGCTCTATTGGAATTGAGCCATGGAAGTTTGTCGTCATTCAAAATCAACAGTTACGAAACAAGCTTAAAGAAGTTGCTTGGGGAGCCCAGGGACAATTACCTACTGCTAGCCACTTTGTCGTCATTCTTGCTAGAACCATCTTAGATACGAAGTATAATTCTGAATATATTTTCAATCATCTTAAAGATGTGAAAGGCTTTCCTGAAGAACTTATTCCTAAGATCCATGAGCGCTATAAAGTCTTTCAGGAGGATGATTTACATCTACTTGATAACGAACGAACAATGTTCGATTGGGCTAGTAAACAAAGCTATATTGCGTTAGCCAATATGATGACAGCAGCTGCTCAAATTGGCATAGATTCCTGCCCTATAGAAGGATTTAATCATGATGCGGTACATAAGCTACTTGAAGAAGAAGGACTATTGGAAGAGGGCCATTTAGATGTTTCAGTCATGGTAGCCTTTGGCTATCGTGCTGAAGAACCTCGCCCAAAAACGAGGAAAGAATTGAACCAAGTGGTGGAATGGATAGAATAACATTCGTGTTTCCGATTAGAGATGTAGAAAAAGTGCCCTATCCTAGGTCTTAGGTTTAGGGCACTTTTCTTATGACGCAGGTATTGTTATGAAAAAGGTGGTACCTTTCCCAATTTGGCTAGTAATCTCTATTTTTCCCTCGAGTTTAGTTATTGCACTAAATACCATTAACATGCCAAGCCCTGTTCCTTCATGTTTCGTTGAGTAGTAGGGTTTCCCTAGTCTTGATATATCTTCTTTGGACATCCCAATACCAGTATCTGTAATCTTAAAAACAATGGTATTTTCATTATTATAGACATCAATTGATAGTATTCCACCATCATCCTTCATTGCTTCGATCCCATTTTTATAAAGATTTAGAAGACACTGTTGAATTTGGTTTTTATCGTAGGTCTTCGTTAATGTATTCGTAAAATTTAATTCGATAGACACTTTGTGAAGGTTTGCGTAAGGAGTAATAACATCTTTCACATAGTTAATTTCTTCTCTGAAGTTACAATCTACCATATTTACAGATTGGGGCTTTCCTAAAGTGAGAAAATCACTTACAATTTTTTCAGCACGATTTAATTCTTGTAATGATAGCTCAATATACCATTTTTCTTCAGAAGTAATCGACTTAGATTTATTTAGTAGTTGAAGAAAACCGCTAGTAACCGTTAGTGGATTTCTAATTTCATGGGAGATACTCGCTGACAATTCACTAATAACGTTCATTTGTTCTGTAGTGACTAGTTTTTCACGAAACCTACTGTTAGAGATGATTTTTTCAATTAAACTCATAATGATAATCATACCCACGAAATAAACCATGATCGAGTTAATCGCAATGGTCCAGTATTCCTGATTTAACGTCTCATAATACCTAGTTAATGTACTAAGGAACGTGAGAATAATTCCGACTGCTACAGCAGCTGCACACCATATCCTTTTTGTTGAATTGAGCGTTATAAACTTCTTATGGAGTAGCGGAACTACTATAAAGATAACTGTGGAGAGTAATAGTGATTGTATCACGCCATTTCCAGCGACAACTAACCGGTATACGATAACAACAGCCATTAGGGGAAAGCTGACCTTATAACCACCGTATAAAGCGGCAATGATAAAAGGGAAGTAGCGTAAATCAAAAGTAAAGCCTAGTTCAAGTTTAATAGGGTAACTCATACAGAGTAGTGTCGTAAGGGCACCAAGAAAAATGAAGATTTTTATATTAAATGTATACTTGTGTTCAAGAAATATTAAGTAGACTAGTACGGGTAATAGAAAGATAAGGAAATTAATGAGTAATGTTTCAGTCAACGGAGTGCTCCTCTTTTCTTAACTAAGGTCGTATAATGCTACTATATCGTTAATTAACCAAGAATTCTAGCGGAAAATAAACGAAGAAATCTATAAATCTCCTTGTAAATCTTGAATTTTTTTGAAATAATTGGATTTAGAGACTATTGAGGGAGGAATTAGCTTGAAGGATAAACAAACAATCGTTTACTACAATGGGTTTGGCCTTGAAAAGTTGAAGTTATCGGAAAAGAAGAGAGAAATTATCGTTAAGCCAAACCATGGAACACAATTATTACGGTATCCTTGTTTCCCTCAGTTACAAATGAAGTAAAAAATACACAGGGAAGTCTTCCTTCCCTGTGTATTTTTTCATTAGAATTCCCTAGCAACAGTTGCTGCCTTATCAAGACCAGTAGCAATGATTTCTTCAGCTTGATCTGGATACTGATTATGACCTTCAACGATGACAGTTGTAATGTTGGTAACACCCCAAAAATGTAACATGTTCGTAACGAAATTCACAGCCATTTCAGCACTTTGGGCTGGTCCTTCAGAGTAAATACCTCCTCTTGCATTTAAAAGGACTACCTTCTTGTCTCCAAGTAAACCAACGGGACCTTCTGCTGTATACTTAAATGTTTTCCCTGCTTGTGCTAAATAATCTAAATACGTATGAAGGACAGCTGGGACCGTAAAGTTCCATAAAGGAAATGCGATAACTACCTTGTCTGCTGCGATGAATTGGTCTAAGTATTTTGTCACTAAATTAGTTGCTTCTACTTCAGAGTCTGTTAGTTCTAATCCCCTCGATAATTTAAACATCCCATTAATCTTATCATTATCATAATAAGGTAAGTTTTCATTGAATAAATCAAGTTCTGTAATCGTGTCTTCTGGATTTGCAGCTTGATAGCTTTCTTTGAATGAGTGGTAAAGTTTCACACTCACTGATTGTTCAATCGGTCTTGAATTTGCCTTAATCAATAAAACATTTGCCATCTGAAAATAACCTCCATGTTGTGTATATTAAAGGTTGTTATAGCAACCTTATTGTATGTTTAGTTGTGTTAGCAACTATTATCACGAACGCCTGAACTACAGAGCAGTTCGGACGTTGTCGTTAATAATTGAAAGTAATCTTTCAAGCTCGTCGAGTTCTTCTTTGGTCATTCCATTCGTAATGATCTGATTAAATTCTGCAGCAATAGGTGTCACTTGTTTTTCAAGCTCCCTACCGCAAGAAGTTAGGAAGAGCTTAACTGAGCGACGGTCTACCGTACAAGGAATGCGTTTGATAAAGCCTTTGTTTTCCAAATTAGCAGCCATCCTAGCAATATTGGTCTTATCTTTATTCAACTTATCAACAAGTTGATTTTGAGTCAGCCCGTCTTTTTCCCAAAGTAGCATCATAATCAGGTTTTGCTCTGCGGCTAGATTAAAAGGCTCTAGCTTTGCTTTAATAAGTCCCGTCAGCAACAAATCTGTTTTATGAATTTTAATCCCAATATGATCATGAAAAGTAAGTTTCAACGAAGACCCCTCGCTTTTAGTTGCTATACATACTAAATACAAACGTAAGTATAATCAAAATAGGTGGTAGCTGTCAATCAAAGAGGTTTTTTAAAATTTGGATATAAATATTTTTCACATTGCTCGTAAAAAATATGAGTGGTGTTATAAAACGAAAGGGTGAAAATTAATGGAGACCATTGATCCAAAAGACGTAAAACCTGGTGATGAAGTTCACGTGATTTATCATAACCCACATACAGCTACTGTTGCCAATATTGTTCCAGCGGAAATAGTGCAGCATCCCAAAGATCCTAGTAGAGTGGCATTGTTTTTGCATGAAACGTTTCATACGATTGAAGATGATGATGCATTATTTGTTTCTGAAGCAGCCGCAGAAGCTGCTTATCAAGAACTGTATGGTGAAGAAGGATGAGAGAAGAGGAGAGCAGGCTCTCCCCTTGTCATTTACTATGTGCAAGGCTTTGTTGATATGTTGTACTACCAACGATCTTACTGCCTTTTCTTAAAAAGTAGAAGGCGATGACGAAGCTAACGGCAGCACCGTAAAAGAGTGCGGGATGAGTAAATAAATCCATTAATAGCCCTAATATACCGGGTGCAATGATAGCCGATGCCATTGAAAACAGGTAATATAGTCCAGTAAAAAATCCAATTTTATTTTTACCACCCAAGTCTGCCACTAATGGGTATGCTTGAACATTAATACAAGCCCAAGCAAGGCCACCTAAAAATAAGACAATCTGTAATAAAAGTGTTTCATTAATACCAGGAATAAGACCAGTGATTTTCGGTAGAGCTGGAATACAAATAAAAACAAGTGGTAAAAGTAGTAAGCCTGTCAACATCATGGGTGTTTTGCCACGCTTACTGCCTAAAAGTCCTGCAGGGATAGCGAATAAAACAAAAGCTAGACTAAAGAAACCTAAAGTGAAACCAGCAGCGCTTTCTTCCATACCTAAATGTTCAACCGCATAAACGGTAAAAAGTGCTTCTACACCGGTATAGCCAATAAAGTATACAAAGATAGCAATCAATATAAATAGATGCCCTCGGAATTCAGGTTTTTTTAGCTGACTAAGTCCCGCAAAAAAAGATTTTGAAGCTTGCGTTTCCTCTAGTTCTTCACTGTTACCTACATACGGCGGTTGGCGATCCACTGTATAATAAAGCAGTAGAAAAGCTAACAGAAGAAGTAGTCCAGCCACAAGAAACGGATACGTTCGGTCAATGCCATATAGAGTTGATAATCCAAATAAGGCAATAATCCCACCAATTCCACCCATGAAGTTGATAATACCATTTGCTGTAGATCGTTTATTGGATGGTGTGTGGTCTGGCATTAAGGCGATTATTGGCGCTCTATAAATTGTCATTGCGAGTAGGAAAATAATGTCCACAACTAACAATAGCCAAAGAGCGATTGTTGCTCCATAAGGAATAATGATGAAAAAGATGGCAGCTAAAGGCATCCCGACGATTAAGAAGGGGAGTCTATTCCCTAGCTTTGTATTCATGCGATCGGACCAGGCTCCAATAATTGGGATAAGAAGTACCGCAAGTAGGTTGTCCAGCCCCATAATTGCCCCACGAATAGCACGACTTTCTATGTAGTCACCAAGTATGAGAGGCATGTAAGCATTATAAAAGGTCCAGATAAGGGTTAATGCAAAAAAACCACTACCAATAACAAATATTTTCCCGTATGAAAATGGTTTGGCAACTCTCATTCTTTTTACCTCCCGTGTCATTTAAAGATCTGTCATTGCCTTTCGAATCGCTACGGCTTTTTCGGGCCAATCGGTAATAATCGCAGAGCAACCACCCTTGATTAACGCTTGAATATGTTGATCGTCATTTACTGTAAATGGTCGTACTGGTGTACCTGCCTGATAAGCCCCACTGAGTAATTCTGGGACAGCAACAGGTAGAAAACAGTGAAGAGCGTTAGCCCCAATACTTTTCGCGTAGTTCCATGGTTCGTATAGACCCTCCATAAAGAGGATGGCTGTTTCAATATCAGCATTGAGTCTCCTAACTTCAACTAAACTATAATGATTAAAAGAAGATACAATGACACGATCGGTTAAATGAAGCTCTATTACTAAATCAAGTACGATTTTTTCAATACCAGGATATCGAATAACTCCATTTTTTAATTCAATATTTACTAGAAGTGAGGTGGGACTGATCCAATGCAAAACCTCCTCTAGAGTCGGAATACGGGCAGTAGAAAAAGTTGGATGAAACCAGCTACCTGCATCGAGAGCTTGAATTTCTTTTAGTGTGAGATCTTTAACCCAACCTGTACCGTTTGTCGTCCGATCGACAGTCTCGTCGTGAATGACAACGGGGATAAGGTCTTTTGTAAGCTGTACATCTAATTCAATACCATCAGCATTAGCTTCTAAAGCTGCTTGAAAAGCTTCGAGCGTGTTTTCAGGATGAGTTCCTGCAGAACCTCTATGAGCAAAAATAAGTGTTTTATTCATTGTGATACCACCTTTTTTTAACGTTGTCTTGTTAAAATTCGCCTAGTTGGGAAGATTCACCTTTTTTGCCATGCAAACTTTACAATTAATTTACGAAAATAGTTTAATAGAGTTCTTTTCGTAAGCCCTGCGGCTATGAAAAAAACAACGCCTAAAAATAATGGTTTTGTTTAATCCTCAATTGAAAGGTAGACAAGAGAAAAGGTAAGTGGAAAAACAAACCTGAAATAATGATTGACGCTCTTTTACCAATCGTGATACATTAATAGTAACAATAGAATAAGCCCAAAAGGGGAGTAGCGACCAAACGGTTAATGAGTCGTCATTTCGGTGAATGATATTCACTCGGTTCATTAAGCTTTGTGTTTACAAAGTACGCAAGACCTTTTTATGAAAGAGCTCTATATTTTAGAGCATTTTCATAAGAGGGTCTTTTTCTATTTTCTAGGCTCTTTTCGTAAACATTGTGGCTTTCTTATCCTAAAATAATCGAAAAAATACCCCAGATGAAGATATCACCCAATAAATTAAGTAAGAAAAGAGCAATACTTACTAAATTAGTGATGAATTCTTTGTATTTTGTGTAAAAATCCGGTTTGTTTGGGATTTTTACGAAAGCAACAAACTTTGCGAAAACAGCCATTTTCTAAAACTTAGGAGGTATATATCATGGTCTTTTTCTTATTTATCCTTGCAGCAATCATTACCGTAGTCGCAGCAGTTAGGCTCTCAACTTATGCTGATGTGCTAAGTGAACGCACGTCATTAGGTGGTATGTTGATTGGGACGATCTTTTTGGCAGGTGCGACCTCGCTACCAGAGGTGACAACAAGTTTGACAGCGATTGGGATTAACAATCCTGACTTAGCTGTGGGAAATGTGCTGGGCAGCAACCTTTTTAATCTATTAATTATTGCTAGTTTTGACCTGTACTTTCGAAAAAAACAAATTTATAAAGGGGCATCTGAAAGCAACGTCTATACGGTGTATTTAGGGATGTTGTTGACGTTTTTAGTATTCGTAGCATTAACGTTAAAGCTACCTTATACAATCCTAGGTATTGGTTTAGATACGTTGGTTTTATTCCTTGTCTATGTTGGAGGAATGTACTTACTATCAAAGAAAGCGAAACGATTAGAGGTTGAACCAGCTGAACCAGTGGTAGAAGAAGTTGCGGCTACGTCCACTGTAACGCTAAAAAAGGCGATAGTTGGTTTTGTGTTAGCAGCCGTTGTTATCCTAATTACAGGGAGTGCGCTATCGATTACAGGAGACAAAATCGCAGTAATTACTGGCTTAGGATCAAGTTTTGTAGGAAGTTTTCTAATTGCTGCCAGTACGTCGTTACCAGAGGCCGTGTCGGTGTTAATTGCGATCAAATTACGTAATTACAATTTAGCGATCGGTTCAGTATTAGGAAGTAATTTATTTAATATCTTGATTTTAATAGGCGCGGATGTGGTTTATGGACCTGCTACGATTATTGGTGCTGTATCCTCTGTTCATGAAATTACAGCAATTGCTACGTTCGTTTTAAGTATCATTGTTCTTTATTCTTTAGTACGCTTCAAATTACCAAAATTTCAAACCGTTTACTGGCTGCCGTCAGCCTTACTGGTCCTCGTTTACTTTTTATCTAGTTATTTAATTTTTACTCACTAGTAGGTTTTTTAATCTGTGGAAAATAGTGGTACTATAGAGATACTTAATCTCTATAGTACAGAGGTGAAAAGGATGGTAGACAAAGTACTCATTGTTGAGGGAACTAGTGATCGAAAAAGAGTAAAACAAGTACTCGATGAAAGGGTAAACGTGATTTGTACGTATGGGACCTTAAGCGAGGAAAAGCTTGAACAGTTAATTTTACCTATAGAAGACGAAGACGTATATATCCTAGTTGATGCTGACGAATCAGGTGAGAAGCTAAGGAAGCAATTGCTTAGAGAATTGCCGAACGCTACCCATCTATACACGGAAAAGGTTTATGGTCAAGTGGAGACTACACCACTAGATTATCTCGCCCAAGTTTTGCGAAAGTATTTTGTCGTGAAAAATCCATTGTGAAAGGAGACCTACATTTGAACATTGAACATTTTCCTAGAAACCGTTATACTCCGTATCCCACTTCAATTGAGAAACTGTCACGTTTATCAGAAGAATTAAAAGGCCCAAGTATCTACGTAAAAAGAGATGATTTGCTTGGTCTAACTGAAGGTGGAAATAAAACAAGGAAGCTAGAGTTCCTAATTGCCGACGCGCAAATGAAAGGTGCCGATACGATTATCACAGCAGGTGGAATTCAGTCTAACCATTGTCGCTTGACGTTGGCTGCTTGTGTAAAAGAAAATCTGAACTGTATCCTCGTTTTAGAAGAAAATGAAGTCTCGCAGTTTGATACAGAGACAAATGGAAATTTTCTTCTGTATCAATTGTTAGGAACTGAATCGATTGTCATTGTCCCAAATGGAACTGATGTTTATGAGAAGATGGAGGAACTTGCACGGCAAGTCAAGCAGGAAGGACGTACCCCCTATGTGATTCCTATTGGTGGTTCCAATGTCATTGGTGCAACTGGCTATGCTGCCTGTGCTATGGAAATTGTTGAGCAGGCTAGGGAACAAGGAATAAGCTTTGATTATGTTGTTTGTGCAAGCGGCAGCGGTGGCATGCACGGAGGTTTGGTTGCTGGATTTTATGGTTTGAACATTGATACAAAAGTGATTGGGGTAAATGTAAGTCGCAAAAAACTTGAACAAGAAGAAAAGGTTTATCAGATAACCAAGGAAACGTTGGCACATATGGGGGTCAGCCGGGACCTACCTCACGGCTGCATCACATGTTTTGATGAGTATGTCGGGCCAGGGTATGCACTACCAACTGAAGGTATGGTTGAAGCCGTAAAACTACTTGCTAGGACAGAAGCGATTTTACTAGATCCAGTCTACACCGGGAAGACAATGGCCGGCCTCATTGATCTGAGTAGAAATCATTATTTTCAATCAGACGACAACATCTTGTTTATACATTCAGGTGGAACCCCTGCGGTTTATGCTTATGCGCCGCTTTTTCTCGAGAAATAGTCCGTTTTTTGTATATCGCTAACTCCTTCTACAAATGCTAGGTTATGCCAGTTACTTGTAAGGAGGTAGTAGTAATGAGTGAAGTAGAAAAAGACCGAAACCAACTTGCAAAAGAAGATCAGCCACCGACAGAACAACCAAAGTCAGCTGAAATTACTTCTGCACAAAAAGATGGCTTCCGTTATGACTATGATGACGCTTCCGACGTCGACCAGTAATAGAGATCAGGAGCACAGACATTGTCTGTGTTCCTGATCTTTTTACTGGTCTTTATTGTTATCTTTGACAAAACCCTTCTGCCTGGCTAAAATTAGCTTTGCTTCATTATAGGAAAGGCCAGAATTCGCGTTAAGCCGTCTTACCTCTTCAATATCTGTTCCCGCAATCGTTTTTTTCTTAGTCATGAGGTATCCTCCTTTTAGAGCTAGTTTTTGGTGCATACGATAAAATATACTGTGAAAGATGTACAAAAGATTTGTCTAGGCAGTAAAATGGAATTAAAGCGTAAGTTGTTAGGAGGGATCGTTGAATTGAAGATTTTACGAATAGATATGAATAAGCTTACAGTGAAAGAAGAGAAGGGTGAAACCTTGGTTAAGCTTGGAGGTAGAGCTTTGACTTCAAAGCTCATTCATGATGAAGTTCCGGCGACATGCCACCCACTAGGAGCCTTTAATAAGTTAATTTTTGCCACTGGTTTGCTAACTGGCTCTGGAGCTTCTAGTGCCGATCGATATTCAGTTGGTGCTAAAAGTCCTTTAACAGGTGGTATTAAGGAAGCGAACGCAGGCGGAATTACTGGGTTGACTCTTGGTAAGCTAGGAATAAAAGCACTGGTTTTTGAAAATATTCGTGATAACTTCCAAATTGTCCACATTTCAAAAGATGGCGTTACATTTGCTGATGCAACTCCTATAGTAGGGTTAGATTTGAGTGAGGCTGCTACGTGGCTAAGAAACACGTACGGCAAGCATGTAGCAACTTGGCTTATTGGTGTGTCAGGAGAACAAAAAATGAACCTTGCGGCGATTGCTGGGCTAGATAAAGATGGGGAGCCAACCCGCTTTAATGGCCGAGGTGGGCTGGGAGCTGTTGCTGGTTCTAAAGGCATAAAGGCAATTGTCCTAGATGCTAGCGGTGTTGAAAAAAATCGTCCGAAAGATAAAGAGCGTTTTAGAAAAGCGTTAAAGCAATATCATAGTTGGTTAATGGAAACGCCGGGGACAGCCAAAATACTACCCGAGCTAGGAACGGCATCTCTCGTTGAGACGACAAATGCCTTAGGTGCCCTTCCAACGAGAAATTTCTCTACCGGCTCAATGGAGAACTACAAAAATATTACGGGAGAAACACTTCGTAAAACGATTATCGAACGGGGAGGAGAAGGTACACCGACTCATGCTTGCATGCCTGGGTGCATTATTCGTTGCTCTAATGTTTATGTTAACAAAGCTGGAAAAAAAGTGACTGGACCAATTGAATACGAGAATATTGGTTTACTAGGTTCAAATCTCGATATCAGTGATTTAGATGAGATTGCAGAATTAAATCGATTGTGCAATGAATATGGCATAGACACAATTGAAACCGGTGGTGCTTTAGGAGTCCTGATGGCTCAAAAGGTTCTCTCTTTTGGGGATGCCAATGAAGCTAAAGCAGCCCTTCATGAAGTGAAAAAAGGTAGCCCGCTTGGCAAAATTATTGGCAGTGGTGCTGATATTATTGGCAAACTATATGGTGAACCACATGTGCCGACTGTTAAAGGGCAAACAATGCCAGCTTACGATCCCCGTGCTGTAAAGGGATTGGGTGTTACTTATGCTACTTCACCAATGGGAGCGGACCATACCGCTGGTCAAACGGTCAGAGTCCAAATCAATCATCATTCTCCTCTAGGTCAAGTTGAGGTTTCAAAAAATGCACAAACCGTTAATACAATCTGGGATCACCTAGGAATGTGCATGTTCAGTTCAGGTGCTGTACAAAACCGCTGGGATATCTTGGCTGAACTTGTTTCAGGGTATCGTGGCGAGCCTTTTACAGCTGAGGATATTGTAAATCTAGCAAACGAAACGTTAAAGTTAGAACATAGTTTTAACCGACATGCAGGATTTACTAAAGCCGATGATAAACTTCCTGACTATTTTTATCATGAAGAGAATAAAGCTAGCAAGACAGTATTTGATGTACCTGATGATGAGATTGACACAATTGGTGTTACTAGAAATGACCTCTAAAAATCAAATTGTTATTAGAGTAGTCTCATATATACCGTATCTAGAAGATACATCAAAAGAGTATTTCGTAGAGCAAAATCTAGCAATCGGCGAGTTTGTCACTTCGCTAGGTATCAAATGGGATGAAGATGCACTAGTAGTAATTAATAGATTCATATGCAATAGTGAACTCGTGATTTTACAAGACGGTGACGTGATTGAATTATTAATTCCATTATCAGGGGGTTAAACGTTAGGAATTTTTCCTAGCGTTTATTTTTTTAGAAAAATATTGGAAAATATTCATATAATTGTTATAATTTTTTTAAAATTTAAATAACTAAGTAATAGGAGTAGATACTTAACACTTTTCTACTGGAGGTGGGTGAATTGTCGTTAAGAATAGTCATTGATCATGAAACAGCAGCATGGATAGAGGAAAAAGGTGGGAATGTAATCGTCAAAACTGTAAAAGCCGCGGGCTGTTGTGGAGGTGGCCCAATAGAGTTAATCACAGAGTATGGAGAACCGGAAGACAGCCAGTTTTTTGAAAGAATATCATTAGAAAACCTAACTGTATATGTACAAAGAGGAATTCAGCTGAAGGATGGGCAGCTTTCGTTAAAATTATCTGGGTTTGGTTTTTTCAAGCATATCACTGCGTTAGGTATTTCACGCTTTTAAAGAGAGGATAGATAACATGCTGAGTACAGACCAAACAATGAAACACTATATCAACGAAATTATCAATAAATACGTCGTATTCTTTGATGTTTATCGAGGAGATAAAATAGGACAGACACCTTTGGCATTTTCTGCCTTGTATAAACGTAGAGATGAAAAATACCTGATTACAAAGACCATTAAGGTATGGGGAATAGAAAATCAGCAATGTGTTTTTGCTACTACAAGAGAAGTCCCCTTAACAGAAGAGTTTATACGACAGTTTGAACGAGATATAAGGGAAAACGTAGATGGATATGTTGCCCAACATAAGGAACATATGTCAACGATTTTCTTAGGGGTTGTAGTAACCGACCAGCCTGTACCAGAGGCAATTAGTAAGGGGGTGAGGAAGTATCGAAAAGTAAAATTTATTCGTTATGGAATGCATGGATGGGCGGAATTATATCTGGCAATCGTTGATCTACACAATGAAAAAATATATGTCCATCGAAAAGGTGACACATATGTGGAGCCATTTTTAAAATCATTGAAGAAAAAGGAGGAACAATCGTGAACTTATTACTTTTATTAGCTATATCTGGAAGCGTTTTCATTTTAGCGTATTATACGTATGGAAAATACATCGAGAATAAATTACGTATTGATCCAAGTAGAGAGACTCCTGCAAACACAATGTACGACGGAGTTGATTACGTTCCTGCAAAAAAACCAGTCTTATTAGGTCACCACTTTGCAACAATTGCTGGGGGAGGTCCGATTGTAGGACCAATTACGGCTGTTGTATTTGGTTGGGTGCCTGCTGTACTTTGGATCATTATTGGTAGTATTTTTGTTGGTGGTGTTCATGATTATACATCTCTGCAAGCATCAATCCGGCACAAAGCTCAATCAATTGGAACCATTATTAAAGAGTACATTGGTAAAAGAGGTCAGGTCTTATTCCTTACATTTTCAATTGCAACGCTTATACTAATCGTTGGTGTGTTTATTATCTTAGTTGGTAATACGTTTGTTGCCTATCCGTCGGCAGCAACGGCGTCTGTAGTATTCTTAGGTATTGCAATCATCTTCGGTGTCTTAGTCAATCAGTTAAAAATGAATTTAGTTACAGCGAGTGTCTTAGGTATCATTGCCATGCTAGTAGCGGTATGGGTTGGCTTAACGTTCCCGTTATCATTAAGCGCACCGGTTTGGTCCTTAATCCTTTTAGCTTACGCATACGCCGCTTCTGTACTACCGGTTTGGGTACTGCTACAGCCTCGTGATTATCTAAATGCATTTCTATTATACGGGATGATTATTGGTGGAGCGGTAGGGATCCTTTTTGCTAATCCAACACTTATTTATCCTGCATTTACAGGGTTTCATAATCCACAGTTAGGGTTCTTGTTCCCAATTTTATTTATTACAATTGCTTGTGGAGCAATTTCAGGTTTCCACTCACTTGTTTCTTCTGGGACAACGGCTAAGCAATTGGATAACGAGAAAAACGGCAAGTTTATTGCTTATGGTTCGATGCTTATCGAGGGTTTTCTAGCGATTATAGCGATTGGGTCAGTTGCTTATTTAACACAGGCTGAGGCCGCTACTCGATTAGCAGAGCTAGGAGGACCAATTGGGGCGTTTGCGGCAGGAGTCGGATTTTTCATGTCGCATTGGGGGATTAGTCAAGCGGTGGCAACGTCATTCGTTGCTCTAACGGCTTCTGCCTTCCTGTTAACAACACTTGACTCTGCAACTCGTCTAGGAAGATATGCTGTTCAAGAATTGGCAGAGCAAAAAATGCCTGGTTTAGCTAAGAGCAACCATATGTCTACAATCATTATCTTAGTAGGTGCTGGAGCTTTAGCATTGTCAGGTACGTGGAGTTCCGTTTGGCCGTTGTTCGGGTCGGCTAACCAAATGTTAGGTGCATTAGCTTTACTAGCAATTACCGCTTGGTTATCAAAGCTTGGGATAAAATCGTATTTCACATCCATTCCAATGGTGTTCATGTTCTTAGTTACGATTTCAGCGCTAATGCTACTAATGTATAACAACTTTGTATCAGGAAACTATTTCTTAGCAATTTCTGCCTTCGTTTTATTCGTTCTTTGTATCTTCTTAATCATTGAAGCTTGGAGAGCGTTGTGGGCACCTAAAGATAAGGATCGATCAGTAAAGGCATAGGTCGAAAACAGTGGAAAAAAGTTAAACGTGTGGGCGAATGTCCGCACGTTTAACTTTTTTATCATCTTTAGGAGGGAGGTTATTTTCACGACGATAACGTTGACAGTCTAATTTCAAACAATTGCCGGTCACGTGATTTCCGTATTTTTTTCGAAAAATTTCAAGGCAATAACATTTATCAGGATTGCTCATAAAATTCTCCTTTTGGATGTATTTAAGCTTACTTTACAACAATCTTTGTAAAAAGAAAATTAAGTTGAATTCCTATTAGTTTATGACTATATTATTCTTAGAATGTGAAAGGAGGAACAAGGGATGGATGTAATAAAACATCGCACGAGATCAGATGACCTTAAAATGCTGAAATCTTTGTATAATCGAGGTGATTTAACGGATAATGAAAGATGTAATTATCTAAATGCTGAGAAAGGATTAGAAGGTGAACTTAATTTTGATCATCTACTTTGCAACAATCTATCAGAACATGAATGTTTAATTCTACATGATTTGCTCCTAGAGTATAAAAACTCCTTTTTTCAAATTGATACATTAGTTTTAACCCCGCAAAAATTTTATAATCTAGACGTTAAATATTCTGAAGGTGTCTACTACATTGATGGGGATCATTGGTACTTTGATCCTGACAAGGAGATAAAAAACCCCTTACACCAACTTAACCGCTGTGAAACCCTCTTTAGACAATGGCTTTCAGCTCATAAAATTACAATTCCGGTTGAATCTTACCTTATCTATAATAACCCTGACTTTACCCTGTTTCAAGCTCCGAGAGATCTTCCAATTATCCTACCTACTCAATTAAATATGTTTTTAAAAAACTTTGTGAAAACAACCTCTAAAATTACCAATAAGCACCGAGAGATAGCGAATTTAATTCTTGCTAATCACTCTACAAAATACCCCTTTAATAAATTTCCTAGTTATACATATGACAATTTAAAAAAAGGTGTCATTTGTGAAAAGTGTAACTCGTTCCAAGACGCTCTTACTAGTAGAAAATTAGTTTGTAAGACATGCGATACCGTAGAGAAAGTTGAAGTGGCATTGATACGAAGTGTCGAAGAGTATAAGTTATTGTTTCCGGATCGAAAAATAACAGTGGGTGCTATTCTAGAGTGGTGTAAAGTCATTAAGTCTAGAAAAGCTGTGAGGTTGGCTTTACAGAGGAATATGAGGATGGTTAAGTGTGGCAAGAATTCTTACTATGAGAAATTTTAGTTTTAATAGAAGTGTATTAAGGATATTAGAAGGCTTGTTGCGTGACAAATTAGAATTTGAACTGACTTCAAGGTAACGAAAGGGTATCTTGCGGGCAATTGGAGGTTAAGGGAGGCTCGAAAGGTAACGCAAGAGAGTCTCGCGTGCCACTGGGAGGTTAGTAGCTGCCAATTATGGAAGGCAAGCACCCATTTACTACTCCAAATATTTCCACCACTCTCCACCTAGAGGCGGAGAAAAATTCCAACTGTAGCAAGTATTGCCAGTTATGCTTGGCGGCTTATAATGGGAATATAGGAAACAGAGAGGATGAGTGTTTGGTGGAAAAAATCATTGAAGTGCGTGGGATTGAGAAGAAATATACCAAAAGAAAAACGAAGGAAATCGTGACAGCAGTAAATAATGTCTCATTTGATGTTCATCGTGGTGAGGTTCTGGGGTTATTGGGGCCAAATGGAGCCGGGAAAACCTCAACGATAAAAATGATTTGTGGCTTGTTACTACCTGATACAGGAACCATTTATATAAATGGCCTAGATATCCAAAAAAAGAGATTGAAAGCTCTACAGCATATTAGCGCTGTGTTAGAAGGAAATCGCAATCTTTATTGGCGTTTAACAGTTAGGGAAAATCTTGAATATTTTGCGGGGAACCGTGGACGGTCAAGGAAAGAAGTTGCTTTGCAAGTTGAAAGATTACTTGAGCAATTCCATCTGAAAGAAAAAGAAAATGAGCTTGTGAATGGTCTATCGCGGGGAATGCAACAGAAACTAGCAATTGCAGTTGCGTTACTAGCAAATACCGAAGTGATCCTATTAGATGAGCCGACCCTTGGGCTTGATGTTGAAATTAGCTACGAGCTAAGGGAAATCTTGAAAATGATTGTAAAAGAAGAAAAAAGAACCATCATCATTAGTTCACATGATATGCCAGTCGTTCAAGATCTTTGCGACCGTACTGTTATTATTAACAAGGGAACAGTTGTAGTCGACGAAAAGGTAGAAAACTTACTCAAACTCTTTGAAACTAGAGCTTACTCGATTAAGCTAGGAGAACCGTTAAGTATGGCTCAGCAAGAGCAGCTAAAGAACAAATTTCCGCTGTGTTCTTATCAAGCAACTTCACATCAAACAACGGTGGACGTGAATTTTGAGCGGAGTGAAGAGATCTACGAGTTGTTTGATATTTTTAAAGCAGAGGGAACGTTGGTAGAAGGAATTGATCGAACATCTATCGATTTTGAACAAGTATTTAGGCAAATTGTGAAGGGAGGTAAGAGCCATGCAGTTGTTTAACTTATTACGAGCAAATATCCGTAAAGAGTATATTGAGATGAAACGTTATCTATCCAATACGGTAGCATTTTTACTCACTTTTTATCTTATTTTTTTGGGTGCATTTTTTGGTATTATGTTTATCGGTGATCCGAACAATTTTGATTCAAATGTTCAATATTCAATTGTCAGTATGGTGTTCTGGAGTTTAACAATGATGACGATGAATTTTATTGGTTATGCCGTGGTCACTGAGGCAATACGGGGGACATTAGAACAATTGTATATGTCACCACTAGGTGTGTGGAAAATAATGCTAATGAGAATTGTCGGTCAATTCTTGTTACAACTTGTGACGATGACAGTGTTATTATTCGCTGCAATGGCAACTTCAGGCCAATGGCTCAACCTTAACCCGTTAACGACATTGCCACTGTTAATCCTAACGATGATAAGCATGGTTGGAGTTAGCTTTATGATAGCAGGTTTGGCGATAATCGTGAAACAAATTGAAGCGATCTTGCAAATCTTTCAATTTGTTTTAATGGGACTTGTTTTTGTGCCACTTTCTGTTGCCCCATTTCTTGTGTTCGCCCCATTTGTGAAAGGTGTCAATATGGTACGAAGTGTGATGATGGAAAATCTTACGCTCGCGCAACTTCCTTGGTCAGATCTTGGTATACTAATCGCTAATTCCGTCGTTTATTTAGTGTTGGGATTATATATCTATTTTAGATGTGAACGAATTGCCATGAAAAAAGGTTTATTAGGACAATACTAGTAGCATAAATCTAGTAATCTTTTAATAGACTTCCCTAGAGACTATTTTACTAGGGAGGTTTTTTTGTGAAGAATGTGCTGAAAATGTTCGTGCTTTTATTATTCCTTGGCTCAAGCCAAGTTTTTGCAACTGAGACGTTAGATGGTGGGGTCCTTGTAGATGGAAGAACGATGGTACCAATGCGTGATATTTTTGAGCGCTTGGGTGCAGACGTTCAATGGAATCAAAGAGAACAATCAATTACTGCTAAAAGAGAATTTACTACAATTCTATTAGAAATTGACAATTCCATAGCGTATGTAAATAATAAACGTATCCTATTAGACGTTGCACCGCAAATTCGCGACGGCCGGACCTATGTCCCACTTCGGTTTATAGGTGAGGCACTAGGCGCAAACGTTCGCTGGGACGAAAAACATAGCCAAGCTATCATCTCAACGGATACCATTAACGAATTTAGAATCAATGTTGAACCGGAAGTAATCACAATAACGATTAGTGCTGCTGGAGATGTAACATTAGGAAGTGATGAGTCATATGGCTTTCATGGTAGTTTTAACCAAGTAGCAAAAAACAATGGACATGCCTTTTTTGTAAAAAACATTAAGGAGCTATTTTCAAAAGATGATCTCACGATGGTTAATTTAGAAGGACCACTGACGACGGCTACAACAAAGGCCGCAAAGCAATTTGCTTTTAAAGGTGACCCAGCATATACCGAAATCCTCACACTGGGCGGAATTGATGTAGTAAACTTAGCGAACAACCACACATTTGATTACCTACAAAAGGGTTATGAAGACACAAAAAAACACCTGAAACAATCTGGAATAGGTTATTTTGGTTACGAAGACTACTATATAAAAGAGATTAATGGAGTCAAAATTGGTTTGTTAGGTTACACCGGCTGGAATGATACAGTAACGATCAGAAACCAAATAAAAAGAGACATTGGAGCATTAAAAAAGAACGGGGCTCAAGTTGTCATTGTTAATTTTCACTGGGGTGCGGAAAGAAGTTATGTACCGAATCACACACAAAAGTCGTTAGGAAGATATACGATTGATAGTGGTGCAGATTTAGTAGTTGGTCATCATCCCCATGTTGTACAAGGTATTGAAGAGTACAAAGACAAGTTCATTGTCTATAGTCTAGGTAATTTCATGTTTGGTGGAAACAGAAATCCATCAGACAAAGATACATTTGTCTTTCAGCAAACATTCCATATAAAAGGAGGTGTACTAACTACTAAAAAAGATATCAATGTAATTCCTTTTAGTGTTTCGTCAGTTAGTGATCGTAACAATTTTCAACCGACACCTCTCACAGGTACAAAGGCAGCAACCTTAAAAGAAAAGCTTATCGGCCTTTCGAAGCAGTTAAACAATACGAATTGGCTACAATACGAAAACCCATCAATCAAATGATGGGTTTTTCTGCTTTATTTATTTTTTTCTTTCATAAACCAAAGTGGTTCATGATCGTCAACATCACCGTTATAATTAATCAAAATTTCTTGACCGGCTTTTATATCTTTATAAGCATAATACTCAAATGTATGATTATCAAAATTAATATCGTACGTTGCATTAGGCTCGTATGAGTGGTTAAATAGCATACCGTAGCCGAGTACAACAGCTGTATGATTTTTTCCGTATTCAAACACATAGTCTGCGAGAACTGTTTCCTCAATTAAAATATGTTCTACATTGGGGTAGGGGATCACCGGAGCAACGTGAAATAATTGCCCTTTTTTAATATCTTCTGTTGCAAAAACGCCTCTATTAAATTCTCCATCACTAAGAGGGGATGTCTTAATTTCTATCATGGAATTCTCCTTTGATGACTTTGGTTTATAAAAGTCTATTATAACTCAAAAGTACCCAAGTAGGAAATACAAGTGGAGATTTTCTTATTTGCCCCAAATATCGGTCCTTTTTTTAATTTTTTCCACGAGTCCTTCTAATGCTTCATCAAAGAGTTCTTCCGTTAAATTGTCCAGGTAACTAGTTCCTTGGTCTGGATAAATCCCATAAATTTCGCTTGAAAAATAAGGAGCAGTAAAGTATTCGTAATGAGTATCTGTATAGACAAAGTTGCCGTTGATACATCTAGCAAATTGACGAAACAGCTCATCAATTAATATGGCTTCATAATCTACATGTAAACTTTTTAAGTCATGTTCTACTAATTCAAATAAACAATCAACATTTAGAGGATCACTTTCTTTCGGCGAAATTTCTTCATTGGAAGTATGCTTTAACACAAATGAATAGACCAGAAAGTCTACTCTTTGCCGAAGTTTGTTCCAGTATTCCGTAGAGTCGATAATCAAACGAATGATATTACCATATTCCTGTAAAAAATCAGAATTATAAAGCCGCTTTTGAAGTGATTTTGCCTGGGTTGGTCTGTAGCTACTATGGATTTTCTGATAAATCATTTGGTCACCTCTCTATGGTTTAATAAGAAAGTTAGGCTAGTTTTACTATATGATGGTCTGTCTTCACATTTTCCTTTTTTTCTGTAATTTTCTTTTTGGTGAAACTTTCCATTTACTTATTCGTACTAATTGTAAAGGATGGTGAAATTTGATGAATGTTTTAAACGTTTCTGTTGCACATGCTGGGTATTCTGATAAAAGCAAGGCGATTGAAGATATTCAATTTTCCATACTGGAAGGTGAACTCGTCGGCTTAATTGGTCCAAATGGTGCGGGGAAAAGTACCTTAATAAAGTCGATTTTAGGGTTAATGGAAGAAGTAAGCGGGGAGATCGAGTTTGGTAGGAATGTCAATTATGCCTACATACCGGAGCACCCGACGTATTACTCAGAGTTAACGTTATGGGAGCATATAGAATTGGCCAAAGCTGTTAATCAAATTGATGATAAGAGTTATTTTACAGCAGCAGAGGAGTTATTAGAGATTTTTCGGCTCACGGAGGCCAAGCATCAGTATCCAACTTCCTTTTCCAAAGGAATGCAGCAGAAGTTAATGATCGTGATTGCAATTTTAATGAAGCCGAAATTGTATATCGTAGATGAACCGTTTATTGGCCTTGATCCTAAAGCGATAAAGGACTTTTTAGCCATCTTAGAAAAAGAAAGAATTCGTGGTGCAGCTATCCTCATGTCGACGCATGTTCTTGACACCGCTGAAAAAATCTGTGATCGCTTTTTGCTGATTAATCATGGTCAAATAATCGCTGAAGGAACACTGGATGATGTTAGAAATCAAAGTATAGTAGAGGCTTCATTAATGGACTGCTTCTACTTCCTTATGGAGAGAAGTAATTATGACAAGCGTTAAGCAGCTATTTTTCTCGCGGTTTAAAAAAGGTTGGCTGTATCAATATAAGGTTTGGAAATCAGCCATCGACTGGGTCGTCTGGCTTTATATCTTGTTACCAGCACTAGCTATCTTTATCTATCAATACTATTTATTGTTTCTTGGACAAGTAGAATGGGCTCGCGTAGTCCCAATTGAATTGACTTGGGTGCTTCTGTTTTTGTTAAGCTGGACAGGTGGAATGAGACTGTTCATAGAAGAAGGCGATTTATTATTTCTCCGTCAACAGAAACGCTGGTTACTAGGCTTAATGAGGCTAGGAATCATGTATTCGATGGTAAAGAACTTGTTTTTTACAATCATAGTCTTTATTCTTTTGTACCCTTTTTGGGTCGTTTACGGAGATATGTTCAATTCTGAAGTAGCACTCTTTTTTGTATTTATGTTTGTCTTTCGCTTCATTTTGCAGTTTTCTAGGCAGTTTATTGAAGTGACCTACCATGGATGGTGGTCGATCGTTGCTAACGGTTTATTTTTTATCAGTATGCTCTTTGTGTACTATTTGTATTGTGCGAATTCATTTACTAGCAAACTGGTACTCACTTTTCTCCTGAGTGTAATTCTCTTTTCTTTGTACAAAAAAAGGATGAGGACGACTTGGTGCTTTTATCAGGATTGTTTACGAGAAGAGCATTATCGGTTGAGGTTAACTATGTTTTTTGTGGGAGCGACAGGGTACAAAGCGGATAAAAGCTTTTTCAAAAGAACAAAACCGCTTCTGCTGTTTCCCAAATCAATGCGAATTTTTAAGGATAGATCTAACCCTAACTTACTGACTGAAGCCTTTTTGAAATTTTTTCTTAGAAACAAAACTAGGCTAATGTTCCATCTACAGCTTACTGGGATGTTTGTTTTTGCCTTAAGCATAGCTCCCTCTTGGGTAAAATGGCTTTTATTACCTATTTGTATGTTTAGTTCTATTCATTCCATTAAAACAACGTGGCGGGAACTAAAAGCTCATTCGTTTTTTAAGCTATTTTCATTTCAAGACCATGAGGAAACGACGAGGGCCGTAAAGAGAGCAATTTGTATACTGGCATTACCGAATTGCTTTTTGTTTGGATTGATCGTAGGGATTAGTGCGTTTTCGCTCTCTGTTGGCTTTTTTGTAGGTGTGATTTGCTTAGTTCTTTCGTATTATTTCATCACCAAGGAATTGTGGTTGGATTAAAACAGATGGTAGTATGTTAGAATAAAAGATACAAAAATAATGGGAAGGATTTTAGAATGAGCTTAGAAAATTCAAACAACTACGAACGACTATCTAGTAAAAGAAGAATAAGAGAAACAGCAAATGGAAAGAAAATAGTCATTGCGATTGTAGCTATCCTCACTTGGGCTGGCCTCCTGTATGGCGGTTATGCATTAGCTACTGATTACTTCAAGGATGTCCAATCATACATTGATGAACAAATGGAAAAAATGAGCCAACAAAATGAAGAGGTTGTCGAACAGCTTCAACAGTTCAATGCAGAGTTACAACACTCTACAGAAGAATTAACGCTAATTTCTAATGAAATTGCACTAATAAAAGATGTGTTGGAAATTACGGGAGAAACAATTTCTGGGAGCGATCAAACAAGAATTGCATTGCAAGAAAGAATTACGGAGCTAGATAAACGCTTGAATGAACTCACAAGCCAATTGAAAAAACTGGAGGAAGCTGCTCGTGCTCACTAAAATTCAGCTATTCCTGCTCTTCCTTTTAGCTCCCGTTCTTGGTGTAGTGCTATTTTTCTATCAAACGAACCCTTATGCTAATTTAGAAGATCCAACTTTTCAAGAAGAACATCAACTGATCCAAAAAGAACATAATTTTTTAAGGGACCATCTTTTTAGTAAACGGGAGTTGATCACTGAGGTAAAAACGATAACCCAGGTGTCTAATGAAATTTTACATTATGTTCAAGAAAGTACTCATGAAGAGCTACTTGCTTATTTAGAACAACAGGCAAAACTGGATGTAATCGTTGATGTAAGTGCAAGGCAGAAACAACTGTCAGCCGATTTAATCGAACAGTTATTAGCGACGATGCTAGGGGAGCCGATCGGGCAGAACTTTGGCGATAATTCAACTGTAAAAGTCTATTCACTACATGAAGCGGGTTATCGAGGTTATATGGCAAAAGTCCGTCTTCACAATCCTAACGCAATTCGAATGGTTCTGGCGGAAGATCAAATTGCTAGTAACGGCGAGACGACTAGTCAAGCTGCTGCTAGGACTGGAGCCGTCCTTGCAATTAATGCTGGTGGTTTTACGAGGCAAAACGGTAAGTTTTATCCAATTGGTATTACCGTAATTGATGGAGAAATCGTCACGTTTTATGATACGAGCTTAAGTTTTATTGGATTTAATAAACAAGGTAGGCTTGTAGGTGGAAATGTTACATCAAGAGCTGATGTGGAAAAACTCGAAGTCATGCAGGGGGCAAGCTTCCTACCTACCTTGTTAAAGTCGGGAGTAAAGCAACCGATTCCAGCTAATTGGGCAAACACTAGACATCCGAGAACATTAATTGGTCATTTCGAAAATGGCGATTTATTCTTTATGGTTGTCGATGGCCGCAGAGAAGGTTGGAGTCAAGGGGTAACCCTCGAAGAAGCTCAAGATAAGTTACTAGAGTTTAATATACGTGATGCCTATAATTTAGATGGTGGTGGTTCTAGCACCTTCTATTATAATGGCAAAGTACTAAATAAACCATCAGATGGTGTCGAACGTAGAGTGACAACAAGTATTATTGTGGTACCTTAACGACTTTTATAGAAAGGAAGGTCTAATGACAATGTCAGTAGTTCAGTCAATTAATGTAGGACGAGCAGTAAATGTCAATTACAAAAATAAAAATATCCAAACAGGCATATGTAAAAATCCTGTTCAGAAGCCGATTTACTTAACCAAAGAAAAATTTGAGGGGGATGAACAGGCAGATCTTGTTCACCATGGTGGAGTTGATAAAGCCGTCTGTGTATACCCACTTGAGCATTATACCTACTGGGAAAAAGAAGTAAACAAAACGTTTAGCGAAGGTGCGTTCGGTGAGAACCTGACAGTTCGTGGGTTATCCGAAAAGGAAGTATGTATTGGAGACACTTATCAAATAGGGGATGCGATTGTTCAAGTAAGTCAACCAAGACAACCATGCTTTAAACTTGCTGCAAAACATGGGGTTCCCGATCTGCCGGCCTTAGTAGAAGCAACGGGGTATACAGGCTATTATTTTCGAGTTACCAAAGAAGGGTTGGTTGAACCAGGCCCAACCATTCACTTACTAGAAAAACATCCGTTACATGTAACAGTTGCGTACGCAAATCAAATCATGTATCGAGATAAACATAATCTTGAAGGGATACAAAAAATCCTGGAAGTAAATGCCCTCTCTGCTAGTTGGCGCAAGATGTTGTCAAAACGTCTGATTAAAAACGAACAAGACTAGGATGCGAACGCACATTGTACAGTAATGATCCTAATGATGCCTCTTTCGTAGTAAAATAGTTCATTCTTGGAATGCTAAACAGTAGGTAGTATCCAACAGAATGAGTAAAAAGAGAGGTTCTATTATGGAATTAACTGAACAAATGAAAACGATAGTTGTCATCTTCGGTGCCACAGGAGATCTGGCAAAAAGAAAGTTGTTCCCGTCCATCTACAACTTATATACAAAAGGGCAGCTCTCTGATAATTTTGCTGTTGTGGGCATTGGGAGACGAGAGTTATCGCAAGCAGATTTTCAAGCAAATGTTGTGAAATCACTTGGTAGTGAGGATGGTAACACAGAAGCCTTTTCGCAACATTTTTACTACCATCCTTTTGATGTTACAAATCGAAATTCATACATAGAGCTTAAAGCCCTGCTAGAGCAATTAGATGAGACGTATCAAACCGAGGGAAATCGAATTTTTTATCTAGCAATGGCACCTGAGTTCTTTGGTGAGATTGCCCAATCCATAAAAAGAGAAGGGTTAACCAACACAAAAGGCTATAGCCGTTTAATTATTGAAAAGCCGTTCGGACACAATCTCGCGTCGGCTCAGGTACTAAATGAACAGATTAGCCAAGCATTTACAGAGGATCAGATCTATAGAATTGATCATTATCTTGGAAAAGAGATGGTTCAAAACATTGAAGTGATTCGTTTTGCAAATGCAATCTTTGAACCTCTTTGGAATAATCGCTACATAGCAAATATCCAGATTACCTCAAGCGAAGTTCTAGGTGTTGAGGATCGCGGTGGCTATTATGAAAAATCTGGGGCACTACGTGATATGGTCCAAAATCATATGCTGCAGATGGTTTCTTTACTGGCCATGGAACCACCAATAAAGTTAACGACAAATGAAATTAGAAGTGAAAAGATCAAAGTGTTACGGGCGATAAGACCTGTTAAGGAGTCAGAGGTTCATGATTATTTCGTTAGAGGTCAGTACTCTAGTGGAATGATAAATGGGACATCTGTGGTTGGTTATCGTGAGGAAAGTAATGTCAGTGAGACTTCAACTACTGAAACCTTTGTAGCTGGAAAGATTTTAATTGATAACTTCCGATGGGCAAATGTACCTTTTTACATTAGAACAGGGAAGCGGATGACGGAAAAATCAACGAAAATCGTTGTACAATTTAAAGATATCCCAATGAATCTCTATTACAATAATAGTGAACAACATTTAAGTCCAAACTTGCTAGTCATTCATATTCAGCCTATGGAGGGAATTACGCTTTCCTTAAATGCGAAACGACAAGGCAAAAATATTGGTATTGCACCGATAAAGTTAGATTATTGTAATAACTGTGAAGATATCATTAATACCCCAGAAGCCTATGAGAAACTTCTCTATGATTGTATGAGAGGCGATGCGACGAATTTTACCCACTGGGATGAGGTTGCCCTATCATGGCAATTTGTTGATCCGATTTCGCGAGTATGGGAACATGAAGAAGTGAGAAACTTACCTACATATCCATCTGGGACTATGGGACCCGAAGAAGCAAATCAATTACTCGCAAAGGATGATTTCTTTTGGTGGTCGTTATTTAACTAGGTTTTTCGCAAATAGTGTTTTTTCAGGTATTGCTCTAATTTTGGCCGGCATCTTTTCTAACGTAAAACCTGAGTAATTAGCCAAACACTTATGTAAGCGGTCTAGTTTATTGCGATAGCCCATGTTGTTTACGAAAAAGCCTTTAATTCATGCAAAAACGAAGGGATTGATTGACCATGAAGGTGTATGACATTTCGTCACCAATATTTGAGGGCATGCCTGTGTATAAAGACAAAGCAGAAAAACAGCCAAAATTGACGACTGTTACAAACGGCTATGTAACAGAAACGCGGTTAGAATTAGATGCACATACCGGTACTCATGTGGATGCACCATTACATATGATTGTAGGCGGGCAAACGATTGAAACGGTGTCGGTTGAAAAATTAGTAGGAATGTGTAAGGTTTTTGATTTAAGTCATGTTGAAGATAAGGTATCAAAAGAAGACCTTCAACCATTTGATATTCAGAAAAAGGACTTTATCATCTTAAAAACAAAGAATTCCCTTGATGAGAAGTTTAATTTTGATTTTATTTACTTAGATGAAACTGGGGCAACCTATTTATCCGAACTAGGTATTCGTGGAGTAGGAATTGATACTTTAGGAATTGAGCGGAGTCAAGAGGGACATCCAACCCACAAAAGCTTATTTACAAACGATGTAATCATTGTGGAAGGGTTGCGATTAAAAGAAATTTCTGAGGGAGAGTATTTTATGGTCATAGCCCCTCTGAAATTATCTGGCATTGATGGAGCACCAGCTAGGGCTCTATTGTTTGAAGGGATAAATATCGAGTAGAGAACGGAGAATACTATTCTCCGTTTTTCTGCGTCATATAATGTCTCCGTATATCCAAGTGATAGATCGCAGTTTTCTTCGGAAATAGGAAGCCGCAAAGCATCATACTTTGCGGCGTAAAACTTATTTTTCCATCCATTCGGTGTGGAAAATACCTTCCTTGTCTATTCTCTGATACGTGTGAGCGCCAAAGTAGTCACGTTGAGCTTGAAGGAGGTTTGCCGGAAGAGACTCAGTACGGTAACTGTCGTAATAAGCTAGTGCGCTTGAAAAACATGGGACAGGTATACCGCGTACTATCGCATGACTAATTACTTCACGCAATGCTCCTTGATAGTTTTCGACAATGTCCTTGAAATAAGGGTCCAACATTAAGTTAGGAAGGTTAGGGTCACGATCATAAGCATCCTTTATTTTCTGCAGAAACGCAGCTCTGATAATACAACCACCTCTAAAGATCATCGCGATATCACCGTAGCTCAAATTCCAATCATACTCATCAGAAGCAGCTCTCATTTGTGCGAATCCCTGAGCATAAGAACAAATTTTACTCATGTAGAGGGCTTTACGAACGGCTTCTATGAATGCTTGTTTGTCTTCGTTTACCTTCATTGGTTCTGGCCCTTTTAATAGCTTGCTCGCTTGCACCCGTTCGTCCTTCATTGCTGAGATAAATCGTGCGAACACTGATTCAGTAATAATCGGCAATGGGACCCCGAGATCTAACGCACTTTGACTTGTCCATTTCCCAGTACCTTTTTGCCCAGCCGTATCTAGGATAACATCGACAAGTGGTTTTCCTGTCTCGTCATCCATCTTTGTAAAGATGTCAGCGGTAATTTCGATTAGGTAGCTATCGAGCTCACCTTTGTTCCACTCAGCAAATATTTCGTGAAACTCGGGGGCATCTAATCCTAAGGCGTTTTTCATTAGAAAATAAGCCTCTGAAATCAACTGCATATCACCGTATTCAATGCCATTGTGGACCATTTTCACATAATGTCCGGCTCCGTCTGGGCCAATATATGTACAACATGGGTCACCATCTACTTTCGCTGATATGTCCTTAAGAATCTGTTCTACCAAATCATAGGCTTCCTTTTGACCACCAGGCATAATCGACGGTCCTTTTAAAGCCCCTTCTTCACCACCTGAAACGCCTGTGCCAATGAAATGTATACCGTCAGCACTTAATTGTTTATTTCTTCTTTGAGTATCAATGAAAAACGTGTTTCCACCGTCAATGATAATGTCACCTTTACTTAGCAATGGCTTTAGTTGTTCAATCGTCGCATCCGTTGGCGTACCAGCTTTAACCATTAATAAAATCTTTCGGGGCACTTCCAAGGATTGAACAAACTCTTCAATGCTATATGTACCAACAATGTTCTTACCGGATGATTCCTGCAACATTTCCTCTGTTTTCTCGGGAGAGCGGTTGTAAACGGATACGGTATAACCTCTGCTCTCAATATTCCATGCTAAATTTTTACCCATTACCGCTAGACCTATGACACCTATTTGTTGTTTCGACATCCATTTATCCGCCTTTCTTAACTCAAACAATAAATTCCAAATTATTGTTCCATTAATGGCATGATATTACTCGTATGGATACAAAGTTTCTGATAGAGTCACGGCAAATAACACTCATTAATATCTAAGAGTGGTGTAGTGTATGCAGGTATCTAGCTAACTTCTTCCCTTATATTCTTTCATCAATTGTTGATATTCGGCTTTGGTCACTATACATCTCAACATAGGAAGCAAACGAAGTCTGGGTATCTACATATGTATTCAAGTTTTTCTCTGGTGGGTGTTGTTGGTTTTTTCTACGGTCGCTTCCCTTGTATACATGTTCCGGCCTTGTAATTAATGGCTGTCTTTTTATGTAGGTAATGTTATGTATCATCATATATGCTCCTCTTCAATGGGATTTTGTTCCTCTATCGCTATGTTTATCTATACGAGGCTACCGTTATTTTAAAGAGGGGAAAACAAGATTTGAGACATAAGTCTCGACTAAAAACCTGAATGTAGGAAGAATGGATGAAAAAGGGGGGAAGTTAGTCAAAAGAAAAAGGAACATTCTAATAGAAAATAACTACTAAAATGTTCCTAGGCTGCTATTCATTTTTGTTGATAAGTGCGTTTAACTTTTGAGTGAGTTTCTCAAGTTCTGCAAAACTTAACACAATTTCTTCAATTCTACTATGTTGTTCTTCAACACTTGCGACGATCTCCTCAACAGAGGCACTAGATTCTTGAGTAATACTAGAAACCGACTCAATCTCTTGTAGGATGATGTTCGAGTCTCCTTTGAGGCGTTTGACTAATTCACCTACTTGTGTCGCTTGATTTACGACAATCTTTGTATTGCTAGCCATTTGTTGCATACCTGCTTCGGCTTCATTTGTTACTTTTAGGCTTGTAAGGACGGCTTCCTGGCCACGATTTACTTGCTCAGTAACCTTCATCGTTTTATCCTGTATGTTTTTAAGAATTGCTGCGATTTCAACTGTTGAGTCTTTGCTGTTTTCAGCAAGTTTTCTAACTTCAGCAGCTACGACGGCAAAGCCTTTTCCAGCTTCACCTGCTCTTGCAGCCTCAATCGCTGCGTTTAAGGCTAACAGGTTTGTTTGTTCAGACACTTGGCTAATTTGCTCGAGTATTTTCCCGATTTGTTGACTTTCTTCATTAAGCTCATTTATTTCAACTACAGCTGCTTCAATGACCGAATGGACTTGAGTCATATCACGTTTTAAAACGGTCATTTGTCCATTTCCTTGTTCGGTAATGGCAGAGGTCGTAAACGCTAAATCTCTCATTTGCTCTGTTGAAGCTGCAACTGATAATATGACGTCATTGCTAGATTGGATCGACTCATTAATTTCAGTGACATTGGCAGCCTGTGTTTCAACACCTTTTGCTACTTCAGAAAATGCAGTAGTTAACTCGGTCGAAATTCTTCCTGTTGCATCGACATTCTCTTTAACTTTTTGACTAAAAGAAGTAATTACGGTAACTGAGTCAGTTACGTCATCTAACAAACTCTCAATTTTCTTTTTCCCTGCTTCAACCTCAATACTATTTTGTTCAACAGTTGCTTGTAATCTTTCACCGATTCGAGCCTGTGCGATTAAGACTCCAGATAAAATAAGCAGAAAAATGTTTAACGATATAAGATACTCATTACCTAGCCCTAAAAAAACTGTGTCACGATAGTTTAAAAATAGAAAGTTAGTTAAGAAAAGCCCAACAGCTCCAGAAACTGCAATTGAACGATAGTTATGATAGAGAGTAATAAACCCTAAGCTGATATAAACCATAAAGTAATTAGTAAGCTTTGGTGATGATTCAACCATCAAGATGGTTAAAATAGCTAACTGAATAATTACTATGTATTGTATATATTTTGCAAGAATGTTCTTATAAGACAAGATTGTAGTAATTGTCCCAATAATAAGACCAGGAATAATAAATAGCAAAATCCCTTCTTTAGGAACATTACTCATGAAGTTACTTATCAAACCGATAAATAGGGAAAACCATAATAATTTAGTTATTAATTTGTTGCGATTTTGCAGTTCTCTGAATTCTTCAAACATTTAGTGCACATCCTTTAGTTGGGTAAAATTTTCCGTCAGCTTCAATATACTACAAAATTCGCGCTACCACAATATACCAGATACGGATATAGGTAATTTCAAGTATGTAGATTTTGTGGCATTAATATAAATATTGGACAATTGTTCTATTTTTTTGGTAGTATGCTAGCATTGTTCGACAAAAACTATTATTATGTGATAGTAGAACAAGAGGAAATTTAATAGTGAAGAGGGAAACAGAGTATGGTACCAAAAGAATTAGGATTTACAATGCCGCCAGAGTGGTCGACTCATGAGCGCACGTTAATTTCTTGGCCAGTGCAAAGTTCAATGTGCTTTCCAGAGGATTACGAAGCAGTATGTCAAGGCTATGCCGAGCTTATCTTAGCAATTGCTGAGTTTGAGCCAATCACAGTTTTGGTAAATGAAAGCCAAGTAGAATATGTAAAGAAAAAAGTAACTGGAGATCATATTGAGTTATTGGTCATCGAGCACAACGATGCATGGTTACGTGATAACGGTCCTACGTTTGTTCTAAATGAACAAGGAGAACGGGCAGGTATCAATTGGAAATTTAATGCATGGGGTGAAAAGTATTCTCCATGGGACTTAGATGATGCAGTTGCTCCAAAAATTCTTGAACACTTTGGTGTCAGACGTTTTGATGCGCCTGTTGTCATGGAAGGTGGATCATTTCATGTTGATGGTGAAGGAACGTTGCTTACCACTGAAGAATGTTTATTAAATGACAATCGCAATTTGGGGCTTTCTAGGGAAGAAATTGAAGAGTCGTTGCGTCAACATCTAAATGTTGAAAAAGTCATCTGGTTAAAACGTGGCCTAAGTGGTGATGAAACAGATGGCCATGTTGATAACATTGCTTGCTTTGCTGCGCCTGGTAAAGTAATTATTCAAGTATGTGAGGATCCTAGTGATGAAAATTTTGAGATTACTAACGAAAATCTTGCTATACTAGAGAAGGCTGTTGATACAAAAGGTCGAAAGCTAGAAATTATTAAAATTCAGCAACCTCCAAAGCACTTGTTTGAAGGTCAACGTTTAACATTAAGTTATTTAAACTTCTATTTTGTAAACGATGGGATCATCTTACCGGTATTTGGTGGAGATGCTGCAAGTACAGATCAAATGGCTGTTGAGGTGTTAACAAAGCTTTATCCAACGAAACGAATTCGCACAATTGATGGTATGGCTATCATTAAAGAAGGCGGAAATGTTCATTGTACAACACAACAGATGATTGCAGAAAAAATTGAGGTGAAATAAATGAGAAAAGTTGTCGTAGCAGCAACGCAAATGAGCTGTTCTACTAATATAGAAGAAAACATTGAAAAAGCTGAAAAATTGGTAAGAGAAGCTGCAGCAAAAGGTGCTCAGATTATTCTTTTACAAGAGTTATTTGAGACGCCTTATTTTTGTCAGAAAGAAAAGTCTGATTATTATGTGTATGCAACAGAGCTTGAGGAAAATAAAGCAATTAATCATTTTAAGAAAGTTGCTAAAGAACTACAGGTCGTGTTGCCAATTAGCTTTTATGAAAAGAAAAACTATGCTCGTTACAATTCGTTAGCTGTTATTGATGCTGACGGTGAAGTTCTAGGTAAATATCGTAAAAGTCATATACCTGATGGCCCAGGCTATGAAGAAAAGTTTTACTTTAACCCTGGCGACACAGGTTTCAAAGTATGGAAAACACGTTATGCTAAAATTGGAATCGGAATTTGTTGGGATCAATGGTATCCAGAAGCAGCTAGATGTATGGCGTTAATGGGGGCGGAATTATTATTCTACCCAACAGCAATCGGTTCTGAGCCACAAGATGCTGGAATTGACTCAAAAGATCATTGGCAAATGTGTATGCTTGGACATGCAGCATCTAACTTAATGCCTGTAATTGCTTCAAATAGAATTGGTGCTGAAGAAGACGAAGATTCAAAAATTACCTTCTACGGATCTTCTTTTATCGCTGGTCCCCAAGGAAACAAAGTTGAGGAAGCGGGTCGTGATGAAGAAACAGTCCTGGTTGCAGAATTTGATTTAGATCAATTAGAAACACAACGAATCGAGTGGGGAATTTTCCGTGATCGTCGTCCAGATCTATACAAAATCATCACAAGTTATGATGGTGAACTGACGAGAGAATAATTACCTAGTAAGAGCACGAATTTAGCGTTCGTGCTCTTTTTTATTTGAATGTACCTAGCTAAAAAGGGATTTGTGTCATGTTAGAGAAATACATATACATACTTTATACATTGAAGGGGGAGAAATTTAGATGGATGTAACAATCAAGCTAATTCGATACGAAGATAAAGATGTCCTTAGACAATTGCTGCAGTTATATCGCTACGATTCGAGTGAGTTTGATGGGCATGTAATTAATCAGCATGGGTTTTACTCCTATAAATATTTAGATCACCAATGGACAGAAGATTACCGTCGTCCTTATTTGGTCAAATGCAATGGAGAAATTGCTGGTTTTGCGTTACTAATTCTGGACGTACCACGGGATTTCGTAAAGCTAAGTACAGCAGAAAAAACAAATGTGGTAAGTGACTTTTTCATCATGCGAAAGTTCCGGCATCAGGGTGTCGGTAAGAAAGTAGCGTTTTTACTTTTTGAACAGCACAAGGGTGTTTGGGAGATAAAACAAACGGTTACAAATACACCTGCCTATCAATTTTGGAAAAAGGTTATCACTGGGTATTTAAATGGTCAGCCATTTAGAGAAAAGATGTTCCAGAATGGTAGTTGGAATGGGCCAGTGATCGTATTTGAGCAAGTAAAAGAAGAGATGTAGTTAAACATCTCCTTTCGCGACATGGGGATTTCGTTGTAATTTAAGAAAAATATTTGTGATGACTTTTGAGAAAAGAAAAATGATGCAATATAAAATGAACAAAATCAAATAATTCGTCCCTTTATGTAAGACGAACATATTCATGGAAACAATTATCGGTTTAAACACAAAAGATAACACAGCAGATAAAAGGAGTGAATATAGATAAAAATTCTTATTGTGTTTAATTGTCCACTGATAAACAAGCATAAAGAGTACAGGAATTAAAGCTGCATCCAACGCTAAATTACCAGGAATAAACGGAATTAATTCATAAGGGTAAGAAAAAAAGCCCTGTCTAACTCCTGCAATATTGATATAACTAAACCATACGTGTATATTCAAACCATAAAATCCTAGCAGTAAAATGTTTTTTCGGTCAATGGCGAAATACAACCAAACCAAGGGGAGAACGAACATGAGAAGAATGATTTTAAATCCCCAAGTGTCTATGTTGGCATATTGTTGCCAATATTCCATTTGTAATTGACTCAACTGTTCTGTTTTTAAGGTTAGTTTTCTTAACGCCTCTATTTGTTCTGGAGTGACCATGGATTCACCTAGCTTTCTTGGTACTAAACGTGTTTAATTTTCCCGTAATCTTTTACAGGTATTCATTTTAATGACTTCATATCAAGAAGTTGGCAACTCCTTATTCTAATTTTTTTGTTTTTTCTGTATAATTTAGAAGGCTCTTTTCGTAAACATTGCTCCTGCGATTACTCGTCGCACAAAAAAATTGTTGCTTTTGCACCCTAAAATAACTAGAAGCATACCCTAGATGAAGTTATGACCACTTTGATAAAGTAAGAAAAGAGCGATACCAACTAAATTAGGTGCGATTCCTTAGTGATTTGTGTAAAAATCCGGCTTTTGGGATTTTTACGAAAGCAACAAACTTTGTGAAAACAGCCATTTAGAAAAAGGAAGCGAGGGATACTATGGAAAAATTGTCATGTAACTCTGTGATCTATGATTTTAATAAAGACCATCCACCAGTAAAAACTGTTGTATCAGGGACAACAATTGAAATTAGTACATACGACTGCTTTGAAAATCAAATTCAATCTGAAGAAACCGTGATTACAGAGCTTGATTGGAATCGTGTCAACCCAGCAACAGGACCTATTTACGTAGAAGAGGCAGAAGTAGGAGATGTTCTAAAAGTAACCATTGATAAACTTGAGATCGGTGAGCAAGGAGTTATGGTTGTTGGTCCAAATTTAGGAGTGATGGGACATCGTTTTACTGAAATGAAGTCTAAAATCATTCCAATTCGTGATGGAAAAGCTCTTTTTAATGACATCGAGTTGCCGTTAAATCCAATGATTGGTGTAATTGGGGTAGCACCGGCTGGGGAAGGTATTTCTTGCGGAACACCTGGTGCCCATGGCGGAAATATGGACAACAAGATGGTGAAAGAAGGAGCAACTCTTTACTTTCCTGTGTTTATTAAAGGGGCTTTATTTGCTCTTGGAGATTTTCACGCAGCGATGGGAGATGGGGAGATTAGTGTTTCTGGGATTGAAGTAGAAGGCAAGGCTACGGTTACACTAGAAGTGTTGAAAGGGGTAACGTTAGTACAGCCAATGCTTGAAAACAGTGAGGTGATTACTCAGATAGCCTCGGCTGAAACATTAGATGCAGCGGTGAAACTAGCCACAGAGCTAATGATTGATCGAATTGTTAACCATACAGAATTATCGGTAGAAGACGTCACCATGTTAATGAGTGCCGTTGGGCAAGTAGAAGTATGTCAAGTTGTCGACCCATTAATGACCGCACGTTTTGTCGTACCGAAATGGCTATTAAATCAATTACAAGTTTCGTTGTTTGAATAGATGAGAAAAAGGCAGGGATTACCCTGCCTTAGTTTGTGTTTGCACCATTGATTTGTGATGGTGGTACTCTCTTAAAAAGTAATAGGAGCCAAAGCCAGCAATTACTGAGGCGAACATCATAATTCCAAACATTATGTAGAGTTGAGATCCACTATAAATATAGAAAATCGGTGTTGCTGCAAAAAGTAGCGGAAAAATCGTAATTAGGAAACTTTTAAACATTGTGTTACTAGTTTTTAAGGAAAGGACAAAAGCAAACATTGCTGGAATAAAAACGCTTAATAATCCGATCACAATAACAATATCTAACCATAACATAGAACAGCACTCCTCTCAGGTGTAAAAATTCAACAAATAGTCACTTAATGTTCACTTTTTTGTCACATTTATTACCTAAAGTATAATATAGAGGATTTCATTTGTATCTAGGTTAAAAATGGAAAAAGCTTAAGGAAGGTATCCTTAAGCTTCTATCTTTCCTGCGTTTTTTTCTTCTGAGCTAGAAATTACAACTGCACAAGCAGCATCTCCTGTAATATTAACTGCGGTTCTCGTCATATCTAAAATTCGATCGACAGCTAACACTAGAGCAATTCCTTCAACAGGTAACCCTACGGAAGTTAATACCATCGTTAACATAATTAATCCGACGCCAGGAACACCGGCAGTACCGATACTAGCTAATGTTGCCGTTAAAATGACGGTAAGTAAATCAGCGAACGTTAAGTCAATTAAATATACTTGCGCGATGAAAACTGTAGCGACAGCTTGCATGATAGCTGTACCATCCATGTTAATCGTTGCTCCAAGTGGTTGAACAAAGCTACTCACTGATTTTGAAACTTTAAGGTTTTCTTGGGCTGTGCGCATAGAAACTGGAAGTGTTGCGCTACTGCTAGAAGTGCTAAAGGCAACAACCATAGCTGGAGCAAACTCTTTAAAGAACTCAATTGGGTTGCGTTTGGCTAAGAAGGCAATGGCGGAACCATATGTGACAATGGCGTGTACGAACAATGCGCCGACAACCGCAATCATATATAAAACCATCGCTTGTAGAGCAGTTAAACCTAATTTTCCGATTGCTGAAGCGATTAAGGCAAATGCACCATACGGAGCAAGTACCATGACTAATCGAACTAAATACATCATCACTTCGTTTCCATGTTCCACAAGTTGTAGGATACCTTTTGTTTTCTCTCCTAGTCTCGCTAATGCAAACCCAATCAAAACAGCAAAGGCAATAATTTGTAACATTGCGCCTTTTGCCATTGCATCTATTGGATTGGTGGGAATAATGTTCAACAACGTTTCTACAATTGGTGGGGCTTGTCTAGCTTCGAAGTCAGCTTGAGTTGTTTCAAAGCCACCACCTGCCCCTGGCTGAATGATATAAGCCATTGAGAGTCCAATGACTAAAGCAATAGCTGTTGTTAATAGATAGAACGCAATCGTTTTCCCACCAATTCGACCTAATTTTTTCGGATCACTAATACCCGCTGTTCCTAAAATGATTGAAAATAACACTAATGGGACAACTAACATCATGATTGATTTCAAAAATAGTGTCCCTAGTGGGTGTAATACATAGGCATCAACCACTTCAAATAGATTAGGAGCAAGTAAATTAAACCCTAATCCGACAATCACTCCTAGTATTAGGGCAATAATTATTTTTCTTGTCAGTTGATTCATCGTATCCCTCCTATTTATATCTAGTATTTTATTTATAATAGACTTTATTAGATAGTCATTATTATTAAGTAACTAATTATAAAACATTATTTCTTACCTGTAAGTAGGTGAATTATGGTAGTACACTTGTTAGAGCAGGATTATGAAGGGGAGAAAACGAATTAGAACACTATCAAAAACGAAGGGGGAATTCGGGTGCGCGTAGATGAGTACATAAAGTATGATGGAATGGGACTAGCTAAATTAGTGAAAGAAAACGAAGTAAAACCTTCCGAGATAATTGAGGCAGCCATTCAGCAAATTGAAAATGTAAATCCGCGGTTAAATGCAGTAATTGATAAATTCTATGAAAGAAATGAGAATATAAGCGAGCGGCTTCCGAGTGACGGTCCCTTTTCTGGAGTTCCGTTTTTGCTTAAAAATATGACTCAGGAAATGAAAGGTGAGCGTATCACAGCCGGTTCCTTAGCGTTTCAGAATTACGTTCCGAGCGAAGACTCTGAATACGTAAACCGGATGAAAAAGGCAGGAACGATATTTTTAGGGACGACAAATGTCCCTGAATTTTGCTTAATGGCCATTACCGAACCAAAGCTATACGGAGCAACACGCAATCCTTGGAATGAAGCTTATACACCAGGAGGTTCGAGTGGAGGAGCGGCAGCAGCAGTTGCCTCAGGGATGGTCCCGATTGCTGGTGCCAATGATGGTGGAGGATCCATCCGAATCCCCGCCGCTTATTGTGGTTTATTTGGAATGAAACCTACACGAGGTAGAACACCCGTAGGTCCGAAAACGGGAAGAAACTGGCAGGGGGCATCAGTGGATCATATTCTAAGCCGCTCTGTCCGCGATAGTGCGGCTATGCTTGATGTACTTTCAGGCAATGTAAAAGGTGCGGCTTTCCATGTGCCAGCGAGCAAGGATAACTACTTAGATGTTATACAAAGACCGTTAAATAGAAAACTAAGAATTGCCTTTACTGTTCAATCTCCTTTGGGAACAGAAGTGCACCCGGAATGTAAGCAAGCGGTACTTACAACCGTGAAAATGCTAGAAGAGATGGGGCATAGTGTCGAGGAAAAAGTAGCACCTATTGATGGTAGGAAAATTGCGAATAGCTATCTAATGCTTTATTTTGGAGAAGTAGCTGCCACATTCAGTGATTTAGAAGGTGTGCTCGGACGCAAAGTAAAAAGTACAGATGTTGAACCCGCGACTTGGTTATTAGGACTAATTGGACGGACAGTTTCAGCAGGAGATTTTGTCTTGGGTATCAGTGAATGGGATAACGCGGCTTTTGCTATGGAGGAGTTTCATGAGACTTATGATCTTTATGTAACTCCGACGACCGCACAGCCTCCTGCAAAAATTGGGGAACTAGAGTTAAGTACAACAGAACAAACCATTATCCGTGTCGTTAGTCAGTTGGGATTAACGAAACTCCTGTTAAAAACCAATTTTGCAGACAAGCTAGCAGAAACGAGCTTAATGAGGACACCATTTACCCAGCTAGCGAATTTAACCGGCCAACCGGCGATGTCACTTCCTTTACATCTTACAGAAAATGGGCTGCCGTGTGGTATACAATTCATGGCAGCAAAAGGTAGAGAGGACTTGTTATTTCAAGTAGCGCGGTCGTTTGAAGAGACAGATGCTTGGCTAGATCTCCAAAATGTAAAAATAATTTAGAGAGTGTCCCAAAAGGTACCGCAAGAGAGTCTTCCGTGCCGTTTGATGGAAGAGGCAGGCTGAAAAGGTAACGCAAGAGAGTCTTCCGTGCCGTTTGATGGAAGAGGCAGGCTGAAAAGGTAACGCAAGAGAGTCTTCCGTGCCGTTTGATGGAA
>WPCK01138513.1_pt1 | contig 160118 bp, 142 predicted proteins | sample 5399851 | NCBI WGS metagenome assembly WPCK01 (sample SAMN12869471, study PRJNA574797) | sludge metagenome | isolation source: wastewater treatment of pH11 | place: China:Beijing | collected 2019-05-20
ACCAAACAAAACAGTCAACCAAACCACCCCACAACACCACCCCCACCACAACAGCAGAAACAGCACCACAAGACAGCCCAGCCAACCAAATGGCATCAACTATCAAACACACTATCGAGTTCTCAAACAACCACCACACACCATTGCCAGCCAATTTCTTGGCCAGGTCTGGGGCAACCTCTCTAACTTACACCCCGATCAACTCGCAGTCAAATCACTTGACAGCTTCGTTTTCGAGAAGTCAGAGCGCCACTATTTCGATCCTTGCGGATTGGTTTTAGTGACTTGCCCGCGGGACCAGCCAGGCTCTTGAGGATCCTTATCGGATCGGCCTGTCTGTTTCTCCCTTACCGGGCGACATGTGAAACATTACGCCAGATATTTCCCTCAGGTCAAATCCACCTCGCCGGCGTGTGCTTGCGTTGCAATTCCAATAGGAAATACCCTCTGACCACGCAATTGTCCGCCGCAAGACCGTCAAGCGACTTCCGTGACCTAGGCCACAGTGGCCACAGTCCCGTCGGTGCCGGTGAGGCCGGAATCACTCACAGCTTCAGGTCCGCCTTCGAGTAGCGCGACAAAGCCCGCCTCGTCCAGGATCCTCAGACCGAGATCGCGCGCCTTTGTCTCTTTACTGCCCGCGTTCTCCCCAACGACGACAAAGTCAGTCTTCGTTGACACCGAGCCCGCGGCTTTGCCTCCCGCAGTGAGGATGGCTTCCTTGGCCGAATCGCGGCTGAACCCTTCCAAGGATCCGGTCACCACGATGGTCAAGCCAGCTAGCGTTCCACCGGACTCCGCAGATTCGGCGACTATCGCATCAGGGCCTGGGTGGCCCGGGATCTCGAACCGCACTCCAGCGTTCATCCACGCATCGATGATCTCGCGATGCCAGTCAACCGCAAACCAATCGGTCAGCGACTCGGCGATGATGGAACCCACGCCCTCGACGCTCGCGAGTTGTTCAGTATCGGCCGCGCGGATCGCGTCCAGCGAACCAAAACGAGTCGCAAGTGCACGTGCCGCGACAGGTCCGACGTGCCTGATGTTGAGCGAGACCAATAACCGCCATAGTTCCTTGGTTTTCGCTTTTTCGAGCTCCTCAAGCAACTTCAACGCTTGCGCTGACGGCTCGATCTGCTCGTAATCTTTGCGAATGCCCGCCTTACGCCGTTCTGCAGGGTCCATATCTTCGGCGCCAGGCGGGTAAGTCCTGATTACTTTCTTGAATGGGGTGCGGCGGCGCGCCACACCGTCCTCATCCACTTTGACCAGCCCTGTCTCCGCATCGCGCACCACCACTTCAATGGGCAGTAACTGATCAATGGTCAGATCGAACAGTTCCGCTTCCGTGCGCAGTGGCGGGACAGCGGGCACATCGGGTTGCGTCAGCGCCGCAGCAGTGACCTCTCCCAACGCCTCGATATCTAGCGCACCGCGCGAACCAATATGCTCAACCCGACCGCGCACTTGGGCCGGGCAAGACTTGGCATTCGGGCAGCGTAAATCAACATCGCCCTCTTTCATCGGACGCAGTGGAGTACCGCATTCCGGGCAATCAGCAGGCATCACAAAATCGCGACGGGGATAGCCGTCGTCAGCGAGCGCGGCGACGGGACCGACAATCTCGGGAATGACGTCACCTGCTTTGCGCAATACGACCATGTCCCCAATGCGCACGCCTTTGACCCTCACCACGTCTTGGTTGTGCAAGGTTGCCTGACGCACCGTACTGCCGGATACGAAGACCGGTTCCATCACGGCATACGGGGTGGCTCGTCCAGTACGTCCCACTCCTATCTGGATATCGAGCAGGCGCGTGTTGACTTCTTCCGGCGGGTATTTATAGGCAACCGCCCAGCGCGGCGCGCGGCTGGTGGCGCCTAATCGACGCTGCAACGCGATCTCGTCGACCTTGACGACGATTCCATCGAGCTCATGCTCGATGGAGTGCCGATGGTCACCGTAGTAGGCAATCATCTCCATGACTTCAGTTACGTTCACACAGACACGGTTATGCGAAGAGACTGGTATACCCCAGCGTTGGAAGTGCTCGTACGCTTCAGACTGACGAGTAAGCACGGCTTCGTCGCCAGTCGCCCACTGCAGTACCCCCAGCCCATGGGCGTAGAAGCGCAATGGTCGGGACGCCGTAATGCGGGGGTCTTTTTGCCGCAGCGACCCCGCGGCGGCATTACGGGGATTGGCAAATGGCACCTTGCCCGCCGCGACCTGTTCCGCGTTGAGCCGAGCGAATTCCTCAACCGGGATAAACACTTCACCGCGGATCTCAACCAAGGCTGGGTACTCGTCTGATTTCCCGCGCAGCGTCTGAGGAATCGAGTCGATGGTGCGGGCGTTGAGCGTCACGTCTTCGCCCGTGACTCCATCACCGCGTGTTGCAGCCCGAATCAACCTGCCGTGTTCGTAGACCAGGTTGAGTGCCAACCCATCGATCTTGACCTCAGTTAGATAGGTCACTGGTTGATCAGGTAAGTCATTTTGAATCCGCGTGGCCCATCCGACGACTTCATCGACCGAGAACACGTCCACTAAAGACAGCATCGGCTGCGGGTGTGTCACCGCCGCAAAGTCAGTCGAAAATGTCCCACCAACACGTTGAGTGGGAGAATCCGGAACTCGCAGATCCGGGTGCGCCTCTTCGAGAGCCTCCAACTCGCGCATTTTGGCGTCATATTCGGCATCAGAGGCCCGCGGCGAGTCCCGCACATAATATGAAAATTGATCGATAAGAATCTCGTCGACGAGTTCCGCCCAGCGGGCACGCTGCTCACTCGCGACTGGTGCCAAATCGGCGACCTGACCGGAATCAGCCTGATCCGATTCGCCCATTTCATCCGAAGGCACCGCGCCACTCGTGTTGGAAACTGGTTTCGTCATGAGTCCATTTTGCCCGGAGAGCGCCCGGTATCGCCTGGTGGTCCGGTTTCGGTAGCGGCATCAGCCGCAAATCGGGCTGCTTCTAACTGCACATCCGGCAACGCCGTCAATACCTGGACGACCGATGCGAGTTTGCGAGCCAACCGCAACGCACTCGGCGCATCCAGCGCGAGTCGCTGATCCGTGCCATCACCGATGTAGACCTCGGTGTGGTCTGCGCCGTCACGCAGTTGCAGACAGATCACCAGTTCAGTCGACTGCCAGTTGTCTCGCCCGTCGGGATGGCTTCCAGTACCTTCCGAAACTGCCAGCACCGGCAGCGCGTACGTCTCGGACTGGTGACGCCAATCGTGCATATGGTCGTCATCGTTATGCGTGACGACACACCAGGACGGGCAACGGGTACGTTGCCACACGGCCGAACGATCAATTGCTGGCATCGCGGGTTTCCTCCTCAGGAGCCAGGGACCATGTGTTCATCATGCACGGACCCTCAGACACCGCAACAACCGCCCGGAATGTCAGGGTTTGCGGAACAGGTCCCTCGGATCCACACCCAAACGCTCCGCGAGCCGCTCGACCGACTGCAAAGTGAGGTTCCGTTCCCCGCGTTCGACACCGCCCATGTACGTCCGGTGCACGCCGAGAACCTCGGCAAGTTGCTCTTGAGAAAGTCGACGTTCTTCTCTATGGCGCCGCAAGTTCTGCCCGACGACCTGTTGCAGTTCTCCAATCACATATTCACGGTGACAGCACGCCACCCATAGGTCTACATACTTATAAGTAGCACACTGGACCCCGCTGTGCAGCGTTGGCATCTACAACTTGAACTTCGCGACTGAAGACTCTTTATTGCACCTAGATGCTATTTATATGTAGCATGCAACTCGGCGTAAGAACGATGAATGCCTGGCAGATCGTAGAGAGTCAATCTGACCACCTCCGCTTTCTGTACCTGACGAGGTCAGCAAACGACCTCGCACATATGTCCTGAAAAGCGGATGGAGTCAAGGAAATGCGCAGTTCCCGAACACGCACCATGCTGGTCGTCGGTGCCATGGCGACGGCGATCACACTGACCGGTTGCAGCGGTTCAAATGAAGGTGGCGACACCACATGCGGTGACTATCTGAGTCTGGATTCGTCCGGTCGTAGCGAGGTCGTTGAAAAGTTCCTGTCCGACGAAGGCCGATCCGACGGCGCCATCAGTGTCAACCTCACCAAAGCGTCGGTACTCGCCTATTGCAACACCGTTGGCAACAGTTCGGACCCGATCAGGAACATCGACGGTTAACACTCAACCCCGCACCTCCAGAAACCGGCATCGACGCAATCTGGCGCGGAACTGCTATCAGGAGACCTCAATGGCCAAGCCACACAAGTATGCCAACGCGACAGTCGACATCCAGACGCAACTGTCCAATGCCGAAGTGCAGAACATCATCCGACAGATCGTGGACAGCATGAAGGAAGTGCAGATCGATCAGTCAGATTCTGAGGTAATCCATCTCAGTGTCAAGAGTTGGGCCAAAGTGACTCAGATGAACTTCGCCATCGTCTGCAGCGCGACCGGTGGCGGGACGAGAGCCTCCACCCACATCATCGACTACCTCACCACGCAGGACAAGATACTCGCCTTCATCCCTGTCGGACCGCTGACGATGCTCGGGTGGAAACCCTATAAGCGGTTCATGGAAACCTTCGCGGCGAGCATCAGCGCAGTAGATCACTCCGCCCAGACTTCGATCGTCGAGATCGCAGTCGAAGCCTGACCGCACCGGAACAAAAGGACATGTTGTGAACGCACAAAACTCGCTTCCGTTCGAGATACCGGGCGGAGCCCTTCTCTTCATCAGCGTCATCTGGGGCGTCATCGGCATCGATTATTCGCAACTCCCGGTGTTCTTCGTATTACTGATCGCGGGGCTGATTCTCGCTGGAATCGGAACGAAAATTCGCCGCGCTGGACAGGAGCGATCAGACGCAGATGTCGTCAAACTAATCCGAGAGGATTTCCAAAACAGTAGTGATCAATGATCGCGGTGGGTTAGTCCGATGCAAGTTGGCCCGTTCTCTCCGATCTGAACACTTCTTCTACACCAGCCATGCCACGCCTATCTCATAGAAAGCCACGAGAATGAACGCCAAGACATGCCGAGGCGCATGCCTCATCATTGCTGTACTCATCGGCGGACTTTCCGCTTGCAGCAGCGCGGAACCCAGCAGCACGTCATCCGTGTACGTGCCTCCACCGGAACCAACGGTATTGGCCGAAGAAGATGGCGGTTATGAAGAGAACGAACACGGCGATGTCAACGAATGGACTCCAGAAGATCAGACCTCTATCGATTTATTCGACCCCGAAACAGTGCTCGGAAGCCCTCAAGTCGGCACTATCGAAATATCGGATCAATATGGCTACCACCACACTGCCACATTGACTCTCTATCCCGGAGTCCAAGGCAGAGATAGCGCCCTTATGGCACGGGGGTGGGAAAGCGTCGGTGGAACCGGTGACAACGCGTGCTACAGCGGACCAGCGGGATGGAGTTTCTCGGCTCAGAACGGGTATTTCGTATTCGGAACCATCGAATTTGAGGTGGAAGCACAGGGCTTCGACACCAATAACTATCAATGGCAGTTCGGAGGCGGTTGGCGTGAACGAGGCAAAACCTACATGTACAAGTACCAACGAGTATTCGGTGTAGAAACAAGTTCCAGCAAAGAGTGCGGCGATCTATACGGAGGATTCTTCTTCAAACCAGACCTCGGTGGTGGCACATCATGGGGACCGGCACCCATCGTGGTTGCAATCGGCGGACTGTTCACGCCCGAACAACCCGAAGGTGACACAGATGCCATTGATCTGTTCCAGGTGGCGGCACTATCAGGCACCAAAGCGATTAGCACCGGACCCAATGGCGAAGACTACATTCCCCTTCCTGGTCTATCCCCCAATAGCAACTTCTGAGCGACTACGTGTCGACGAGTAAACATCACCACAGCACACCCCTAGCAGGTCTCTGTCGTCTTCCCATGCACTTGCAGGTGCTGGAGACACAGGAGGACAGTCACGCACTTATTTAAAGGAAATCATGAAACCTCGCAAAACACTCGCCGCTACGGTGGCTGCCCTCATCGCTATCAGCGGTCTGGTTGCCGCTGCTCCGGCCCAAGCAAAGACCGCAAACTGTGGGAAGATCCCCGGCAACGTCGTCGAGAAGGCATGGAAACAACATGTCGCACCCGATCCTGACGCGCCCCATCGGAGCCAGTACGCAGGCACCTACTTCAACACCAAACTATGCCGGGTAGGTGGAGACGACGAGATCACGAACTGGCGTTTTCACATTCTGATCGACAAGAGCGGCAGGCTCCTCGCGTCCAGCAAGACACGAGGGAACCTTATCGACGACTACCGTTTCACGAGCCTAGGCCGCCAGGTGACCGGACTGGTTTCAATGTCCTGGGAATGGCGCGCGCAGTACAACCTCTATGCGCTCACGCCGTACGTATCTCGACTCAGATATACCAACGGCACGACCGAAGTCCGCAAGGGCAAACAAGGCTACCAAGAACTCAAGAATGGCCGTGTGAGGTACTCCGAAGGGTTCAAACTCATCCGCAAGGACAAGAAGAACCGGACCCGCTACACAGCGACGGTCAAGGTCGCAGAGACTTTCCGCTCAGGCAAACGCGCAACGGTCTCTCAAGGAACCATCCAGTTCCGCAAAGGTAACGGGAAGCTGAAGAAGCAACGCTTCAAAGTGAAGTACGTCGGATGGAACAAGGTCAAGCGAGTGCACTACGGCAAGAAGGCATTTCTACGCTATCGCGCAGGCGTGATGCCCCCATTCGCTCGCAATTAACGCAGGCTGCGGGGCATGCGCACCAACCTCCATCGCACTCCTCGCAGCGCTTGTCACCGGTTACGCAGTGGAGAACCGCTCACTCGATGCCTTCTGCGGCGCGTAAGCCCTGACCCACCGGCATTGGGTTCGGCTGGGTGCATGCCACCTAACAGCAAAAGAGACTTATGGTGCTCAATATGTGGTGGCGGCTCTCGCCCTTGCCATCAACGATTGAAGAATGAGTCCTTCCCACTTGACCACTGCGCATGTTAACAGCGAAAATGACATGCGCATTACCGCAATGTAAGGGTCATGTTGCTTAGCCGTGGGTCACACGGCAACTTCACTACAAATCAAGGGATCAAACGATGTCATCTGCAGCCAGTTCCGTATCCGCGGCTTACGACACAGTATTGCGCCGCAACCCCGGCGAGTTGGAATTCCACCAGGCAGCCAAAGAAGTTCTCGACTCCTTGATGCCAGTTGTGGAACGCCACCCCGAATACCTCGACGCCGGCATCTTGGAGCGGATCTGCGAGCCGGAGCGTCAAATCATCTTCCGAGTGACCTGGATGGATGATGCGGGACGAGTCCAACTCAACCGCGGCTTCCGTGTCCAATACAACTCCGTCCTTGGCCCGTACAAGGGCGGTTTGCGTTTTCACCCCTCTGTTCGCCTCGGCACGATCAAGTTCCTCGGCTTCGAGCAGATCTTCAAGAACGCTTTGACCGGCCTGCCCATCGGTGGCGGCAAGGGTGGGTCGGACTTTGACCCCAAGGGCAAGTCGGACGCTGAGGTCATGCGGTTCTGCCAGTCCTTCATGACCGAACTGCACCGCCACATTGGCGCGGAAACTGACGTTCCCGCCGGTGATATCGGTGTTGGCGGCCGTGAGATCGGCTACCTGTTCGGACAGTACAAGCGGCTGCACAACCGCTACGAGTCGGGCGTACTGACCGGTAAATCACCCGCGTGGGGCGGTTCCCTGGCGCGCACTGAGGCAACCGGTTACGGAACTGTCATCTTCGCGCAGCAAATGCTCAAGACAAAGAACCGCTCCCTCGACGGAGCCCGCGTCATCGTCTCCGGCTCTGGAAACGTTGCGATCTACGCCACCGAGAAGGCACAACAACTCGGCGCAACGGTCGTCGGCCTGTCGGACTCGTCCGGCTATGTCTACGACCCGGACGGCATCGATCTGGAGCTGATCAAGCAGATCAAGGAGATCGAGCGCGGACGTATCTCCGACTACGTCGCACGCCGCGGCGGTCGCGCGGAACTACGCACCAGCGGCAAGGTCTGGGATATCGCCCGCGAAGAAGGCGGCGCTGACGTTGCACTTCCGTGTGCTACGCAAAACGAGTTGGACGAGAACGATGTCCGTTCGCTGCTCGATGGCGGCTGTGCTGCCGTCGCCGAAGGCGCGAACATGCCATGCACGCCAGAAGCAGTTGAACTGTTGCATCAGAACGGTGTGTTGTTCGCGCCGGGTAAGGCAGCAAACGCGGGAGGTGTTGCCACCTCGGCACTGGAGATGCAGCAGAACGCGTCGCGCGACACCTGGACCTTTGATTACACGGCTGACCGCCTTGAGCAAATCATGGTCAACGTCCACGAGCAGTGCGCGCAGACCGCAGAAGAATACGGCAAGCCAGGTGACTACGTACTGGGTGCGAACATCGCCGGCTTCACCAAGGTCGCTGACGCAATGCTCGCCCTCGGCGTGATCTGACAAGCCCGCAAGCCAACAACTACGAAGCCGCGCACCGGCGCTTCTTACGGGAAGTATCGGTGCGCGGCTTCGTCACAGGTTCGAGTTCGTTCGTCAGTAGGTTCGCTCGTAAGCTGGCGCCACTGCGTAAGGGCGCAGATGGTCAGGACGAGCCTGCCCGGTCCAGGCGGATGGCTCCGACATAGCGGGCAGGGCTGGCATTCGAGTAGCCCGTCGCCGCCGTGATACAACGACGCGCATTAGGACGATTACGCCGCCCAGTCCAAGCACTGTTAGGTGGACGAACGGCGCCCGCGTAACGCTGGTGGGTGCGACGGACGCTCCATTCAGCAGCACCGCAGGATCGAGACGGCGTTCAGCGCGAGCCAGTGCCATCCGGTCGTCTCGGCTCAACATCGGGGATCCAGATGTTGTCGCAGGCGGGTCAGTTTTCGCTTCAAGGCTCTGCCCACTGCCGGGGTCTATCGCACTGAGTTCCATGTCAGATTCGGGACTGCCATTATCTGTTGCTGTGTCCTCGTCTCGGGGCTCTTCTTGCTCCGCCTCACCCTGCCCTGAATCATCGTGCACAGAATCGTCAGGCTCTGGGGTATCTGGTTCAGGTTGATCTCGCTCAGAACGGTCTTGTTGAGGCTTCGCACGCTCCCGACGGTGATCGCGACCCCTACTATCCTGCGGTGGTTGCTGCGATACGCCCGGATGAACATTGGAATCGCCCGAGACCTGCGAAGGCGCCTGCCCAGCGTCACCACCTTCATCGCCACCTAACTGACCGTCCCGCTGAGATGGTCCGGGATCCGCGGGGCGCGCGGCAATACTTCCAGTGGCAGCCGATGTCCTGCCCACCACAACATTCATGCCAAGGGCTTCTAGTTCTTCAAAGCCGTCGTTGTATGCCCAAGTCCAGTTGGCAAAGTTTCCAGCAAACTTCTGAGCAATCTCACCATCCGGATCGATGTAACCGGTAACCGATACCGTGATCTCGTGTCCGACATCCGCAGCAGTCAAGATGTAACTCTGGTCGGTCGCACCCTCAATCAGTTCACCATCGCGATACCACTGATACCGTGCCTCAGTGACCGGCTTCACCGAGAAGTCACCGTGCTCAGCGCGTAACGTGGCACCTTCCGTGTGGTCTCCGACAATCGTGGGATCGTCTAGCAATGCCAAGACGAATGTTTGACCGCTAGAAGACGCCTTCGCAGAAGCACCAGTCGCTGCCACCGCGATGATGCGCTCTTCGGTAATCGGACCCGGGGAACTAATAGCCTCACCGTTATCGCTCCAGATCCACAGACGTCTTTGTTCACTAATGCCTACAAAGGTTCTGTAACGCCTATACGAGTCATAGTAGGCAATGTCGGATGTACTGTGGCCCATGAACGACCGTGTCCCGTTGTGGCTGTACGTAAGAAACTCAAGGGGGTCATTGCCTAGAGGTGGCGTATCCAACACCGAAGTGGAGCCATCCGCCTGCAACTGCATCGGCTGGCTTTCACTGTCGAAGGCCACACAACCAGCCGAACTCAAGTTCTTCAGTTCCTGGTGACCCGTCAGCACACCTTCGGTGCGTTCCGCAAGTGAGACCGGTGCACCAACGGCATAATCGCTGATCAAGCCGCGTCCTAACGACTCCCACGTGTAGATCGTCCCATCCAACGACTGCGCGGCAATAAAACCGGCATTCTGACCTGACCCCCAGCAGAAATCAACGCTGACAATGTGAGCTTCAGACACCCGTTCCGGGATACTCAGCAGGCCATCGGGATTTGGTCCCCAGGATTCGATAGACCCATCCTCCAGTACAAGGATCGATCCATCGTAACCTCCCCCGGTGTAAATCGAGACTACGTCTGATAGGTCCATTTCTGATAGGCGAGATTCCCACATCGCGTTGTTTTGGTCGCCGTCCACCATCGGGTACTTGTCCCGATCACCATCACTGGACAGATTCCGGACTTGAGCGCCGTCTAGTAGTAAATCCAACTGCGGCACACCTGCAGAGTTCGGGTTACCCGCGACATCGTGTCGCCATGCCCACAGGGTGCCATCCTCAGCCAAGATTGTATATCGGCCAGGTTGCGCCGCTTTGATATCCAGGACACGAAAATCTAGGGGAATTGGAACACGACTCACGATCTGAGTAGAAGACGAGTCCTGCCCGAGCACTTCGAGGATGAACACTTCCTCAAGTTGCCCTGACTCAGTGACGATCATTGCGCCACCAAGTGGTCGCGCCACGGCAGGTGCGGCGTGCGCGACCAGACCCGTCAACGCAGTCACACTGATCAATAGTGCAGCGACACTACAAGCCGCAAGAAGTCTCCGTCTCAACGCGTACTGCTCCTCACGCACGATCCCATCGACGCCATGCCGCTGTGGCCGGTCCTGACACGATACCTCGCATCAAGTACCTGAGAGTTACTTATGATACTTATAGATATCATAGGTGGTGTTTTGGTTATCGGATAGCGAGGTCATGGTGCAGAGACTCTTGGGAGCATCGGAACCGACGGAACCGAACAGCCTGAGCAATGAACCAGTCACCCGTCAAGCAAGGAGTTAATGTGAAGCGTCTTATCAGCAGCCTTGGCACCATAGCTGCACTCATGCTCGCCGGAACAGCCGTAGCCCCCGCGGCATCTGCGGCACCGGCACCCGGACAGTTTCAGATCACATCGTTGAACGGCCCTGCGGTCGTCACCCTCTCCGATATCGAACGCACGTTTCCCGTCACACTCACCTATACCGGAACCCCAGCCGACAAGCCGACCATCTCCTCGATCATGAACATTAGTGACGACGACAACGGCGATGGCGCCACCATCGTGTACGAAATCTCATCGACGACCTCGCGTGGCACGTTGAGGGAGCCCTACGCAGCGCATGTCGGTCGGGCCCGCGACATCAAGAGGCCTAGGCTCGACGATGTATACGAGAAACACCTCAAGTCACCGGCCCGGCTGTCGCTTTCGATCGAACCTGAGACCACTCCGGGTAAGTACACATTCCTCATACCTTTGACCCAGAGGTACAACACGGACGGCCCGTTCGACACTGAGGAGTACACCAAAGAGATCGCCTATACCGTCACCGTCATCGCCCCGAAGAAACTGCTACGTCATGGTGTGTCGAACAAGTCAGTACGCCACACCAAGAAGCGCACCAAAGTTCAGTTCGACGTCGATACCGATGCACTCACTCGTGCCAAGGTCACACTGCAACGCAAAAAGCCTGGGACGAAGAAATGGCGTAAGGCCAAGACAGTGCGGATGGGCGAAGACGGTGCCAAGATCAGCACCAAACGAATCAACAAGCGGACAAAACTACGGGTTGTCGTACACAAAACTGCGTACACGAAAAAATTCAAGTTCCGCATCAAGTAGTCAAGGTGACCTAGCGAGTGGTGTTCTACGAGTTCAACCAGCTTCGACGAACTCAACCAGCAGAGATCCGTTCGGCAAGGATGTGGCTGACTCGTACCAGCGACGCCAGGTGATCGCGCACCTGCGACATCGAATGAGTGCGCCCAGCGTCACGGTCGAACAGCACGCTCGGAAGCAACATCGAACCGGTCAGCCCGATCCTGCGCCACGGCTGCCACAACTGGTCGGCCAGCGCGACAATCTGAGGACCGGCACACTGTGACAGTGCCGGGGCTGGCATACCCCACCAGATCGGGGTACCCGATTCGACTACCTGCGCCAATGAGGCCCAGCGGGCCTCGTCCCAGGGCGGTAAATCAATGCCGATCCCGGCGACCCCGCATTGGCTCACCATCTCAAGACCGACAGCGCTCGGTCCAAGATGTACTACCGCGGGGTCCTTGACGCCTTCGATCATCGTGCCGAGCGTCTCGCGAGCCGCATCGCCATCGAGCGCCCGAATGCGGAACATCCCCGAAAAATTCGGCAAAGCACCCACCAAGGCCGGAGCCAGCAAAGGCTCATCCAGCAGCAACGTCATTTGGCTGATGCCGGGGACCCGAGACCGCACCGCCGCAATGTGTTCCCTGATGCCCTCCGCAAGCGCATGGGCGAGATCGGTCACAGCAGCCGGGTCTGCGATCACTCGATCAGCCCGCGCCGTGTACAACTCGGCGGCCAGACTGATCGGCCCCAGCGACCCGATGGTCAGTGCCCCGGTATAACCGGCCAATGCTATCTCCAGGGCCGCCAAGTGCTCTTCGCGGCGGCTTTGTGCCCGCGCCAAGTCACGTCCGGGCCGGTCCGCCAACTTCCAACCGTGCGGGCCGGTCTCGGCATAGAGCTGGTCCAGGAGCGACACCGCTCGTCCCACCGCATTGGAAAAAGGCCCTGGTTCCGCCACCGCCTGAACCTCGAACGGTATGCCGATGCCCTCGTCTGCAGGTGGGCTGGTCAACTCGTCGACCACCGCCAATTGGGCATCAAGAGGATCAGACGCCGGAACCGGCCCAGCACCGGTGACGCCGATCATGCTTCGCGACGCGACGAGGTCACCGTCCCTTGGGCGAGGACCCGGGTACCGTCGTAGAACACCAACGACTGTCCAGGCGCCACACCGCGCAGCGTAGTGTCAGTCAGACGAGCCGAAAGCGTGCCATCGGCGCCAGCCGTCACGGCCGCCTCAACCGCTTCACCGTGCGCACGCACCTGCACTTGCCCGAACGCCGCGGTACTCAGCGCCGCGGCAGCGATATCGTCGGCGTACCAGTTCACCTGGTCGCATTCGATCAGGTTCACGCTGAGCAGTTCGGCAGGCCCCACGATGACCTGCCCCTTGGCAGGTTCGACCGAAAGCACATAACGAGGTCGTCCGTCCGTAGCGGGCCGGTCGATTCCCAGCCCTTTGCGTTGGCCGACAGTGTAGGAGTAGGCGCCGGAATGCTGTCCGAGCACATTGCCCTCGGTATCGACGATGTCACCGGGCTGCTCCCCTAGCCGCTCCCGCAGGAACCCTTGGGTGTCACCATCCGCTACAAAGCAGATGTCATAGGAGTCAGGCTTATTGGACACCGACAGTCCGCGTTCCTCTGCTAGCGCACGCACCTCGTCCTTCGATGAGAACCCGCCCAACGGGAAGATGGAGCGGGCAAGCCTCTCTTGCCCCATGACCGCTAGCACATAGGCCTGGTCCTTGGCGGTATTCGGTGAGCGGTGCAACTCGCGCACCACGGTGCCGTCTTCACGCTCGACCATCTCGACGCGGGCGTAATGACCGGTGGCCACGGCATCGAAGCCCAGTGCCGTCGCCTTGTCTAGCAGCGCCTCGAATTTGATGTGCTCATTGCATCGCACACAGGGGTTCGGTGTGCGCCCAGCCGCGTACTCGGACAGGAAGTCGGCCACCACAGTCTGTTCGAACTGCTCAGACAGATCCCATACGTAGTACGGGATGCCGATGATGTCCGCGGCGCGGCGCGCATCCGAGGCGTCCTCAATGGAGCAACAGCCGCGTGAACCGGTGCGGAACTGGTTACGGTTACGGCTCAAAGCCATATGGACGCCAACCACGTCGTGACCCGCTTCAACTGCGAGCGCAGCCGCCACCGCTGAATCGACGCCTCCCGACATCGCTGCCAGCACTCGCATCAGACTTCCTCCATCACTCTTGCCGCCGCTATCGCGGGGCGCGGGCTCGAGATGCCCGCCGATCGGGCGCGTTCGACCGCACCGGGTAGCACCCTCAGCAACTCGATCACATCCTCACGGGTCGAAGGGTGCCCCAAGGAGAATCGCAACGCACCGCGCGCAGTCACCTCGTCCACGCCCATCGCGAGAAGAACGTGGGACGCCTGCGGCACTCCAGCCTGGCAGGCCGAACCAGTCGACGCGCAAACGCCCTGCGAGTCGAGCGCGAAAATCAAAGAGTCGCCTTCACAGCCATCGAAAGTGAAGAGCGTGTTGGCGGCCAATCGACCTACTGAGTCCGTCTTCGGATCCGGGCCGCGTAGGCTGGCGCCTGGAACCGATGCGAGCACACCTGCGATCAGTTCATCGCGCAGACCGGCGAGCCGGATCGCCTCGTCTTCGCGTCGCGCTGTGGTCTCGCGAACAGCCGTTGCGAACGCAGCAATCCCCGCCACATCGACAGTGCCCGAACGCACGGTGCGTTCCTGGCCGCCGCCAGATTCCACCGGAACCAGCGGGAGCTCACGACGAGCGACGAGAGCCCCCACCCCAACCGGCCCGCCGATTTTGTGGGCTCCGATGGTCATGGCGTCGAGTTCGCAGGCAGCAAAGTCAATCGGCAAAGTGCCCAATGCCTGCACCGCATCGCTGTGAATGGTCAAGCCATAGTCGTGGATCAGCGGGACCAGTTCGTCCAGTGGTTGGACCGTGCCGACCTCGTTGTTCGCCCACATCAAGGACACGATGGCGATCTCGTCACGGTACTCATCGAGGATGCGGCGCAACTCATCGGCATCGACTACACCGATGCCGTTGACCGGAACCTCATTGAAGTCAGCACCGCAGTGCTCGCTCAGCCATTGCGCTGGTTCCAGCACGGCATGATGCTCGATGGCAGAGATCACGATGCGGCGGCGACCAGTCGGGGCCTTGGCCCAGAAACTGCCTTTGATCGCGAGATTGTCTGCCTCAGTGCCACCGGAGGTGAAAATGATCTCGCTGGGGCGCGCGTTCAGGTCCTGTGCGATCTGCTCGCGAGATTCTTCGACAGTCCGCCTGGCTTGTCGTCCCAGACCATGCTGGGACGACGCATTACCGACGGTCGAAGCGACCCGAAGATATGTTTCGAGGGCCGCAGCACTCATGGGCGTGGTAGCCGCATGATCGAGATACACCGATGTCATAAACCTGTCCTGAGCTCCGATATGGAGTTGCAACCAGTGTTCAACGCTATGACTGTTCGCGATATTCCCTCAGGTGCTTCGCTGCTTGAGGCAGCACCTCGCCCAAATCACCGACCACAGCGAAATCGCAGATTTCAAACAGCGGCGTCTCTGGGTCCGTGTTCACGGCGATGATCGTCTGGGCGGCCTGCATGCCACCACGATGATGCGGGGCGCCGGAGATCCCTGCCCCGATGTACACACGCGGCGCCACTGTCACACCGGTTTGGCCGATCTGAGCATCGTGATCCACCCAGCCTTCGTCCACTGCGTCACGAGTGGCACCGACTGCCGCACCGAGTGCGTCTGCCAGCTCTTCGACTGCCGAGAAATCGCCCAGCGTGCCGCGACCGCCCGCGACGACGTAGGCGGCCTCAGCCAATGGTGGGCGGGAAGCACCAGCATGCTCATGCAAGGTGCGCGTCAACAAGGTCGCCGATTTCGCCCAATCGGATGCGGCCACCTCGATGGTACGTGTCGGGTAAGTGGTCGGCTGGGTGGTGCTGGCCTGGACTGTATTGGCTCGCACGGTCATGACAGCCCGCTCGGTCTCGAACTCAGAGACGACATCCCATGTGCCGGCGAACACACGTTTGAAGGCTTGTAGTCGCCCGTTTGCGCCGAGCTGCGGGCGAGCGTCAGCGACGAGCCCAGCACCTAGTCTGCGTGCGGTGAGCGCAACAATCTCTCGGTTCTCAAAGGTCGTGGTGGCAAGGACGAGCTTGGCATCGCATGCCAATGCGGCAGCGACGAGCCCTTCAGCAGCAACTGGAGTCAGGTGCCAATCAGCATCCATATCGATGACGAGCAGCTCTGTCACGCCAAGAGCCGCCAAGTCTGCTTCAACCTGCGCCGTTGGAGCCTCAAAAGACACCGCCACAGGGTTGCCGAGGTCACGTGCGATGGTCAGCAGTTCCCGCACCGGAGAATGAAGTCCGTCAGCAGCGTGATCGATGAGTACGGCGATGTTTCCAGCGAAGCGCGAGTGAGTTTCAGTCATATCCAAATCCTTGTGTGGTTGTTGCCCACTGTCACACGAGACCGCGAGAAATAAGGAAGTCAGCCAGCTCTTTTCCGCCCTCACCCTGATCGACGTGCACGATGACAGGATCCTTCTCAGGACGTGGGGCGGCTGAGATCACTCGAGTTCGTGCGGCTGACTGCCCGACAAGTTCGGCGTCGATAGCCAAACGCGACATATCCCACACGTCGATGGGCTTGGTACGAGCCGCCACGATCGACGAGAAGTTCGGGTAGCGCGGCGCGGCAATATGATCCGTGACCGAGATGACTGCTGGGAGCGGAGCCGTCAGTTCTTCCGTCACGCCGTCCAGTTCCCGCTCGATTCGCGCTCGGCCGTCGCTGACCTGCAGTGACCGTGCAAGCAGCAACTGCGGCCATTCCAGTTCGGCAGCCAGCAGCGTTGAGACTACTGACCCAAGTGAGTCCAGAGCCGCCATACCGGTCACGACAGCGTCAATGGGACGATCGTCGGCGACGAGCGCTTTGGTCGCAGCACTCAGCAAACGTGCCGTAGCGAAATAATCCGAGCCGATGATCGCATCGTCGGTTACACGTACTGCGTGATCCACCCCAAGCTGGTAGGCCTTGCGCAAGGCGAGATCGGCGTCTGCTGGGCCGATCGTGAGTGCGATCACCTCGTGTTCTTCACGAGGGACACCGGTGTCGGCCTCCACGAGTCGCAGCGCAACCTCAACGGCAACTTCGTCGAGTTCATTGAGCGTTCCCTCAGCGAGGGTGCGAACGATCCGTCCATCGTCATCAAAACGACGGTCAGATTGGATGTCCGGGACGTATTTGACCGGTACGAGCACGCGCATACAACTACTCCTTGGTTTTGGGTTAAACCCTACCGCTTGAACCTGCGTTCCCGGCTAAAACTGGGGGTGTGAACTCGACCATGTTGAAATGCGAGACAATAAGGGAATGCTTGAATCGGTTTTACCCAGTCATGCGCATACACCACAGCTCGGCGTTCACCTCAGCGGCGACGGCGTCGACGTTGCGGTTCTCGCCACCAACGCGACAGCAGTTGAGTTCTGCGCAATCGACATCGCTGACGACGGCACCCTGACCGAACGCCGCTTCCCATTGCCCCACTGTGACTGGGGAATCTGGAGCGGTCACGTCAGCGGAATGAAGGCAGGTCAACGCTATGGTTTTCGGGTCCACGGCCCTTGGGATCCGGTACGTGGACAGCGGCACAACCCAGCGAAGCTCCTCGTCGACCCCTACGCTCGTGGATTCGTCGGAGACCTGCGCAATGTTCCGCAAACTCGTGACTTCACAACCGGACCTGACGGCCCAGCCGATCCTTTTGGCGCACCCGACTCGCGCGACAGCGCGCCATTCGTGCCGCACAGCGTCGTGGTCGAACCGCTCGGCGAACACCCCCATATCCACCACCCCCAAGTTCCTTGGAAGGACACCGTCGTCTATGAGGCGCATGTCAAAGGCCTCACGGCTCAAATGAGTGCGGTGCCCGAGGACTTGCGTGGCACTTATGCGGGCATGGCGCACCCGGCGGTTATCGACCACTTGAAATCTCTGGGAGTGACCACACTCGAGCTGCTGCCGATCCACGCATTCGCCTCGGAGTCGCATCTGGACTCGTTGGGCCTGTCGAACTACTGGGGCTACAACACACTGGGGTTCTTCGCCCCCCATGCTGCCTACGCCACAAAGCGCGCCCAGGCCGGTGGCCCCACTGCGGTACTCGACGAGGTGCGAGGCATGGTTCACCTGCTGCACGAAGCCGGCATCGAAGTTGTGCTCGATGTCGTCTACAACCACACCTGCGAGGGTGGCGTTGACGGCCCCACCCTGGGGTGGCGCGGACTCGACAATCAGTTGTACTACATGCACGATGGCGGCTCCCCACTGCGTTACGCAGACGTGACCGGTACCGGGAACTCTCTGGACTTCCGCCGCCCTCGTGTCATCCAGATGGCACTGGACTCACTGCGCTATTGGGTCTCAGAGATCGGCATCGACGGCTTCCGCTTCGATCTGGCTGTGACCCTCGGACGTGGAGACGACGGCTTTGAACGATTCCATCCGTTCTTCGTCGCCCTGCACACCGACCCGGTCCTACGTGGCGCAAAGCTCATTGCCGAACCCTGGGATGTCGGGCCTGGAGGCTGGCGCACCGGGCAGTTCCCGGTGCCTTTTGCCGAATGGAACGACCGGTTCCGCGATGCGATCCGTGGTTTCTGGGTGCGCGACTTCGGCGCAGCCCGCGCGGGCGAGGGCACTGCGGGTGTGCGAGAGCTGGCTACCCGCCTTGCTGGATCGGCCGACCTGTTCGGCATGTCCGACCCGCCATTGCTACGCGGCCCCGTCGCCTCGGTGAACTATGTCACCGCACATGACGGTTTCACCATGCGCGACCTGGTCAGCTACGACCACAAGCACAACCTTGCCAATGGCGAGGACAACCGCGATGGGTCACAGGGCAACTCGTCCTGGAATCACGGCGTCGAAGGGCCGGTGGCCCACGGGTCGGTGGCTGATGAGACCGGAACCCAGATCGCTGCGCTGCGCCGTAAATCACTGCGCAATCTGTGGGGCATGCTGCTGCTGTCCGCTGGCACGCCGATGATCACCGCCGGGGACGAGTTCGCCCGGACCCAAAACGGCAACAACAATGCCTACTGCCAAGACAACGAAATCTCGTGGGTCTCATGGGACCTGTCCGACTGGCAGCGCGATCTGCTGGCAACGGTGCGCTATCTCAGTGCACTGCGCCGCTCACACAGTGCACTGCGAGTGGACAATTTCTTCCTCGGCGCCCCCCGACCGCATGAGGAGCCACACCAGGTCGATCTGAGCTGGTTCTGCGCGGCCGGGGAAGTTCTGGGTCACGACCACTGGAATGACCCATCGCTACGCACACTGCAGATGTTGCGGCGGGGCACCGCGCAGGATTCACACGTGCTCCTGGTTCTCAACGGAGAAAACGAACCTCGTACTGTGCGACTTGGCGGTGCCGAGGTCACCACACGGCAGTGGCGACTCGCCTGGAACTCAGCCTTTGAGCACCCGGACGAGGTCAAGGCCCACCCTGATCTGCTGCCATGTGGCACCGAAGTGCGACTAGCACCGTTTTCCATTCAGCTCTACCTGGCCGATGTCGAGACGAACAACGAGCGATGAAACAGCACACACCACAGGCTCCGTCGCGATGGCGCGCGGTAGCGGAAGTCACCGGACTGCTTGCGGCGAACGGCACGGTACAGCCGACCATCTTCTCCCAGATGTCGGCGCTCGCTGCCCGATCACAGGCGGTGAACCTGGGACAAGGCTTCCCCGACTCTGACGGACCGGACCATATCAAGGCCTTGGTGAAAGAAGCCATCGATGCAGGTCACAACCAGTATCCGCCTGCCATGGGCATCGCTGAGCTGCGCACCGCCATCGCTCGGCATCAACGAGAGCGTTACGGCATCGACCTCGATCCCGCAGCCGAGGTCATGGTCACCACCGGGGCGACCGAAGCACTGACCGCAGCGATCCTCGCCCTGACCGGTCCTGGCGACGAGGTCGTCACCTTCGAGCCGTTCTACGACTCATATCCGGCCGCAATCGCCATGTCTGGTGCTAAACAGGTCACAGTCCCGTTGACGCGTCGCCAAGGCGGCTTCCACATCGACTTCACGGCGCTTGAGCAGGTAACCAGCGACCGAACCCGCATGTTGGTGCTGAACACTCCCCACAACCCGACCGGCATGGTCATAGGCGAGGACGAGTTGGCCGCATTGTCTCGATGGGCTATCAAACACGATGTGCTCGTGCTCAGCGATGAGGTCTACGAGCACCTCACCTATGACGACGCCATCCACCGCCCTATCGCGGGCATGCCCGCGATGGCCTCGCGTACCCTCACTGTGTCCTCGTCAGGCAAGTCGTTCTCTTTCACCGGCTGGAAAATCGGGTGGGTCACAGGCCCTGCAGACCTGCTCGTGGCGGTGCAGACAGTCAAGCAATACTTGACCTTCGCCAGCGGTGCTCCGTTTCAGCCCGCTATCGCCGCTGCCTTGAATCAACCCGAACTGCCCGCTGCCCTGGCCAGCGACCTGGCCGGACGGCGTGATCTGCTCTGTGACGGACTGCTCAAGGCTGGCTTCGAGATCATCCGACCGCAAGGTACGTACTTCGTGGTCGCTGACATTGCTCCACTCGGCTATCAGGACGCGCGCCGCTTCTGCGAGAAGTTGCCCGCAGCAGCGGGGGTAGCGGCCGTTCCGGTGAGCGCGCTATGCCGGCCGGGTGCGTCCACGCCGTTCGACTCGCTGGTCCGATTCACCTTTGTCAAGGACGAGGCGACCTTGCGCACCGGGATCGATCGGTTGCTGGCCTTTACCCGCGACGGCGCGAAGCTGACGTAATGTGCGGTCGCTTTGCGGACATCCGGTCCCCACATGATCTGGCCGTTCATTTCGGCATGGACATCGGTTACGTCGCGGCTGAGGTTCTGGAACGCTATCCGGTGTGGAATGTCGCTCCTACCAGGCTGGTGCGGGTCGTTGCCGAGGTTCCCGGCCCTGATGGCTCGCCCATTCGGGTGCTGCGGCTGGCACGATGGGGTCTAGTGCCCTCGTGGGCCAAGGATCCCGCCATCGGCTCGAAGATGATCAACGCCCGTGCGGAAACTGTGGCGGACAAGCCTTCATTCTCAGCTGCGGTACGTCGTCGTCGCTGCATCATTCCCGCGGACGCCTATTACGAGTGGTTCACCGATCCGGCGACTCGTAAGAAGACGCCGTTTGCTATCAGACCAGTCGACGGGGCACCGTTCGCTTTCGCAGGCCTGTACGAGCGGTGGCAGAACCCGGCGGATGTCACAGGCAACGATTTCTTGGTGACCTGCTCCATCGTCACCACGGCAGCACACCCGGATCTGGCGAATATCCACGAACGACAACCCGCCATGCTCACTGCCGATCGGTGGGATCGCTGGCTCGCAACAGACACCAGCATCGATGAGGCATTGGCCCTGCTTCACGACTCCTAGGTGCCGTGTGAGTCCTTTGAGGTATCCACGCAGGTCAACAACGTGCGCAATGACGGACCCGAACTGCTCGACCCGCTCTAACGCGCACACGACAGCGGCGTGGGGGCATCAAAGTCGCGTCAAGCACCTCATATATGGTGTGCCTAACACGACTTTGATGCCCCTGCGCGAAGTGGTGGTCTCAACCCGGGGAGCAGTTATTGCCGCAGGATAACTTTCCTGTCGACGGTTTGTTTTCCGACAACAGGAAAGAAGACCGGCAGCGGTGTGGGCTGGTTAGCCGAGGCCAAGTTTGATCTTGGCTGTTGCTGCACTGTGGTTGGCTGCTGCTGCTTCGGTGTAGCCGCTGCACTCAACGTCACGGTGTCAAAGATGTGTGCTGCCCTGCTTAGCGGGACGGTCGAATCAAGCGTGACACCGCGCATCCTCTCCCCGACCTCTTCTCTCTTCCTTCGCAGTTGTCGGCCGTCCATGTAATTACGGACGGGAAATTGCCCGGCCATAATCGCCAAATTGGCCCATATTCGACGTCTCGACCAGGCTCGACCGACAGGGAATGGGGTGGGGCAACCAGCAGGTGTTTCGTCCTTTCTGCCGACTCAGGACGGCGTGGCTCGTCCCACGCCTACTCAACCGCCGGTTAGAGAGCAGGGTCGAGCGCCCAGGTGGGGACCTCACCGATACCGGGCAGCGACTGCACGGCACATTGCCGGATACTAAACCGCTCACTCACCTGTAGCGCCTCGCGGGTGGCCTCGTCGATAAGGATCTGACCTGGTTCGGAAGCCGACGCCAACCGTGCGGCGAGGTTCACCGACGGTCCGAAGACATCTCCGAAGCGAGAGAGCACTCGTCCCCAAACCAACGAGATCCGTACCGCGAGCGGCTCGCCATCAACGGCGTTCTGCGGCGACTGCCACTGCTGAGCGAGCGCGAGCGCGACGTCAGCGCCCGCAGCCGCATCATCGGTGATGAACAGCACCGCATCTCCGATGGTCTTGACCACCCGTCCGCCGTGAGCGGTCACGATGTCACGGCAGGTCGCCTCAAAGTTCTGCACGAAGCTTGCAAGCTCGCGCGACTCCAGGGCTGTGGTCCGCTGCGTGAACTGGACGATGTCGACGAAACCGACGGCGCGCGGCATCGGCAATGCTCCGGCGTCCCCCGCTTGAGGCCCGGTATCGGAGAACTCGATGGCATAACGACTCGCCCAGGCCGCCAGTTGACGGCGCCAGGCGTGCAACAACTGAGTCTGGAGCATTGGCATCAGATCCGGCAGCGAATCGACCGTCTGCGTCCTCGCCGCGGCATCCGAGATTCCCTGCGTGCGCATGATGTGATCCGCGAGCGCCTCCAACTGCCACAGGGCCAGTCGGTCCATGGTGTGCCCCACCGAGCGAACCAGCGTGCTCACTGTGGCGATATCCCACTGACGTTCCCGAGCGGTCTCGGCCATCTCGTGAACGGCTTCAGCGTCAGCCGGGGTGAACGCCCGTCGGTCACGCGCCGCGATGGGCAGTCCCAGTGCACGCCAATAGTTGCGAGCGAACTCCTCATCGACATCAGCTACCGCTGCGAGTTCGGTCGCCGTCAGCTCGCGTGATTCGCCAAGAATCTCGTGGTCAAGACGAGCAGCGATGGCACGTCCATCTGATTGCGTCGCCTCATCGGGACCAGATTCGTCGGGTTGTTGCACAGACCAAAGTCTAGGGCAGAAAGGTCGCAGAAGTGAGGTGGATCACGATTAGGCGTCAGATCCCGCCGGACGCACCTGGGTGATGTCTCCTTCGAGAAGCGCGTGGTGATTTCCAGCGAGATCACGGATCACGAGTTGGCCGCTTTCGCCCAACCCAATCGCCTCACCTTCGATCACGAGGCCATCAGCAAGCGCCGCTCGTACCCGTCGCCCAACCATCATCGAAGCGGCCGCGATACTGCCGAGAATCTCTTCGCTGCGGCCGCTACGCAACTGCGTCACACGGGTCAGCAGCCTGGTCATCACATTCGCGGCCAGCTCGGTTCGGTCTAGCGCTTCTGTCTCATCGGCAGTCAGCAGCGCGACAGAGGTTGCGTGCGGGACGGGCAGCTCGTTCGCGCGCTGACGTACGTTAAGCCCGATGCCGATGACGGCAGCGGTTCGCTCACCATCATTGACGAGCACCGTCAACACCCCAGCAAGCTTGCGCCATCGACCCCACTGATCCAGATCGGCGGCATCGCTGACTTCGGCCACCACATCGTTTGGCCACTTCAACCGAACCTGCGCTGTAGTCAGGTCGCCGACGCATTCAGCCACCGCCAGACCAGCAAGCGCGCTCAACAAGGTGCGATGACGCGGCGCAATGCGATCCAGATCGACGAGCACCGACATCGTCAATGCCGAACCGGGCGGCGTCAGCCAAGTACGATCGCGACGACCCAAACCCGCACTTTGATGTCCGGTCAATACCAGCGTTCCGTCGCGTAACTCGTCGCTGCGCCTCGCCCATTGGTCTGCCAGATACGCATTGGTCGAGGGCAACTCGTCCCAAAACTCTATGACAGGCGGTATATAACCGACGCCGTGCTCACCTACCTGCTCAGCGATCAAGGCAAGTAACCGGTCGCGGTCGAGGTCGCCGACGAGATGGGACTGGCTCATGTCCACCATCTTGGTCTGATACGACAGTTCTCGCCAGAGGCGCCACCATCGCGTGGAGTGGACGATGCACCAGTGTCGATTGCCGAATCGACCAAGAACAGGCGTGCAGGCCGTGAGCCTGCGAACATGACCAGCACCACCAGATAGGTCTAGGCTCGTGCTGTGACTGATTCACATGCAACCGAGACATCGCAATCGGAACCTCTCACCGCGACAACGGCAGGCAAGCTCGCGGACCTGGCGCAGCGCACCCACAAGGCCATTGCCGAACCCGAGGAACATGCGCAGGCAAAGCAGCACGCTCGCGGCAAGAAGTCCGCCCGAGAGCGGATCGACCAACTGCTCGACGAGGACTCCTTCGTCGAGCTCGATGCCTTCGCGACGCACCGCGCCACCAAATACGGCATGGCGGACAAGGTCATCCCCGGCGATGGTGTTGTGGTCGGGTACGGCACGATCGATGGTCGTCAAGTGTGCATCTACTCGCAGGACTTCACGGTGCTCGGCGGATCCTTGGGTGAGGTCCACGGCCAGAAGATCACTAAGGTGATGGATCTGGCACTGCGCACTGGAGTGCCGTTGATCGGCATCAGCGACGGCGGCGGCGCTCGCATTCAAGAAGGCGTCGCGGCGCTGACCCAGTTCGCCGAGATCTTCCGCCGCAATGTCGCAGCCTCAGGGGTTATCCCGCAGATCTCGTTGATTCTCGGGCCGAGTGCTGGTGGCGCGGTCTACTCCCCCGCTCTGACCGATGTGATCGTCATGGCCGACGGCACATCGAATATGTTCATCACCGGGCCAGATGTGATTCGTGCTGTCACCGGCGAAGACGTTGGTTTCGAGGAACTCGGCGGTGCCCAGACCCACAACGAGCGTTCCGGTGTGGCGCACTACCTCGCCGCGGACGAGGACGACGCCTTCGAATACGTCCACCATCTGCTCACATTCCTGCCGCAGAACAATCTGTCAGACCCACCGGTCTACCCGACGGACGCCGACTTGACGCCGTCCGAAGACGATCTGGCGCTCAACGCACTGGTACCGGATTCGGTCTCCCAGCCCTACGACATGCATGACCTGATCGCCACCATCGTGGACGAGGGCGAGTTCCTAGAGATCCAACCGCTCTTCGCAGGCAATGTGGTGATTGGCTATGGTCGAGTTGAAGGCCATTCCGTCGGAATCGTCGCGAATCAGCCGATGTCGATGGCCGGCACCTTGGATATCAACGCGGCTGAGAAGGCCGCCCGGTTCGTCCGTACCTGCGATGCCTTCAACATTCCGATCGTCACCTTGGTCGACGTGCCCGGCTTCTTGCCCGGCACGGATCAGGAGTGGAACGGCATCATCCGTCGTGGTGCGAAACTCATTTACGCCTACGCGGAGGCAACGGTTCCGCTGGTCACGGTCATCACCCGCAAAGCCTATGGCGGCGCCTACATCGTGATGGGCTCCAAGCAGCTCGGCGCTGATATCAACCTGGCCTGGCCGACAGCACAGATCGCGGTGATGGGCGCCGGTGGAGCGGTCAACATCCTGCAGCGCCGGGCTTTGCAGAAGGTCGCTGAGCAAAGCGGGGACGTCGAAGCGGAACGCGCTCGATTGGTGGCCGAATACGAGGACGAGATCGTCAACCCCTGGGATGCGGCCGCACGCGGCTACATCGACGCGGTGATCGAGCCGGCGACCACTCGCGCTGAGATCACCAAGGCGCTGCGCGCGCTACGCACCAAGCGTGGCAGCCTGCCGCCGAAGAAGCACGGGAACATTCCGCTATGAGTGACGAACCGACTGCTGAGCAGCCTCAAGACGAGGAGCCTACCGACTCGCGATCCGCAAGCGAAGTGCCCGCGGACGAGTTATCCGCGAATCAGCCTGGGTCAGCCGATGACGCAGATGCCGTAGACGCAGGCGAGCCTGCAGCCGATGAGGACCTAAGCGACCAGCCGGCCACGGTCGACCCTGCCCCGTTGCATGACATGGTCGACCAACTGGCCGGTGCACTGCACCGGTATGTCGACACCGCGGTTGGGGTGCGCGCCGAGTTCGATGCGGCCACCGCCGATGACGACCCGCGCGTCGAGGCCGCCGAATCCCATATTTCGCGACTCAATGCGGCGCTGGATGACGCTTTCGAGTCCCAGTTAGGGATGACGAGCGCTCACACCTGGACCGCGGACGAGGACGATGAGACGGACGACGAAGTCGAGGCCGAAGAAGCACTCCATCTGGAGTTCATGCTCGACACTGGCGATGTCGAGGCCGAGGCCCTTGATGCAAGCCTGCGCCGTGCCATGGAGACGCTTGACCGGGCCGCGAACGAGGTCGTGCAGCAACTCGAAGCCGACGGCATCGCTGTCAACGGCTGGTCTTGCGTTCACGAGTACTACATCGAGGCGGGTGACGACGATGAGTGAGACGCCCGATCCTGCCGCAACCAACCCGTGGGCGGGAATGAGGATTCTGCGCGGCGATCCGACAGAGGACGAGATCGTCGCGTTGATCGCTGGGCTTGCCGCGACGGCCCCGCAACCTACGCCTGACCCGGAGGAAGTATCCCGTCCCCGTGAGCGCTGGCGTGACCCAGGCCGTGGCCTACGGATGAGCCCACTGGGCCGCAAGGGCGGGCGCGGACCGGACGAATGGCGCTGGTCGCTGCGCGCCATGCAGAACTGGTAGCCCTGTCGGCCCCGGCTAGTCGGCGTCCGGTGGGCCGACGACCGAGGTGACGATGGATTCGATGGCGAACTTGGTCGCCTTGCCCAGATCTAGGGTGTCGGGCGCCAGCAGCCACTGATACTGCAGGCCGTCCATGACTGCGAGGATGCTGGCCGAAGCCATCTTGATCTGCTCGTCGTCGTGGACGCCCTTTTCCTGGCACATCACTTCAAAGGCCTCAGCGACTTCCCGGCGCAGGATTCGATAGCGCGACTCGAAATACTCCCGGGCCGGGTGGTCTTCAGTGATCGAATCTGCTGACAACACCACGTACGCCTGAACCAGTCCGACACGTTCCGTGTTGCGTAGCGCAGTCTCAATCAGGTGCTCGAAGAGTGCGGCACCGCCAGGAATGTGCTGATCTTCAAATGCCTCGACATCGACCGCGTCACGGTATTTGAGCATTTCGAGCAGTAATTGTTCTTTACTGCGGAAGTGATGCAAGACCCCAGCGTGCGTCATGCCCACATGAGCCCCGACGTCGGCCAGGGTACCGCCTGTGAAACCTTTACTGCCAAACACCTCAATGGCAGCCTCGATAATCGCCCTGCGCCGGGCTGCAGTGGCAGGACGTGATTGCGGTTGCGGTACCGGACCGGATACTCGGCTCATCCGAAAGCCACCTCTTCTCGAAAAACTGCTTCGTTACCACCTTGCACATCCCGTGGCAACATCGCCAACAGGTCCCCCATAGTTTACGCACCCAACCAAGCGAACTCGTCCACAACCTCCAAAACGACTGGCCAAAAACCAGCCCTGAACCCAGATCCCCGCGATCCTCCCATCTTTCAAGTCGCGATCAATCATAAATCTCGCGGTTGCGTCTAACTTTTAATCACTGACAGACACTTTCTGCTTGACGACACTGTTACTTACAAGTAAGTTAGTCAAGCGATCACACTCGATGTCGAGTGACGGAAGGCTTCGTGTCCACGCTCGAAGCCAACAAGCCAAGGAGAAGCAATGAAGCTTAGGTCCTCCCTTGTCGCTGTGGGCTTAACAGCGACGCTCGCACTCACCGCCTGCAGTGGCGGCGGGTCGGATACAGATTCACCAACGTCCCCCAATAATCAGGGCAACAGCGCCACCGGTGCGGCACTGACCGTCGCAAAACCCGATGGCCCCATCACTACCGAAGGCAACAATCCATGGGTGGGCGACTCGTCCGCGCTACGCCTCGGCTACGCCAACGCGATCTTCGAACCTCTGGCTATCGTCAATCTCGTCGATCCTTCGGCTGACGTAGTGCCCTGGCTGGCCTCCGCCGTCGAATGGGCCGACGACTTCACCTCGGTGAAAGTCACCGCACGTGACGGCGTCACCTGGAACGACGGCGAAGCATTCACCGCCGATGACATTGCGTTCACGTTCCAGCTCATTCAGGACAACGAGGCACTGGACACCGCAGCACTGGAGATCACCTCGGTCACCACCGAAGGCGACACGGTCGAGATCTCCTTCGCGAACTCGATGTTCGTCAAGCAGGACAAGGTGCTGCACCGTCTTATCGTCCCCGAACATATCTGGGCCGGCGTTGACGACCCCACGACTCACGTCAACGAGAACCCAGTTGGCACCGGACCCTACGTGCTGTCCAACTTCAGCACGCAGGCCGTTGAGCTGACTGCTCGTGACGACTACTGGGGCGGTGAACTGGCGGTACCAACCCTCTACTACGTCTCCTACGCGGACAACACGGCACTGACCACAGCATTGGCCAACGGCGACGCCGACTGGGCGCAAGCGTTCATCCCGAATGTGCAGTCCGCGTACCTTGACAAAGACCCAGACCACAACGTGTACTGGGCCGCGGCCGGTCTGGGTATCGACACGATGTTCGTCAACACCACCACCAAACCATTCAACGACGTTGCCTTCCGCAAGGCCGTCAACATGGTCATCGATCGCCAGAAGCACATGGAGATCGCTCGTGAAGGCGGCGTGCCAGCACTGACCTCGGTGACCGGCCTGCCAACCCCAGCCGGTGACGCGTTCATCTCGTCTCAATACGCGGGTCAGGAGTATTCGGTAGACGTCGATGGGGCTCGGGCAGTCCTCGAAGCCGCCGGCTACACCTGGAACGGTGACACCCTGATCGACCCCGATGGCGACGAAGTGACCTTCACGCTGTCTGTGCCGCAAGGATGGAACGACTACGTCACGGGTATCTCGTTGATCTCTGACTCTGTCAAGGAGCTGGGCGTGACTGCCGCGGTGGACACCCCCGATGCCGACAGTTGGTGGGCAGCCAAGAGCGACGGCGAATTCGACGCCATTTTGCACTGGACCGACTCGGGTGCCACCCCCTATGACCTCTACTCCAACCAGATGGATGGCCGGTTCCTTGCCCCCATCGGTGAAGGCGCTGACTTCAATTTCGGTCGGTTCGACGATTCCGCTGTGACCACGGCGCTACAGGAATACGCCAACACCACCGATGACGCAGTCCGTGACGCAGCTCTAGATCAGATTCAGACCGCCTTCGTCGAGCAGGTTCCGGCAATGCCGATTGGAACCCGCCCGTTCATCAGCCAGTACAACACTCGTAACTATGTCGGCTGGCCCGGCGAGGACGACCCATACGTCCCTGCCGACCCAACCCAGCCGACAGCGGTATACATCCTGACGAAACTACGTCCAGCCGACTGATACCGCGACTAGGTGGGGTCGGATCTGCCCCTGATCCGGCCCCACCGCTGACGCAGAGAGACTCACGGCCCCATGAAAAACGACGATCCCCTGCTGCGGATCACCAACTTCTCCGTGACCTACGACGTGGACCCGCCGGTCGAGGCGGTATGCGATGTCGACCTGGAACTTCAACGCGGCGAGATACTCGGACTCGCTGGCGAATCAGGATGCGGTAAGACCACACTGGCCTACGGCATCCAGCGGCTTTTGAAGCCTCCGGCCGTCATCACCAGCGGAGATGTCCAGTTTCACAGTGCCAACGGCGACATCATCGAGATCGGCGGACTGTCCGATCGGCAGATGCGACGGTTCCGGTGGGACAAAGCCTCGATGGTGTTCCAGGGTGCGATGAACGCGTTGAATCCGGTGATCACCATCGGCGCCCAACTCGGTGACATCTTCAAAACCCACCGCCCCGCGATGTCCCGCGCCCAGCGCAACCGCGAATGCGGCGATCTGCTGGACCTGGTGGCGGTCGGGCGCGAACGACTCAAGTCCTACCCGCATCAGCTCTCCGGCGGCATGCGCCAGCGCGTCATGATCGCCATGGCATTGGCGCTACGTCCTGAGCTGATGATCATGGACGAGCCCACCACGGCGTTAGATGTGCTCGTCCAACGCGATATTCTGCGGCAGATCTCTCAGTTACGCCGTGAATTCGGCTTCTCCGTCGTGTTCATCACTCATGACCTGCCGCTCTTGCTTGAGATATCCGACCGCATTGCCGTGATGCGCGAAGGGCGCATCGTGGAGCTGGATACCGCGGCGAACATCTTCCACCGGCCGCAGGACCCCTATACGAAGACGCTGCTCAGTTCGTTCCCGTCTCTGACCGGCGAGCGCGGCGGATTCGTGCGCAGTGGAACAGCCAAGGAGGCGATGTCATGACGCAGTTGGAGTTCCAGAACGTGACGAAACGCTATGGCATACGCGGCGCAGGCCGCATGCTAGCCCTGGATGATGTCAGTTTCACGCTGGAGACAGGCAAGACGATCGCCCTGGTCGGGCAGTCCGGTTCCGGCAAGTCGACCATTGCCAAGATCATCACGCAGTTGGAACGTGCCACCAGTGGTGAGGTGCTGCTCGATGGTCAACCGATTCCGCGCCGCGGTAAGGCGCTGCGAAGTTACCGCCAGCAGGTGCGCATGGTCTTTCAAGACCCGTTTGCCTCGCTGAACCCGTACCACACGATCCGCTACCACCTAGAGCGTCCGTTGAAGCTGGACCAAGTGGTGCCGCGCCATGAGATCGAGGACGAGGTCCGCCGCCTGCTCACGCGCGTACGACTCGATCCCGATACGACTATTGATCGCCGGCCCCATGAGCTCTCGGGCGGGCAGCGTCAACGTATCGCCATCGCCCGCGCCCTTGCCTCCCGCCCACGCCTACTCATCGCCGATGAGCCGGTATCCATGCTTGACGTGTCCATTCGGCTCGGGGTGCTGAACCTGCTAGCCGACCTGCAGCGCGAATCCGACCTCGGGGTGCTGTACATCACCCACGACCTAGCGACCGCACGCCACTTCAGTGACGAGATCATGGTGTTGCACCACGGCAGAGTCGTTGAGCACGGTCCGTCCGATTCGGTGATCCTCAATCCTCAGGACGAGTACACCCGCGCCCTGCGCGACGCTTCCCCTGATCCCGACCGTCACTTCTCAGAACTGTCCGGAGGTGCGAGATGAGGTTCGCCCTACGTCGCGCCGCGTTCTATGCCTTCACCGCATGGGCCGCGATCACCATCAACTTCTTCCTGCCCCGCATGATGAAGGGCGACCCGGTGTCGGCCTACCTGCAAAAGCACCAGGGCCGGATCTCACCGGAAGCGGCCAATGCGCTACGCACGCTTTTCGGTCTCGACACGGAGCGAAACCTATGGGAACAGTACATCGACTACTGGAAGTTGCTATTGGGCGGCGACCTGGGCCGCTCGTTCTCCCACGGGCTCGCACCGGTGACAGACGTTATTTCTAGCGCGCTGCCGTGGACCGTCGGGCTGGTCGGTATCGCAACGGTGATCTCGTTCTTCCTCGGGACCACGATCGGCGCCATCATCGGCTGGCGCCGCGGTCGCGCCTCTGATGCAGTCATACCCATCGCCACGTTCTTCTCCACCGTGCCGTATTTCTGGATGGGCCTGATCGCCATCGCCACGTTCTCGACGGCTCTAGGTTGGTTCCCCGCCTCGCATGCCTACGGCAAGGGCACCCGGCCCGGACTCACCTTCGAGTTCATTGGCGAAGTGCTCTATCACGGCGCGCTACCGGCTCTGACCATTGTCATTGCATCACTGGGCGGCTGGATACTAGGCATGCGCAACATGATGATCACGGTCTTGGACGAGGACTACGTCACCGTCGCCCAGGCCAAAGGACTGACCACCCGCCGTGTCGTGACGGCCTACGCCGCGCGCAACGCAGTGCTACCGCAACTGTCCAGCTTTGCTCTGGCTCTCGGATTCATCGTCGGCGGAACCTTGGTGATGGAGCTCGTCTTCTCCTATCCCGGCGTCGGCAAACTGCTCCTTGACGCCACCAACGCCAAGGATTACCCCCTGATGCAAGGACTCTTCCTTGTGATCACCCTCGCGGTGCTGTTGGCCAACATCCTCGCTGACATCGCCTACGCAATTCTGGACCCACGTGCTCGCCAGGCGGAGGCCTAATATGACTGTCTCATCGACCACCCAGGCAATCGAACCGGAACCGCAGCCGCCCAAAGACCGCAGCCTGCGATCCCGGCTGACCGCCTCCTTCGCGATGTTCCGCAATCGCAAGTCTTTGGTGGGTCTGTGCATTCTCGGATTCTTCGTGCTGGTCGCGATCTTCGGCGACCTGATCGCACCGTACGGTCCACTCGAGAAGGATTACGCTGCGCTGAAGCAGCCGCCATCGTGGCAGCACCTGCTCGGGACAACGCACATGGGTGAGGACATACTCAGCCAGATCATCTACGGCACGCGCGGGGTGCTCGTCGTCGGATTCCTCTCGGGGATCATCGCGACCGTCATCGCGGTGGCAATGGGCGTGCTGGCCGGAGTCGTCGCGGGATGGCGCTCCGAATCGCTCTCCGCCGTCACCAATGTTTTCCTCGTGCTGCCTGGCCTCCCTCTGATGATCATCGTGGCGTCCCAGTACGAGAACCCGTCGCTACTGTTAATTGCCGCAGTGCTGGCGATCACAGGATGGGCCTGGGGCGCTCGGGTGCTGCGCGCCCAGACGATGTCGCTGCGCAACCGCGACTTCGTGCAGGCCGCACGCGCCAACGGAGAGCCGTTGCGGCGCATCATCGCGGTCGAAATGCTCCCCAATCTGATGGCCATCATCGCCTCGAGTTTTGTCGGGACCGTCACGGCAGCGGTGTTGGGCCTGACCACACTGGCCTTCATCGGAGTCATCCCGATCACCAACCTGAACTGGGGCACGATCTTGTTCTGGGCTCAGCAGAACGGCGCGTTCCCCGACTACTGGTGGTGGTACATCCCTGCCGGTCTATGCATCGCACTCTTGGGGATGGCGCTTGCGTTGATCAACTTCGGGATTGACGAGTACGTTAATCCACGGTTGCGATCCGCAGGCGAGCGCGCCCGTGCCATGCGCAAGAAGGGCATATCCCCGTCCGCTACTGTCACTACCGTTCGTACCAGCGCCAAGGAGCCGTCATGACTTCGCCCGATGCCCCCTACCTCGACCCCGCGCTCAGCGTGGACGAGCGCGTCGCGGACCTGCTTTCCCGGATGACACTGGCCGAGAAAATCGGTCAGATGATGCAGTTCGACGCCCGCAGCGACCTTGACGAGATCATCATCGAGAAAAAAGCCGGATCACTGCTGCACACATCGCCGACCAACGTGCTGCGCGCCGCGGAACTGACGGCCACGACTCGGCTGAAGATCCCGCTGATCGTCGCGGAGGACTGCATTCACGGGCACTCGTTCTGGGAGGGCGGCACCATCTTCCCGACCCAGCTGGGCATGGCTGCCTCCTGGGACCCCGAACTGATCGAACAGGCTGCACGCATCACCGCCACCGAGGTTGCCGCCACCGGCATCCACTGGACCTTCTCCCCCGTGTTGTGCATTGCCCGGGACCTGCGCTGGGGACGAGTGGACGAGACCTTCGGCGAAGACCCGTATCTGATCGGCGAGCTCTCCTCGGCGATGGTTCGCGGATATCAGGGAGAAGGGCTGGCTGACCCGAACGCGATCTTGGCGACGGCGAAGCACTTCGCCGGGTATTCCGAGACCCAGGGCGGACGAGACGCATCTGAGGCGGATATTTCCCGGCGCAAGTTGCGGTCCTGGTTCTTACCGCCGTTCGAGCGAGTCGCGCGTGAAGGCTGTCGAACATTCATGCTCGGCTATCAAACCACCGACGGGGTTCCCATCACAGTCAACTCTTGGCTGCTCGACGAGGTACTGCGCGGTGAGTGGGGCTACACCGGCACATTGATCACCGACTGGGACAACGTCGGACGCATGGTCTGGGAGCAAAAGGTCCAGCCCGATTACGCTCATGCGGCAGCCGCCGCAGTGCGCGCCGGAAATGACATGATCATGACCACCCCCGGCTTCTTCGAAGGCGCCCAGGAGGCGGTGGCACAAGGGCTTTTGACCGAGGCCGACATTGATCGGTCCGTGGGGCGGGTTCTGGCATTGAAGTTCCGGTTCGGGTTATTCGAGAACCCGCGTCTTCCTGACCGCGAGCGCATCGAGACCGCAATCGGCACTGACGAGCACACTGCCGTCAACCTCGAGGTGGCCCGTCGTTCCCTGGTGCTGCTGCGCAATAACGGAGTCCTTCCGATAGCGGGCGGCGCAGCGGTGAACGTCAATATCGCGCGCGAGCTACCCACTGTGGCACAACGAATTGCGGTCGTGGGACCGTTGGCCGATGACGCCCAGTCCCAGCTTGGCGACTGGGCAGGCTCGTCCGGCCAAGTCGATTGGATGCCGAGCGGCCACCCACGTGAAGCAATCACCACCGTCCTGGAGGGCCTGGACGGGCTCGTGCCTTCGAATTGGAAGGTCGAATATGCCCAGGGTGCTGACATTCTTGAATTGGCTGACGACCCTGCTGGGAAGTACTTCCACGACGGACAACCGCGACCCAAGATCGTCGTGCCGTGTGAGCCTGATCAGAAGATGATCGACGAGGCAGTCGCGGTGGCGGAACGCTCTGACGTGGTGGTAGCCGTCGTGGGCGACCGCATCGAGCTCATCGGTGAAGGACGTTCCACCGCGACGCTGGAGCTTATCGGCGGCCAGGCCGCCTTAGTCGATGCACTCGTGGCCACCGGCAAGCCGGTCGTGATCGTGCTCGTCGCATCCAAGCCGCTGGTGCTGCCCGAGTCTGCCGCACACTGCGCTCTGGTGTGGGCTGCCAACCCTGGAATGCGCGGCGGGCAAGCAATCGCAGAGTTGCTGCTCGGGATCATCGAACCGAGTGGCCGACTGCCTATCTCCTTTGCTCGCCATGTCGGCCAACAGCCCACGTACTATAACCAGATTCGAGGTCAGCACGGTGACCGATACGCCGATCTGACTCAGGAACCGATGTTCGTCTTCGGCGAAGGACTGAGCTATTCAACAGTGGAGTACTGCGACGCGCGACTGCTCACGGACACCGTCGGGCTCGATGACACGATCAAGGCGCAGATCACACTGCGCAATACCGGCAGTCGTCCCGCTCACGAGGTGGTGCAGGGGTATATCCGCGACTGCGTGACGTCGGTGAGTTGGGCCGATAAAGAGCTCAAGGCGTACCGGCACGTCGATCTGGCTCCCGGCGAGCAGGTCACTGTTGAATTCTCCGTCGCCGTCGCTGAGTGCACCATCGTCGACGCCGCGGGACGTCGTGTGATCGAGCCCGGTGAATTCGAGTTGTTGCTGGGGTCGTCGTCGCGTGAGCGCGATCTGTGCGCATTGCGGTTTTCAGTGAAGGCGTAACCGCTAGACCCCGAAGATCGCGGTGCCGTAGTTGACCAGGATGATCGCTGTGATCGCGGCGATCATCAAGAAGGTCACCAGCAGGTCAAGGTTCATCCGCAGCGCGGACTCTGCTTTGCGCTGTAGTCCGCGCGGCAAATAGAGGTTGTTGTCGCGAATATTGACATGTAGCAAGGTCATGAAGACCATCGTGGTACCGAAGGTGATCACCAGGCACCACGGGCACAGCGCGTGGATGACGTAGGTGGATTGGAAGAACAGCCACAGTGCGAAGATCAACGCGAGAAGGTAGATGAACTGCGCTGTTGCCATGAACCAGCGCGGGAACCTGGTGCCGCCCAGCGAGGCGATTGCCAGCGTGATGACGACAGGTTCAAAGATCAGTCCCAGAAATGAATTGGGGAAGCCGAACAGGGTTGCCTGGTCGGACAGTGCCACCGAACCACAGCTGAGCACGGCATTGATGTCGCAGGCGAGTTCCTTTGTCGGGTCGGCAGCCAGAATCCAGGCGTCGATCGACAACACGACGGCCGCCGTGAGCGATAACAGGGCCGAGAGCAACATCGTGGTGAACAGATACCCGTTGGTGTGGCGGAAGCCGCGCCACGGTAGTGCGACAGCCGGATCACGACCTTCGGCGGCCTCGTCCAGTTCAAGGTCAGCGTCGAGCGTGACCAGGTCATCGTCAGCGATCTCGATTGACTCGGCGGTGGACTCCGCTGTCATGTCGGTCCCCTTAGAACTCCAATGGGCATAGCAGGTGTACTGCACTCCATAGTGCCTGGGAAAAATCGGACGAGTCGGGACATTCGTCCCCACGTGGGACCGTGAGTCAAAGATGCGGGGACAAACTTCAGGCGTATCAGCGCGTGGAGGGGGTTACGCGCTGATACGCCCGAGTCGCGGCATCTCAATCGGGCTCCGTCGATCACGTGACCCGACCGGGACATCTCGTTCAAGTACATCCCAGGTAAGAACCGTGACGATGGGCCGTAAGTCCCCAATACGCGCCATTGCGCCGTAAACAGCGTCCGACAAGCCGGTAGGCTCTTGGGGTGATTCAAGTTCTGCTCGCATCTGCCTCTCCTGCCCGCTTTGCGACGCTGCAATCAGCCGGGGTGACACCGCTGGTCGAAGTGTCGGATGTCGACGAGGATGCAGTCATCGCTGAACTGCTCGCCACCACACCTGACGCACCGCCTCAGCGCATCGTGCTGGAACTCGCACGGGCTAAGGCCACAGCGGTGGCTTCGTCCGATCAAGCGGCTGCCAAACGCGCCGATGTACTGGTCGCGTGCGACTCCATGCTGGAGATCGACGGTGAAGTGGTAGGCAAGCCCCGCTCCGCCGACGTAGCCATTGAGCGCTGGCGCCGAATGCGCGGTAACAACGGAGTGCTGCACACCGGGCATTGGGTTGTCGACCTGCGCAATCGGCCCGATACTGACGAGGTATCGGCTGCCGACGCTCTCGTGCGATCTGTCGGCGCCACTGAATCGACCACGGTGCATTTCGCGGACCTCAGCGATGCTGAGATCGAGGCCTACGTCGCCACCGGTGAGCCGTTACAGGTCGCAGGAGGCTTCACTGTCGATGGTCAGGGCGGAGCGTTCGTTCGAGCCATCGAGGGCGACTATCACAACGTGGTGGGGATCTCGCTACCGCTGGTACGTGGATTATTCGCCCAAGTGGGAATTAACTGGACGGATTGCTGGGCGACGATTTAGCCATCAGCCACAATTCGTTAGTAGGTTCCCCACAAAGCCCGGCGATAGACCTTGGCCACGACCCCAAAGTTATCCGATGCCCCTGCGGGCCAATCGCGCCAGGTGATCAAGTCGCGATAGGTTAAGCCGTGACCTCGTTGACTTCGACCCCAGCCCAGCCATCACATTCAGTGACTAAGGTCCTCATCGCAAACCGCGGCGAAATCGCAGTTCGCATCGCGCGTGCCTGCCGCGATGCGGGGATCGCCTCAGTGGCGGTCTATGCCGACTCCGACCGTGACGCCATGCACGTCAATCTTGCCGATGAGGCTTTTGCCCTCGGTGGGGAGCGCGCTGCTGACACCTACCTTTCCATCGAGAAATTGCTCGATATCGCACGGCGGGCCGGTGCCGATGCCGTGCACCCTGGCTATGGCTTCTTGGCAGAGAATGCCGCATTCGCCCAGGCTGTCATCGACGCCGGGCTGACCTGGGTAGGTCCCAGTCCTGAAGCAATCGAAGCACTCGGGGACAAGGTTTCCGCTCGTCATATCGCAGGACGAGCCGGAGCGCCGCTGGCGCCCGGAACAGCGGACCCGATCACCGACTCTGCCCAGTTGCACGCCTTTGTCGCCGAATACGGGCTGCCTGTGGCAGTCAAGGCCGCCTTCGGTGGTGGTGGGCGCGGCATCAAGGTGGTGCGTTCCGCGGACGAGATCGACGAGCTCTACGAGTCCGCAGTGCGCGAAGCGACCGCCGCCTTCGGGCGTGGCGAATGCTTCCTCGAGCGATTCCTCGACAAGCCTCGACACGTTGAAACACAATGCCTGGCGGACGCGCATGGCACAGTGGTCGTCGTCTCGACTCGTGACTGTTCCCTGCAGCGCCGTCACCAGAAACTAGTTGAGGAAGCACCTGCACCGTTCTTGACGGAGGCCCAGCACGAAGAACTTGTTCGCGCTTCCAAGGCGATCCTGCGCGAAGCGAATTACGTCGGCGCTGCGACCTGTGAATTCTTGATCGGTAACGACGGCACCATTTCGTTCCTCGAGGTCAACACGCGACTACAAGTCGAGCACCCCGTGACTGAGGAAATCTCCGGCATTGATCTGGTGCGGGAGCAATTGCGCATCGCAGCAGGCGAACCACTCGGCTACGACGAGGTCGAAACCCGCGGCCACTCCATCGAGTTCCGCATCAACGGTGAAGACCCCGCAGCAGGCTTCCTGCCCTGCCCTGGCACCATCACCTCACTGTCGTTCCCGTCCGGCCCGGGTGTGCGCGTTGACACCGGTGTGCGTTCTGGCGACACCATCACGGGATCGTTCGACTCGATGCTCGCCAAGATCATCGTCACGGGCGCCGATCGGAAGCAGGCTTTGGCACGCGCTCGCCGCGCGCTGAGCGAATTCAAGGTCGAGGGCATCCCGACGGTCACTCCCTTCCACCGAGCAGTACTCGACTCCCCCGCCTTCGCCCCCGATGGCGATGAGGCATTCTCGATCTACACCGGGTGGATTGAGGCCGAGTTCACCGAGACCTTGGCCGGACTCGCCCCTGCTGCTCCCGGCTCCCCGGCGGCTGAGCAACCAGCCACTGCCGGGACCGAACGTGTTGTCGTGGAGGTCGGCGGCAAGCGGCTTGAGGTCGTGATCCCGGCGGGCCTTGGAATCAGCGCCAACGGTGCGAAGCGAAATGGGGCACCCGCACCGCGTCGTAGCGCAGGATCGCGGCGTAATGCCGCCTCACGCGGTGCGAGTTCGAACTCGCTGACCTCACCGATGCAGGGCACCATCGTCAAAATCGCAGTGTCCGAAGGCCAAACAGTGGCTGAAGGCGACCTCGTCGTGGTTCTTGAGGCGATGAAGATGGAGCAGCCTTTGACCGCGCACCGCGCCGGTGTCATCAAATCGCTGCAAGCCGAGGTCGGTTCGCAGGTCGTCGCCGGCAATGTGATTTGCGATATTGAAGACTGATCTGCGTCATCCACGGCTGCCTGGCGATGGCTGGGTGGAATGCTCCTGCGGTCGCAGACATTGGGGACTCGAAGGAGCCGCGGGTGTGCTCGTCGCTTCTCTCGATGCGATAACGGGCACTGCGTCGCACGTCTTACTTCAGCACCGAGCTTTGTGGAGTCACCAGGGCGGCACCTGGGGGATTCCCGGGGGCGCCATCGCGACCGGCGAAACGGCCCTGGAAGGTGCACTGCGCGAGGCTGGCGAGGAAGCCGGGATCCGTTCCGAACATATCCGTGTTGTCGGAACGGTCGTGCTCGACCACGGCATGTGGTCGTACACCACACAACTTGCGATCTTGGACAGCCTTGCACGTCCCGTGTTGGAAGCGCAGGACGCAGAAAGCATCGAATTGCGCTGGGTTCCCATTGACGAGGTGCCCCGGTACGAGTTGCTCAGCGCTTTCGGCGAGCAGTGGCCGATCTATCTGGCCGCACTGCGGCGCGGCCTGCAGCGCCAGTGATGACGCGCTCACTTTCCGGTCACCCCTTCGTCGAATATGTGTTGGACGTACATCAGATCATTGGGGAATCGATCTACGAGTTCCCGGTAACTATCCCGCGTGAGTGTGACAGGTTCAGGCACCGCCACCGGCAGTTCAGTTGGAACACCATCGCGTTTGAGCCGATCCAATGAACTATCGGTGCCGTCTCGAAAAGCATCCAGCACGTCCACAACAAGGTCGACCTGTACCGAGGCAGGTACGAATACTGCCGCATAGTGGCGGTTGCGGGCGATCATCTCTGCGGTTTCAAGGTCGGGACCATGACCGGTCATCGCCTCGCCGCTCACAACTGGCAGGGCTGGGGACAAATGCTCGAGTCGGCGCATCGTGCGCAACGTGGTGCTGTCGGAGAAGATTGCCCCGTCGATGCCCTCCTGCTTCCCGAGCCACCGGCCCAGTTTCTTGGACGTGTTGCGGTTATCGTGCTTCTCCAACTCAAACGTAAGCAGTTCTATATCGTCGGATGCGGTGAGAGTCCCGTCCGTGACGAGTTCGTCGATGATTCTTTCCTCGACTGCAACATCGGTCGGAAGACCAACCGCACTGTGGTGCGACACCGAAGCGATACGCCAAGGTTTGGCGGCGCCCTTGACCTGCAGCATGGATACGAGTTGCTTCAGCTGTGCGCGTTGATATGTTTCCGATTCGACACCGACGTGCGCGTCGATCTCGATTGATTCAGGTGCTGGCTTCAGGTATGAGATCACCCGCACGCCCGCCTCGCGCGCCTGCTGCACGCTGTCGCCCAGGTCTTCCCAGCGAGTTGATTCAATGATGATGGCGGCAGCGCCCTCGTTCACCCAACTGTCGATCTTGCTGGTTAGTGTCTGCGTGTCGGTAAGGTCCAGACCGAAGTCCGCGTACCCCTCGCCGCGATACCCATGAGCACTAATCGTGTCCATGAGTAACTGCTCGTCCGGATCCCAGGAGGTAGCGACGAACTTGTCGTGGATGAAACCGACCAGACTGTCCCGTTCGAGCACCCGCCACTGTGATTCGTTGGGCGGCTCCGGCGCTAGCTGTTGCTCGCTGCTGTGCTGCTCCTGCGGCGGAGCAGCAGAACGCTCAGTCCAGCAGTGCAACCCGGCCACGAACAGTGCAGCAGCGGCCACCAACGCGACGCCCGTACCAAATCGAGACTTCATAGTTGAAGACTAGACCAACATCGTAATTAACGTGCCGAGTTACAGGCGCAATACCATGCCATTCGAGAATGTTTATAGTGCTTCGCGGAAAATCTCGCTCGTTCGCGAAAGACCCAGCCGGGTAGCTCCCGCATCGACCATGCGCCGCACGTCGTCAAGCGTGCGGATTCCACCCGAGGCTTTGAGGCCCATCTCACCCGTGACCGTACGTGCCATCAACTCGACAGCATGCGGCGTTGCTCCCCCTGCACCGTGAAAACCAGTCGAAGTCTTCACATAGTCAGCACCAGCTTCAGCTGCAGCGTAACAGGCTCGAACCACCTCGTCATCGGACAAGATCGCCGATTCGACAATCACCTTCAGCACGACCGGGTCGCGCCCTAATTCGGCCACCGCCTCATCGATCGCAAGGCGCACGATTTCAATGCCGTCGGTGACTCGCCCCCATTCACCGGCCTTGGCGGCACCAAGATTCATCACCAGATCGATCTCGTCTGCGCCATCGCGAACACTGGCAACCGCCTCCGTCGCCTTGGTCTGTGCCGAGTGCGCTCCAGAGGGGAACCCGCAAACAGCGACCAACTTGACCTGCGAGGTTCCGCGCTCCAGCCGAGCCAGTCGATTCGGCGCGACACAGCAGCCGTACGTTCCCAACGTGGCTGCGACATCGAATGCCACTTGAGCATCCCGCGATGTCGCCTGCGGGAGAAGTTCTGTGTGATCAACGATTGCAATAAGTTCTTCATAACCGGATGGCATCGATTCTCCTTCGCATGCATACACGCTAACTGAAATCGATCAATCGTGACTCGTTAAAGGCCCGTTTTTAGACGTCGGGTTGCACCGGAACCACGGCCCATCCGATGTGGGACCAACCTGCGTACGCCTGACGAGGGCCACCGCTGCGCGCCAATTCTTCCGGCGCGACCGGGATGATTCGCCCGGCAGATGGTTCAAACACCGCTAGACCCGCGCCGTCAGAGCTATGTAGCAGTATTGCGTGGCGAGGAACCGCATCACGATACTTCGTAGAGCTGTCCCCGCCGACGTACAGCACGCTCGGCACACCGCGATCCGCGGCTACGACGGCAGCACCCACGACGCGTTTGACGCTGTCAGCAGCTAAATCATTGACCAAACGGGAAGTGAACCGGTACTGGCCGTATCGCGCGACTCGTGCCGCACCCCATGGTGGCGTACCCCACGCCCTGGGCCAGAGGCGAACTCGTCCTCGATGAGTGGCACGAAACTGGAAATAACGAACCAGCGCACCGAACCGGGCCGCGATCTGAGCTTGATGGCTCCCCGCCTCGCCGCCCTGCGGCTCATCGTGATTCGAACTCGATGCAGGCAGGGAATCTCGTACAACTTTACGCAGTTGCGTTTCAATTCCAATCGTGTCGATCCCGCTGACCAGCCACAGTGCCAGCGCGATGTTTCCGCGCGCGGATTGCACAGCCAATACGGTCGGCACGCACGCCGTCTGGTCTGGTTGGCGCACATGAAAACCGCACCACTGCAAGGTGCCATCGTCAGCTGCCCGCAGCGGATTCAACACAGTCTCACGCCAGGACGAGTCCAACCCCGCTACCTGCCGCACCACCTGATCACGCTGCGACTGGTCCAGGCCCGCCCGTTCCGCTCGTCCGGCGGCGGTCAATTGACCGGTTGGTTCAACCGGATCAGCGATGTGGCGGACTTTGGTGCGCCACACACGCATCGCGTACAGCAATGCCGTCAACTGTGCGGGTTCGCGCCCATTGCCTGGTTGTTGGTCGACAGACGACGCGCTCACTTGCGTCGTTTCCACGCGTCATCGTCACGTAGCAAGCCGGTGACATCCTCAGGAAGCCGCTTCGCGACGATATCGGCGATGCTGACTTCCTCGAGCACCGAACGCAGTGATGCGCGCACTGCTACCCAGACAGATGTCAAGACCTCGGCTGATCCCTGATATTTGACGTTCTCCGGCGGCAACCCGCGCACTGCCGCCAACGGTCCATCGACCGCGCGCACTACGTCGGCGATGTAGATGTCGTCCGCATCCCGTCCTAATTGGTAGCCGCCGAATCGTCCTCGGTACGCGACCACGAGCCCGTCGCGCTTGAGATCGCGCAGGATACTCTCGAGGAACTTCACTGGGATGTCCTGATCTTCGGCGAGTTTGGGGCCGGTCGCTGCAGTTCCTTCCATGGCAGCCAACGCCACCAGCGCGCGAACTCCATAGTCCACACGGGCAGTGATCTGCATCTTTCCTCCAAAACTCACGTTGGTGCGTGGTGACTCGATTGTCGTTAGCCACGCCTCGCCAACATCTCGCGGTCCTGGTGCAGTCTATCGAACCGATATCGGCGAGACTACGCCCACCCCAGTCGTGCAGCGGCTAGCTCCCACACTTGATCCACTGCCTCGTCCACTGAAACAGCACCTGTGTCGATTGCGAGATCTGCATCGGTGGGCTCCTCGTACGGTGACGAGATACCGGTGAAGTCCGGGATCTCCCCTGCCCGGGCTTTTGCGTACAAACCCTTGCGATCGCGTTCCTCGCAGATCTCGAGCGGGGTGGAGATATGTACCAGGATGAACTCCCCGACTGCCTCAGCCCGCTGGCGCACTCGTCCCCGAGCCTCAGCAAACGGCGCAATCGGCGCCAGCACTGCGAGCGCGCCAACACTCGACGCCATCGATGCCACGTAACCGAGCCGCTCCACATTGAGGTCTCGTGACGCACGGTCGAAGCCCAGACCGGCAGACAGCATCTGCCTGGCTTCATCGCCGTCAACCAACACGGTCCTCATCACGCCCTCGGCCTCGACCCGGGCTGCGAAGGCCTTGGCGACAGTCGACTTCCCGGACCCGGACAGGCCCGAGAAAAGGACGACCGCTCCCTTGCTCGCAGTTCTACGAGCCGACCGCTGGTACTCGTCCAAAACAGGCCGTGGTGCAACACGGCTAAGCCGCTCGTCCAAGGTGCTGTCCAATATGATCGCGTTTGACGCGCCTAGGCGCGTCAGCAAACTGGCGACGCTCAAGTCCGAATCGACAAACTCAAAACGTGGGTACGCAGGATCGGCAGCTACGGATACATCAGGGATCACGACCAGATCCCCGCGCAGTTCGCCCCTATCGATCGTCTCTGCGATGGCTCGCGCAATGCCAGCAGCGGGATCCAAGCCACCACGCGCCCTGGATGACAGCACACACCACACCGGTGCCTGAGCCGCGTCCCCTAGGCTCTGCCATACCTGGTCCAGATCCGCGAAGGCAGGCAAGCCTGCGACCAGCACCGTCTCACGGCCCTGAGCGAAGTAACCGGCAACCGCAGTCGATGGAACGCGGTAACGCACATCGGCAAGCACGCCGTGTTGCCTGGCAAGCGGTTTGACCGGGGCAACCGACTGTATCGACCAAGGCGCATCCTGCAGTTCTGCAGCGCGGACGAGTTCAACCTCTCCGATCGGAGTGTTCTCCGCATCGAGGAATCGCACTGCGGCCGCCACAGCGGCGCTGCCCCCAGACGCTGTCGGCAAATCCAGACCACGGACCACCACGTCCTGTGGCGACACGAACCCGGACAGCATCGCTTCGACCATGTCCACTCCGGAACCGTCAAGCACGATCTGCGCTAACTCAGACATCTGTCTCCTTCAATCATCACCCAGCCGTCTCAGAGCGTGACATGCGTCATTGGCCGAATCTGTAACCGACGGGTAGGGTATTCGTCAGCCATGATCACCCACTGAAGTGGGACTGCGCTAGTCCAGTTCTCAGCCTACTGGGATACATAACGACTAGAGTCAAGATGATGTCGTGACGCAGCAGGAACCTGCTGCTTATCACCTAGTACGACGACACAAATTCCGTAAAACTGCACTGGAGATGGTGTGACCATAACTGATCACGAACTTGCTGCCCGACTCGCTGACAGCGCTGGAGAAGTACTGCTATCACTTCGCGAAGAGATCGGCGAAGCGCCGTATGAACCTCGTGAACTCAAGACCCAGGCAGACGCTGCGGCTCAGCGGCGACTCGCGGAACTGCTCGCTGAACTCGCGCCAGGCGACGCCGTACTGTCGGAAGAAGCGCGCGATGACCTGGCGCGGCTCGATGCTGACCGGGTGTGGATCATCGACCCGCTCGATGGCACCAAAGAGTACTCCGAGCGCGATGACGCCGGGGTTTGGCGTGATGACTGGGCGGTTCACGTTGCTCTGTGGACCAAGCAGGATGGGCTGACGACGGGCGCCGTCGCCCTTCCGGCACGTGGTCTTACTTTGCACACCGGTCAACAGATCGCCCCGCGCTCCAAGCCCGGTGAGAAACTGCGCGTCGCGGTCAGCCGCTCGCACCCGTCTAGTTTCGTCAAGGCTGTTCTGGAAGCCCTCGATGCTGAGCCTGTTGCCATGGGTTCGGCTGGGGTCAAGGCAATCAGCGTCGTCAATGGCACCGTTGACGCCTATGTACACGCTGGCGGTCAGTACCAGTGGGATTCAGCGGCACCGGTAGCCGTCGCCCGACACGCCGGAATGTTCACATCCCGGATCGACGGGACACCGATCGTGTACAACAGGCGAGATTTGTCTGTGCCTGACCTCATCGTGTGTGACGAGGACGTCGTTGATTCGGTACAGTCAGCAGTGGCCCATGCACTATCACTGGAAGGACAAGATTCGTGACCACCAGGGTTCTCGACCAGTGGCGCACCCTCGAGTCTGAAAGCATCCACATCATTCGTGAGGTTGCTGCGGAGATGCAGCGACCCTGTTTGTTGTTCTCAGGCGGTAAAGACTCGATTGTGATGCTCTGGCTCGCTGTGAAGGCCTTCGCTCCAGCGCGGGTTCCGTTCCCAGTGATGCATATCGACACCGGACTGAACTTCCCCGATGTCCTGGCATTCCGCGACAAACTCGTGCAGGACCTCGGTATCGAGTTGATCGTCGCATCCGTACCGGACGCCATCGAGCGCGGTCTGGTCCGTGAGGAGTCCAACGGTTCACGTAACCGGATCCAGACGCCGGTGCTGCTGGAGGCGACAGAAGAGCACGGCTTTGACGCTCTCTTCGGTGGCGCTCGCCGCGACGAGGAGAAAGCTCGGGCTAAGGAGCGCGTCTTCTCGTTCCGTGACGACTTCGGTCAGTGGGACCCGAAGAATCAGCGCCCCGAGCTGTGGAACCTGTACAACGGTCGGGTGGCCCCTGGGGAGCACATTCGCGTCTTCCCGCTGTCCAACTGGACCGAGTTGGACATCTGGCACTACATCGAAGCCCAGAACATCCCGATCCCACAGATGTACCTGGCGCATGAGCGCGAGGTTGTCGACCGGGGCGGCATGCTCTTCGCGGTCAACGAGTTCATCCAACTCAAAGAGGGCGAGACCTCCGAAGTCCGCCGCGTGCGCTACCGCACCATGGGTGACGCCAACCTGACGGCCGCCGTCGAATCCGATGCGGACACCATCGCGAAGGTCGTTGCTGAAATCGAAACCGTCCGGCTCACGGAACGCGGCGCCACACGTGGCGACGACAAAGTCTCTGAGACCGCGATGGAAGACCGTAAGCGGGAAGGATACTTTTAAACAATGGCTGACCTCCTTAGGTTTGCAACCGCCGGTTCTGTCGATGACGGCAAAAGCACCCTGATCGGACGACTCCTGTACGACTCAAAGGGCCTGTTCTCAGACCAGCTCGACGATGTCGAGCGGATCTCCAAGCGACGCGGAAACGACTACGTCGACTTGTCGCTACTTACCGACGGCCTGCGGGCCGAGCGCGAGCAGGGCATCACTATCGATGTCGCCTACCGCTACTTCGCGACACCGCGGCGCAAGTTCATCATCGCCGACACCCCCGGCCATGTGCAGTACACCCGCAACATGGTCACGGGCGCCTCCACGGCAAACGTCGCACTGATCCTGGTTGACGCTCGCAACGGCGTCACCGAACAGTCGCGCCGCCACGCCTTCTTGGCCACGCTGCTGGGGGTCTCCCACATCGTGGTGTGCGTCAACAAGATGGACCTCGTCGACTGGTCGGAGGACAGGTTCCGGGAGATCCAGGAGGACTTCCGCCAGTTCGCCGCCAAGTTGACTATTCAGGACCTCAGTTTCATCCCGTTGTCTGCTCTGCTGGGAGACAACGTCGTGGAGCGTTCGGAGAACATGGACTGGTACTCCGGTACGACTCTCCTGTCGTTCCTGGAGAACGTTCACGTCGCTTCGGACCGCAACCTCGTCGACGTCCGTTTCCCGGTGCAGTACGTCGTGCGGCCGCAGACCGCGTCCCACCCGGACTACCGTGGTTACGCGGGTATGCTCGCCAGCGGAATCCTCAAGGTCGGGGATCCGATACGAGTTCTTCCCAGCGGCCTGGAGACCACCGTCACTGCCATCGACGGGCCCAATGGTCCATTGGAGGAGGCGTTCCCTCCCATGTCCGTCACGGTGCGTCTGGCCGAGGACATCGATATCTCGCGTGGCGACATGCTGGTGCGGCCCAAAAACATCCCGCAACAGTCGCAGGACATCGAAGCGCTGATCTGCTGGATGGATGAGACCATGCCGCTGACTCAGCGCAAGAAGTACGCGATCAAGCACACCACGCGGTGGGCACGGGCACTGGTGCGCGATGTCGAATACCAGGTGGACGTGAACACGCTGCACCGTGACACCGAGGCGACTGAGCTGTCGTTGAACGAGATCGGACGAGTCGCACTGCGGGTGACCGCTCCATTATTCGTCGATCCGTACACCGAGAACCGTGAAACCGGTTCGTTCATCCTGGTGGACGAGCAGACGAACCGCACTGTCGCAGCAGGGATGGTACTGCGCCGGTAATCCTCACGGGTGATCGGTTGACGGCTGGGGCTTCTTGACCCCCGGTGTGCCAAGGACTTGAGGAGTCCACGGCATATCGGGGGTCAATGACATTTCTGGCGAGGTCAACGTGACGGTGCGTGAAAGCAGTTTGACGCCGATGGCAATGGCACGCTCGTCGATGATCAAGTCGCTTTGGTGAATGTCGTAGCGCTTGCCTCCCGGAGTGTGCACACCCAGGCGCACCATCGCTCCCCCGACGCTGTTGAGGATCCACGCGAAGTCCTCACCGCCCAAGGACTGCTCGGTGAGACGCACTGAATCGTCTCCCAGCATTTGCCGGGCAGCCATATCAATGCGAGCCACGGCCGATTCTTGGTTCACCACCGGCGGCACCCCGCGCACATGAGAGACCTCAGTGGTCACACCGAACGGTCCTGCGACCTGACGCACCACATCGTCGACGAGATCACCTGCGGCATGCCAGGCCTTCTCGTCAAGGCAGCGCAAGGTTCCCTTCACGATGCCGTGTGTCGGTATGGCATTTGCGGTGTTGCCCGCCTCGACCATGCCCCACGTCAGATTGACTCCCGAACGCGGGTCGAGTCGTCGTCCGATGATAGCCGGCACCTGCGTGATGATCTCACCAATGGCATAGACCACGTCACCGGTCAGGTGCGGCCGGGAAGTATGGCCACCGGTCGAGGAGACCGTGACGGTGACCTGGTCCGAAGCCGAGGTGATCGCGCCGATGCGACTACCCACGATTCCGACATCGAAACGCGGATCGCAATGCACCGCGTACGCTCGTCCCACACCTTCAAGGACGCCCTGCTCGATCACATCGAGGGCGCCACCGGGCATCACTTCTTCAGCGGGCTGGAAGATCAACCGAACGGGACGCGTCAGCATGTCACGCTCAGCCAGCCGCGCCAACACCAGGCCCGCCCCTAGGACGACCGTGGCGTGCACATCGTGGCCGCAGGCGTGCGATATTCCGGTATTCCGGGATGCGAACGGCAGCCCGGTGGCCTCCGCAATTGGCAGGGCGTCCAGATCGGCTCGCAAGGCGACTCGTCGCGCCCCCGCCTTGATCTCACCGATGTCACAGATCAGGCCAGTGCCGCGCAGCAGCCGCGGTTGCAGCCCGGCCTCGCTCAGACGCTCCGCGATCCGACGGGTGGTTCGCGATTCAGTGCGGGCCAGTTCAGGGTGCGCGTGCAAATCCCGGCGGAACTCTATGAGCTCAGCTTCGAGCCCATCAGCAATTTCATGGATGGTCGCAACAGTAACTTCACCAGGGTTCACAACGCACTAGCCTAGTCGCTGTGGGCCTCACACAGGTGGATCTGGAATCTCGTCGGCGACTTTCGCTGCGATATTGCGCACTTCCTGCGCACGCGCCCTGGTGGTGACGAGCAGCGCATCGTCCGTGTCGATCACCACAACGTCATCGATCCCCAGTACGGCGATGGTTCGAGACGAGTTCGCCGAAATGATCGAGCCGGCGACCTTCTTGGTCACAATCTGGTTCTCATCGCCGATCTGCTTGTTGCCGAAGCCGTCAACGGTGGGCAGCAGCGCAGCCAGCGAGTTGAAATCGCCGACATCGTCCCAGCCGAAGCCCCCGGAGATGACTGCCGCACCGCCCTGCGCAGCGACAGGCTCCGCAATCGCCACGTCGACGGGAACCTTGTCGAGCGTGGGCCAGATCTCAGCGAGCACCTCGTCCTTGCGATCGGTATCCCAGGCTTGCGCAATAGTGGTCAGCCCCCGATGCAATTGTGGTCGCAGTTCAGCAAGGTGCCCCAGCAGTACATCGGTCGCCATAACGAACATCCCCGCATTCCATCGGTACTTTCCGGTTGCGAGATAGCGCGAGGCGGTCAGCGAATCGGGCTTCTCCTGGAATGCCGTGACGTGATGCGCAGTGGGGGCGCCGGCGATATCCAACGGGTCACCGACTTGGATGTAGCCGAACGCCGTTGATGGCCTCGTCGCCGGAATACCGATGGTGACCAGATAGCCTTGCCTGGCTACCTCGATGGCTTCGCCTACCGCGCGGTTGAATTCAACGGATCCAGAAATAACGTGATCCGCCGCGAACGAGCCGACCACGGTGGGGCCGTGACGATGATGGATCACCGCGGCAGCCAGTCCGATTGCGGCCATCGAATCGCGCGGGGAAGGCTCCACCAAGATCCCCTGCGCGGCCTCGGGGCATTGTTCTCGCACCGCGTCGACGTGCCCAGCACCCGTGACGATATAGATGTTCTCAGCCGTCCCGAAGGGTGCCATCCGGTCCACTGTGCTCTGCAAAAGCGAACGGCCGGTTCCGAACAGGTCGAGCAGGAACTTCGGTCGGTCGCTACGTGACAACGGCCATAGCCTGGTGCCAGACCCTCCAGCGGGAATGATGGTGCAGAAATTGCTAGCGGCATCGATGCTCATAGGCTGAGCATAGTGGCCGCTGCCAGCACGTGTCCGCGGTACACGCGCAACCGGGAACAGTCGGTGATCTACCCGCGAGTTTGCGGACTATAGCACGCCCCACCACGACAAATCAGGTCTACCTAACCTCGTATCGAGCCGTTGACCGTGTAAGTTGTGAAGTACCCAACATTGAGGGCACGGTCAGCCCTGCGCTCGCACCGGCACAGCCGGAATGCGAGCGTTGCCCTGGCGATCCGCAGCCCGCTGATTCGCCACAGGAGGCGCACAGTGCCCAGCGCACCAGTCGGTACGTTGTATCGCGGCCGCGAAGGAATGTGGTCATGGATTGCGCATCGCGTGACCGGCCTGCTGATCTATCTTTTCCTGGTGGTCCACGTTCTCGATACAGCGCTCGTCCGGGTCTCACCCGAGGCGTACAACGCAGTGATCGGGACCTACAAGACACCGATCATGGGAATCGGTGAAGCCGGACTGGTAGCGGCCGTCGTATTCCACGCCTTCAACGGAATCCGCATCGTCTTGGTGGACTTCCTTGCCAAGGGTCCTCGCTATCAGCGCGTGATGCTGTGGATCGTCGTCGGGCTGTTCCTCGTCACCATGGCCGGATTCCTGCCTCGACACCTGATGAACGTCTTCGGAGGCCACTGAGATGAGCACAGTAGACATTGCGGCCCCCCGCGAGAAATACCAGCGTAAAAAGGTGAGCCGCGGAAATTTCGAGCTTTACAGTTGGGTGTTCATGCGTGCTTCCGGTGCGCTACTGGTGGTCCTGATCTTCGGGCATCTATTCGTCAACCTGATGGTCGGTGACGGCGTCCACGCCATCGATTTCGCCTTCGTCGGCGGTAAGTGGGCCTCACCGGTCTGGCAGATCTGGGACCTGCTGATGCTCTGGCTCGCCATGATCCACGGCAACAACGGTGTGCGCACGATCCTTAACGACTATGTCAGCCGCGACCTCCTGCGCCTATGGCTCAAGGTCATCCTGTACACGATGACGATCACCATCATCGTGCTCGGCACGCTCGTCATCTTCACCTTCGATCCGTGCCCTGTCGGCGCTGATCCTGACCTACTGGCAAGTTTCTGTCAAGCGTGACGGTCAAAATCGTAGCTTTCACACGTATCTCATTGAGCCGCTAAGGAGCGAGTCACTTCCAATGCAGACCCACAGTTTTGATGTTGTGATCGTCGGTGCCGGCGGTGCTGGAATGCGCGCCGCCCTGGAATCATCCAAAGACGTATCCACGGCAGTGATCTCCAAGCTCTATCCCACCCGATCTCACACCGGAGCCGCCCAAGGCGGCATGTGCGCCGCACTCGCCAATGTCGAGGATGACAACTGGGAGTGGCACACCTTCGACACCGTCAAGGGCGGCGACTACCTCGTCGACCAAGACGCAGCGGAAGTAATGGCCAAAGAGGCCATCGAGGCCGTCATGGATCTCGAGCACATGGGTCTGCCCTTCAACCGCACCCCAGACGGGAAGATCGACCAACGTCGTTTCGGTGGTCACACCCGTAACCACGGTGAGGCTGCCGTGCGACGTGCCTGCTATGCAGCGGACCGCACCGGCCACATGATTCTCCAGACCCTCTACCAGAACTGCGTCAAACAGCAGGTGGAGTTCTTCAACGAGTTCTATGTGCTCGATCTCCTGGTCGATCACGACCTGTCGCAGGGCACCGTGCCCGACGGCGAAGAAGTCAACGCCACCGGTGTGGTCGCCTACGATCTGGCGACCGGTGAGATCCATGTCTTCCGCGCCAAATCCATTGTCTTCGCAACCGGCGGCGCCGGGAAGATCTACAAGACCACGTCAAACGCCCACACCTTAACCGGCGACGGTATGGCGCTCGCCCTTCGTCGCGGGATTCCGCTTGAGGACATGGAGTTCTTCCAATTCCACCCAACTGGTCTGGCCGGGCTTGGGATTTTGCTGTCTGAGGCGGCCCGTGGCGAAGGCGCGATCCTGCGTAACGGCAACGGCGAACGCTTCATGGAACGCTATGCCCCCACCATCAAGGACCTCGCACCGCGAGACATCGTGGCGCGGTCTATGGCCAACGAAGTACGTGAAGGCCGAGGCGCCGGTCCCAATAAGGACTACGTGCTCCTTGATCTGACGCACCTTGAGCCCGCCCACATCGACGCGAAGCTACCGGATATCACCGAGTTCGCACGTACCTACCTCGGCGTGGAGCCCTACACCGAGCCGGTGCCGGTCTACCCGACAGCGCACTACGCCATGGGTGGCATCCCGACCAACATTGAAACCGAAGTGCTGCGCGACACCACGAATGTCATTCGCGGTCTGTATGCCGCTGGCGAAGTGGCATGCGTGTCGGTCCACGGTTCGAACCGGTTGGGAACCAACTCCCTGCTGGACATCAACGTCTTCGGCAAACGCGCTGGACGTGCCGCCGCGGAATACGCCAAGACCGCCCAATTCCTGGACATTCCAGAAGATGCGATCGCCGCGACGGTTGAAGAACTCGAGCAGATGCGCACCCGTCCCGATGGCGACCGGGTCGCTGACGTACGCAGCGAGCTCCAAGAGGTCATGGACCGCGAGGCTCAGGTGTTCCGCACCGACCAGTCACTCACCGACGCCCTGAACAAGATCCGCGACTTGCAGCGTCGCTACAAGAATGTCTCCGTACAGGACAAGGGCACACTGTTCAACACCGACCTGCTCGAAGCAATCGAGTTGGGCTTCCTGCTGGATCTTGCCGAGGTTGTCGTCGTCGGAGCGCTGAACCGTCGTGAATCGCGCGGCGGCCACTTCCGCGAGGACTACCCGGACCGCGACGACGCCAACTACATGCAGCACACCATGGTTTACCGCCGTCCGCTGGAATCAGCGGATAGCAGAGCCGAACTGGTCCCGCACGATCAACTGAGTGCTGACAATGCGTTCAACCTCGTCGAAGTCTTCGACGGCTACAAACTTGTGCTCGGCGCCAAGCCCGTCACGATGACTCGTTACCAGCCGATGGAGCGTAAGTACTGATGACTGCCACTGTCGAAACCACGAGCCCGGCCGCCGAGGTCGGCGCGATTCCCAGCTTCACCGTCACGCTGAAGATCATGCGCTTCGACCCCGAGAACCACGGGCCACAGGCATATTGGGACGAGTTCGAAGTCGATGTCCACGGCACTGACCGCGTGCTCGATGCACTCCACAAGATCAAATGGGAACAGGATGGTTCACTCACCTTCCGTCGCTCGTGCGCACACGGTATTTGCGGTTCGGACGCTATGCGTATCAACGGCCGTAACCGCCTGGCCTGCAAAACCCTGCTCAAGGACGTCAACCCGGCCAAACCGATCATCGTAGAACCGATCAAGGGTCTGCCCGTGATCAAGGACCTCGTCGTCGATATGGAGCCCTTCTTCGCTTCCTACCGCGAGATCATGCCGTTCCTGATCACAAAGGATGGCAAGCACCCCACCGCGGAACGCCACCAGAGCCCAGAGCAGCGGGAACGATTCGACGACACCACCAAGTGCATCTTGTGCGCCGCGTGCACGAGTTCTTGCCCGGTGTTTTGGACCGACGGCCAGTACTTCGGCCCCGCCGCGATCGTCAACGCTCACCGGTTCATCTTCGACTCGCGCGACCAGGCCGCCGCTGACCGCCTCGAGATCCTCAATGACAAGGAAGGCGTGTGGCGTTGCCGCACCACCTTCAACTGCTCTGAGGCATGTCCGCGCGGCATCGAGGTCACCAAAGCGATTCAGGAAGTCAAACGTGCCATGATTACTCGTGCATTCTGATTCAAACCACATCGGGTTTGAACGCCGAATAGGTGAGAGGTTCCTATGAGCATCGTTGTCACCGGCGGCGCCGGCTATATCGGCGCCCATGTGGTCAGGCTCTTGCAATTGGCAGGGCAGAAGGCCGTCATCGTTGATGATATGTCGACAGGGAGCCATGACCGAGTCCCTGCCGATGTCCCGCTGATCGAGCTGGACATTGCGGCAGCGGGGGCAACTGAGATCCTTGCTGCGGCGTTCGCCGAACACGAGGCGAGCGCAGTCATCCATTTCGCGGCCCGTAAACGTGTTGGCGAGTCGGTGGAACGACCCACCTGGTACTACCAGCAGAATGTTGGCGGAATGGTCAATCTGCTCGCGGCGATGGAGGCCAGTTCGGTTCCGAAACTGGTGTTCTCATCGTCAGCGGCCGTCTACGGTCAACCCGACAGCGGCTATGTCGCGGAAAAGACCGCACAGGAACCGATCAATCCCTACGGCCAGACGAAACTCGTCGGGGAATGGCTGGCGCGGGCCGCTACCACTGCGTGGGGGTTGCAGTATGTCGGGTTGCGTTATTTCAATGTAGCCGGCGCCGGTTGGCCCGACTTGGCAGATACCGTAGCGCTCAACTTGATTCCCATGGTCTTCGAGAAACTGTCTGCGAACCGGGCGCCACAGATTTTCGGCACCGACTACCCGACACCAGATGGCACCTGCATCCGGGACTACATCCACGTCAAGGATCTCGCGGAGGCTCATCTGCACGCCTTGGCCTACCTCGATTCAGGACGTAACGTCTTCGACGCTTTCAATATCGGCACCGGCAACGGCGCTTCAGTGCGTGAGGTCATCGATCTTATCGGTGAAGTGACCGGTCTCGACACGACCGCCGACGAGTTGCCACGACGCCCGGGGGATCCAGCGCTCTTGGTCGCTGACCCTGCACTGGCCGCATCAGAACTCGGCTGGACCGCATCACACGATCTGGCCGATATGGTCAAGTCTGCTTGGGAAGGGTGGCCACAGGCCCCTCGGCATACTGCTGCGCACTAGTCGACTTGGCGGGTTTCGACGGGCTGGAACCAGAGATCTTGGTGATCTCGCCTTCCGCTAACCAGGCGGCGGCCATCAGCGCCACCCGTGCTACCAGGTTCACTACCAGAAGCAGTGTCACGATCACGGCAAACGATGCCAACAGGGCGTTCTTCGAGGCTGAACCCGTCACTATCTGAGTACCGGCCAAGCGAAGGACCTCGATGACGAGCCCCACTGCGAATCCGGCGATGACGAGATCGAGACGCCTCGGTTTTATCCGCCCCAGCACCACCATCACATAGCCAAAGACCGCGATGTCAACAACAATGATCAAGAGCACGCCGATAATATTGGCCGCTGCGGTCAACACGGTGTTACCGAGCCGTTCGCTGAGCCACGATCCCGCTGAGGACATGGTCCAACTCAGTACCGACGTCAGCAGTACCGCCACGAACAGCACGACGTATCCGCCCAGATCCTTCAGTTTTCCGATCACTGCGTTCTCACTGACCGGTTCGGTATGGAGGACTGTTTGAACAGCGGTACGCAGTCCACCCATGAACGAGATGGCGGACCATAGCAATACGGCTGCGGCGATGATCGACGTCAGGCCTCGTCCGGTGGTGAGCATGAGCTGTTCTGGAGTCAGGACACCACCGGAACCGGTATCGACCAAGCCCGGGATGAACTGATCCACCCCCGAGAGCATTTGATCCTTTAGTTCGTCGTTGTTGCCGACGATCATTGTGACCGTCGTGTAGCCGATCACCAACGCGGCGAAGATGGAGAAGACCGCTGTATAGGCGATACCCCCGCACAGCAACGCCCCTGCCGCTTGGTTGTACCGATCCATCGTGCGACCGCCCCTGCTGGCTTTCCACCATTGCAGGACACCTTTGACGAATGCGAGCACTCGTCCCAATCCTTTGGTCATCGTCTCCCCCGGTCCTGAGTCGTGAACTCTGTCATCAAGTCCCTGGTAACGATGCTAGGTTCTATCCATGACTTCGCACGGTGAACGAGAAGACCAGGAGCCACAAGCACCGATGTTACCGCCCACCACCCCCGGGCTTTCGGTCAACGAGGAAACTGACGACGATGACCTGGATGACGAGGAGAAATACCCGTGGGGCCGCCCTGCCCCACGCCACATCCAACTCTTTGTACTCGGCAACGCGGTCCTCGCCGTCGTTGCCGCCTTGGTGCTGATTATCGTCACATCACGGTAACCGGACCGTGGGGAACTGATCGTCGAACGGGTCGGTCAGATCGAATCCGGCAACGGCCCGCCACTGATTGTCCTCATAGTGTTCGAATAACTGGATCTCGTTGACTGCGAAACTCGCTTCATAGCGGGCCATGTCCTCAAAAGCGACGTTGAGCGCCGATTCAGGAACGTCATGAGCCACCGTGACGTGAGGGTGATAGTGGAACCGCAGATCCTGCTGCAATGGTCCCGAACGGACCAGCTCTTCGAGTTGCTCACATTCGGCGATACCTTGCGCGACCTGAACGAATACGACCTGAGAAACCGGCCGGAAGGTGCCGGAACTGCGAAGATGCACCACGAAACTATTGACCTGCTGTGCAACCGTGCGAAGATGCTCAGCGACGTCCGCCATATCCTGCTCGTTGATCACTGTCGGACCAAGCAGGGTGATATGCGGCGGGATGAACTCAGCCATGGGGTCCCCAAACCGGCGCCGCGCCGCCACCAACTCACTGGCGAACGGTTCCGGGACAGCGATAGCCACCCCGATGCGGATCTGACCGGGTGCGAGCGCAGGAGTCGGCAGCATCACTTCAGGACACTGTCCCTATCGGCTGCAGAAGTCCGACACGTTCGTAGACTCGGCTCAAGGTGCGGGCAGCCACCTCTCGCGCACGCTGCGCGCCGCGTACCAGGATCTCGTCGAGTTCGTGCGGGTCATCCAGATACACCTGCGCACGGCTTTGGAAGTCGGTGAGGAACTCCACGACAATGTCTGCGAGAGCTACCTTGAAGTGTCCGTATTGCTTGCCTTCGAACTCTGCGACGATGCTGTCGATGGACTGTCCGGTCAGTGACGAATAGATCGACAGCAGATTGGAGACGCCTGGCTTTCCTTCCGGGTCATAAGCGATGGTGTCGCCCGCGTCGGTGACCGCTGATCGAATGGCCTTAGCCGCGCGCTTCGGGTCATCGAGCAGCCAGATGGTTCCCTTGGCGGATTCCACCGACTTACTCATCTTCGCCTGCGGGTTCTGCAGGTCATAGATCTTCGCGATGGTCTTGACGATATGGGGCTGCGGCACGACCACTGTGTCGGAGCCATAACGCGTGTTCATCCGCTCCGCGAGGTCCCGTGTCAGCTCCAGGTGCTGACGTTGATCCTCGCCCACTGGCACCAGCGCAGCGTCATAGAGCAAGATGTCGGCAGCCATCAGCACCGGGTAGGTGAACAGCCCCACGGTCGTGCCCTCATTGCCCCGCCTGGCACTTTTGTCCTTGAACTGAGTCATGCGCCCAGCCTCGCCATAGCCGGTGATGCACGAGAGCACCCAGGACAGCTCCGCATGCTCTGGCACGTGCGACTGAGCGAAAAGCGTTGCGCGGTCCGGGTTGAGTCCGCCGGCCAGATACTGGGCTGCCGTTCGCCGGGTTCGTGCTCGCAATGCCGCGGGTTCCGGGGCGACTGTCAAAGCGTGGAGATCAGCCAGCATGTAAAAAGCGTCGTACTCGTCTTGCAGCGCCACCCACTGCGTCATGGCACCGATGTAGTTGCCGAGGTGAAGCGAATCTTGGGTGGGTTGCATTCCCGACAGAATCCGGGGACGTGATTGTGCGGACATGATCTCCATCATGTCAGGTAAGTCGGCCTGAATCGAACTGACGAAGAGGGTCAGGTGGCCTCAGCATCCCATGGTGGGCGCTGACCTGGGGCGAGTCGCATGACTTGGGGCCGTCCTGCGCCGCTATGTCCGCCCGGATTCGGCTGCGATAGCGCAGGATCGGCAGACTCGTCGCGCAGAGCATCTCGGACGATCCGACGAGGATCATACTTCCGCGGATCCAGATCTGCCCAGTCAGCCAAGGACTCGTCCCCGGCCTCGGCAACCATCTCCTGACGGATCCGCGACAGGTAACTTCGGCCATTGCGCACGAGCTTGCCCAACTGCTCGGCAAACTGCGGGAGCCGAGCGGGCCCGATCACGATAGCGACGACAACGAGCAGTACCATCAGCTCTCCGCCGTTGATCCCGAACACGCCTGTCACCTCAAACCAGGGGAACTCGTCCCCGATGGACATGGATTTCTCCCATGGTACGCCGCGCGCCACGGTCTGAGAGAATACGGCCATGCCAGTAGGCTCAGTTATGGAGCACGACACCCGGTTGCGGTAGTCCACACCGCAACCACCGACAACGGCCGAAGGAGACTACCATCGCAACCGACAAGGCCCTGAGTTGGTCATATGCAGAGGACTTCGTAGCGGACAGCACGTCGATCGAGGCAGCCAGGGTACGCGCGGCAGAATTTGGCAGCCCCGCGATCTCTCGAGCCAGTGGAGCGCTGCTACGTACGATAACCGCGGCGATGCAAGCCAAGACAGTGGCCGAGATCGGAACTGGCGTGGGCATCAGCGCACTCTACTTGCTTGAAGGTATGGCATCCGATGGTGTCCTGACCACTATCGACCCCGAAGCCGAACATCAACGTCAGGCCAAGCAGTCATTTTCGGAAGCTGAGATTGCGCCCGGTCGTACCCGGACGATTCTCGGCAGGCCCAAGGAAGTGCTGCCGCGGTTAGCGGATGGTGCTTACGACCTGGTGGTCATCAATGACTCCCCGGGCGCTATTCCATCACATCTCGAACAAGCGATCCGCCTGTTGCGTCACGGTGGACTGCTCGCGATCACCAATGCGCTGTGGCACGATGCGGTGCCCGATGCGGCACGGCGCGACGAGCCCGTGGTTCAGATGCGCTCAGTGCTCACCTCACTGCGCGAGGACGACCGTCTCACCGTCTCACTGATTTCAGTGGGGCAGGGACTACTGCTCGCGGCCCGCACTCAGTAGGAGGTACTGCGCGAGCAGGCCCACACCGTACCCGGTGGCGCCAGCGGCGGTGTCGGCGCGCGGCTTCTCTGCACGCGCCGCACCAGCGATGTCAAGATGGGCCCAACTCGTCTTCGGTGCGAAGTGTTCCAGGAACAGCGCCGCCATGATGCTGCCCGCGCCCCATTGTGATGCTGCGGTTTGCCGAATGTCTGCGAGCGAAGACTCCAAACCCACGCGATAGGAATCGACCAACGGCATTCGCCACAGGTATTCATGGGCGCGCGACGCGGCCTGTTCCAGATCGGCTGCTGTCTCATCATCGTTGCTGTAGAGCACACCATGACGGTCACCGAGCGCCATGCGGGCGGCACCGGTCAGGGTGGCGATATCGATGACGAGATCGGGTTCCAGTTCCGCGACGGCCCAGGACAGCGCTTCTGCCAAGATCAGTCGACCTTCTGCGTCGGTGTTCGTGACCTCGACCGTAGCGCCGCTGAACGTGGTCAGTACGTCACCGGGCCGATAGGCGGATCCCGAGATCGCATTTTCGGCCACTGGGACTACCACCGTAATCCGGTCCGGCAGGTTCAACCGGCGGGCGACCAATGCGGTGGCGACTGCTGTCGCGGCACCGGCCATGTCGGTCTTCATCGGCACCATGGCGGTCCGTGGTTTCAGGCAGAGCCCACCCGAGTCATAGGTGATGCCCTTACCAACGATCACGACGTGCCTCGCACTGTCATCAGCCGTCACTGGTTCGTGAGAGATGACCACGAACCGGGGCGGATTCGCCGACCCGCCGGCCACTGCAAGAGTCGCGCCGAAGCCCCGGTCTGCTAACCAGGACTCATCGTGAACGATGATGTCCAGGCCTTCAGCGGCTGCGATAGCCTCGCATTGCGCCGCGAACCATTGCGGCGTCTTGATGTTGCTCGGGGTGTTTGCCAGGTCCCGTGCCAGCCAGGTGCCGGTGGCAACGGTTTGGGCGGCGCCCAATGCATCGGTGAGTGAATCGAGACGGTGCCGACCGGACAGCATCACGATCTGAGGCGATGACGATGTCTCAGCAGCGGTCTTCGTGACCCGCTTCGGCCGATAGGCACCGAGAAACAGGCCCCCAGCAAAGCTGGCGAAGATCTCGGGAGCAGTCCGTGGCCCGAGATCGACGACCGTGCGTTCATCGGAATCGATATGACGCCACAGCGCTGCACCGGCGGTTCGAATATCCGATTCAGTTCCTTCGCCGATGCCCAATAGAATGATGCGTCGCGCGAGGCCGTCCCAAGGCACTGACGCGTTGCGGCGTCCATGGACCCGCGGCAGTGATACGACATTGCATTCGCCTGCCTTGCCCTTCGCATGGCAGCGTTCTGCAGCGTCAGCGAGGTCAACCCCGTATCTCAAGGATGCGGCGGTGGCTCCAGGGGTCGGGCGAACACTGTCGTCGCCCGCGGGAGGTTGAATCGCCAACACGACGGTATCGCAATGATCCGCCGTAATCAGAGGTGTAGTTTCGACAGTCCCATCAGCCGCGATGACTTCAGGCAGAACCAGTCGCCCGGTCATCGTGTCGATCGTGAAATGAGTGGGGTCAACCACTTCAGCCGACAACGCCCTCTAGTGCGTTCTTGAGGTTGGCTGCGTCATCAGCTGTCAGTTCGACGACCAGACGGCCACCGCCATCAAGTGGCATCTTCAGCACGAGGCTGCGTCCTTCCTTGACAACTTCTAACGGTCCATCACCGGTACGTGGCTTCATCGCCGCCATGGACTCGTCCCTCATTTCTTAGTGGCTACCAGCAGGTTTACCTGGCCTATTCTAGTCCACTGGCGGACTCTGATGCTGAGACGACGAATTCCACCGCCTCATCCGGATCGTCGACGATCCGGAACAGTTCGACATCCTTGGGGTGAATCATGCCTCGTTCGGCTACAGACTGCCCCAGCCATTCGACCAGACCGGTCCAGTACGCGCGATCTACCAGCACAATTGGGAACGCACCGACCTTGGAGGTCTGCACCAGGGTGAGCGCCTCGAAGAGCTCGTCCAGCGTGCCGAAGCCACCCGGCAGCACGATGAAACCACTCGCGTACTTGACGAACATGGTCTTGCGGGCGAAGAAGTAGCGGAAGTGCACCCCGAGGTTGACGTAGTTGTTCATGCCCTGTTCGAACGGCAACTCGATGCCCAATCCCACCGAGGTGCCACCGGCGAGTGCGGCACCTTTGTTGGCAGCTTCCATCACCCCTGGACCGCCACCGGTGATCACCGCATAACCGGCCTCGACCAGAGCCTTGCCGACCCGCTCACCGGCGATGTAGTCCCGGTGATCCGTGGGAGTGCGGGCCGAGCCGAAAACCGACACCGCCGGGCCGAGTTCCGCGAGCGCGCCGAAGCCCTCGACAAACTCGGATTGAATGCGCAGCACGCGCCACGGGTCGTCATGGAGCCAATCGGCTTTATCGGCGCCACGCAGCAACCGCTCGTCGCTGGTCGAGTCCGGGATGTGCTGACCCCGCAGCAGTACTGGTCCTTTGCGATAGCCCGATCCGTGTTGTGGTACTCCTTCATCACTCATGATTTGAGCCTAATGGACCGCAGTCGAATTTCCGGCAAGCCACAGGTAAAGCGCGTCATAACATTGCGTGATCTGGGCAAGGCTGACTCGTTCTTCGTCGTGGTGGGCCAGCGACGGATCGCCCGGGCCGAAGTTCACTGCCGGCACGCCGAGCCGGGAGAACCTGGCAACGTCGGTCCAACCCACTTTGGCGCTCGCACCACCACCGGTGACTCGGGAGACCGCGGCGACGAACTCCTGGGCGAGCGGGGAGTCCAGTCCGGGGCGAGCCCCGGGTGCGGTGTCATCGACGACTACCTCGAATGGGGCGAAGAACTCTTCGACGAACTTCAAGGCCTCGGCTTCACTGCGCGCTGGAGCAAAGCGGTAATTGACCGTTACCCGGCATCGATCCGGTATGACGTTCCCCGCGATCCCTCCGCTGATCGCAACCGCGTTGAGCCCTTCGCGGTATGCCAACCCGTCCACCTCGACGGTTTCTGCTTGATACTCGGCGAGACGACTGAGGATGGGCGCTGCCGCGTGGATGGCGTTGGAGCCCATCCAGGAGCGCGCCGAGTGCGCCGCGACTCCGGTTGTCGACACGTGAACCCGCAGAGTTCCGTTGCAGCCGCCTTCGATACCGCCGTTGGACGGCTCGCCGAGCACCGCGAAGTCTCCCGCGATCAGATCCGGATGCCGGGCGACCAGGTGGCCCAGTCCATTGCGGTCGGATGCGACTTCCTCGTTGTCGTAGGCCACTAGCGTGACGTCACTCGTGGTGGATGCAGGATCGAGCGCCAACTGTGCGAACACCTGTAACAGCACCGCCAGGCCCGCCTTCATATCGACGGTGCCGCGTCCCCACAGCACGGGTCCCCGATCAGGGTCGTCACGCAGTTGGGTCGGCAGGTTATGCGCGACGGGAACCGTGTCGATATGGCCAGCCAAGATCACTCGACGACCACGGCCGTGGCTGGTGCGCGCCACAATGTTGTTGCCGTATCGGGTGACATCCACCGTGGGGGCGGCGAGACCGCGCAGTGCGGATTCGATGACATCGGCGAGGTTTTGCTCGTCGCCGCTGACTGATGCGATGTCGCAAATCGTCTGAGTGAGTTGTGTCAGACCATCTCGTCCGGTCATCAGGTCAATACTTGGCATGGGCCACATCCTACGTCGCGACGAACTTCAGGGCGGATTGGAGCTGAACGGCACCGTCATGCCGATAGTAAAGATGAGACATGAATTGGTCACATATTCGCCACGAAGGCATTAGGCTGGGTTGCATGTCTGACAACATCGACAATGACACCACACCACGCAATGCTTGGGCATTCGGCCTTGCTTCAGTCGACATCTCCGGAACCGTGCTCGACGTGTGGTACCCCAAACCACAGTTGGGCGAACCACTCGCGACGGCCACTGCCGCCGATGCACCCCAAGCCCTCCATGACTTGGCGGGCACAGACGACGCGCGCCGTGTCGCGACGCGAGTAGTGCTCACCAGCATCGACCTGGACCAGTCTCCGGCAGACGCGGAGGACGCCTACCTGCGCCTGCATCTGCTCTCCCACCGTCTGGTCAAACCACATGGTCAGAACATGGATGGCATCTTCGGCGTGCTGGCCAACGTGGTGTGGACCTCCGCTGGTCCTGCCGCGGTCCAGGGTTTCGAGGAAACCCGGTTGCGACTTCGATCCCGCGGTGTTGTCACGGTCTACGGCGTCGACAAGTTCCCGCGCATGGTGGACTATGTCGTTCCTGACGGTGTGCGTATCGCTGACGCCGACCGAGTTCGATTGGGCGCCCACCTCGCCCCTGGGACCACCGTCATGCACGAAGGCTTCGTCAACTTCAACGCCGGCACGCTGGGCGCGTCCATGGTCGAGGGTCGGATCTCTGCTGGTGTCACAGTCGCCGACGGCTCAGACATCGGCGGCGGCGCATCCATCATGGGGACGTTGTCCGGTGGCGGCAAGCAGACCATCTCCATCGGCGAACGATCCCTGCTCGGTGCGAATGCCGGCCTAGGGATCTCTCTGGGGAATGACTGCATCATCGAGGCGGGTCTCTATGTCACGGCGGGTACCAAGGTGACCGTGACCAGCGGCCAGTATGCAGGTCAGACGGTCAAAGCACTCGAACTGTCCGGTCAGAACAACCTGCTCTTCCGCCGTAACTCCTTGACCGGCGGCGTCGAGGTCGTGGAGCGCGCTGGAACCGGGATCGAACTCAACGCCGCTCTGCATCACAACTAGTGCGCAAGACAGTCCTGGTCGTATCCATCGTCGTCTTAACCGCGCTCTTCGCGGTTGGCGCGGTCATCTTCGTCCTGGATCGCACGGTTCCCGCGCCTACGGTGGCTCAGCGTTGCCGCGCCACCGTCGATGGCACGGTGTGGTCACTCGATGTGGAACAGTCTTCCAACGCCGCTCTGATCGGGATCCAGCCCCTGGTGCGTTCGATGCCTGCCAGGGCGGGCACCATCGGATTGGTGACGGCATACCAGGAATCGAAAATCCGCAACATCGACTATGGGGATCGTGACTCGTTGGGTCTGTTCCAGCAACGTCCCTCTCAGGGTTGGGGCACACCGGAGCAGGTGATGGATCCGGTCTATTCGACCAATGCCTTCTACGACGGCCTGGCAAAGATAGACGATTATGTGTCGATGCCGGTCACGGATGCGGCGCAGGCCGTGCAACGGTCGGCCTTTCCGCTCGCCTACGCTCGTCATGAACCGATGGGACGCGCCTGGGCCTCGGCGCTCAACGGCTACTCCGAAGCGGTATTGACCTGCCGGCTGGGCGACGTTCCGGCTGACGTCGATGCAACGGCGGCACTGCGGAACCTGGATGCTCGGATATCGCGTGACATCCCGGTCACGGCTGAGACCACGGCCAAAGCCGGACGCCAATTGACCGTGTCAGTCCGCGCGACCACCAAGGCGCTCGACTTGCGCGCTGCAGAGCGGACCCGTGTCGGGTGGGCCATTGCCCAGTGGGCCGTGGCGGTTGCAGCAGTCACGGACATCGACGCGGTTCAGTACCGCAATTGGATGTGGACACGAAACACCGGCGACTGGCACGAGGTCAGCAATTCGCCGACCGATGTGGTGCTCTCAGTCGGCGGATCGCTTACCGCCACACCAGAGCCCTAACCCCGATGAATCAGGAGCGCTTTTCCACCGGCACGTAGTCGCGCTTGTGCGCACCGGTGTAGATCTGTCGCGGACGACCGATCTTGCTCTTGGGGTCGTTCATCATTTCGCGCCACTGGGCGATCCAGCCCGGCATGCGACCCAGCGCGAACAGCGGTGTGAACATCGCGGGCTCAAAGCCCATGGCACGGTAGATGATGCCCGTGTAGAAATCGACGTTGGGGTACAGCCGGCGTTCAGCGAAGTAATCGTCCTTCAAGGCGATCTCTTCGAGCTCCATGGCGATCTCCAGCAGCGGGTCTTGGATGCCCAGCGTCGAGAGCACCTTGTGCGCTTGTTCTTTGACGATCGCCGCACGCGGATCGTAGTTCTTGTAGACGCGGTGACCGAAGCCCATCAGACGCACACTGTCTTGTTTGTCCTTGACCTTCTTGATGAAGGTGTCCACGTCGTATTCCGCGGAGTGAATGGACGTCAACATGTTGAGCACGGCCTCGTTCGCACCGCCGTGGAGCGGGCCGGACAGGGCACTGATCCCAGCCGATACCGAAGCGTAGATATTCGCATGCGCCGATCCGGTGATGCGCACGACAGATGCCGAGCAGTTCTGTTCGTGGTCGGCGTGCAAGATGAGCAGTTTGTCCAAGGCATCAACGAGCACCGGGTTCGCGTCGTACTGCTCATACGGAACCGCGAAGGTCATACGCAGGAAGTCATCGACGTATCCGCGGGAGTAATCCGGGTAGAGCAGCGGTTCGCCGACCCGTCTGCGGTGCAGATATGAGGTGATGGTCCGTGCTTTTGCCAGCAGCAGGACCGTTGCGAGTTCCACGGTGTCTTCACTGAACGGGTCGAGTGACTCTGGGTAGAAGGTCGCGAGTGCGTTCACCGCGGACGACATCACTGCCATGGGGTGGCTTGTCCGCGGGAATGTCCCCATGAAAGTACGGAAGTCTTCATGGACCAGAGTGTGGCGGTTGACCCGTTCGATGAAGGCATCGCGCTGGGTCTCGTCGGGAAGCTCACCGTGGATGAGCAGGTAGGCGACCTCGAGGAACGATGACTGAGATGCGAGTTGATCGATCGGATAACCGCGATACAGCAACACACCTTCATCGCCATCGATGAAGGTGATCTTGGACTCGCACTGCGCCGTGTTCATGAAACCGGGGTCATAGGTGACGTATCCGGTGCTGCGCAGCAGGTCGGAAACGACTATTCCGTCGTTGCCTTCAACTGCCTGGTGGATGGGCAACGTCACATTCCCGGTTGCGGTGTCCATCGTTACCGATAACTCGTTAGCAGTCACGAGTACTTCCCTTCGCGGATTCTGAGCTGTGAGATGACGACCTCGGCGGAGCTGGGCGGCACCGTTGCTCATACCCTTCGTTGATCAAGGTACAGTCGACATACCTTTGGGACTGTACCGCCTACAACAAGATCTAGACCAATCAGCGGGACGTAGGTCCGTGCTGATAAATGCCAAGATTTCACCAAGCCTATACCATGAATGCTGCCTTTTGGGTCAATGTTCGCTATTCAGTGGGCCAGTCGGCGGGCAGCGGCAGCAATATCCGTGTCAGCGGCAGTCAGCGCCAACCGGACATGCGCGGCGCCCTGCGGCCCGTAAAACTCACCGGGGCCAGCAACGATGCCGCGGTCGGCCAACCACGTGATTGTCTCCCAGCATCCTGCCCTGTGCTCTGGATGCCTGGCCCACAGATACAGTCCGGCTTGGGAATGATCCACTTTCATACCAGCGGCCATGATTGCGTCCAGCAGAACTGTACGACGGTCCTGATAGATCGCCCGCTGGACTGCGACGTGTTCGTCGTCATCGAGCGCGGCTGTCATCGCTGCTTGAACCGGGGCCGGCACGATCATTCCCAGATGCTTGCGCAACGCGGTCAATCGCGAGATCAAATCAGCATCGCCCGCGATGAAGGCCGCACGATACCCCGCGACGGACGATTGCTTGGACAGCGAATAAGCCACCAGGAGGTTCGATAGATCCCCTTCGGTGACCGCTGGATCCAGCACGGATGGTACTGTGCTGTTCTCGGCGCGCCAGTCCAGTTCGGCATAACACTCGTCACTGATGACCACCGCGCCGATCTCACGGGCTGCCGCCACGATCATGCGCAACTGCGGCACATCGAGCACCGCACCGGTGGGATTACTGGGGGAATTGATCCACACCACTTTGACGTTCGGGTCACCTGCCCACTGGGCGACATCGTCCGTGGCCAGCGCCGTCGCACCCGATAACAGCGCGCCAACGCGGTAAGTCGGGTAGGCAACGGCAGGGTGTACCACGACATCTTCGGTCCCAAGACCGAGCAGCGACGGCATCAAGCCCACTGCTTCTTTCGAACCGATGGTGGGCAGTACGTTTTCGTCGGTCAGATGCGGCACGCCGCGACGGCGATCAAACCAAGCGGCGATCGCGTCCCGCAACGCCGGACTGCCTGCCGTCAGCGGGTAGCCAGGAGCATTGCTGGCTTGCTGCAAGGCCTGCTGCACGACTGCAGGAGTCGGGTCGACCGGAGTTCCGATGGATAGGTCGATCAATCCGTCCGGATGTTCGCTGGCTCGCGCCCGAAATGGCACCATCGAGTCCCAGGGGTAGTCCTCCCCCAATGCGGCAAATCCCACGAGTTCTTCGCGTGCCTTTCGTTCGATGAGTACTAGTGTCCAATGAGCACCAGTGCTCAGTAGGCTCTAGTCAGACCTGAGGCGGAAGGGCTGCGATCATCGGGTCATCGTGGTCGATCTCGCCCAGTTTCTGCGCACCGCCTGGCGAGCCGACCTCATCGAAGAAGTCGACGTTGGCGCGGGTGTAGTCTTCCCATTCCTCGGGGACGTCGTCCTCGTAATAGATGGCTTCGACGGGGCATACCGGCTCGCATGCGCCACAGTCGACACATTCATCGGGGTGGATGTACAGCGAACGTTTACCTTCGTAGATACAGTCCACCGGGCACTCCTCAATGCATGCCTTGTCTTTGACGTCGACACACGGTTGAGCAATCACATACGTCACGGTGACTTTCCCTTCTCGTACCCCAATGCAAGAACCCGGGACCTGCGGAACAGCACCCTAGGCTAGTTCTTGCTTACTACCCTAGTATCCCCTATATGACATTCGATGACGGTGTCCGATCTGCGGACAGGGACGAATCCGACCTGCCCGTGTGGCGAACATGGGAACCGGGACAACGAGTGATGATCCGACGACTCCTCCCCACCGACCCCACACACAAATACACCGATGTGCTGGGCGTCATCATCGCCGTCACATCGCAGGAGATCGTGCTGGAGAACCGCCGCGGCGAGGCTATCAAGGTGCCCTGCTCGTTGATCGTCACGGGCAAACGGATCCCGCCCGCACCGCCGCGACGGCGTCCGCGTATCGACTGAGGCGCAGCCAGCTTCAAGCTGACTCGATCACCAGATGTTCGGCCGTGATGCTTACGACGGCCCTGCCCGCCGAGCCTGCCTCTATGGCCTCAGCCCGCCAGTCACCGGTCCAGGCGATCGTCGCAGAGGCGAAATGGCGCTCGTCCGACGCAGGCAGCTCACCGCGACTGAAGAACCAGTCCGTGTCACGATCCTGCGCCAGGTCGTCGGCGAGCCGAGCCAGATCGTGTGAGGCCTGTCGGACGAGTTCCGCGCACACATCCCTGTTGGCCTCGATCATCGCCTGGGATCGCGTCGCCCCATGCCGGGCCACCCGAGTACCATCACGGAAACTGCCCGCGGCAAGGCGCCCAGCAACCGGAGCGTCACCGGCGATGGCGAGCAGTTCGGTCGCCAACACGTGCGGCAGATGCGAGATCCGTGCGACGGCCTCGTCGTGTTCCTGATCGGTGATCACCAGTGCGCGCGACCGCGCGGTCTTCGTGATCAGATGCAGCACCCGTGCGGCGTGCCGGACATCGGTCGTCGCGGTGATGGTGACCGCCCAGGTGATGTCGTCGAGCAGTTCCGCCTCGGCCGCGGCGAAACCGCTGAGCTCAGTACCGGCCATCGGATGGGCGCCCACGTACTGGTCCTGTAGTCCGGCAGCGACGGCGGCGTCGCGCACCTGTCGTTTCACCGATCCCACATCAGTGATCGTGACCGAATCGTCGATCAGGTCTGCAATCTTCGCCATGGTCTGGGCGACCGCTCGAAGTGGCACGGCAACCACAATCAAGTCGGGACGAGCCCGGACAGCCTCGGCAAGGTTCTCAGGCACGGTAACGCCCGCTGTGGCCGCGGCCGCACGCGTTCCATGGTCCGGATCCCAGCCCACGACCGGGTGACCGCCCTTCACCAATAGTTTCGCCAGCGAGCCGCCGATCAATCCCAGCCCGATGACGACCACGGCGGGCTGCTGCCGGTGAGCGATCACCATAGAAGACCTCGTTGTAATTCCTCATCTGAGGAGGTGTCCGCTACTGACCCGGCGGGGATGCGCTGCGGGTCCACAAGCGCGTCAAGGTCTTCTGATGCCGGAAAGACTCCGATGGTCTTGACCGAATCACCCGCGGCCAGAAGTTCGGCGAGCAAACTGCGCATGGGCGCTTCCCACGGTGCTCCGTCACAGGTGATCACGAAGACGTACCGACCTTGCAAAGCTTTCAGCGGACGTGTGATCAGGCTGGACATATTGACGCCACGCTCGCCGAAGGCGACGGTGATCCGGGCCAACACGCCTGGGCCGGTCACAGTGGGCGTGACGGCGAGCATAGTGTTCCATTGCTGGCCGGATACCGCGCTGCTCAGAGCCTCGCGCGCGCCGTCGCGCCGAATGACCCGCAAGAAGCGAGTACGAGCACCAGCGAAATCTTGCACCGACTGTTCCAGCGTCTCCAAACCATAAAGGTCACCGCACACTCGTGGACCCAGAGCGACCGTATCGTCAGTGAGGTCTCGGCACGCTGCTGCGTTCGATGTCGCGGGAACGGACGACAGACCGCGTCGGGTGACGAAGTCCTGACACTGGGCCAAACCGTGCGGGTGTGCCGAAACCTCATGCCACTTCGACGTGCCGGGACGAACAAACGCGTCGAAGACGACCTCCACCGCGTGTTGATCCACCGCGACCACGTCATGGGCCGCGATCAACTCGTCCAATGACGGCACCACATAGCCTTCAACGTTGTTCTCGATGGCCACGACGCCTTGCGACCAATCTCCAGCCGCAACCCCGGCGACAATATCCGCCACGGTGCGGGCCGGAATCAGATCGGACCGCTCAGCCCAGTGCAGTGCGGCTGCATAGGTGAACGAGCCCTCTGGCCCTAAATAGGCGGTCAGTTGCTGTGCCACACCGGCTCCACCGCAGACGGATCGGGGTAGTATCCAGTTTCCGGCAGTACGGCCAGGACACGGTGCGACACGTTGAGGTCGTCGAAGGTCTTTGTCAATGCCGCCAGGTCGGCTGCTGAATTGCAGTCGAAGGCGCAGAAGAAGGCGTGCGGGCCGGCCCCAGTCGGGTGACTGCGCAAGTGCACTAGGTCGAATCCGACCTGGGCAATGGAGCCGAGTACGGCGTGCAACGAGCCGCGGTGGTCGCTCGTCGGGCCGAAGGCGAGCCAAATACGTGACGGGCCTATCACCTCCGGGCAGCTTACTCGTGCCACATGTCCGTACCACAGCGGGTGATGGCCGAGCCGGTTGGAACCGACGATTTCTTGGAAACCCGCGGGCACTTGCGCCCGCTCGATGACGAGCATGCCGTCTGGTCCCGCAAGCGCGATACGTTCCTCAATCGACATGGTCGTGGGGACGAGGTGCGGCAAGACTCCCATGGCCCGCAACTGGTGACGGCAGTCGCGCATGCCTGCTTCGTCGACAACGGTATGACCGGTCGCGTTGGCACTCGATCCAACCCATACCCATTCCGCCTCGACGCCGCGAGCGTCGGTGAGCTGGACACCTGGAGGGCTGGACAGCAGCGCCCGTTCCAGTGCGGGGTCGGGGCGTGACGGGTGTCCGATGTTGATCACGGCCGAAAGGTTCGCGATCGACCCCACAGTTGACAGCGTCAAGGTCGTGGAACCGAGATCCAGCAATCCGGTCTCATCTGTGACCCAGCCGGCATCTAGCGCTGCACGCCATGCGTTAGTCGCGGATTCTCGTGTGATTCTGCCGAGCATGGCCCCTACTCATCATCGTCAGATGGCTTCGGCTTGTCGCCGCACCTGATTGCGTTCGTCGGTCGGTATGTCCAGGTGTTTTTCTCGTCGATGGCGACCTTACCGGATTCGATCTCGGTGACTTTACGTGAGACAGTCACCGTGAAGCCGGAGTTTCCAGCACCCGACGGCACGCAACCCTGTGCCTTCGTATACACGGTTGTCGGTGCGCGCACATTCGATCGCGGCGAGGTGGTGGTTTCGACCTCGTAGAACTCCGTGGACCAGGCCTGGACGTAGTACCGCCCGTTCGCGACCCAACTGCGCAGCAGCACACCATGGGGCGAGTCGTTGCGCCACTTCATGTCAAGGCTGCCGGTGAAGATGGTCGCTTCGCGTCCTTCTGGATAACGTGAGAACCATTCTGTGTGCGGCCGGTGCTCGACGTCCGCCATTCCAGCGAAGAAACCGACGTTGTAGGTTGTGGTGGCGACCTGTGACAAACCGCCGCCGACGCCCTTGGTGTGGAATCCGTTGACCACCACGCCGGCCTCTTTGTAGCCGTTTTCGACAGTGACCGGACCGATGGCCTTCTCCAGCGAGAAGGTCTCGCCCGGCTTGACCAGATAGCCGGTGAGCTTTTCGCCTGCATTGCGAATATTGATGGTCCGGATCGGCTCCGAGGTCAACGGGGTGGAGAACTCAGCGACCACTTCCTTGATTCCCAGAGCCTTGAGATCTGCCTTGGTGACCTCCGGGTCGCTCTCAGTCAGCGCCACTTGGGCAGTGCGATCTTCGGTTTGGGCTGCTGCCAGCACTTGTTCGGCGACAGCCGTGCCTTCCAACACCTGGCCGGTTTGCCCGCCTCGGATCTTAGGCTTGTTCTTCTTGTTGAACGCGAAGAACGCATCCTTGGGTTCACGTTCGAGTTTCGTGGTGCGGTCAATCACCGCTTGGCGCATGACGTCAGTATCGAGTTCGGGGACGAGCTGTCCAGCCGAAGTCTGGTAAGTGAGCGCCGTGCCGATGACGTCTTCTGGTATCTCCGCGCGTTGACCGTCGATTTCGACCCACACCGGTGCCGAGACGATAGTCTGCGCCTGTTGTACTGCGGCATCGGTCGCCTCTTGGGTCACGACTGGCGCGGCGGTGACCACCGGAACCTCAATCGGTTCAGCGGTTCGCATCCAGTTTTCTACAACAGCGTCCACCGAGCCGTCGACATCGACGTTGACGCCGTCTTGGGCCGCAGTTGCGATGGGCTGACCGTCCACAATCGTGACGAATCCGTCTGCTGCGGCTGTGCTCAAATCCTCCGCGACAGCCTCGACGGCCTCACGCAGCGCGCCCCGATCGATACTGGTGTGCACGTCGAGTTGCTTGCCGCCACCGAGGTGTTCAATCAGCCGTGCTGGGCTGAGCGTGAATCCGGTCAGGCCTGAGGTCGTGCGCTCAGCGTCAATGCTCAATCCGGCGGTCTGAGGGTCGATTTCAGCACGGGAGTCTGCGGCCACGAGTTGTACCGGAGCGGTGACTCGGCTCGCCAACCCTTCGCTCACCGCAGCTGTAGCCTCGTCTTGTGTCATGCCTGAGACATCAATGCCACTGATCGAGGTACCGCCGGGAACCTTATCGGCGAACGACGCCTGCACCGCGACATAGATCGCAGCGAAGACCAACACGATGGTCGCAACGATCAGTACGACGCGAAGCCGCTTACTACGGTCCGTCGGTCGTGCTTCTTCAAAGCCCTCAAGTGGGTACTCGGGACTTTCATCTGCTCCTTGTGCCAAGGTGTACTGCTCCTGCGCCCTGTCGAGACATCACGAATGTTTGGAAGTCTGGTCCGTCCCAGCATAGTTGTAGCCCGGCCCGTTCAACTCGTGGCTCGCCGTTTCCTGCACCGAAGCAGACGGCTGTTCACCCGGTGACGAATCGGTATTCCGTATGCCGAGACTGAATATCCGAGATCCCCATCGTCCGCATAGGAGCAGTGGAGCCGCAGCGCATACCGTGCCAGCGTTCATCCAGATCAAGCCCGCTGCAACCGGGGCGGCTCCCCAACTCGCGCCAGCGATCAGCACGTCTCCACCCGGACCGTGCGATGCCAGGATCAAAGTGGTAACGCACCACAAGCTGACATAGCCCGCACCAGCGGCTGCGCGCCGCCACGATACGGCCCAAACGCCGGCGGACAAGGTCGCTGTCAACGCTGCGACAAGCATCATCGGATACCACTGGCGATGTACCAGCGTGCCTGCTATCGCGACCGCCATACCGAGCAGTGCACCGCCGAGAAGACCAAGCACGTGATGCTTCATACCGTATCTGGGTGGAGCAGCCGGTCCACGCGGCTCGCTTGGAGCTGGTGGGATGGAAGTTTCTTGCGGGACAAACATCAATTCACGCTACCTGACTTTGCTGGGGCGAGAGGCGGGTTGGCCCGGTACGTTTCGTGATCTTCCATTCCTTGCAGCACGCCATTGCTCAAGGCGTAAACAGCGACGAGCGGGTTGCCTGTCGTTGAGTCCGGCGACTGATCGACTCGTCGGATGAACTGCACCTGGGTGCGGTGCGCCTGCAGCGCACTGATCACATCCTGTGTGACTGGGGCAATGGGAACTCGTACCAGGTCGTCCTCGACGACAGGCAAAGCCGACGCGGCTGGCAGCGGCGGACGAAGCGCCCTGCGATGGCCACTGCGCCCGATCGCCTCATGCTGAATCTGAGACCACTGTTCAGCCAAGGCAGCGGCAGTCACCGCCGCTGACTGCGGATCGATGGTTCGCCACAGCACAGATTCGATCGGTGCGGCGCCGCGTTCGACTGCGACCCGCACAGCCGCCATCGTCACCTGATGAACCCTGACATGATCGGGGTGCCCGTATCCGCCATCCGGCCCGTAGGTCACCACCACTCGTGGTCGCACGTCCGCAAGAGCACGACCCAACGCGGCGACAACCGCGTCCTGATCGGCTGCCATGAAAGACCCTGCCGGAATCCGTGCGGTAGCACCAGCGGTTCCACCAGCCACATCAAGCCAAGCCATCCCGGAGTCTGCCCAGCGACTTTGCGGCTCAGCGTACGCGTCGAGGAACCTATGGTGGTTCACACCAAGCGCATCAAGGGCACCTCGCAACTCACCGTGTCGATGAGCTGCCATTCCCGGGTGGTCGCCCTCAAGGTGGGAGAACTCGTCTCCGATCGTCTCCCCACGCTCGCCACGGGTCGCGGTGATGACAACCACCCTTCCCCCGGCGTGATGCCAAGCGGCGAGTAATCCTCCGGTCGATAACGACTCGTCATCGGGGTGCGCATGGACCGCCAGTAAGGTCCCTTGACCGAACTGGGGCCAATCACGCACCGTCTGACTCATGAGGCTCGTTTTGCCCGCGCGGTTGCTTTAGCTCGTTCCGACGAGTCGAGGATGACCTTGCGGATCCGGACGATCTCAGGGGTGACCTCGACGCACTCGTCCTCACGCGCGAACTCGAGTGATTCTTCAAGGGTCAAGTGACGCGGCGGCGTCAGATTCTCGAATGTGTCGGAGCTCGCCGCACGCATGTTCGTCAACTTCTTCTCCTTGGTGATGTTGACGTCCATGTCTTCGTTGCGCGAGTTTTCGCCGACGATCATGCCCTCGTAGACCTCTTGGGTCGGGTCAACGAAGAACGAACCGCGTTCTTGCAGGTTGATCATCGCGTAAGGCGTGACGACACCGGCACGGTCGGCGACGAGCGAGCCCGAGGTGCGGGTCTCGATGGCGCCTGCCCACGGTTCGTAGCCCTCGGCGATGGACGAGGCGATTCCGGTGCCGCGTGTTTCGGTCAGGAAGCGAGTCCGGAAACCGATCAGGCCACGCGCCGGGATGATGAACTCCATGCGGACCCAGCCGGTGCCGTGGTTGGACATCGTCTCCATACGGCCCTTGCGCTGCGCGAGCAGCTGTGTGACCGACCCGAGGTATTCCTCGGGTACGTCGATCGTCATGCGTTCGATCGGCTCGTGCAACACCCCGTCGATGGTGCGCGTGACGACCTGCGGTTTTCCGACCGTCAGTTCGAAGCCTTCACGGCGCATGGTTTCCACGAGGATAGCCAGCGCGAGTTCGCCTCGGCCCTGCACTTCCCACGCGTCAGGGCGCTCAGTGGGTACGACCTTGAGTGAGACGTTACCGATCAGCTCCGCATCCAGACGGTCCTTGACCTGACGTGCGGTGACCTTGTGGTTCTTGCCGCCCTTACCGGCCAGCGGCGAAGTGTTGATCCCGATGGTCATGGAGATCGCAGGGTCATCCACCGTGATCAACGGCAGTGGACGAGGATCTTCCGGGTCGGTGAGCGTCTCACCGATGGTGATATCAGCAATACCGGCAACCGCGACAATATCTCCGGGACCGGCCTCTTCCATGGGCACCCGCTCAAGCGCCTTGGTTTCGAGCAATTCGGTGATGCGAACACTGGACATGGTGCCGTCCTGGCGAGCCCATGCGACAGTCTGGCCCTTGCGCAAAGTGCCGTTGAATACGCGCAACAGCGCGAGACGACCCAAGAACGGCGATGCGTCCAGGTTGGTCACATGTGCCTGCAACGGAGCGCCTTCGTCGTATTCCGGAGCCGGAATCTTGTCGAGAATCGTGGCGAAGAGCGGTTCAAGATCCTCGTCATCGGGCATTGCGCCATCAGCGGGTTGCGTCAGCGATGCGCGTCCGACTTTGGCCGCTGCGTAGACCACGGGGACATCGAGCACCGCATCGAGGTCAAGATCGGGAACTTCATCGGAAAGGTCCGAAGCCAGTGAGAGCAACAAGTCCGTTGCTTCCACAACGACCTCGCTGATCCGGGCGTCCGACCGGTCGACCTTGTTGACGACCAGGATCACTGGGAGTTTGGCAGCCAGCGCTTTGCGCAGCACGAAGCGGGTTTGCGGGAGCGGACCTTCCGAGGCGTCGACGAGCAAGACCACGCCATCGACCATCGAGAGTCCACGTTCCACTTCGCCACCGAAGTCCGCGTGACCCGGGGTGTCGATGACGTTGATCGTGATGCCATCAGTCTGACCCGCAGCCTGTGCAGCCGGACCGGAATAGTGCACCGCCGTGTTCTTGGCGAGAATCGTGATGCCCTTTTCACGTTCCAGATCACCGGAATCCATGACTCGTTCATCTACTTGCTGATGACCGCCGAAAGCACCTGACTGGCGAAGCATAGCGTCGACCAGGGTAGTTTTACCGTGGTCGACATGCGCGACAATTGCGACGTTGCGAAGATCCGAACGCACTGACATATAAGGGGACTCGATTCAATGTGATGGCTGATAACGAGCGGCGATAAGGGTCGCTCGACCCATGAGGGCCCACCACTTCCGGCCCAGACGTCGGTCGAGCGCGACCCACGTCAGCCGCAAACCATCCGATTTTACTGCATATCTCAGTCGTTGTGCTTTGCGGCCTCCGCGAGCAGGCGATCTCGCTCTTGACGACGCTCCTGTTGCAAATCGGGGTTCGGCAGCGGAACCGCCGCAAGAAGTCGACGGGTATAGGAGTCTTTCGGTGCCGACACAACCTGCTGAGCAGTGCCGACTTCGACGATCTTGCCGTGGTGCATCACAGCGATCCGGTCCGAGAGCATCTCCACGACGGCCAGGTCGTGACTGATGAATACGCAGGCGAAACCGTGTTCACGTTGCAACTCCCGAAACAGTTCGAGAACCTTGGCCTGCACCGAGACGTCCAACGCCGAGGTAGGCTCATCCGCCACGAGCAGTTCCGGCTCAAGCGCCAGAGCACGAGCGATGCCGACTCGTTGCCGCTGTCCGCCGGACAGTTCGTGCGGGTACCGGTTGCGCATTGCCTTTGGCAATTCAACCTGATCCAGCAATGTCTCGACGCGCCCTGACAACTCAGCGCCGCGCAATCCACGGTGCAAGAACAGCGGTTCCCCGATGGACTCGCCAATCGGGAACCGCGGATTCAAGGACGAACCGGGGTCCTGGAACACGATGCCCACCTTGGACCGCAACGGCCGAGTGGTCTGCGCGTCAGCGCCGACGACTGAAATGCCACAGATCTCCAAGCTGCCTGTCTTGACAGGCAACAACCCGACGATTGCTCGTCCGACAGTGGTTTTGCCCGAACCAGACTCGCCGACCAGGCCCACCACCTCACCGCGTGCGATATCCAGATCGGCACCCGACACCGCTTTGAAATCGGTGCCCTTTTTCCGGCCTTCGTAGACGATGTCGATACCGCGAGCACTGAGCACCAGGTCGGATTCGATCGGTGCGGCCTGTAGCGATCCAGTGCTGGTACGGGCGGGTTCCCGCACGCTCGTATCTGTTGCCGCAGGAGTCGCTGGCGCTGCTGGACCGTCAGTCTGCTCAGTTGCGTCAGTATCTGGTCGGCCTAAATGAGGCACTGAAGCAAGGAGACGTTGGGTGTAGGGGTGCTGCGGATCGTAGAAGACCTGTCGGACCGGGCCGCGTTCGACGACCTTCCCGTCCTTCATCACGAGCACGGTATCGGCCATGTCTGCCACGACACCCATGTCGTGCGTGATCAAGATGATTCCGGAATCGATGCGCTGACGCAGATCGCGCATTAAGGAGAGTATCTCCGCTTGAACGGTGACATCGAGCGCGGTGGTCGGCTCGTCCGCGATCAACAGCCGAGGATCGCAGGCCAGCGCCTGGGCGATCATTGCGCGCTGTCGCTGACCGCCCGAGAGTTCGTGCGGATAGGAGTCGATCCGCCGCTCGGGTTCGGGGATGTCCACCATCCGCAGCAATTCGAGTGCGCGTTCCCGGGCTTCCTTCGGTCCCATCGGGAAGTGCGTGCGAATCGTCTCGATGATCTGAAACCCGATGGTGTAGACCGGGTTAAGCGCGGTCATGGGCTCTTGGAAGATGACCGCGATGTCCTTACCGCGGACGTGACGCAGTCGACCTTTGGACATCGCAAAGAGATCTTGCCCGTCGAGCAGGGCCTGACCGCGAGCACGACCGTTGGGCGGCAGCAGACCGACGAGTGACATCGAGGACTGTGTCTTACCGGAGCCGGATTCACCCACAATGGCGAGGATCTCGCCTGGTTTGACGTCGTAGGACACGTCTATCGCAGCGGGAAGCCACTGCCCGTCGACGAAGAACTCCACAGTGAGGTCTTTGACCTCGAGAACATGTTCTGACGGTGGTGTGTCTGCCACCGGTGCGTGAGCCGCGGTCATGTCGTTTCCTTCCCGGAGGCGCCAACAGTGCTGTCGGCGGCGGCAGCGGATTCGGCGCGGGCAGCCGCCTTGCGCTCGGCCCGACGCAACGCGCGCTGCGACGGGATGCGGCGTTGGCGCGGATCGAAGGCGTCGCGCAATCCGTCACCGATGAAGTTGACGCACAGTGCGATCACAACGATGAACAATCCGGGCCACCAGAACAACCATGGGCGCGTTGCGAAGGCTTCTTGATACTGGTTGATCAGCTGTCCCAAAGAGATATTCGGGTAGGTGATGCCAAGGCCGACGAAGCTGAGCGCGGTCTCTAGCAGGATCGCGGTGCTCATCAGCAAGGTCTGGTTGACGATGATCACGCCGATCGAGTTGGGAAGCATGTGCTTGAAGATGATGCGCCGCGAACTGGCGCCGGCGACCCGTGCCGCATCGACGAACTCACGTTCTCGCAAGGTGAGGAAATCGCCTCGCACCAGTCGAGCCAGCGTCGTCCATGATGCCAGGCCCAGGAATATGGCAAGCAGGAATGCACTGTTCTTTCCGGCCGCCAAGGCGCCGAGCACCGCGCCGAGCACCAACACCGGAATGGTGATCACGAGGTCGGTGACCCGCATCAGGAATCGGTCGAGTCGGCCGCCGAAATATCCGGCCAGGGCGCCGACGATCACGCCGATCACCGTTGAGACGATCCCGACGATGAACATCACGATCAGCGAGGTCTGGGTGCCTTTCATCACGCGGGCGAAGACATCGCGGCCTGATTCGTCTCGACCGAAGGGATGGTCCCCCCACACGAATCCATCGCCGCCGAGCCACGTCGGCAGACTCAGTGTGGGCTGCGCTCCGGTTCCGGTCACATTGCCGGTCTGCAATGGCGTGTGCTTCCACCAGCCGGTCCAGTTGCCGAAACCGACGGATGTGAATGCCAGCAGGATCACAGCGCCCAGCACGATCATGGCGACGACCGCACCGCGGTGGCGGAAGAACCTGCGGCGGACGATCTGTCCCTGCGACAGACCTTCCACATCGCGCATTTTCAGGTCTTCGGCTTGTGACTCAGCTGCAAGAAGATCCGCGGGTGCGCCGGCCTCGACAGGCCCGGCGGGGTGATTGGGGTCAGGAGGAGGAATGGTCATGCTGTCACCCGAATTCTCGGATCGAGGGCTGCGTAGATCAGATCAGCGATGATGTTCGCGAGGACCGCGAGCAACGCCGTGACCATGAGGTACGCCATGATCGGTTCGATCTCGGCGTTGTGGAGAGACTTGATGAACATCTGTCCCATACCGGGGCGTCCAAAGACCTGTTCGGTGATGATCGCACCGCCGAACAGCGCGACGATGTCAAGCGGCACGATGGTCGCCAATGGAATCAACGAGTTGCGGAAGCCATGACGCATGATCACAGTTCGCTCAGTCAGTCCCTTGGCGCGCGCGGTGCGAATGTAGTCCTGATTCAGCACTTCGAGCATGCTCGAACGCGCGTAACGGGTGTAGCTTGCAAAGCTGATCAGCATCAGCGCGACAGTCGGCAACAACAAGTGCGTGTATTGATCGATCGTGCCCAGCCAGAACTTGTCGGCTTCATGCACACTCTGGACGAGATTCGGTGTCCGGTCGCCCACCGTCGCAATCGGGCGGTTGCTGATGGTCGGATGAGCCAGGTACTGGCCCCAATAACTCATCACTTGATCGAGGAAGATCAGCGCTGCGACGCCGAAGGCCGTAATGGCGCCAGTTCGGGCAGACTGTCGCCAGTCCGGTCCGCCCCACAGCCGGCCCAGGCCCGCACCAGACGCAAGTGCGACAAGTGCCAAACCGGTAATGATCCACCAGTTCATCTGCACGTAGTACAACAGGTACTGCATCGGAACGTAGAGCGCGAGGCCGAGTGCCACCGCACTGAACGCGGTTCCCAGAGACCGCCGGTTCCGCAGTCCTGTGGAGAGCAAGGTCGTCGCGACCGCGACGCCGCTACCGAGTACCGCGATAAGGACGGGGTCGATCTTGGGCGATGTCCACCAGTTGGTGGCCTGCAGATAGAACAGGACGAGGGCAGTGACAGTGCCCGCACCCACGAAATTGATGAGCCGTCGTTTCAGAGCGCCACCAAGAGCGAGCATCCACACTATGCCCAGGGCGGCGGATATTCCCGCGATGGCTAACGCTGTCAGCGCCGGATCTCGAAGGAAGTCATTGAAACGCAGCGCGCCCCAGCGTTTCAGCAACACCGCCACCCAGAACGCCGGCAGTGAGTACAGCAGGAACGACAAGAAAGTGATGAGGTAGTCGAAGGTCGTGTACTGGCGCAGAGCAGAGATGATACCGACGGCCACACCGAGGAAGATGGCGAGGACGGCAGCCGCGCTCACCAACTGCAATGTCGAGATCATCGCTGATCCCAACTGATCGTTCACGGATTGGCTTGAACGCCACGCCACCCCGAAGTCACCGGTGAAGAAGTTCCCTAACCACTTGAAGTACCGGATGACCACATTCGTATTGAGATCTAACTGCTCGATACGATCCGCGATCAACTGTTCCTTGTTACGAGCGGTGCTCTGTTCCAGATCCTCCATCGGACGGATCGAGACATTGACCAGCAGGTACATCAGGAAACTTGAAATCAGAAGGATGAGCGCACCCATTCCAAGTCTGCGCGAGATAAACCTCAGCATCTACCGCGTCCTCCGCCCTCTCTGGCCCTAGGAGCATTGCTCGTGGTCATAGTACGCCCCACCCGCCCAAGAGTAAGCGAGTGGGGCGTACTTTTACTACTGATGACTACGTGATCAGATCACGCGGTGGCGATTGACCAGTTCCAGAACTCGTTGAAAATAGTCGGGGAGATAGTGCTCGCACGCACTCCCTGCAGGGTCGGCTTCCAAGCCTGAACAGCTGGGAACTGGAAGATCGTGATACCGAACGCGTCCTCCCACAACTCTTTCTCAACCGCGATCTGCAGTTCGAGCTGCTTGGCAGGGTCGATCTCGACCTGGAGGTCGTCGAGCAATCCATCGACCTCGTCAGAGGAGTACTTGCCGAAGTTGTTGATCGCACCGGTGCGGAAGTTCGCATCCGATTCGGTCACTGCGGTAGAGGTCGACTGCCATCCGAAGAGCGACGCATCGTACTGGTCCTGCTGAGTCGCGAGCAACGTGCCCCACTCGGCGGCAGGCGCCGAAGCATCGATCACGTTGAAGCCAGCGGACTGTGCGGCATCCTGAATCAGCGCGAACTGGCTGACACGACGCGGGTTGTCTGCGTTGAACGCGAGGCGCACATCGATAGGTGTTTCCACTCCGGCCTCGTCGAGCAGTGCTGCCGCAGCGTCGACGTCGCCCGTGTCTGGGTATTCTGACGAACCGTTCTCGGCCACCATCTGGTCGTAGTCAGCAGAACCGGGCAGCAGGATCTGCGAGTTACGCACTGCGGCGTCGGGGTTCGACGGGATGATCAGGTTGTCGACGATGTCCTGGCGCGGAATGCTGAGCAGGAACGCCTTGCGCACGGCCTTGGCGGTTTCTTCGTCACCGTCGTAGCTGGCAGGATCGAAGGGGCCATCGTTCTCGAAGACGAGGTCAACGTGCTCGTAAGTTCCCTCAACACCGAAGTGCGTCTCTACCTGGTCGCCAAGTGCTTCCAGCGCGACCTTCACGTCAGCCGATGCCTGCGGGCCGATGTAGTCCACCTCGCCGTTCTCCAGAGCGGTGACCTGGGCTTGAGAGTCTTCGATGTAGCGGATGGTGACGTTCTCGATAGCAGCCTTGTGGTCGCCGGTGTAGTCCGGGTTGGCCTTCAACGTCAAGTACTGGTTCTCGACATAGTCGGTCAGGATGTAAGCACCGTTGGACAGGTACAGCTCCGGCTCGCTTGGCAGTGAGGTGAAGTTGAAGTCGCTGTTCCACACTTGAGCAAGCTTGGCAAGTGAGGCATTGTCCTTGTTCTCGACGGCTTCGATGACTGCGGTCTTTGCCTCAGCAGGATCCTCGACGCCGAGGGCGCGCTTGCCAACGATGTGAGCTGGAACCGTGTGACCGTCGAAGGTGTACTGCCAGTCAGCGAATTCTTTGCTGTAAGTGAAGGTGACCGATTTGCCGTCCTCGCTGATCTCGGGGAAGTCCTCGATCAGCTGAGCAGCCGGGTCAGCGGAGTTGAACGCGACTTGGTCCGCACCGACATCGACGAGGTTTCCTTCATCGTCCATGGCTTCTTCGATGTCGATAGTGTTGAAGTTACCCGAGGTAGCAGCCCAGTCCAAGACCAGATCAGCCACGTCAACCGGGGTGCCATCAGACCAGGCAACGCCGTCTGCGTAGGTGTACTTGACCTGCAATGGGCTGTCGCTGATCTTCTCGATGGTGCCGAAGCCCGGGTTGGGGATGGTTTCCAGCGTTTCGGAATCGTAGGTGTAGAACAAGTCATCGAGCAGGAACTGCACAATCGCGTTCTGCGTGGCGTTTCCGTTATTGCTGTTCGTGTTCAGCGAGTTCAGGGGCGCTTCCCACGCGATGGTGATGGAACTGTTGGCAGTTTCTTCTCCCGTACCACCGGTGGTAGTCGGGTCGGCACTCCGGTCTGGACCGGAGCAAGCAGCAAGAGCGAGTGCTCCAACGGCAACCAGAGCGGTTGCCGCCGCAAATCTGTTGGATTTCACGGTTTTCCTCCTTGGCATGCACTGGGGCTTGCGAGCCAGCCCGACGCAGCAACGAAGCCGCACGGAAAGAACCCACCAGCCATGAGTGGTTACATACGAACGTACCGACATCACGCGCGGCTCGCAGCCCCACGAGACGTGAAATGTTCTTTCGTTACCGAGTTGATACTACGACGAAACAGAACGGATTTATTCACCAAAGGCCCTATTGTCACGCCACTCAGGGCGGCAATCTCCTACGGTCACAGATACCGAAGCCACGCGCACTTACCTGGTTAACGGTATTGAAAAGTGGATTCATTGATGATGGCATCACGCTCGCCTATAGTCTTCTAATTGCAACGATTTCTTGGCTTCAAAGACGTGAAAATTGCTTGCAAAAACGGCAGCAATAACTGCCCTGCAATGACCGACTGCATCAGCGCGCAACCCGGAACAGGCCCACCCCTCGGCACATTAGTCCTCAATCTATTTTCTAGTTCATCGCCTATCTGCGCCGCAGTGCCCTCCGACCCGTCAGGCTCTTCGAGGTTGAGGGCGTGGGTGGGGTCTGACCTGCTGGTTTGGGGTAGCGCGTGCGTGGCTTGGGTGAAAGTGCACCAAAATCGTGTCAGGCACCGGTGATAACGGGTGGTAAACACGATCTTCCGGCACCCGGACAACACCTGGCGAGATAAATCCGCACGTAACTGCGAAACGTGCACAGCGTGGTCTGACACGGTCATGCACTTCTTAGGATGGCGAGCCACCATCGACTGTCGGCTTCAGCCCGCCTTTCGACGCCCAAGCCGCCTAGAATCGAAGTTCACGTCACTCCAGTTCGTAAAGAGGCCGTCATGTTCACCCGACCACATCGCATCGACGCCTCCAGTCTTCACCGGTTCAGGCTGGGCACAAGCCGCATCGTATTGGCCATGTCCTTGATAGCCGGTACAGCGACAATGTCGGCGCAATCCTCCGCTGCTCTCGGCGATACACCGGTCGCAGCGAGTGCGCATCACATCGATACCGGTACCCCGAACAGCAACGATGCTCCTCTCGGGGCGGTGAGCTCGTCCATAACGACGACTCCACTGACGACTACGGACAACTCTCCCGCTACGACTGGTGACCTGTTGGTTCTGGACACTCCGGAAGACCAGGAAATCGAGGGCCTTGATGTTCGCACCGACTTAGGCCTGTTGCCAAGCGATCTGGCTCCTCATATCGGCGACGACACACCAGAAGGGATCGGCTTCACCGAGGCTCCCGCCGCACCTGGGACATACAAGAGCACTGAACGCGTGATCTCTCGCCTCAAGGCGCCTCGTGCCAAGAAGAGACTGCGCACTTTGGTGATCCGAGCGCATTGGAACGGCAACCGCAAGGACAAGACCAGCACCAAGCGGCTGCGCAAGTTGACCAGCAACGCCGACAAGGTCCTGCGCTCGGCAACGCGAGGGCGCTACGGCATCAACGCCACATACACCCCGTGGATCAAGATCTCCCGCACAAGCTGTAACGACGTCCGGCTCATCGGACAACGCGCAACGCGCGCCGCAGCGGCGCGAAATCGCGCACATAACGCCGACCGATTCAACCGTGTGGTGATCTACTTCCCCCACAGTTCGTTGTGTGGGAGTTGGGCGGGACGAGGCGAAATGCCCGGTAAATACGTCTGGCTCAACGGGGCGAAACAAGCCACCGTGTTGGCGCATGAGCTCGGGCACAACTTCGGTCTGGGACATGCCAACGTCGTGCAATGCAACAAATCGCGCACCTTGACGCGCAGGGGCCATGGCTGTAAATCCCACGAGTATGGCGATCTTGGCGATCTGATGGGTGCCGGACCTTACAGCGGTCTGACCCAAGCAGCGATGCAGCACCAGGCGTCCTGGCTTACCAAAGGCCGCATGCGAAACGCCCAGAAGCGTAAAACCACGGTGAAGTTGCGACCTCGATCATCGAATAAGGGCATTCGAGCGGTCCGGGTGCGTGGCAAAGGAGTGACCTACTGGGTCGAATACCGCACTCGCACCGGCCTGGACAAAGTGCTCAGTAAAGACCTCACCGGAGTCACGGTCAGCCTGGCGCCACCACGGCGCGGTCACGCGTCAAACGCGTTGGACATGCAGCCGCAGAACAATAACTCCGCCATCGCGCTTCCACTCGGCGCATCGTGGACTTCTCCGGAAGGCATCCGCTTCCAGGTCAAGAAACAGACAAAGAAGCGCGCGACCGTCGTGGTGCAGCGACGTGCGAAGAAAGCCAGGAAGCCAGCCACACCGAAGCAGGTCACCGTCCAACCTGGCGATCTTTCGGCTTTTGTGACTGTCGCCAAAGGCAATGACCGCGGTGCCCCGATCCAGCGTTGGAGGGTGCGCGCTGTTCCCGTTGCGGGCGGACATACGATATCTGGCACCGTGACGGCGACCGCGGCGCTTAGTCGCACCGTCATGGTGCAGCAGCTGACCAACGGCACCGCCTACCGAGTTCAAGTCAGAGCGCGTAACGAGAAAGGCTGGTCTTCCTGGTCTGCGCCGATCTCAGTGACGCCAGCGCCTGTGACGCCGGTGGTGACGGTGAGTTCACCCGTTACGGGCCAGTCCTACAGTCAAACTATCCCGCTGCGCCTTTCAGCGAGCACGCGCGATACCACGCCCGCTGTGATCACTTCGTTGTACGCCTACCTGGATCTGCCCTGGTCACCTTCGCCGGTGTACGTCGGCCGGCAGGGCTTCACGAAGAAGCTTGACCTCTCTTATGACCTCGACACCGGGATTCTGCCGGATGGCACTTATCCGATGCGGTTCATCGCCCAAGACTCACAAGGCGGGATAGGCGCTGTCACCCGGAACGTGACCATCGTCGGCAAATCACCCCGGATCACGCAGGCAACCGCTGCCATCTCCGGCAACACTTTGACCGTGAACTACACCATGACACCCCAGCTCAACCAGGTACAGGGTGTATTGATCGGGGTGCGCAACACCGCCAATGGCAGTGTGGTGGCGAGTTCGCCCTGGCTGTACCCGACCGCTGGGGTGGGGGCGCAGTGGACGCAGTCAGCCACGTCATGGGCACCCGGAACCTACACGGTCGAGGTCATTGCGCTGGACCGCAACTACTGGCCCCGCGAACAGATACCGCTGGAGGGTCAGCCGTCATGGGGGTACCACCGAGTGACGCGCCCAGTCACGAAGTGAGCAAAGCGGCGATTTCCCATTTAATGAGACGCCGCCATGAGCGCAAAAGCGGCTAACAGCCTTGTCTTTCATGGTGCCCACCACCCCTCCTTGTCCTCTTATCTCACATTTCGAGAAGTAGCCCGCTTGGTCGTGACCATGTCCGATGCCAGTCTTACAGTGGTCACGACCACACTCTTTAAGAATCTGCGAGGGGAACATCATGACAGCACCCATTGACACCGATCCACGAATCCAGGAATACGCTCACCCGGAGCGGCTCGTCACCACCGCCTGGCTGGCTGAGCACCTAGGCGACGAGGGCATCGTCGTTGTCGAGTCCGACGAAGACGTCTTGCTGTATGAAACCGGACATATCCCTGGTGCCGTCAAGATCGACTGGCACACCGACCTCAACGACCCGACCGTGCGCGAATACATCCCCGGGGACGAGTTCGCCGCGCTGCTCAGCTCAAAGGGCATTTCCAAGGACACCACCATCATTTTGTATGGTGACAAGAACAACTGGTGGGCCGCCTACGCTGCTTGGGTCTTCACCATCTACGGTCACGAAGATGTTCGTCTGCTCGACGGCGGGCGCGGCAAGTGGATCGCTGAAGGCCGCGAACTGACCACTGAGGTTCCGAACCCGGCATCAGGTAACTATCCCGTTGCCGAGCGTGACGACGTCACCTTCCGCATCTTCAAAGAAGGCGTGCTGGAGCACATCGGACGCGGCCCGCTGGTCGACATCCGCTCGTTCCCGGAGTACACCGGAGAGCGGCTGCACATTCCGGACTATCCGGAAGAAGGCGTGCTGCGCGGCGGACACATCCCCACCGCGGCCAATGTTCCGTGGGCGACAGCCGTGGCAGAAGATGGCACCTACAAGACTCGTGCAGAACTCGAAGCCATCTACCAGGAGGGCGGCCTTGGCCTGACGGCAGACGACAACATCGTCACCTACTGCCGTATCGGCGAACGTTCCAGCCACACCTGGTTCGCTTTGCACTTCCTCCTCGGCCTCGAGAATGTGAAGAACTACGACGGCTCCTGGACCGAGTGGGGCAACGCCGTGCGCGTGCCCATCGTCAAGGGCGAAGAAGCAGGCGCACTCGTCTGATCCCCGAACCTGGCGGAGGGTCCAACAGATAACTCAGTTGGACCCTCCGCGTCTTATTGCTCGACCAAGATCGCCGATGAGCCGCCGACAGATGAAACAATGGAGTCATGACCACTACCGGGCAACAGATTGAAGACTTGCCGAGCACCCTGGGTGAGATCCGCGAAGAATTCTTGGCAGTCCCCGAACGTGAACGGCTGCAACTCCTCTTGGAATTCTCGCGTGAACTGCCCGACTTGCCGCCGCGCTATCAACATGCCCCCGGTCTGCTGGAACGGGTCGAGGAATGCCAGTCTCCGGTCCGAGCCTTTGCGGAAGTCGGAACCGACGGCACGGTGAATCTCTACGCGACAGCACCCGAGGAAGCCCCCACTACCCGCGGTTTCGCCTCGATCCTGGTGCAGGGTATCGCAGGCCTGTCCCCCGACGAGGTTCTGGCCATTCCGGATGATTACCCGACCTGGCTCGGCCTCGATCGTGCGGTATCACCGCTACGTCTGCGCGGAATGGCAGGAATCCTGCAACGCACCAAACGTCAGATCCGCGAACAACTCATCGCCAATTCCGCCGCCACATAGCCCGCACGGCACTACTGCTTAGTTCTTCAGAACAGGAGTCAGCCCATGCCGACCAGCACAGAACAGTTGACGGCTGACCTCATCGATGCCACTGACGCGATTGAAGCGGCGCTTCGTGAGCAACATCGTCTTGAGTCGCTTCACGGCCTCGGTGCAGTGACCCGCGCCACCATCGCGCTAGGCGATCCCATCGTCCGGTATTACGGTGTCGATCTGTGGCGGTTAGCCGCTCACCGTGAAGCAGTCACCCACGAGCACGTCGAGGCATCCAGCGCCCGCGGGGTCCTCGACGAAGCCGTAGTGACCCGTGCGAAACGGCTGTTGCAGGAGATCACCCAGCCGACACCCGCAATTCGGATTGCTTCATCGGCCATCATGCGCGCTACCAGTGCCGACTCCCTGGGCATATGGTTGCGGCAGATGCGCGAACGAGACATCTCACAGATCCCCGTCTATGACCGAGGTGTCTTCGCTGGACTGCTCACAACCAACGCCGTCGCGCGTTGGCTCGCGGGACAGATCGATGAGCGCGGGGACGCCCTCATCGAATCAGCGCTTGTCAGACATGTGCTGCCGCATGTTGAACCTGCGGAGACCGTGGCCTTCCTGCCAAAGGAGGTCTCCGCGGCGCAGGTCGTAGCCCTATTGCGCAGCGCGAATCCCCCCGCTGCGATCATCCTGACCGCCTCAGGACGAGATGTCGATCCGCCCCAGGGACTCATGGTTGCCGCCGACCTACAAGAATTGGACGATGCCCTGTCCGTGTAACACGAGTTTTAACCACATAGTGAGATCCCGTCGGTTCTGAGTGGAAATGTCCCCCTGCAATCGACCACACTATGAGACTAGGTCATGAGTATCAGCGTGCACGCCAGTGCAACAGCCCCGGCTCGCTGATCGGCAACCCTCTTTCAAGCGTGGGGTGCTCCGGGTGACGACCTGGCCGCAGTCAGACCGCTACGGCAAGCGCTAGGTGCCACGTCTGGCACACAAGGAGAGTCTCCCATGACGACGACAACCGCACTCGACCTCGCCGACTGTCAAACTTTGCCACTGCCCGACGCCGGGCTCAGTCACGGCGCCATCGCATCCGTCGTCGGCGCTACTACTCTCGTCCCGCTGGCCGACGGCACCACCACGACCTACGCGAATCTCGACATCGCAGCCAGCGCCCCGGCCTTAGAAGCGGTTGCGGCTCGCATTGAGCAGATTCTGCCCTGGTACGCGTCAGTGCATCGCGGCGCCGGCTACCTGTCCCAGGTGGCAACGTCCCTCTATGAGTCGGCCCGCACGATCATCGCGGAATTCTGCGGCGCCCGCAGCGACGATCTGACAGTGATCGTCCGCAACACCACAGACGCCGTGAACCTGCTGGCAACCGCGACCCCCGGTGATGTGCTCGTCCTGGATGTGGAACACCACGCGAACCTGCTGCCTTGGCGCACGACCGAGCACCAGGTCACCACCGTGCCTGCGGCTGACACCATCACCGAGACGCTGAGCCGATTGGACGAGGCCCTACAGGCTCGGTCCTACGCTCTCCTGGCGATCACCGGTGCCTCTAACGTCACGGGTGAAGCGCTGCCCTTATCCCAGGTCATCGATATTGCTCACCGACACGGCACTCGGGTGCTGGTCGACGCAGCGCAGCTTGCGCCGCACCGCAGATTCTCCATCGCGGAACTCGATATCGACTACGCGGTGCTGTCGGGTCACAAACTGTACGCGCCATACGGGGCCGGCGTGCTGGTCGGCCGACGAGATTGGCTGGACCAGGCACCCGCGTATCTGGCAGGTGGCGGCGCGGTGTCCCATGTCAGCAACGACGACGTGTCGTGGCAGCCTGGACCAGCCCGCCACGAAGCCGGCTCCCCCAATGTCCTCGGAGCAGTCGCACTAGCCACGGCAGCGCAAGTCCTCACCGACATTGGTGACGATCGACTCCAGCAACATGATCAGGTACTGCGAACACAGCTGACCGATGGCCTGAGCAAAATCGATGGTGTGACCATCGCTCGAATCTGGCAGGACAGTGGAGAGCCAGTCGGTGTAGTCACCTTCGAAGTCGCAGATTATGAGCCTGGACTCGTCGCAATGTATCTGTCCGCCGAACACGGTATCGGCGTGCGGGACGGCAAGTTCTGCGCACATCCGCTCCTGCGTCGCATCGGCCTGTCAGACGGCGCCGTGCGCGCCAGTATCGGATTAGGCACCACCAGCGAGCACATTGATCGACTACTGGTGGCGCTACAGCGGTTGGTCACCGAAGGGCCGCGCGAACAGTATCGTGTTGAAGGTGGCGCCTGGGTACTGGCCAATGACCGTCGCCCATTGCCGATCAACCTCGGTTTGGACGAGTTGATCGCCACGGCCGCAGCGACCTGCGGCCAGATTCGCCCACCCGTGTAACTGACGTCGCGGCAGCAGAGCCCTCGCGGCAAAACGCGCACCGGGCATCAACCTCCTCGCGCGAGATACCGATTCTCCCCTTAGTGTCGAATGTGGGATGAATCGGCATCGATCGAGGAGGATCAATGACCCCCGTCACTTCACATGCCCATCGAAAGAACCGCTACAGCAAGATCATCGGCTCATTGGCCACGGCGCTAGTGCTCGCCGTCGGTTCCGTGACAGTAGCCGCACAGCCTGCTACGGCGGCTCCCACCGATGGATTGGCTGACCTCGTCAATCCGTTTGTGGGTACTGATTCCGAAGGCAACGCCTACCCCGGCGCGACCACGCCCTTTGGGATGGTCCAGCTCAGCCCTGACAACGCGAACTCCTACGGATATACCTCGTATAACCCCAACACGAACTGGATATGGGGCTTTAGCCACCGGCACATCAATTCAGCCGGATGCCCTGCCGCCGGAGAAATCCTGGTCAGTCCGACGACATCGACTGTGCCGCAGACATCGCGCGCACAGTTGAACAAGAAGAGCGGAGGCGTTGAGGCCGCGCACGCCGGATATTACACAGTCGAGCTCGCGAACGATGTCACGGCCGAGGTAACCGCCACCACTCGTACCGGATTCCACCGTTACACCTTCCCCGGGACCGCGACCGCGAACCTGTCGTTCAACGTCGGGCAGACATTGCGCGATGCCGGTGCATCCGAGGTGAGTTGGATCGATGACCACACACTCGAAGGATGGGTTGAGAACGGCGGCTTCTGCGGGTCGACTCCGCAGAAGCAAAAGGTGTTCTTCAGTGCCGAATTCGACCGCGCCGCGACCAGCACCGGCATCTGGGGACAAAACGGGCAATATCAGGCCGGCGTCACCGAGTCAGCCGTAGCTTCCGGTCACAATGGAGCTGCGGCAGTCTTCGACACGACCGATGACCCGGTCGTCGAAGTGACAGTCGGCATTTCCTTCGTCGATGTCGAAGGCGCCCGAGACAATCGCATCACCGAGTCTGACAACGGCGAAGTGACCTTCGACAAAGCCCGCGAACTAGCCGAATCCACCTGGGACGATCACCTCGGCCGCATCGACATCACCGCATCGAATGAAGCACGGATCATCTTCTACACCCAGTTGTACAAGTCGCTGCTATCCCCCACGATCGGCTCCGACGTCGATGGGCGCTACTTCGGCATGGACCATCAGGTGCACCAAGCGGATGGTTGGAACTACCACCAAACGTTCTCGTTATGGGACACCTACCGCACACAGGCGACTTTGCACGGACTTTTCGAGAAGGACTACGCGACCGACATCGTGCGGTCAATGTTCCAACACCGTGTCGAAGGCGGCTGGTTCCCACGTTGGTCACTGGGAGCGATCGAGACCAACATCATGGCGGGTGACCCGGTTTCCGCCTGGGTGGCCGAAAACTTCACTCTCGGCACCGTTCCGGACGAGATCGCCGATCAGATGTGGGAATACCTCGTTGAGAACGCCGACACACCCACTCCCGACGGCGTGATGTCCGTAGGTCGCCAGAGCGCAGATTTCTATATCGAGAACAAGCACATTCCGTTCTACTTCGAGGATCTGCCAGGGCTCGGTCAGCAATATGAGGAGTACCGGCACGGTGGTTCCTCCACCATGGAGTTCGCGATCTCCGACGCTGCCATTGGCGCAGCCGCACAACGTCTGGGCAAGAACGAGGACGCAGCTCGGTATCTAGAGCGCGGGCAAAACTGGCAGCGGTTGTGGAATGACGAAATGGAATTGTCGGGCGGGTTCCAGGGCATCGTGAACGCCGTGCACCCCGATGGCACTTTCAACGCCGAGCCCAACGAATTGGCTTCGGTGCAACAGTCTGGCTTCCACGAGGGCACCCGGTGGCAATATCAGTGGATGGCCAACCAGGACTTTGCCGGCCTGCACGAGAAGATGGGCGGCATTGACGACTTCATCGAACGCCTCGATCACTACATGGCGATGGAATCGTTGCTGGCGAGCCCCGGGCAATCGCCATCGCATTGGGCACCGGGCGGCAGTGCCTATTACGTGAGCATCGGATACAACCCAGGCAACGAGCCGACGATCATGAACCCCTGGTTGTACAGTTCCGTCGGCAGGCCCGCGGCCGTCAACGACGTGCTCTCAGCAAACCTGAACAGATTCCCCAACACGCCCGGCGGCGGTGTCGGGAACGACGATCTCGGCACGATGTCGTCCTGGTATGTGATGGCAACGCTGGGTTTCCAGCCGATCGTTCCTGGGTCGGGAATGTTCGCGCTCAACGCGCCACGCGTCGAGGCGGCGACCGTGACCATCGGTGACGGCCAGACGTTGACGATTACCGCCTCCGGTGCGCACGAGTCGCTACCGCGCTATATCGAGGGCCTGGAGATCAATGGGAAGCAGCACAGCAAGACCTGGTTCGATCTCGATGACATCCAAGTTGGCGGATCGCTGAACTTCACCTTGACTGAGGATCGCGACACGACCTGGGGTACCGCCCAGGCCGACTGGCTGCCTAGCGTTGCGGCACCGGTGCAGGTGCTACCGCAGGTCACGGCGACCGATGCGACCTTCCAGGCAACGGTTGAATCCACTGCACCGCTGGGAACAGTCAGTTTCGCCGATATGGACTCGTCGGTGGTTCCCATCACGGCTGACCTTGTCATCGACGAGGTGACCTATCCGGTCACGGTCACATCAGGAGACGATGGCTGGAATCTGGCGCTGACCGCGACACTGCCGAAATCGGGCGATTTCACCGGCACCTTGACAATACGTCCGTCCGAATCTCGACGATTTGCTCCCGACCCCTTTGCTCCGGTCACGAGTTCCGTGGGGATCACTGTCACTGCGAAGCCAGATGAGCCGGGACCAGATCCCGAACCGGACGTTATCACCGGGCCGACACCCAAGGTGACCGGCAAGGCCAAAGTCGGTAAGACGTTACGAGCCGAAGCCGGCACCTGGCAGCCGGCACCAGTCACCTTGACATACCAGTGGCTGCGCAACGGCAAGCCGATCAAGGGAGCGACGGCAGCGCGCTACAAGCTCGTCAAGGCTGACGCGGGCCGCAAGATCCGGGTGCGCGTGACCGGCGCGAAACCGGGGTACGCCCCGGTCGTGGCGACATCAGCCGTGAACAAGGTGAAGAGATTCAAAGCCAAGGTCAAGGGGAAAGCACCGAAACGCACTCGTGTCGGTACCCGTCCCAAGATCACCGTGAAGGTCAATGCCGCCGTCAAACGCCCCAAGGGACAAGTGATTGTTCGCGTCGCGGGCAAGAAGGTGACCAAGAAACTGAAAGCCAAGGACAAGAGCAAGATCAAAGTCGCACTGCCACGGATATCACGTGCTGGCACGTATCGCCCGAAGGTCAGGTTCAAGCCGACTGGCAATACCAAGAAACGCACCGCTCAGTCGAAGGTGGTCCGGTTCACCATCCGGGTCCGGAGCTAAATCCTCACACAGAGCGAAGGTAGCCCGATATGCAAAGAGGTAGGCGTATATATCGCACTACTACTTCGCATATCGGGCTACCGAGTCTCACGGTGGGCGGTGAAAATTACCTCACGACGCGGATCTTCGCGTTCTTCTTGGACTTCGCGAAGTTCTTGTTGCCCTGGTAGGTGACCTGAAGCTTCGCAACGCCGCGCTTGGTCAGTTTGACGCCACGCAACTTCTTCAGGGCGACTGTCGCCTTGCCCTTCTTGACCTTGGCGGTGCCGACCTTCTTCTTGCCGACACGGATGACAACTTTGCCCTTGGCCTTCGTCTTGGCGCCGACGACGTTCACCGTCACGCGAACTTTGGCCCGCTTGCTCGCCTTGACTTGCTTGGGTGCCTTGACCGTGATGCGGGTCTTGGCCTTCTTGGCAGAGGTCGCAGCTGGCTGTTTGACCTGCGGGGTCGGCTGAGCAGGCTGATTCGGCTGAGTCGGGCCTGGATTCTCGCCCGGTCCAGGAGTCTGCGCGGCGACAACCGTCACCGTGTTGGATGCATCCGAAGCGGCAGTCGTACCCACACCGGTGACAGCCGCGACAGTCGCGGTGTACTCCCCGCCAGGAACGTTCGTGAACGTGTAACTGGTTGCGTCCGCAGGGACATCCGCGGTCGCAACCGCCGGGTTGCCCAACGTCACCTTGTAGCCGGTGATCGCGGAGCCGTTCACGCGAGGGGCTTGCCAGTTCACGGTGACGCTCTGCTCGGAAACTGAAGTAACGGCAGGGAACGGGACATCGGCGTGCTTCGGGGCGGTAGCCGCACCGGAGGTCACTGCCGTGAAGAATGGCTCGATGGCCGCAACGGCCTCAGCGGCGAAGGCGATGTCACCTGCTGCAGCCTCTATGGTGGCGCGTCCGCCTCGAAGACCCAAGGTGTACCACCATTCGGTCATGAACTCGCGGTAGGTGCCGTCATTGTTGTCTTTGATCCACTCGTGAACAACCGGTGCAGACTGACCTAGTGCGTCGACATTGCTCTTGTCGTATTCGATGATGTAGGGAACCTGCAACTTCTGGGCTGCGGTCAGTTCGTTGTTCCGGTCGCCGTCGGCGTAGTAGTCGACACGCTGGCCCGCAGACTTGTCCAGCCGGTACTGCGTGACGAGGTTGGGCAGGTATTCGTTGGCCAGTTGTCCGTAGCGGTCGGCGAAGTAGGACTTCGTGTCACGGATGTGCAGCGTGTCGGAGGAGAAACCGTCGAGGCGCAGATCGAACTGGTAGACCACATCGATGCCTTGCTCCTTCGCCTCGGCGTTGATCTGCTTGATCACCGCACGGGTGTTGTGGCACCAGGTACCACCGAAGAAGATCAGAAACTTGCCGTCGCTCTCAAGCAGGTACTCGAGTTCGGGATAGGTGATGGACTGCAGTGTGAAGCCCTCAGCATCTGACTCGTCAAAAATGGGTCCGCCATGGGTTTCCGCATTCGGATACTGTGCAGCATGACGAGAGTTCGACTGCTCGGAGTAGAACTCGAACTGGGTTGATTCGCCGTATTCAAGTCCTGCTGGCAGATCGAGCGCTGCATCGAGTGCTGCGCGGTAACCAGCAGCGTCCTCACCGGTGAACTGCCCGACAGCCGAGATGATGCGGTCCTCGACGTCAAGGTCACCCGCCTCAATGACGCGGTCCTTGTTGTAAACGAAGACCACCGGGTCGCTCGCAGGGTCACCAGTGAACTGCTGGCTGGCGTCAGTGTCCTTGTTCAGGTAGTTGTCAGCAAGGTTGTCCCACAGGATGCTGACGAGTTCTACCGGGCGGGTGGCGGTACCTGCACGCTTGACGACCTCAGAACTACGGATGTCGAAGCTCTCGTCGGCGTCCAGGCCGCTGCGTCCGTCAAGGACCGGATCGAAGTTGTAGACCGCGGGTACTCCTGCTGCCTTGGCTGCGGCGTTGACCTCGACGATTTCCTCGCTGATCTCATCTGGACCACCAAGCAAGAAGACGAAACTGCCCTCTTGGTTCAGCAGGTACTCAAACCGCTCGTAGGTGACCGTTTCGACGATGTGGTCATTGGGCAGACCATAGGTGGCGGCGAGGTAGTCAATCGTGTCAACGCTCTCCGCAGGCGCTGCCACGGCGGCGATGGGTGCCGCGAGCGTCAAGGCGAGAGCCGCGCTCACCCCTGCCGCTGTTAGTTTTCGTGATCGGGACAAGGAGATACTCATTTCTTCATCGGAGCCCACCGTGTTCGTGGCACGGCTTTTCGGGCAGATATAACTTGATGGGTTTACTAGGCAATGCGGTTGTGACATTTCGTCAGACGGATGGGTCTCGACCCATGAATGTAGGTCTCGACGAGCTCGACCGGCGGGTGGTTCCGACTGATAGGCGGGTCTTTAGCCCACGGGTGCGTGCTCGCGGTCAGACTCTTTGAGCACCGGCTCAAATGAGACCGGGATAGACCGTCCCTTTTCCGCAGGACGGTCGCCAGGCATTCGTTCTTCAGCCGGAGCAGACTGCGACGCCAGAGCGGCCTGGCGGCGTCCTCGTCCCAACTGAATGGCGAAGATCACTGCGCCTAGAACCGCGAGCGCCCCGAGCAGCGCAATCCCTGCAATCTGCGTGGTCGACGTCACCACGACCGGAGCGGGAACGGTGACCGCGGTGCGCACAACCTCCACATCACCTTGGAAGGCGACGAGCGAGTGCTCACCGGCCACTACAGATTCCGGCAGTGTCACAGTGAAGGAGAAGGAACCGTCAGCGGCCACAGGGCCGGTGCCGAGAACGATCGGGTCCGAGTGCAGTTCCACTCGCACGTCACCCAAACTCGCGTCCAGACCGCCGCCGGAAATCGTGACGGTAGCCCCGCTGGCCAACTCCGCTGACACTCCGATTGACGGTGGGACGGTGCGCAGTGTGGACTCCACCACGATCGGTGCCGATGGCTGCGACGCATCCGACTGTCCTGCCGGCCCGTACAGCGCAATGGTGGCGGTGTACGCACCCTGCGGTACTGCCGCAAAGGTGTGTTCCGTCACGCCCGGAGCGACATAACTTTCGCGCAAGCCCTCGTCGCTGATCAACGAGACGATGTAACCATCGACCTGCTCGGTGGTGACGACCTGTGTCCAGGTCACGGTCACCGAGTTCTCCACCACAGTGGCGGCGGGCGCGACCGGCTGTTCGAAGGCAGGCTCCTCCTCGATATATTCCTCGACGAGTTCCTCTTCCTCGAACTCATCAACCTCTTGGAGGTCATCTTCAGTTGCGTCGTCCCCCACCGCAGTCGGGATCGTGGTGCCCGCCGGAGTCGGAGTGGTTGTTGTCGAGCCTGTAGTCGTCGACGAACTCGTGGATCCGGATGATTTAGTCGAGGTGGTCGACTTCTGCGCAGACTTCGAGTTCTTGGCGGACTTCGACGCAGACGACTTGGTCGTCTTGGAGTTCTGCTTCGACTTAGCGGTCGGGGTCGACTTTGGTTTGGGAGCACTCGTCCCGCCCGAGTTATTCGAGCCAGACTGCTGACCACCACCGGAAGAACCAGAGTTATTGCCGCTCTGGGAGCCGGAACCGTTATTCGACCCGCCCGAGTCCCCGCTACTCGGCTTCTTGTTCGGGCCTTCTGGTTGCTCGACTGAGTCGTAAGGCAAGTAGCCAAGTGCATCGCACGCAGCAGAATCGAAGTCGGAGGAACAGATGTCACACACTTCACGTGGATTGTCCGCGAACGCTGCGGGCGCGGTCGTCACGGAGATCCCCAGGGACGCAGTCGCCATACCTGCCAACACTGTCAGTGAGGCGGCGCGGCGCAATGTTCCCCGTAGCTTGCGTGTCATGTTCAGGCTCCTTTGTGAATGCCTTGGTGTAGCTGGGCGCTTGGACTCGGGTACGAGCGGCGCACTGATCGGGTGTGAATCACTTGGACTGGATTGCGGTGTCACGTCGAACAGCTCCCCAGATCGAGCGGGCTGGTTGAACGCACCTGGCCGGGTGCGGCCGACTGGCCGGCCACCGTTGCTGGACGTAACAGCTGCTTGAGTTCGTCGTCCACACTGGATGTCTCGTCACCAGGCGCGGCATCGTCGTCCGGGATCGGGGTGTCGTCGTCACGGGCGAAGATGGCTTCGTTCAGCACGCCTTGGCGGCGGGCCACGATGGTCGCGCTGATCGCTGCGGCAGTCTGGTTAGCCATCGTGGAGGCCGCGCCGACGATTGCGTTGATCGGGATGAGCAGTACCATCACTTCGACTGGCAGTCCGACGGCGGTCAGAACGGTTGTTGCGGTTACGATCGCGGTGCCCGGTACCCCAGCGGTGCCAAGGGAGACCAATACACCGAGGGCAACCAGGACGAGGTAGTCGCCAAGAGAATAGTCGATTCCCAGGGCCTGGACCGCGAAGACAGCGACCATGATGGGCCAGATTCCCGCACAGCCCGGCATCCCGATGGTCGTACCAAGTGGGGCGGTGAAGTTCGCGATGGATTCGGGCACACCGATACGCCTCGTCAACGCGCTCAAGGTGAGTGGCAGTGTTCCGATACTGGACTGGGTGGTGAATGCGGTCCACTGTGAGTCCGTGAGTTTGCGGAAGAACCGGCCCGCGGGCAGGTGAGCGAAGCTACGGATCAAGAACGCGCCTACGCCATAGATGAAGACAAAGGTGACGGCGAAGCTAAGCACCAAGACTCCGACCAGGGACCATACCGTCTCGATACGGGACAGCGCGGTGGAGGTCGACGAGGCGATCAGGACAAGAACCGCATAGGGGGTCACTTCGATCACGAAGCCGACGGCCTTGTACATGACGGCTTTACCGCCGTCGATCACAGATTTGAGCCCAGCGACCTTGGCCGGGTTGTCTTTGGCGACCAGAAGGTAGGCGATCGAGAGCATCAGGCAGAAAATGATGATCGGCACGATGGAGTTGCTGGCAATGTCGCCGACGACGTTGCGTGGGAACATACCGAGCAAGACATCGTTGGCTGGTCGCATGAGGTTGCTCAGCGGCGACGAGTCGAGTTCGCTCAAAGACAGGGTGGCCCTGTTGCCGATGCCGGTAGCCAGAGCCGCGCCGAGCGTCAGAATGATCGCGATCAAGTTGGTCAGCATCAGCCAGAACACGGAACTCACACCCGTTGAGCGCAGTTCGCGCATGTTGCCCAGCGACGTCACCGACGACAGTATCGAGACGATGATCAGAGGCGCCACCATGGCGGTGATGATCTGCACATAGATGTCGCCCACTGGCTCGACGTATTTCAAGTGGCCACGGAAAACCCATCCATAGGCGGCACCTACCACCAGAGCGATCACGATCAGTACCGCGAAGTTGAACTTGCGACGGCGCAGCGCGATCAATCCCGCAAAGAGTCCTACTGCGACTATGGCGGCAATAGGATCAAGCCAGGAAGTTGGCATTCGGCGCTCCTCAACGTGACCGGTCAGCGAGTGTTGTCTCACCTTGTGAGCACAAGACTGTCATCTCGCCCGCTAATTCACACCCTCGCTCCGATATTTCTCAAATACTGATATTCGTTGCACGATCAGCACCGGCGCAACCCGAAACGACCACTGCCGCCGTCCACTGAGTGGACGGCGGCAGTGTTATTGACAGGTGAGTTAATCAGATTCCGACAGCCTCGCGGATGGGGCCGATCAAGAAGTATGCGATGAACATCGCACCGGTGACCCACATCAGCGGGTGGATCTTACGGATCTTGCCAACGCAGATCTGGATGACGACCCAGGCAATGATTCCGGCACCGATACCTGCGGTGATGGAGTAGGTGAACGGCATGATCGCCAGCGTCAAGAAGGCAGGGATGCCGATCTCGTAGCTCTTCCAATTGATGTCGAGCACCTGGGTGACCATCAAGAATCCGACGACGACCAACGCGGGAGCGGCTGCTTCAGCCGGAATGATGTTGACCAGCGGCGCCAGGAAGGTCGCGAGGAGGAATGCCACACCGGTGATCACCGATGCGAAACCGGTACGAGCGCCGTCTCCCACACCCGCACTCGACTCGATATACGACGTGTTCGACGACACCGATGCCGCGCCACCGGCAGCAGCGGCGATGGAGTCAACGATAAGGATCTGCTTGGTGCGGGGCGGGTTGCCCTCCTTGTCGAGCAGTTTTGCCTCGGCGCCGACAGCCACCATGGTGCCCATGGTGTCGAAGAAGTCCGCGAGCATGATGGAGAACACCAGCAAGATAACCGCGATGATGCCGATCTTGCTGACCGAGCCGAAGAGTGAGAACTGTCCGACCAAGGAGAAGTCCGGGGTGCCGACGACTGAGTCGGGCAGGGTTGGGACATTGGACTGCCAGCCGCCCGGGTCGACACCGTCTTCGGTGTACTGCGAACCGACCTTGCCGACTGCCTCAACGATGATCGCGATCACGGTGGTGACCACGATGGAAATCAGAATCGCGCCCTTGACCTTGCGCACCATCAGCACCAGCGCGAGCAACAGGCCCACAACGAAGACGAAAATCGGCCAGCTGCTCAGTGAACCGGCGATGCCCAGTTCCAGCGGAGGCGATGGATTCGATGTGGCGCGCACGAACCCGGCGTTGACCATGCCGATCAACGCGATGAAGAGTCCGATGCCGACACTGATGGCCGTCTTGATGGACCGTGGAATCGCGCGGAACACCGCCGTTCTGAAGCCGGTGAGCACGAGTATCAAAATGAGCAGACCTTCAAGGACCACGATGCCCATCGCATCGGCCCAGGTCATACCAGGCAGCGAGGCGATAGAGAAGGCCACCACCGCGTTCAGGCCGAGGCCGGCCGCGAGGGCAAGTGGGAAGTTGGCAACGACGCCCATCAGGATGGACATCAAGCCGGCGACGAGCGCCGTGGTGGCTGCGATCACTGCACTGTTATTGGCAGGGTCGCCTCCGAGGAATGCGCCGGTACCGTCAGGTACATTGCCCAGGATGATGGGGTTGAGCACGATGATGTAACTCATCGTGAAGAAGGTTGCTAGACCACCACGGACCTCAGCACCAATGGTGGAGCCACGTTCAGTGATCTTGAAGAATCGGTCGATAAAATTCTTCGGTGTCGCTGGCGATGAGTTCGCCGCGCTCTTTGAGGACGAGTTCTTCGTGCGCCCGGCTGCGGGCTTATTTGAGGACTTCGAAGCCATGGGGGTAAGTATCGCATCCCCACAGGCGCTGAGCGAAGCCCGTATATCGTCCTGCCTCAAATGCGCCGATATGTCCGGCTAGGTGCTGCTGCCTGCAGATACCTGGATGTGTGAGACTACTAGGGTGACTGACAAATCTCCTTCCGCCGCATCTGCACAACGGATGAACGTCGAATCGTTCAACCTTGATCACCGCACAGTGGTCGCGCCCTATATTCGGCTCGCCGATCACAAGACGCTGCCGCAAGGCGACACATTGAGCAAATTCGACATTCGTTTCACGCAGCCCAATCGCGCGCACCTTGAGATGCCCGCCATCCACTCCCTGGAACATCTCTTCGCGGAGAAATCGCGCAATCACAGCACAAACGTCGTGGACTTCTCCCCTATGGGATGCCAGACCGGTTTCTACCTGTTGCTCAGCGGCGATTGGGACGTCGAGGCTGTCGCCGCACTGGTCGAGGCGACAATGAAGGACATTCTTCATGCCGACGAGGTGCCCGCTGCCAATGAGGTGCAGTGCGGCTGGGGTGCGAATCACTCGTTGCTGGGAGCGCAGGAGGCAGCTCGGACCTTCCTTGCTGCCCGAGACCAGTGGCTCACGGTGACCGCATGAGCGACCAGGTCGCCACGCCGCCTCCGGTTGTCGCGGTGGTGTGTGTGGCCATGCCCGAGGAAGCCGCACCCTTCCTGGCGCAAGGAGCCGTCATCGGTCAGCCCGCGCGACTCGGCAATGCACAGGCACAGCGCATCGACGTGTCCGGACGCCAGATTGTGCTCGTCCGAACCGGTATCGGGTACGTCAATGCCGCAAGCGGTCTGACCGCGGTGATCGCCGCCCTTCGAAATTCACGGTTTGCTCATGCTGCTGGACTCGTCCATGAAACTGCTGCGCAGTATGCACCTGTAGTTATCAGTGCGGGTTCAGCGGGTGGAATCCATCGCGATATTCGCGTTGGAGAGATTGTTGCCGGAAACCGGTTCGTGCACTCCGCCGCGGATGCCACCGCTTTCGGATATGAACTGGGGCAGGTGCCCGGTATGCCGGTCGAATACCACGCGGACGAGGCCGTCCTGGCACTCGTACGTCAAACGCGCGATGACTCACCGGTGCGCCACGGGTTGATGCTCTCATCCGATGTCTTTGTCAGCACGCCGCGCGTGGCACCGACCCGTGAGCAGTGGCCCGATGCGCTCAGCGTCGACATGGAAACCGGCGCTCTGGCACAGACGAGCTACAGCCTGGGGGTCCCGTTCGTGTCAATTCGCGCGGTATCGGATCTTTGCGGTCCTAGCGAATTCGACACCCATGTGGACGATGCCGCCGACCGGTCCGCTTCCGTAGTTCTGGACCTGATCGAGCGGTTATCTCAGTAATCAGGTTGCTAATCGCCTTGTGCTGGCCCCGATGCTGATTCATCTGGTATCGCGGCAGTCGGAGTCGGATCGGTCGACACCGGCACGGTCGGTGCTGGGTCTGAGGCTGGCGGTTCTAGGTCCATCGGAGCCGCTGGCGGTGGCGTCGTTATTCTCCGGAGCCTGGGCGCTCGTGCGTCGACGAGTTGCGCGCCAGCGATCCGGAAAGACATGCCTGCGCGACTGCGGTCGAAGGTGGCCCACAAGAATGCGACGAGGATCAACCAACGTGCGGCACCGGTGGCGAAGTCATTCCACCATCCCGCTGCGGGTTCGGGCAGGGCTGCGGCGAGAAGCAGGAACCCGTACAAGCCCGTACCGGTCATGACACGCAGCAGGGCTCTGCCTCGTCGATAGCCGTTGTCCCACCACGGTGTCAGCCACATCATGCGCTGTCCCCAGGACGCACCACCGGGCAGTATCGCTGGCCAGATGACCACCAGCAGGAAAGCGATCGACAGCGGCAGGAACGGGTCCCACCAACTTGGCCCTTCGTCCGCCGTCACGTCAAGGAAGTACAACCCCAGCCGCAATGTGATCGTGGCTACGACCGCGCAAAGCTGGAAGAAGAACAGGTCGGCTGCCATCGCAGCGATTCTGCGGAACCAAGAGATCGGACGCGGTTCAAGCCTCGTGCTTTGCAAACGTCCTACCGATGGCATCCAGAACAGCACCAGCGGGGCAATCAGCACGCCGAGCGCCACACCCGTGGTGTTCGCGATGACGTCGTCCACGTCGGCGACTCGGTAAGCACAGCCGACCATGCCGAAGACTCCGGTGTATTGAGTGACCTCGATCATCACTGATGCCGCGAAACCACTGAGCACCGCTGTGAACCACGACATCCGGAAGAATCTGCGTGCGAACACGCCCCAGGGCACGAACAGCAGGACATTGAAAGCCACCTGCAAGAATGCGATCGAGCGCAGTCGTGCCGACCAGGAATATCCGGACGTCTCCCGGGCGATGTCGTCGAATGAGTGGAACGGCACTAACTCGGCGCCGGGCGAAATGTTGATCTGACACCACTGCCCCGTCGGGAAAGGCAACAAGGTATACGCGACGACGGCGACCAGATAGATTGCGAGCGCCGCCGCACCGATCCCGCGTGCGAAGTTCAGTTGCCCGTACCGGCGCACCTGGTAGGCCAGCAGTGGGATGAGGCAAGCGAGAAACAGCAGGCCACCGAGTAAGACCGCCACATAGGCTGGCCAGGTCCAGGTCTCACGCATGGCCCAACAATACCTATTCCGAGAGCGATGTCCCTATCGTGGGATGGTGGGCGGACTCGTCCAATTCGGCCAAGATCCGCTTCGCGTCGGCGACGTCCCACTGAGTGCCCTGCAGTTCGAACTCCAACAGGATGGGGCGCCCTGAGGCGCGTGCGATGGTGCGCGCCGCCGCCTGATAGTGCTCACCGAAGTTGCGGTTGCCCGATCCCATGATGCCGATGAGCCGACGACGCGTGATGGGATCGCGAAGGAACCGTTTGATCGGTTCGGGAATGGTGTCGTTGTTGACGTTGCCGGTCTTATAGGAAGGCGTCAGCAACACCCACGGACCGTCTGGCACACTGCGACGCACCGCACTATCGGACAGATCGAAGACCGGGCGGTCCAGCCGCTCCGCGAATAGTCTGACCATGCCCGACTTCGACGAATAGAAGTAGACCGGAATCTTGTCTGTCGGCAACGTTCGCTGCACCTCCCCTGCCCGGATTTCCAGGCTATCGGCTGGTGCAGCGAACGTCAGGGACTATGGGGCTACTTCTGAAGAATCGGAAGATGCGACGACCTTCCCCTGATGCTCCTTAGTCACTTGAGTCGCGCTGGTTGATACGGATCAGGTTGCCCGACGGGTCGCGGAAGGCGCAGTCGCGGACGCCATAGTCCTGGTCTGTCGGTTCTTGAATCACATCGGCGCCAGCCGCGACGAGACGAGCGAACAGACCGTCAAGGTCGTCGGTGGCGAATGTGATCGCGGTGTACACGCCCTTGGCGATCAGTTCGAGAATCGTGCGGCGTTCATCGTCGGTAATACCGGGGTCAACCGCTGGCGGGTGCAACACAATGGAGGTGTCCTGACCCGACGGCCCGACGGTGATCCACCTCATGTCTTCGTAGCCGACGTCGGCTCGGACCTCGAAGCCCAGGACGTCGCGGTAGAAGGTCAGTGCCGCTTCAGCGTCAGTGTGCGGCAGGAACGCGTAGTGAATTGAGATATCCATAGCAACGACGTTACAACCGAGCATCACCAGCGGGCTTCTTGATTCTTGATCAGTTCGACGAGCACCACATTGACCAGGTGCTTCAACTTCGCGTTGGCCGGGTCACTTGCTTGGCCAGACACGGTGGGATGCCTTCGGCGGCACGGGAATGGTCGCGCTGGTAGACGCTGGGCGACACTCCGACGAGTTCGGTGAACCTCGTGCTGAACGTCCCGAGCGAGGACGAGCCGACAGCAAAGCAGACTTCGGTGACGGACAGATCACCGCGACGCAATAGCGTCATCGCTCGTTCTATCCGACGGGTCATCAGGTACGAGTACGGCGACTCGCCATAGATGCGACGAAATTCTCGGCTCAGATGTCCAACTGACATGTACGCGCCGCGCGCCAATGTCTCAAGATTGAGCGGCAGCGCATATTCGCGGTCAATGCGATCCCGAACCCGGCGGATCACGACGATATCGCGCAGTTGCTGGTCGTGACTCGTCCTTGTCATAGCCGCTCTTTAGCAGCGAGCACACGTAACACCGCGGCGTCGACCTTTTTGGCGAAGGCAGGTGATTTCTTCGCTTTGGCCACCACCGCATCGACCATCTCAGCGACAACAGTGGCGTCAGCGCTGACGAGCACCATGTCGCCGCCAGCCTGGATGAATTTCACTGCACGAGTGCTCGGCTTCCATTTCTGGACTGCCTTGGCCGCAGCGAGGTCGTCGCTGATGACGACTCCTTCAAAGCCCAACTGCTTGCGGAGCACCTTATTGATGGTCTTCTTGGAGAACGCCGCTGGGTTCTTGGCATCGATCTTGGCGTAAACAGCGCTCGACATCATCACGAATGGCGCCCCGGCGTTGATGCCCTTACGGAAAGCAGTCATCTGCCGGTCTTTCTTCGTCGCTCGTGTGACCTTGTCTACGACCCGAGCAGTCGTGTCGGTGTTGCCTTTGACGCGACCAAGACCCGGAAAGTGTTTGATCGCGACGTCGACGTTCGATGACCGCATCCCGTTGCTGAACGCATTGGCGTGGGTCCACGTTGACCGTTTCCCGTAGCCGTAGTTGCGTTCGAAGACGCCGATCGGGCCGTTCTTACGCGCGCTCTTGGCACTGGTCACCACGTCAGTCACCGGCGCGAGGTTGAGGTTGACACCGGCTTTGGAGAGTTCTTCGCCCCACTTCTTGGCGTTCTTGCGCAGTTTCTTCTTCGACCACTTCGACTGAGTCATTGCCGAGGGAATGTCGGTGAAACCTTTGCCGCGCAGTACCTGAACCCTGCCGCCCTCCTGGTCAGTCGCTACGAACATCGCGGTGTTCCGCGTTCGTTTCTTAGTGACCAGGCTGGTGTAGCCATCGACGATCTTGCGCACCGGTTTGATCCCTGCGGTGGTTCGTCCATGCAGGAAGATGTTGCCGACGTGCTTGGCGCGTACCGCCTTGCGACTTGCACGTTGGTCCCCGCTTACCGGAACACCGACCATGAACAACTGGCCGACTTTTTGTTCCGCGGTCCAGTCCGCCAATGGGTCGGCGGGAGTGTCCGCTTCGGAGCGAGTTTCGCTTATCGCGCGGGTAGGCGCAGACGAGGCTACCTGAACAACGTCAGCTGTATGGGGATTGTTAGCGGACGCCATCGATACCCCGGCGTTCGTCGCATTCGATACCGAGGTGGCTATCTCCTGCTTCGTCGGCGCAGCCGCTTGCGTACCTGGGGTGACGATCCCGGTCAACAGGGAGAGCGAGGCCATCACGACCGCAGCGCTGATGCGCAGCGACGTGCGTCTTGGATAACCGGCAGTCGGGACCTGCTTTGGTGTACTCGTCCTCGTCATTCCAATGCTCTTCAGTCAGTTTCGTCTGGATGACTACGTTACTGCGATTTACTGCGACATGCTCGTGCCCCAGCCGTCATGGCTGGGGCACGGGCAATAGTGGCGCTACCTGATGATGCGGAGCCGGACCGGTTTCTTAGTCTTGGACACCTTGATCTTGGCCGTACCCGCGTAGAGTGCGGCCACCTTGTATGTGCCTGCCTTCTTCAACTTCGGCAACTTGATCGTGAACTTGCCCTTCTGCTTCACCTTGAACTTCTTCGTGATGACCTTCTTGACTGTCTTCTTGCCGATCTTGGCTTTGACCACGATTCGGACCTTGCCGGTTGGTCGGGCGATGCCCTTGACCTTGACAATGACGCGAATCTTCGCGCGCTTAGTGGTCTTGACCTTCTTCTTCAGCACCTTGACCTTGACAGTCGAATTGGCCTTCGCCGGGGTCGTCGGCCCTGGTGCGGGCTGCGACGGCTTCGGGTCGGTGGGCTTCGTCGGGTCGGTTGGATCCGTTGGGTCCGTTGGATCCGTCGGCTCAGTGGGTTCAGTCGGGTCAACTGTCGGGAACGCAAAGGTAGTAGTGAAGGCCCCGTGATCTGACGTCCACCGGCTCAGGTCGCCGCCATCGAGGTACTCGGAATCGATCACACTCAATGCGTCGCCGCGCTGGTAGATGAAGTCGATACGGTCTTGGACATCATCAGTGTCGCGCGGGGACCAGGAGTTCGCGGGGTGGGTCACGGGATCGGGATAGATCTCGCGGAAGGTGTCGATGAAACCTTCTTCTTCCAACCGGGTGGAGACTGGCCACGGCACGACGAGGTTGAAGTGCAGGTGCTTGGCTGCTTCGGTCCAATCGAGGTGGGATGGTGCGTTCATATCCCCGGCGAAGACCACTGGAAGCTCACCGTCAGCAGGGACCGTAGCGTTCATTCCCGTAATGGCACTGTTGATTTCTGTGACACGACCACTATTCGTCTCAGCATTCAGGGCGGCCTGTGCCCCGCCGCTGCGAGCCTCATACGGCCCGTAGGGATATGGCGCGAGATGGGACGAGTACACCCACACTTCCCGGTCGAATGCCGGGTCCACCTGGACCAGTGCGCCAACCGAGGCGTTCGAAGTGTCCTCGTCTGCTATTGGATACCGGCTCAGGACCGCGCACCACGCACCGTTGGTTTGGCAGTTTCGGGAAACGTGGACATCCCAGCCAAGATCAGCGGCCAGCGCAGTGGCGTGGTTCTGGTTGGTTTCCTGGATGGCGATGGCATCGGCCCCCTGCCCCAGGAATAGTTCCTTCTCCAGTTCCCTCATATTGGTGTCTTTGAACGGCGATGCACCGGACCACGTGTTGTAGGTCAGCACCTTGAACTGGTCACCGATCGGCTCGTTGACAGCCTTGATCGGCAAAGTCAGCGTGACCGAGGCGGTCAACGCACCCGTCGTGGCAGTGATGACGGCCTGTTCGTCCCCCGCAGCGGTCGGTGTTCCAGAGAGTTCGCTGCCGTTCAGTGTCAACCAGTCTGGCCCGGAAGTAAGCACGTAACTAGGCTGGTCAGCGTTGTTCGCGGCATAGAAGAACGATGATGCGCTCAGCGAGTATTCTTCGCTCACGCGGCCGTCGCGCGCCGTGTAGTAGGAAACGACAGCGTTGAGGGTGGGCTGAGCTTGCTCGTCAACGATGTCGATCCAAATGGGACCCGCCATCGACTCATAACCGTCGTTGTACAACAGATGCAGCTTGTATCGGCCCGCAGGCAGGTTCTTTCCCTCGCTGCATTGACCAGTCAAGTCTGGGTAGCAGGGCGGTGTTGAACCGTCTGTGTGCAACTGGATGGTGCCACCCTCATTGGGCACGTAGGCCCAGCCATCAGTGAGCCCTTGTCCTGGGGCGGTTGTTTTGCTCTCGCTGTAGATGGACACCCAGTTCTTTGGCATCGGCTGGTCGGTCTCGTAGGTGACGGTAATCTTCTCACCGAGGGCGTAGACCTCCTTATCCGTGCTAATCGAGGAACCGGCCGCAAATGCCGGCGGAGCGGCAAGAACCGCGGTGGCGAGCAGCGCGAGAATCGCAACGAGTGCTGCCACCATTAGGGGCCCAGTCTGGGCGCATGGCAATGAGCGAAGTTTCAAGTTCATGAGATCACACCAATTTCTGACGACGTTGTCATAAGCACCGTATGCCTAACCTGACGGCGACGCAAAATTGGACGTTTTCCACCGCATAGGCACCTGTGCATACCGGCGAAACCGCCAATAGTCACCGCTCTGACTTACCTGTGAGTCACCTGGAGGTGCTCCGGTGAAAGGTCGAGCCGCCGCAACAGTTGCGCATTCAGCGCCACCACAATGGTCGACAACGACATCAGCACAGCTCCAATAGACATCGGCAATACGAAACCCACGGGCGCGAGAACACCCGCGGCGAGAGGAACCGAGAGCAGGTTGTATCCAGCGGCCCACCACAGGTTCTGTTTCATCTTGCGGTAAGCGGCCTGCGACAGACTGATGACGGAAAGCACCGACCGAGGGTCGGAGCTGGCCAGAATAACGCCAGCTGACGCAATGGCCACATCCGTGCCTGCTCCAATCGCAATACCCACGTCGGCTTGTGCCAGCGCCGGTGCGTCGTTGACGCCGTCGCCGACCATCGCGACCTTCTTGCCTTCCTGCTGCAACTCAGCGACCTTCGCGGCTTTGTCCTCTGGCCGTACTCCGGCGAAAATCCGCTCGATCCCCAACTGACCACCGACGTTGGTGGCCACGGCATTGGCGTCGCCGGTGATCATGACCACCTCGACGCCCAGTCTGTGGAGGGCAGCAACAGCTTCGCGGGATTCAGGACGAATCTCGTCACCGAGCCTGAGGCCACCAATGACCGTGCCGTCGCGCACAACGTGAAGGATGATCGCGCCATCATCGCGCCAAGCCTGTGCCGCAGTCACTTCCGGCCCGCCTATCTCTTCGAGCAGCCGCGGTCCGCCGACTCGGATCTGAGATCCCGCGACAGTGGCCGTGACACCTACCGCGGGCGACGAAGAAAACCCGGTGGCGCGTTCAATCCGGAGTTCTCGCGTTTGCGCGGCTGCCACGATAGCCCGAGCCAACGGATGCTCACTGTCAGATTCGGCTGCTGCCGCCAGCGCAAGCACGTCATCGGCATCGTGATCGCCCACTGGTTCGACGGCGACCAGGGCTGGTTCGCCTGCAGTCAATGTGCCGGTTTTGTCGAAGAGCACGCTGTCCACCTGGCGCATTGACTCAAGCGCGAGCCGGTCCTTGATCAAGACTCCACTACGTGCCGCTCGTTCTGTCGCGATCGATACGACGAGTGGAATCGCGAGCCCGAGCGCATGAGGGCAGGCAATCACCAGCACCGTGATACTGCGAGTGATCGCAGCGTCCACGTCGCCGACGACGGACCAGATCACGGCAGTGATGAAGGCGGCTCCGAGCGCGAACCAGAAGAGCAATGCAGCAGCGCGGTCAGCGATCCGTTGCGCTCGCGAGGACGAGTTCTGGGCCTCGACGACCAAGCGATTGATGCCTGCGAGCGCAGTGTCATCTCCTACGGCCGTGATCTCGACGCGCAACCCCGAATCGGTTGCGACCGTACCGGCCGTGACCGGATCTCCTAGTCCTCGGGAGACCGGACGAGATTCGCCGGTGATCATGGACTCGTCCATGTCGGCACGACCATCGATGATCTCGCCGTCCGCAGGCACGCTTCCTCCGGGCCGAACGATGACTACATCCCTCGCACGTAGTTCATCCGGTGCGATTCTAGTGACACGATCACCGTCGATTCGTTCGGCCTCGTCCGGCAATAATGCTGCGAGCGAGTCCAGTGCGGAGGTGGTCTGGGCCAACGAACGCATCTCAATCCAGTGCCCCAGCAACATGATGACGATCAGCAGGGCCAGCTCCCACCAGAATTCGAGTCCGTGATCGACCAGACCCAGTGTTGCTGCCCAAGACGCGATAAACGCCACGCTGATAGCTAGTGCGATCAGCAGCATCATGCCGGGTTTTCGACTTTTGATCTCTGCCCAGGCTCCGGTAAGGAACGGCTGACCTCCCCAGAGGTACATGACCGTTCCCAACGCCGGTGCGATCCATAGCGCCCATGCAGGCACCTCGTAGTCGAGCAGCATCGCGAACATCGGCGAAAATATGATGACCGGAACGGCGATGACAAGGTTCGTCCAGAACAGCCGTCGAAATCGCAGCACATGGGCGCCGTGATCGCCATGTCCACCATGTCCGGCGTGGTGCTGCGCCCCGTTATGGCCGCTATGCACCTTACTGCCGTCATGGCTGCGGTGATGGTCACCATGATCATGGCGACCAGGCCCTAAGTGGTCTTGATGCGGGCCGTCTGCTTGCTGATCTGCCGTTGGCTCTATCATCGTGCCCTTTCGACTACCCGGTTCGTCTTTCGGTTCCTCATTGCACAACATGATACCCCCTAGGGGTATTCCAAGCAGGTTGGGGGAACTCGTCCTGACAACTGTTCAGGCATCACCGGGCGGTCGCCTCCTTACATGCTCCCACTCAACCTCGGCTGCGAACGTTGGCAACCATCTTGCGATTCGACCATGCTGTACCTATGGCATCTTCGGCACCCGTTATCGAGGTCGCGAACCTCTCCAAGTCCTACGGTGACGTTCAGGCGGTGCGAGATATCTCGTTCACGATCAACCCGGGCGAGTCAGTCGCGATCCTCGGGCCCAACGGCGCAGGCAAGACCACCACCATTGAGATTCTGGAGGGCTACCGCACTAAATCCGGTGGTTCGGTCAGGGTGCTTGGCATCGACCCCGAAAAGGCCGGTGCGAACTGGCGGGCAAAGATCGGGATCGTTTTACAGCAGCCCGGGGCATTCGAAGAAGTCACGATCACAGAGCTTCTTAATCAAGTGGCCGCCTACTACCCTCATCCGCGACCAGTCTCCGAAACCATCGCGGCAGTTGGTCTGACCCCACAGGCCGAAACCCGGTTGGCGAAACTCTCTGGCGGACAGCGCAGACGAGTTGATGTCGCATTGGGGATCATCGGTGACCCGCAAGTCCTTTTCCTGGACGAGCCGACCACGGGCTTCGACCCTGAAGCCCGCCGGGAATTCTGGGATCTGATCCGTTCGCTGACCGCCGAGGGCACCACCATCTTGTTGACCACCCACTACTTGGACGAAGCGGAGCATCTTTCAGACCGTGCGATCGTCATCGCCCAGGGCACGTTGATAGCAGACTGCCCGCTTCCTGAATTGGGTGGACCTGAAGCGCGGACACCGCTGGTGCGCTGGCAGGATGACAACGGATCACATGAGGTGCGCACCGAAGATCCCGGCCAAGTGGTCTACGACCTGCACGGTTCGCGACAGTATCGAGATCTCGAGGTCATCCGACCCGGCCTGGAAGACATCTACTTGTCCCTATTGAGAGCTGCGAACGGCTCGGACGTCACTGATGTCGCATCTTCCCAGGAGGCCTCGTGAACATCCCACGGTTGGGCGCGGTGCGCACCGGATTTGAGGTCAAGACGTATTTCCGTCGCACTGACGAGGTCTTCTTCACGTTCCTGTTCCCGGTGATGATGCTCGCCATCTTCGCAACGGCGTTTTCTTCGATGACCATGCCCGGCGGCATCAGCGCCTCGGAGTACTACCTGCCCGCCATGGTAGCCTCCGGCGTTTTGATCTCAGGTATGCAAGGACTCGGCATCGACGTGGCAACCGAACGGCTCGACGGGACGCTGAAACGCTACGCCGGAACACCCCTTCCCCAGGGCGCGTATTTTCTCGGAAAGCTCGGCAAGGTCGTGGTCACCGGTATCGCCCAAGCATTGTTGCTGGTGCTCATTGCCGCAGTGGTCTTCCGCGTTGGACTGCCATCAGATCCCGCGCGATGGCTCACCTTTGCCTGGGTGCTCATCTTGGGACTGGTCACGTGCGGCTGGCTCGGCATCGCACTGGCACGGCTACCCAAGACCGTGAAAAGCACCACCGCCGTGGTCCTTCCGTTCGTGTTGATTCTGCAGTTCATCTCCGGCGTGTACTTGCCATTTAGCCAACTGCCGACGTGGCTGCAGAACTTTGCCGCGCTGTTCCCGCTCAAGTGGCTGGCCCAGGGGATGCGGTCAGTATTCCTGCCGGACTCATGGGCTTCAGTCGAGCCAGCCGGAGCATGGGAACTCGGGACGGTGGCACTCGTCATTGCCGCATGGCTGGTGATCGGCGCGGTTTTGACCCGCCTCACCTTCCGTTGGATTGTGAAGTCGTAAGAGGTCACGCCGGTAGGATAAAACGTGTCACAGATTTCCCGGGTGCGGCGGTTGACCGCCGAGCAGGCGCGACGAGTCGCGATCTCTTCCCAGCGGCTACACCGTGCAGGCGTAACAGCAACGCCAGCCGAGGGTGAAGTCACTACCCGGCATTTGATGCGAGAAGCTCGGCGCCTTGGTGTGGTTCAAATCGACTCGGTGAACGTATTCGCACGCGCCCATTACATGCCGCTCTTCTCGCGGCTCGGCCCATACTCCATGGGCAGTCTCGACAAACTCGGGTCAGCTCGTCATCAAGGGTTCTTCGAATACTGGGCTCATGCCGCCGCCTTCGTTCCCGTTGATGACTGGCCACTATGGCAGTGGCGCATGCAGGATCACCGGATCGTCGCAGCACGTGAGGATTCGTGGGCACACGAGAATCGCCGATTCCTGGACTGGCTGCTCGACTATGTTCATGATCATGGCGCGGTCACCTCATCCGACGTGGAGCACGAACGCAACGTTCGCCGTGGTCAATGGTGGGGCTGGTCAGACGTCAAACAAGGTCTGGAACATCTCTTCACTACCGGCCAACTGGCTGTCGCGGGACGGCGCGGCTTCGAACGCGAATACACCACCGTGGAACGCGCTATTCCGAGCGAACTGCGTGAGATTGAATTCACCCGGGACGAGGCTCAACTCGCGCTGACCGAACGTGCCGCGCGCAGTCTCGGCATTTTCACCGAAGCAGATCTGGCCGATTATTTCCGTATGAAGCGCGCCGACACACGCCGTGCGCTTACCTCTCTGATCGCCCAGAAGCAGGTCAGGACAGTAACCGTCGCAGGCTGGGAAGATCCAACCTGGATCTGGGCTGGCACATCCGTGCCTCGTGCCAGCAGCACCGAAACTGACACCGTGCCCGCGCGACTGCTCAGCCCTTTCGACCCGCTGGTCTGGTTTCGCGAACGGCTGGAGCGCATGTTCGACTTCCACTACCGGATTGAAATCTACACACCCTCCGCGCGGCGCATCTATGGCTATTACTGTCTGCCATTTCTGCTTGACAACCAGATCGCGGGCCGGGTTGACCTCAAATCCGATCGCAAGAACGGCAGACTGCTGGTTCAGGCCGCCTGGGCAGAACCGGACGCGCCCGAACATAGCAGCCAAGCGCTCGCCGCCGCGCTTCGGGAAGCGGCCGTGTGGCAGGGACTCGGTGACATTGAGATCGCCTCCCGTGGCAACCTCGCCGAGCCGCTGCGCCAAGCATTGGGGTGATAAGCACGAGGCCGCCCTCGTCCTTAAGAATGTGGCGAATCAGTCTCACCGGCCACGATGTGGCTCAACCCAGGCGTCTGCCAGCGGAGGCGAACCCCAACCAGGTGTGCCGGTTGCGCGCCCAGCACCATCCGACTTTCGGCGCGCCCTTGCGTTCACGGCCGTCACGACCGGTACCGCCACTGATCCATAGCGCAGGAACCCTGGGGTCAAAGGTGCCATTGGGCTTGATTTTGCGTGAGCCAATGCACATAAAGCACTTGCCTGGTGCCAACATCTCGGGCTGCTGCAACAGCCAACTGATGCCCTCACTGAGCGTCAGCGGACTTCGGGCGCGCTCCGCGAAAGCAGCCAGCGCCTCTTCCGGTGACCAGTTGAGCATGTCGTCGCCGCGTTCGACTGCCGTGGCGAGGTAAAGCTGCGCACTGGGCGCATCCACAGTTGGGATGGAGGTGAACTCGTCCACGTCTGTCATGTCCTCGACGACAAACCCGGCTTTGCCGCCTCGTCTGAGTAACGGCGTGAGCAGGCTCGGAGCCACCAGATTCGGATTGATAACGACGAGCGTGTCCTCGGGTGCTTCCATAGTAGTTAGTGCGGTGCCGAGGGCACGAAAATCTGTTGCGGACATGCCCGCGAGCGCCGGAACACCCAGGCCCGCCAAGCGGTCGATTTGAGCGAGGACCGGTGCTAGTCGTCGCGAGGGATCAGCGATGGAATCGGGCGTTGGAGCGGCTGTCATGGGCAGTCCTCTCAGTCACGCACCGTCTTGGTGCGGCAGGGGCCGGTCAGGTGGCCTCGTCCTCAACGAGACTACATTCGCGAGTATTCCCGCACTTGTGGAACTGACCGGACCTCCGCACCCGTGTCGGCCGCATGGTCGTCCGATGTGCAAAGCAGTAGTGCGATATATCGGCCTACTGCTTTGTATAACGGACTACCTGACCTTTCTGGTCGTCTTCGAGGTCTTCGCCTTCTTGAGGAAACCGGGCTTCTTGCCGATCACACCGCTGTGCGAGGGGACAATGCTCATGCTACTCACTGGCTACGACGTTCATTGCCGTGGCGGTAATTGCCGGTGGCTTTGGCCAGCAGCATCTGATCAGATTCGTCACTCTTGCCCAGTTTCGTGATCAGCGCACGGGCTTGTGAGCCCGCAACGGTGACGATCATTCGGCCGCCCCGGCTCACCAAGACTGTTCCCGATTTCGTGATGCGGTAACTAAACGGATCTGAGATGAGGCTCATATTGTCTCCTGGCGGGTGTGTTCTTTCTTCACCCTAATGAGACAGGCCGGCGGGGTCTCGTCTTTATTCATGACAAAAGCCACCGATTCGCTAACCGGCCAAGCTTCCCAGGTAACCAGCCTTAGTCAGGCGAGGTCCTCGAAACTGTCCTCGCCCGGTCGCCACACCATCCATTCTCCGTCCGCGAACCCGTTGAGCATCGCGATCTCAACCGATACTTCGTCTCGAACCAGATGCGACCAGCCCGTTCAATCACAGGCAGATTAGTCGCACGAGAACGCCCACATCACGCCAAAGCGGTCGAATACCTGTCCGTACCAGCCACCCCACGGTGCTTGCTCGAACGGCATGCCAACCGCGCCACCGCCATCGAGCAACTTCTGGATCAGTTCCTGGGCTTCGTCAGGAGTCTCGGTGGTGTAGAGCAGCGAGTACGCCGTGCCGCGCACCGGATAGTCGTTACCGTCATCCATGGAATCGCCACCGGCGATTGTCCCGACAGGCAGCACAAGCGTCGAGTGCGCAACCGCATTGGGGTCAGGCTCGAAGGGCATGCCTTCCATCGGCGTATCGCCGTAGCGCATGATGTTCAGTTCGCCACCGAATACGTCATGCCAGTGCTCCATTGCCTCGGCCATAGTGCCTGGCAATGAGATATAGGTCGCTAGAGATGCCGCCATGATGGACTCCTTGATAGTCGGTCTATACGCCCCAGTATGCCCGCCTTGTTCCGCTAGTGCGCGCTACCCTAGCCATATTTAGTACGATCGGACTAAAATTAGACCAGTTGGACCAATCGAAGGAGTGGGGCATGAATTCGATCAGCAGGGACGAGATAACCGACATCCGCCTACCGCAACTGCGGGTCGAACGACGCGCGGTGTGGTGGTGGCTCCTCAGATCCCTGTTGTCGTGGGGCATCCTGCTCGCTGCCCTGCTGAGCGCCTATGCCATCTGGCCCGGCACGCGCCCTTGGCTCGTCGTCCCTCTCGTGGTGACCATTCTGGTGCTGCTCGCCAAAATCATCGTTGAACCGTGGTGGCGATACCGGGTGCACCGTTGGGAAGTAACCGCAAACGCCACGTACGCAACGACCGGATGGGTCGTGCAGGAATGGCGGGTAGCCCCGACGTCTCGCATCCAAACTGTCGATGCTGTACGAGGTCCTCTGGAGCAGTTGCTTGGTTTATCGACACTGCGCGTCACCACCGCCTCGTCGTACGGCGCGATCAAAATCAGCGGACTTGATCACCGCATTGCGGACGAGGCCGTCACCCGCCTCGCAGCAGTCGCTGAACTCACTGAAGGCGACGCGACATGAACGCGCCCGAAACAGACGGCCCAGCCTGGCGGCGTCTCAGCATACGAGTGGTCTGGGTGGACCTTGCTCGAAGCATCCTTTCACTCGTGCCGGGCATTGTGGCGGTCGTGTTCGTTGGGACGGAGTTCTCACCCGGCGTGTTCTGGCCGCTACTCACCGTTGCCGCCTGGGGTTTGATCGGCGCATTCTTCGACATTGTGCGATGGGCATTTACTCGGTACCGCGTTACTGAAACCGAGATTGAACGCCGGACTGGAGTCCTCACACGCCGACACCGGACCGTGCAACGCGACCGGATTCGCAGCGTGGATCTGCACGCCAAACTCCGTCATCGCATCGCGGGCTTACGGATCGTCACCATCGGCGCTGGACAGCAAAGCGGCGCAGGCGAATCGGCCTTCTACCTCGACGCCCTATCGGTACACGACGCCACGGTACTGCGCAAAGAACTGCTCGATTCGACCAGTCACATCACCGCCGACAAGGCTCCTCCGACCGCCGAGGTACAGCCTGCGGCTAGCGAGCCTGCACACAACGAGACACTGCTGGCAACGCTGCGTCCTTGGTGGGTCGTTTACAACATGTTCAGCATTTGGGCGTACCTGACCGCCGCAGGTCTGCTGTGGGGTCTGCACTGGTTATTGCTGATGTTCAACGTCAACCTGTACGCCTTCGTGTCACAACTCGCGGACTGGCACTCGATTGGCTGGTTTGGAACGACGGTGGTGGCACTCGTCGTTATCGGCGCCATCGGCGCGATTGGGATGGGCATCAACTTCATCACGTCATATTGGAACTTTGAACTCGCGCAGGTGCGAACTGGCGACAAGACCTATTTGCGTACTCGGCGCGGCTTGTTCAGCACACGCGAAGTCAACCGCGATGAGGCTCGGATGCGCGGCATGTCGATCGCGGAGCCGCTGCTGTGGCGGTGGATGGGCATGGCTGACGCCAACATCATCACCACCGGGCTGAGCCTGTGGGACATGGAGCAGCCCACCGCGATTTTGCCTCGTGGTCCGGTCAAAGTGGCCCGCGAGGTATCCGCGCAAGTGCTGGGCGATCCGTCACCGCTGACCGCGCGGCTGCGCCGTCATCCGATGGCGGCGCTGCGGCGACGATTGTGGTGGGCAACCTGGATCGGATTGGCGCCTGCCGTCGCGCTCATTGTCCCGGCGGCGACCAACACGGTTCCCATCTGGGCGTTATGGGTCGCACTCGTCGCGTTGCCGGTGGCATTGCTGGGCGCGGTCATCTCCTACCAGGCCCTTGGGCACGCGGTTATCGGCGATTATCTGGTTGTTCGTTCCGGTTTGATGAGCCGCAGCACATCGGCGTTGCTGCGCAGTTCAGTGAGCACTATTGCGGTGCGGCAATCGATTCTGCAGCGACGGTTGGGACTGAGCACGGTGTCTGCGATGAGCGCCGCCGGGTGGGGTGCCTACGAGGCGATTGACATCTCAAGCGACGAGGCGGTGAGCCTCGCCAGCCAGTTCGCTCCGGGACTTGTGGACGAGTTCACCCTCGCCAGTACGAAGCGATAATGATGGTCATGGCTAGCTCGTCCGGTTCCGAGACTTTCACCGAGAAGGCTCGTCGCGCGCAATTACTGAAAGCCGCAATCGATACGGTCAACGAGGTCGGCTATCCGAATGCTTCGTTGTCAGCGATCGCCAAGCGCGCTGGTGCGGCCAAAAGTGCCATCACCTATTACTTCGCCACAAAGGAAGCACTGCTGCTCCAGGTTGTCGACCATGTCTTTACCGATATCGGCAACCTGCAGGTTCAGGCTGTTGCGGCACATGATGAGCCTCGGGCCAGACTGCGGGCTTACGCGCAAAGTTACTTGGATTATGCCGATACGCATCGTGCCGAGATCGTCGCGGGGGTGGAGATTCTGGTCTCGCATCGCGGTGCGGACGGGATCCCGCTGTATTTGACGACCACGGATGAGGACTCTGCGTTGCTGCGCCAGATTCTCTCCGAAGGGATGCAGCAAGGCCTGTTCCGTACGCTGCCGCTGCATTTGGCTGTCAGCCTTGTCGAGTCGCTATTGGATCTGTCGCCTACGGAACTGCAACGGGACCTCAATGCCGATCTGACCGAGCTGAACGCTGAGATCATCCGGATTATTCTGCGTGGGCTTGAGCCATCCATCGATTGAGCCACCACAGCCCTGTCGGTGGAATCAGTACCACTGATTGCAGATCTGGGTGTTCGCCGTCCATATTGGCATCTTTGCTGCGACTTCGGAGATTTCGAGCACGATGGCTGCTTCACGAATGGTCAGGTCTTCTAGCACGGTCAGCGTCAAGAGCTTGCGATCTGTCGCGGTGGACGTTGCGAGCACTCGCGTCGCCTCAGCCGATAGCCCCATCGTGCTCAACCCAAATTGGTCTGCGGGGTCTTGCGCATTTCCGGGTGGTGGGGAGTTTGGCAAGAAGAGTGCGGTAGCGGCGTTTTGCTCGTTCGGAATTACGAGAGGTGTTCAACGCGGTCACGAGCAGCCACGGAACAAGGGAGCCGTCTATGAACCTCACTGATCGGCGTTTCCATCCAGCACTTCGCGCCAGACGGCCTCGTCCTCATCGAAATCCGTACTCACACTATGTATTGTCCGCAGGCCTGCGAAAGGTAACAATGCCGATTGGCGTATTTCTTCTTCACAATCCGAGAACGAGTCGGAGGCCGTCATCGACTTTTTTGCGCGAGTGTGGCGAAATCTTGCCAACGCGCTCGATCAACCGGAAACGATCAATCACCATAGTCTGCGACACGTTGACGACGGATGCTTGAGGAAGGCCCACTTCGTCTTCATGGAGTTCAACATTGCCCGGCGCAGCGGTCAGACGCATGTTGGACGTGATTGCAGAAACGATGACAGTAGCGATCTTTGATCGGTTGAACCGGTCTGACGACACGATGAGAGCTGGGCGTCGATAGCCCGGTTCAGAGCCCAGCGGCTCGCCGAAGTCGATCCACCAGATTTCGCCTCGCATCACCATTCCCACATCCCCGAGTCAATGAGTGCCCGGCCCGCTGCTGGCGCTTGGTCGCTTTTGGATACGTCGACAAGCGCGTCGAGCGCGACGGTAACCGGGTCTTCGCCTTGTCGCTGCAGGAACTCGCTCACGGCATGCGCATATAACTGCGACCGACTCCAACCGAGTCGTTCAGCTACTTGTTCGGCCTTGTGGAAGATCTCATCCGGGACGGAGATAGCTGTCTTCATAGCCCGAGTATAACCGGTATGACCAGTTCTCTCGATGGCGCTGGATCTTCTGTGATCTATGGCCCGATTCACCTTCAGCTAAACGAACCACGTCCGAGTCGGTCACTGTAGCAAGATCCGCAGCAATCACCTTTAGCTCGTCTGGCAATATGACTCTGATCCACGGATACCGGTTATCGAGCTGGTAGATGTCCTCGTTCGTCTGGAACAATCGGTAACACGGCCGAGGCCACTCATAATGGCTTGCTGGCCGCGTCAGGAACTGTAGTTGTGGCCAGGCTTGTTCAAGGTCGAGAATATGAGGTTGTGGCACTGATGCGCATAGAAGATCCCACTTCCGCACGCCGTCATGGTTACCGTGATCTACATGCACACCTAAGTCGAAGGCGACGTACGGATCGACCAACACGTCAGCAGTCCCCTACACGTTAAACCGGAACTCCACCGAGTTCCGGTACATACGTACATGACAGCTGAGCCGCTTGCATCGTCGCGGGTCGCCCGACTTGAATGCGCATCACGTCGTCGCGCATCACAATCAAGTCACCTCATGGCCCCCGCTCCCGAGTCATGCCCTGCAAGCCGTCATTCAAGACGACCCGTTTGCCTCCCGAAGGCGTTACACGTGTCGGGTGATGCGTGCTGTGCGCGCAGTGTCGGTCGGGGCCGTCGCGATGTCGAGCAGGATCGGGTACCTCGCGGATCTGCTGAGCGCCTGGAAGGCAGCCGCGGAACGGGGTTCAGCATCGAGGGCTGCTTGGAACTCGGCTGGCACCGTGATGGCCGCGGATCCGTCGTAGGCCCGGTCCCAGCGTCCGTCGGACTTTGGCTCGTTCGATCTCGGCGTTGCCGCGCACGCGCATGCGCCCCGTCTCGATCAGTCGAGCGACATGGTCGACGTTGCGTTTAGACCACATCGATCGCGCCCGTCGGGGCGTGAAGTGCTGACGATAGGTGGCCGTGTCGACGGCGTGCCTGCGGCCATCGATCCAGCCGCTGCACAGTGCCTCATCGAGCGCTTCGGCATACGTCAGCGACGTCGGGGTGGTGGTGCCCTTCTTCGCCAGCGTCAGCCACACGCCGTCACTGCTGTCTTCGTGTCGATCGAGCCAGGCCCGCCAGGCCGCAGCATCGGGCACCGTGAGGGTTTGTGGGCTGCTAGCTGTTGTCATCGTCGGGTGCTCCTGTCGGTGCGGGCACGAGGCCGCGGGTGGCGTCTGCGACGCGCGTGCTGAGTCCGGTCGCGGCATCGATGAGCGCGTCGGGGCCGAGGATGGTGAACGGCGCGTCGAATCGGATGATCCAGGCCAGCAGTCCCGTCCAGGACCAGGAACCGGCGCGGACGCGGCAACGGGACTCGGATACCTGTTCCATGTCCCCGTCGCCGAGCCACGGGGCGATGTCGCGGGCGGGAAGGTCCAGGAGGAACTCTCCATAGCATGGCCACACATCCTGGGTGCGTGAGCCCTTAGACCGCGCCGAGAGGAAGGTGCGCCCGTCGCCGGTCGGAATCGGGCGGGGTGTGAAGAAAGCGCCGTCGGCGAACTTCGGGGTGATCTTGTCCAGCCGGTGGATGCGCCAGTCGAACGCATCGAGATCCCAGGCGATGAGGTACCAGCGGCCGTTCCGTGCCACGACGGCGTGCGGTTCCACTGCGCGTGGCGGACGGTCGGAGTCCTCGCCGTAGTCGAAGCGGAACGTCCTGCGCTCACGGACAGCAGCACTGACCGCCTCCAGAACCTTCGGGTCCACCCGCAAGGTCGGTCCGGTATCGGTGAAGCGGATGCCGTCGATGCGGTGTCGCAGCCTCGACGGCATGACCTGCCGCACCGTCATCAGCGCGCGGGCTGCCGCATCGTCGAGATCCACGCCGGTCGAGGAACTGCTCTGCAAGGCGACCGCGATCGCCACCGCCTGTTCGTCATCGAAGAGCAAGGGCGGCAGCTCCGAGCCCGCCGCGAGCCGGTAGCCGCCATCGGGGCCCTTGATCGCCGTGATCGAGTACCCGAGGTCCCGGAGTCGATCAACATCGCGGCGAACGGTGCGGGTCGTCACCTGCAGCCGATCGGCGAGCACCTGCCCCGGCCAGTCCCGACGTGACTGCAGCAACGACAGCAGCGCGAGCATGCGAGACGACGTTCCGGACATGACTCAACTATCCCACCAGTAGCGGACTCATCCTGTCCTCTACCAGGTGCACTGTGGAATCACGGCACACCGCCGTCACCATCGCAAGAAGACAAGGACCAAGCCGCATGAGCATCACCACGACCACCCACCTCAACTTCCCCGGCACCGCCCGGCGGGCGCTGGACTTCTACCAGTCCGTCTTCGGCGGAACCGTCACCACGGCAACCTACGGCGACCTCGGCATGCCCGCAGACGCACCGGGGGCAGACAAGGTCGTCTTCGGCCAGCTCGAGAACGACAACGGGTTCCGGGTCATGGCCTACGACATCCCCGGCCAGGACACCACCGACACCTCGGCCGTGTCTGGCACCACCCGACGCGAAAACGGAGCCACGATCACCGACCGCACCTTCTTCCAGTCCGTGCGCGGCGAGACTTTCGACGAGGTCACCACGATCTGGGACGCGCTCGCGGACGGTGCTGATGTCATCGAACCGCTCGCCGCATCCCCGTGGAGCCCAGGGTTCGGCATGCTCACCGACCAGTTCGGCGTGACCTGGGTCATCGACGTCCACCCCGCACACAACGCCTGATCCGCGTCCCGGTCGGCCCTCTCTAGAAACGAGGGCCGACCGGGACCCACCCGCATCACCGGTGCGAAAGGCTCACTTCGAAAATCTCCACTCCACCACGTCCCCGTCGACCATCACGTAGTCCTTGCCTTCGATCCGAGCCTTGCCCGCTGCACGCGCGGCCGCGACCGACCCGGTCTCAACCAAGTCGTCGAAGGAAATAACTTCGGCTTTGATGAAGCCTTTTTCAAAGTCGGTGTGGATCACGCCGGCAGCCTGCGGGGCAGTCCATCCTTGACGGATCGTCCAGGCACGAGCCTCCTTCGGCCCGGCGGTCAGATACGTCTGCAGTCCAAGAGTGTGGAATCCGACACGGGCCAGTTGGTCCAGACCGGACTCGTCCTGTCCGGCATCGGCCAACATCTCGGCGGCCTCGTCTGGCTCCAACTCAGCCAACTCGGACTCGAACTGCGCGTCGAGGAAGATCGCGTCAGCGGGCGCGACCATGGCGCGCAACTCGTCCTGGCGCGCGATGTCGGCCAGCCCAGCGTCGTCGGTGTTGAACACATAAATGAACGGTTTTGCGGTCATCAACTGCAACTGCGCGATGTCAGCCAGGTCAAGTCCGGCAGCTGCCGCCCCGGCAAATAGAGTCGATCCGGATTCGAGCACCTTCTGCGCGGTTTGCAGTGCCTCAAGATACTTCGGGTCGCCCTTCTTGATCTTGACTTCCTTCTCTACGCGAGGGATCGCCTTTTCAAGGGTTTGCAGGTCAGCGAGCACCAACTCGGTGTTGATCGTCTCGATATCCGAAGCCGGGTCTACCTTGCCATCGACATGCACCACGTCAGCGTCGACGAACGCGCGGGTCACCTGGCAGATCGCGTCGGCCTCGCGGATGTTGGCCAAGAATTTGTTGCCCAGCCCTTCCCCCTCGGAAGCGCCCTTCACGATGCCCGCGATGTCCACGAACGACACCGTCGCCGGCACGATCTTCTCCGACCCGAACACTTCCGCGAGTTTACCGAGCCGTTCGTCCGGCAGCGGCACCACGCCAACGTTCGGTTCGATGGTCGCGAACGGGTAGTTTGCCGCGAGGACCTGGTTGCGGGTCAGCGCGTTGAACAGGGTTGATTTGCCGACATTGGGCAGACCGACGATTCCGATAGTAAGAGCCACGCGGACAAGTCTAGGCGGTTACGCTCGTGGACATGGACTCGTCGTCAACTTTGATCACCGAACGCCTGACATTACGACGTTGGACGAGCTCCGACACGCCATTCCTCTTCGACCTGTATTCGCGGCCCGAAGTGCAGCGTTACATCGGCCGGACCCCAAGGATGATGGCCGACGTGAGCGAGGTCGCTCCCCTGCTTGAACGTTGGGAGGCGTTACGTAGCGGGATGCAGGGTGTGTGGGGTGTTTTTGTCGACGAGCAGCCCTGCGGCGTGGTGTTGCTCAACCCGATTCCTGCCTCGGGCACCTCGGAGCCGTCGGGTGATGTGGAGATCGGCTGGCATTTTCACCCGGATTCATGGGGTCGTGGATACGCGACCGAAGCTGCGGCGGCGGTGCTGGTGGCCGGTTTCGAGTCTGGTCCGGATCGGATTGTGGCGGTGACGCATCCTGAGAACGTGGCGTCGCAGGCGGTGTGCCGCCGGCTCGGCATGACGCACCTTGGACTCAGCGACAGGTACTACGACACGACCTGTGAACTCTTCGAGGCGCTGCGCTAACTCAATGAGGTCAGCAACATCCCTGTAACGCTCAGCTAAGAACTGTCCAATAACTGTCATGAGCACCCCACCAAGCGGCCCGGGGAATCCGGTAGCCGCGATACAACACGATGGCGACGCGCTTGAGGACTTCTATCGGGAGCACATCGAGGCAATCAACGTTTCGTCGCAAGACGCCTGAGCGATGTCCACGATGCGGCTGACGCCGTCGCCGACATCTTCGTCGCTGTCGTCGACTCCGCCCATACCTATGATCCACAGCGCGCAGCGCCGTTGGTCTGGCTCTACGGCATCGGGCGCAACGTCTTGACGGCACGTGCCAGGGCCAATGCCAGAAGCTTTCAGATCGTTGGGCGCATTAGCGGCAGGCGACTACTCGACCCCGATTCTATTGCCCAGATCGAAAGCCGCCTGGACGCAGAACGCTCCGCCCGGGCGATGTATCGAGCACTTTCGCAGCTGTCTTCAGCCGATCAGTAGTTGGTTGAGCTCGTCGCCATCGATGACATCTCACTGGTCGATGCTGCCGAAATCCTTGGAATCAAAGCGAATACCGCACGAGTTCGCTACCACCGTGCCCGACAGACACTCCAGAGCATCCTCTCCCCCATCACGGCCTATCAGGAGGCAACATCATGACTTCACGCCCACCTTTGAACAAGTTCGAAGAATCTTTGCTGACCGAACTACGCACCTACGCGCAAGAACGTTCTGCCGATTCCGCTGAGTCGGCGGTCAGTAGCCATGCCAAACCCAAGTCGCGTAACTGGCTGATCGGTGTGGCTGCCACCGGCATCACTGCCATTGGAGTTGCCGTCGCGTTCTCAGCGCTGGCCCCCACGCCAGCATTCGCCATCGATGCTCAAGCCGACGGCAGCATCATCGTGACGGTTCGCGAGCTCAGCGATGAGGCGAAGCTGCAGGAGGCACTCGCGGAACGCGGCATCGAGGCCGAGGTCAACTTCAACGCTCAGAGTCTGGCTGACGGATCGGTCGTCACGATGTCCGATGCCGATGGGAATGTCTCGGTCCAGGTCGGGGACCCATCCGACCTGCCCGTTGAGCCTGCCGGCACGGTAGCTGATGAGGAGTACGACATCACTGTCGATTCCGATAACACCCCGGGAACTCTGACCGAAAGCGACGTTGACAGTGGCACGATAAGCCGAGTCGAGGAACGCGACGACACCTTGCACATTGAGCGACAAACAGCGAGCGGTTCGCAAGATGCCGATCAGCAAGCAGCCGTTGACGAAGTGACCGATGGGTCGGGGGTAGACAGTTGCAGGGATTCCTCGGCACCCTCTGTGACCAAGGTCGACGAAGGATGGCGCATCGAGGTACCGGCCGGTTCACCGCTGCGCGAGTTGGCTAGCAAGTGGCTCGTCGATGAGGACGGCCAAGTGATCATCGTGTTCCAACCCGCACCGAATACCTGGTGTCTGACATCGCGCTGACCGAACTGGTCCTGGGGCATCGCCTGCAAGTGGCGGTGCCCCAACGGCGCGCGCGATCAGTACCAGTCATACGGATAGATCCAGTTGGCTAATAGAAGAATGGCTAGGCACAGCGGACCGGCTACATAGATCAGTTTCCGGTTATCGACCCAGCGGTCTATGACTAAGAACGTGAGCAGCGCGGTGACTGCGGCAGGCGGCACTGAGTACACCAGCATGAAAAGACTGAGGATAGAGAAGCCACCTTCACTCCAGCCTTCCGCGAACAAGATCGGGAGCATCCAGACGGCTCCTGCGAGCGCGCCGATACCTGTCATCAGCCACATTTGGGTTGGCCATGCACGCCTATGAGTCAGAACGTCGACCGGCCAGGCGAGCATCCAGATGGCGGGCAGCCCGACCTGTGTTGAGAGGAAGACACCCGTGTGCAGCCCTTCAGAGAACTCTCCCCCGATCGCAAAGACCAGCATGATGATCGAACCGATGAGGACCGCGACGAAACTCGCCGCGACGAGCCGCATGAGCTGGTGAGGGTGAATGAACCGCCACAGGGTTGCCACGTGAGTTCCTTACGCTCAGGAGTACGAGCCTGAGCCTACGGCAACTCAAAGTTTCAAGCCCGGTATGTTTCATTTGCCGGACGAAGGATGAGGCCGACTGGTGCGGACCGTTGAAATGTAATGTCACAGGGTCGTGGTGTGCTGTCTACATGGAGATACTCATTGCAATCATCGTCGGTGTGGCGCTCGGATTCGTTGTCGGGTGGCTGGTGGCACGCTCACAATCAGCGGGCGAACGCACCAGCACAGCGACCAAACTTGCTCAGGTGGCTGCACAGCGCGACGCGACTGCGCAGCAACTGGCCGCGCTCACCCAGGATCGACAACGACTGGTTCACGAGTTTGAGTCGCTTTCAGCCAGGGTGTTGGAACAATCGCAAAAATCGTTGCTCGACCTGGCCGATGAGCGTTTCAAGCGGGAACGTCAGAACGCTGACGCGACGTTGGAGAAACGCGAACTCGCACTCAAAGCCATGGTCGATCCGCTCCAAAACACTCTGACCGAGGTCAAACGAGAAGTCACCACGGCGGAAAGAGCACGCCTAGAGGCCAACGCCGCTCTGCAACAACAGTTGACGACCATGCGCGAGGCTTCTGACCAATTGCGGACCGAGACGAGCCAACTGGTCACCGCGTTGCGGGCACCGCAGGTGCGCGGCCGGTGGGGCGAACTGCAACTGCGACGAGTGGTCGAGGCTGCCGGGATGCTCGCCCACGTTGATTTCGACGAGCAGACCTCAGTCACAACAGACGACGGCACACTGCGCCCCGACATGGTGGTTCATCTGCCTGGCAACAAAGACGTGGTGGTTGATGCGAAGGTCGCCTTCAGCGGATATCTCGAAGCGATGGATGCTCGCGACGAACCCACTCGCACCGCACGCCTCGACGCGCATGCTCGCCAGGTGCGCACCCATATCGATCAGCTTGGAGCCAAAGCGTATTGGCAACAGTTCGAGTCCACGCCAGAGTTCGTCGTGATGTTCCTGCCCGCTGAAACCTTCCTGCAAGCGGCAATGGAACGCGACCCATCGTTGCTTGAGCACTCATTCGCGAAGAACGTTGTGATCGCCACCCCGGCCACACTCGTGGCACTGCTGCGCACAGTCGCTTACACCTGGCGGCAAGAACAACTTGCATCCAATGCACAGCAGATATTCACCGCGGGAGCCGAACTGCATAAACGGCTCGGGACGATGGGCCGACACCTCACCGACATGTCAAAGAAACTGAACGCGACCGTCGAGTCCTTCAACAAGTTCAACAACTCACTGGACCGCACCGTAGTGACACAAGCACGCCGGTTCGCTGAACTGCAAGGGATCGACGCGCCTATCGAGACCCCGCCACCGCTCGAAGTGCTCGCCACACCAGCGCACAAACCCGACCTGCACACTCATTCCGTCGATTAGCGCACAGCCACGGTACGCGCATAAAGATCCGGTCCGCCCCGATCGATCAGTCGCCCGCCAAGGAAGACGCCCAGCGCCAAGAACAAACCACCAAAGACCACACCGGCCACGAGCGTCAGCCAGCCCAACGCCCCGCTAGCGCGGTTGATAGCCAAATAGCCCGTGACGACGATAGGAGCCGAGCACAGCATCAGTGCAGCCCACCCCACCAGTTGAGTCATCAGGTTCACGGCCGAACTGCCCGACGGTGCAGAGAACGGGTTCTCCCCCGCCGCAGGAACCGGATACACGAACACTGCAGACAAAACGCTTGCCAACCCCACCGAGATGAACATCACCCCGAGCGTCAGCCCCAATGTCGCGGCCGTCGCATCCCAGCGCCCCGTCGCCCACAGCGACCCAAACGCACCGGCCATTCCCAACGGGAATGCGAACATCAGCGCTGCCGCTACTCGACCAACCCGGTCGACCCAGCCTCGAACTCCAGTCGCAAGATGCAGCCAGAACGCGCTGCCGTCATAAGCCACATCCGCTGAGATCGACCACGTGATCAAAAACACCAGACAAGGACCTAGCGCAAGCATTCCAGCGCCACGCCCACCGGTGGTCAAGTAGAAGAACAACGGAATGATCGGCACCATCGCAAGACCCGCCGCATACCGCGCATCCCGCAGCCAATACGTCGTGCACCGCGCAACCACGGCTGCCAGGTCGGACCTGGCACGCTCGAACACGCCCAGCGTCGACCGCCCAGACGACAATCGGGTCTGCTGCGGCTGCTCCATCGTTGCGCGCAGCCCCCACCACCAAGCCAAGACCAGCAGTACCAACGTGACCAAGGTCAGCAAACCCTGGTAAGTGGCCGCACCATACTGACCACGGGCGATGGATGCGGTGACTCCCCAGGGAGCACCCAACGGTGTCCAAGCGAGCCAATCGGCGATCTGCGGCAGAATCGTCGCGTCGATCTCCAGTCGGCCCGAGGTCCCGCGTCGAGCGATCAAACCAATAGCCGCGGCTACCGGCAGCACGACAGCCGCACCGATCAACACCTTGGCCCATCGCGAGCCCAGCAGCCGCCCTGCCCAAATAGTCGTCACCCGAGAACCAACCACGCACAGCAGCACTGCAAACGCCGCACAAACCGCGGCCCAGACCACCACACCGATTCCGTATTGCCGCCAGATCTGCGAATTCGCCAACGACAGCACCACCGTGACAACACCCGGAACCCCCACCAGTGTTGCAATCCCGAGCCCCGGCATCAATGACCGTGCCGTCACCCCATAGATCGCAAACCGGCGCGGATCAAGCGTCATGTCAGCACCCATGGAGATGATCGGGACCATCATCCAGCCCAGCACCACCATGGTTCCCGCAATCACCCAAGCGCTCTCGATGAACTCCGGATCCTGGCGCGCCAGCAACGGAATCGACGCCAACTGCGCGGCCGCCAATGAAAGCCCATAGAAGATAGCCAAGCAGATGCCGACCACCTGCCACGCTGAGCGCCGAAACGCATTGGCAAGCAGCGCCAGTTTCAGCCGGACTAGGACAGTAACCATCCCAGCCCCGATCGCTGCGGCAAACCACCGACAATGTCGACGAAACGCTCCTCCAGACTCACCCCTGCGCGAACCTGATCCAAGGTGCCCGCTGCCTTGACCTGACCTTCGAAGATGATCGCAACGTGGTCACACATGCGCTGCACCAAGTCCATCACATGACTCGAAACCACCACAGTGCCTCCGGCATGTGTGAAATCAACCAAAATCGAACGGATCACCGTGGCCGAAACCGGGTCAACGGCCTCAAATGGCTCATCGAGCAGCAGGATCTTCGGCGCATGAACCAACGCACAGGCCAGTGACACCTTCTTCGTCATGCCGGCGGAATAGTCAACGACGAGTTGCCCCGCTGCCTCAGTCAACCCCAGCACTTCGAACAACTCATCGCGGCGCCGATCTGCCTCATCTCGCTGCAGCCCCTGGAGCAACCCCGCATAGGTGACCAGTTGCGCCCCGGTGAGCCGGTCGAAAAGCTGCGCACCATCAGGCAGGATACCGAGCATGCGTTTGGCCTCGGCGAGGTTGTGCCACAGGTTGCGTCCCTGGACGAACACCTCCCCCATGTCCGGGCGCAGCAGGCCGGAAGCCATGGACAACGTGGTGGTCTTCCCAGCCCCGTTCGGCCCCACCAGCCCGTAAAACGACCCGGTCGGCACGTCAAGGTTGATCCCTGCGACCGCAACCTTGGGGCCGAAACTCTTCGCCAATCCGCGCACTGCGAGCGCGACTGGGGTGTCAGTCATCATCGACTCGTCAAATTTCCCTGGTCACACCGGCTCGACGTTCAATGAACGTCGGCCTTCGCGCCGGGGACGAGACGGGCCTTGGCCCGACTTCTTCAAGTCGGCACGCAACTCGCGCGGCAGAGAGAACATCAGGTCCTCCGTGGCGGTGCGTACCTCTTGGACCTCACCGTAGCCTCGTTCGCCTAACGCTGTGATCAGTTCCTCGACAAGGATCTCTGGAACCGAGGCACCCGAGGTGACCCCCACCGTTGAGACACCCTCGAACCATTCATCCTTGAGTTCGCCGATTCCATCGACCCGGTAAGAAGATCGAGCGCCCGCTTCGAGCGCGACCTCGACCAACCGTACCGAGTTGGACGAGTTCGCCGACCCCACCACGATCACCAGGTCGCATTCCGGAGCCAGTTTCTTCACTGCCACCTGACGGTTCTGTGTCGCATAGCAAATGTCGTCGCTGGGCGGGTCCTGCAACGACGGGAACAGTTCGCGCAACCGGCGCACCGTTTCCATCGTCTCGTCTACCGACAGTGTGGTCTGTGAGATCCACACCACTTTGTCCGGGTCGCGTACCACGACCTTGTGGACGTCATCGGGAGAGTTGACCACCTGGATGTGTTCCGGCGCTTCGCCGTACGTTCCTTCGACTTCCTCATGGCCCTCGTGACCAATGAGCAGAATGTCGTAGTCGTCCTTAGCGAAACGAACTGCCTCTTTGTGGACCTTCGTCACTAGCGGACAGGTGGCATCGATGGTCTTCAGTTCACGTTCTTCCGCTGCCTGGTGCACAGCAGGGGAAACACCGTGGGCGGAGAACACCACACGAGCACCAGCGGGAACCTCGTCAGTGTCGTCGACAAAGATCGCGCCGCGCTTCGCCAGAGTCGAAACCACGTACTTGTTGTGAACGATCTCCTTGCGGACGTACACCGGAGCACCATAGTGCTCCAATGCCTGTTCGACAGCGACAACCGCCCGGTCCACCCCGGCGCAATAACCGCGCGGCGCGGCCAGCAGCACCCGTTTCGTTGCAGAAGAAGTCACCCCATTACTCTATCCGGCATCGCTGAGGATTCCGCAGCCACCACCACCGTCGCCACCGCAGCCGCCACCGTTGTCACAGCCGGACGCTAGGTTAGTGTCATGACCGATCCGCAGCCGTTGCCTACCCGCGCCAACGAAACAACCGCTGACCAGCCCTGGCCGGTAAGACTGCTGTCCGCGAAAATCGAAGAGTACATCGCACGGATGTCACCGGTGTGGATTGAAGGGCAGATCGTCCAGCTCAACCGGCGTCCCGGCTCCGGCATGGCGTTCCTCACATTGCGCGATACGGATGTCAACGAGTCGTTATCAGTCAGCATCTACAGTCGTGTGCTGCAGTCCGGGCCGCAGATCCAAGAAGGCGACCATGTCGTGGTTCATGCCAAGGCGTCGTTTTGGCGTTCGCGCGGGTCGTTTCAGATGCAGGCCGACCAGATCAAGCCGGTTGGCATCGGCGACCTGCTGGCCAGGATCGAACAACTGCGCCGCACGCTCGCCGGCGAGGGCTTATTCGATGCCGAGCGCAAGAAGCCACTGCCGTTCGCACCCAAAGTGGTCGGTCTGATCTGCGGCCGCGAATCCAAGGCTGAACACGACGTTCACGTCAACGCAGCGGCCCGTTGGCCTGCCATCGAGTTTGAGACCCGCGAGGTCGCGGTACAGGGCAACCAAGCCGTCTCGCAGGTCACCGCAGCGCTCCAAGAGCTCGACGAGCTCGACCATGTCGAGGTCATCGTGATTGCGCGCGGCGGTGGCTCTGTTGAAGACCTGCTGCCGTTCTCCAACGAAGCGCTGGTGCGCGCAGTGGCCAACTGTCACACACCGGTGGTCAGCGCCATCGGCCACGAAACCGACACTCCCCTGCTCGACCTGGTCGCCGACCTGCGCGCTTCAACGCCAACAGATGCTGCCAAGCGCATCGTCCCCGATCTGCACGAGGAGTCGCAACAGGTAGCGGCGGCAAAGAGCCGACTGGGAGAACTCGTCAATTATCAGATCGAACGCGAAGAGCGCCGGCTCGATCAACTGCGATCTCGACCAGTGATCGCCAACCCGGAGGTTGTCTACGACACCCAAGAACAACGTCTAGACGATGCCCTGCACCGGCTTCGTTCGGCCCTGGACGCGACCGTGTTGCGCGCCGAACGGGATCTGATCGCGCTGGATGCTCAGGTGCGCGCACTCTCACCCGCACAAACCCTCGAACGAGGATACGCAATCGTGCGCGATGCCAGCGGGGCGATCATTCGCGATGCCGAACTCGTCCACACCGGCCAGCAGATCCATGCCCGTCTTGCCCGAGGCTCGATCAGCGCCACTGTGCTTGAGGCCCAAGGTGAGCCGGTGCGTGAAACTGTGACCTCCTGAAATCCGTCGCCTGCGAGCTCGCGATGTCAAACGAAACCTGAACCAGTGGTTAACTTAAGTGGTGAGCAAGACGTCAAAGCCCCTCGATAACAGCGGCAGTCAAGAGCAGGTCAACTCGGACATTGCCGCTTTGAGTTATGAGCAGGCCCGCGATCAACTCGTTGCCATTGTCAGTTCTCTTGAATCGGGCACGAGCACGCTCGAGGAATCGTTGACGCTATGGGAACGCGGCGAGGCTCTCGCATCACACTGTCAAAAATGGTTGGACGAAGCACGAGTTCGCCTGGATGCCGCTCGCGGACGTTCTGAGTCTGAATCCATCACACAGGTCACCGCATCGGAGTACTGAGATGACACCAGCCGAATCCGCCATGATCGGACCGCGTCCAACGCCGTACCGGATGCTGGTCATTGGTGAGGCTTTGATCGACATCGTGCAACAGGTCGACGGCACGGTGCGTGAGCACTGTGGTGGATCACCTGCCAACGTGGCGATAGCACTGGGACGCCTCGGTCACAACGTCGATCTGATCACCTGGCTGGGCAAAGATGCCTACGCCGATATTGTGCGCGATTGGCTCACAGACTCTGGGGTGCGCATCGTTTCCGGCGAGGACGCCGCACCATGTACCTCGTTGGCCACTGCCGTGCTCGACCACGACGGCTCTGCCAGTTACACCTTCGATCTGACCTGGGATCTGGCTCCCGGGGCGACAATTTCTGCCGACACCTCCGTGATCCATGTGGGATCACTAGCGGCTACTTTGGAACCAGGCAGCGACAAGGTCTACGACCTGCTGCGCGGTGCGCGTGACGCGACGACGGTCTTCGACCCCAATGTCCGGCCCACCCTGGTTGACGATCCGCATCTGGTGCGCCATCGCGTTGAGCGATTCTTCGATGCCGCTGACGTAGTGCGCGCCAGCGATGTTGACCTGCTGTGGCTTTACCCGTATTCGGACCCGATCGAGGTCGCTCAGCGCATCGTGCGGGAACGCCGCCCATCGCTGGTCGTGGTCACCCAAGGGCCGCAGGGCGCTACGGCCGTGACTGAAAACCTGAAGCTTCACACGCCCACCGCTGCTTGGACAGTGGTGGACCGAGTCGGCGCCGGCGACGCCGCCACTGGCGCACTGATCGACGGTCTGAGTCAGGCTGGATTGCTTGGCAAGGGCCGCCGCGAGGAGCTTGCGAATATCGACGAGCCCACCCTGCAGGCTATTTTGGACTGGTGCGCGCAGTTATGCGCCTACACCTTGTCGAAGCAGGGTGCGAACATGCCGCGTCTGAGCGATATCGAGGCCAGACTGCAGTTGCCGACACCCATGCACGACTGAACCGAAGACAACAGTTATAGGAGCACGTTGATGACCGAAACGTTCGAACCCCGTATGACACCAGCCGAAGCTTGGGCATCACTACGTGAAGGCAACGAACGTTTCATATCGGGCGAAATGGCCCATCCATCGCAGGATGTCGCCCGTCGCCATGAACTGGCAGCCGCGCAGTCCCCTTTCGCCGTGATCTTCGGATGCTCCGATTCACGAGTGGCCGCTGAAATCATTTTTGACAAGGGTCTCGGTGACGTCTTCGTCGTACGCACCGCGGGGCACGTACTCGACACCACCGTAATCGGATCCATCGAATACGGTGTCGAAATACTCGGAGCCTCGCTGGTTGTGGTACTGGCTCACGACAACTGCGGAGCGATCGCGGCCGCCCACGAGGCTTTGACCACTGGACATCATGCCAATGGTTTTGTGCGCGCCGTCGTGGACCGCGTGTTGCCGTCGATTGTTCGTACCGGCAACGAGGGCAAGGGCGGGTTGGCGCTCGACAGGGTAGAGCTGGGACGCGAACACGTCCGCAACACGGTCGACCAGTTGTACACCTATTCAGCGCAGTTAGCCACAGCGGTCGACGAGGGACGCTGTGCCATCGTCGGAGTCGAATACGCGCTTCGCGATGGCGAAATATCCATGCTCGATTCACGCGGCCCCATCGACTGAGCTCCTCCCCGTTCGGTGTCCGTCCCGGTTGCCGGATTTGGGACGAGTTGCCCGGCAGTTGGCTATCGGCCGCACTTGTGGTGCACGATGTAGTCCATGAGCATCTCGTCACAAGCCGCCGACGCAGCCGGTCAGTTTCGGATTGAACACGACACTATGGGCGAGGTGCGGGTACCCGCACATGCGCTCTATCGCGCCCAGACCCAACGTGCCGTGGAGAACTTCCCCATTTCCGGCACTCCGCTGGAACGCGGCCACATCGAAGCGCTAGCGCGGGTCAAGAAAGCCGCCGCACGCGCCAACGCCGAGTTGGGCGTGATCGATCGTGACATTGCCGATGCGATCGTGGCCGCCGCAGATCGAGTTGCCTCCGGCGATTTGGACGAGCACTTCCCGGTCGATGTATTCCAGACTGGCTCTGGAACCTCGTCCAATATGAACACCAACGAGGTGCTCGCAACCCTGGCCAGCCAGTCGCTGGGCCGGGACGTTCACCCGAACGACCACGTCAACGCGTCGCAATCGTCCAACGACGTCTTCCCCACCTCGGTACACGTCGCGGCCACATCGGGTGTGATCCGCGATCTGATCCCGGCCCTGGAACACCTCGCCGCTGCGCTAGAAGCGAAGGCGGAGGAATACCGCGAGGTCGTCAAGTCCGGTCGCACCCACCTGATGGACGCCACCCCGGTGACCCTCGGTCAAGAATTTGGCGGCTATGCCGCTGCCATCCGCTACGGGATCGAGCGACTGAATGCTGTACTGCCGCGGGTCGCCGAGGTGCCGCTGGGCGGTACCGCTGTGGGCACCGGCATCAACACGCCCGCAGGATTCCCGCAGCGTGTCATCGAGTTGCTGCGTGAGGACACAAGCCTGCCGTTGACCGAAGCCCGCGATCACTTCGAGGCTCAGTCCGCTCGTGACGGGCTCGTCGAGCTTTCCGGCGCGCTGCGCACTATCGCGGTGTCGCTGACCAAGATCTGCAACGACTTACGTTGGATGGGTTCAGGACCCAACACCGGTCTGGCCGAAATCCAGTTACCTGATCTCCAGCCCGGCTCGTCCATCATGCCCGGCAAGGTCAACCCCGTGATCCCAGAAGCTGTGCTGATGGTCGCTGCCCGGGTGATCGGCAACGATGCCACTGTGGCATGGGCTGGCGCATCGGGCAGTTTCGAGTTGAACGTGCAGATACCGGTGATGGCACTGGGCACTTTGGAGTCGATTCGATTGCTCTCCAATGCCTCGCGGGTGCTGGCCGATAAGGCCATTGCCGGGATCGTCGCCAACATTGACCGCGCCGCGGCCTACGCTGGCTCCAGCCCGTCCATCGTCACCCCGCTGAACCGTGTGATCGGCTATGAGGCCGCCGCGAAGGTCGCCAAGCATGCGGTCGCGAATGGTGTGACGGTCCGTCAAGCGGTACTCGACCTTGGCTTCGTGGACCGTGGCGAGATCACTGTCGAGCAACTCGATAACGCTCTTGACGTGCTGAGCATGACTCGCCCACCTGCGGCCCATTGAGTAGGCTCGACCTCATCGGACATTTCAGCATAAATCGCTGCCAGGAGGCTCGCATTGACCACACGGCAGGACAGGCTGGGCAAACCAGGCTCTAGATCTTCGAGGACAGGCGATCCGCGGGTACCCGCTTGGCTCAGGGTTACCCTCGCCATTGTCGTCATCGTCATCTGGTTCGCAGGAGCCGCTATCGGCGGCCCCTACTTCGGCAAGGTCAGTGAGGTCTCGTCCAATGACCAGACCACATACCTCCCAGAATCTGCCGAGGCGACTCAGGTTCAACACCTATTGGGAACCTTCAACACGTCGGACGCGATTCCGGTCGTTGTCGTATTCACCAGTGAAGCGCGGTTGACTGAAGCCCACATCGATGCGATGAACGCGGCCGTTGCCACACTGACGAGCATCGACGGCGTGGGCTCCGATATGTCCCCACTGCTTGCGTCTGACGACGGGATGGCAGCGCAGGCTTTTCTGACTATCGACAGCGGTGCTTCTGTCGGCGATGCGGTGCAGGCGATCTCGAAGGCGCTGAGAGCGCAGGCCCCAGCAGGCATGACAGCATTCGTCACGGGACCGGCGGCCTTCATCGCTGATCTGACTCAGGCGTTCTCCGGCATCGACGGAATACTTCTGATGGTAGCCCTGGTGGCCGTCTTTGTGATCCTGATCGTGGTCTACCGGTCATTGCTACTTCCCATTGCGGTGCTGATGACCAGCGTATTCGCATTGACGGTCGCCCTGTTGACGGTCTGGTGGCTGGCAAAAGCAGGGGTGGTGCTGCTCAGCGGACAAACGCAGGGCATTTTGTTCATCCTCGTCATCGGCGCGGCCACCGACTATTCGCTGCTGTACGTAGCCCGCTACCGTGAGGAATTGCGCCGAAACGAGGCTCGTTGGGCAGCCACCAGGCGCGCGCTGCGCAGGTCTGTCGAGCCGATATTGGCGTCGGGTGGCACCGTCATCGCAGGATTGATGTGTCTGTTGCTCAGTGATCTGAAGTCCAACAGCACACTGGGGCCGGTCGCTTCCATTGGGATCGTCTTCGCCATGCTCGCGGCGCTGAGCCTGCTGCCTGCGGTCCTGTTTGTCTTTGGGCGCAGTGCTTTCTGGCCGAAGCGACCGCGCTTCGACCCCACGGCGACCGACGGTAGTCCCGTGCCCACCACCGGCCTATGGGCGCGCATCGCCCATTTCATCGTGCGCCGCCCTCGGCACATCTGGCTCGCAACAACACTGCTCCTCATCGCCGGAGCCGCAGGTGTGACGCAACTGAGCGCGCAAGGAGTGCCCCAATCCGATCTGGTGCTGACCAGTTCAGGAGCGCGCGACGGGCAGGAGGCCCTCGGCAAGCATTTTCCAGCCGGTGGCGGCAGCCCTGCCTATGTTATCGCTGACGAAGACCACCTTCAGCAGGTCGCGGATCTGCTGGTGACGCATGCGGGCGTCGACAATGTGACCGTCCTGATCGAGGGGACGGACTACATCACCGCACCGATGACACCCGACGGGATAGTCGGTTATGGGCCACCGGGTGCGGCGCCACCAGAGCCGCGTGTCGTCGACGGCCAGGTCCTGCTTCAGGCGACGCTCGCTGACGCGGCCGATTCAGATCAAGCGCACTCGACTATCCGGCAGTTGCGAGACGACATTGCCGAGTCGTCGGCGCACGCCTTGATCGGCGGGGTGACGGCCACCGCCATCGACACCAACGATGCTTCGATCCACGACCGCAATCTGATCATTCCGGTGGTCTTGGCGATGATCCTGTTAATCCTGATGGTGCTGCTGCGTTCTGTTTTGGCACCGGTGCTCCTGGTCGTCTCAACCGTTGTGTCGTTCGGCACCGCGCTCGGTGTGGCGGCGATCATGTTCAACCACGTGTTCGACTTCCCGGGCGCTGATCCCGCCGTTCCGCTTTATGGATTCGTGTTCTTGGTGGCGTTAGGGATCGACTACAACATCTTCCTCATGACCCGGGTACGAGAAGAGACTCTTGTCCATGGGACTCGCCGGGGCATCTTGCGCGGTCTGTCGGTCACTGGCGGCGTGATCACCTCAGCCGGTCTGGTTCTCGCCGCAACCTTCGCTGCGTTGTCGGTCATTCCGATTCTGTTCCTGGTGCAGATCGCATTCATCGTGGCCTTCGGGGTGTTGCTGGATACATTCCTGGTACGAGCACTGCTGATCCCGGCACTGGTTTACGACATCGGGCCAAAGGTCTGGTGGCCGTCGAAATTGAGTCATCGAAAGGATGAGTCATGACGAGTGCCCCTGTGATCGTCTCGGGCGCCTCCGGCCTGATCGGCAAGGCCCTGGTCGACTCGCTACGTTCCGATGGCCTTCGGGTCATTGCTTTGGTGCGGCGGCCCGCTCGTACCGAAGACGAGATCGAGTGGCTCTCCGGCGATAAGCCGTTCGATCCCGAAGTGCTCCGCGGGGCTCAGGCGGTGGTCAATCTCAACGGTGCGAGTATCGGAAGGCTCCCCTGGACAAGGTCTTATCGTCGAACGTTGGCGTTTTCGCGGCTGATACCGACGAAGACACTCGCACAGGCGGTGCGAGCATTAGGGTCCGACGCACCAGCTTTCGTCTCAGCCTCAGCCGTCGGTTTCTACGGCGATCGCCCTGGCGAGCTGCTCACGGAAACAAGTTCTGCTGGCACCACATTCCTTGCCCGGCTGTGTGTGCAATGGGAGCATCAGGCGCTGACGGCAGGACCGGAGGCGCGTGTGACGCTGCTGCGCACCGCACCCCTGCTGCATCCTGCCTCAGTGCTGCGACCCATGATCCGGCTGACACGCCTAGGGCTGAGCGGTCCGCTTGGCGGCGGGCGTCAAATCTGGCCGTGGATATCGCTTGACGATCACATTCGGGCATTGCGCCACATCATCGATAAGGGAATCGTAGGGGCAGTCAACCTTTCAGGTCCCGAACCCGCCAGTGCGAACGACATCGGACGCGCACTCGCGCGCGCAATGCGTCGCCCCTACATGCTCCCCGCTCCAGCTTGGGCATTGCGATGCGGGTTGAGTCGCGACGCCGCGGATTCGTTACTGCTGAGCGACGCGACTGTTAGACCTGAGACCCTGCTCAAGTCCGGGTTCGAGTTTCAGCATACGACGGCCGCGGCCGTCATCGCAGCAGTGATGGCATAACCGAGGTCAACGTCCCGTATGGTGCTCCAATGCTCAAGTTTTCCTTGATCTCCGCCGCTGCACTGGTTAGGGTCGAGGCATGAATCGTCTTATCCGTTTTGCCGGTATTGCTACTATCTCAGCGCTCAGCCTCACGATGATGAGCAGCCCCGCCGCTACTGCGGCAAAGAAACAACCCGGAACGGTTGTGGTGACCGAGCCCAAAGCGAAGAATCAATTCTATGACGAGGCACGAGCCATCACGGTGGATCATCGCGGCCGGGCCGTCGTGGCAGCCCGGATCGGTTTCAACAAAGTTGCTGTTTACCGCATGACCAAGAAGGGCAAACTGGACAAGAAGTTCGGCAACCGCGGGCGGCTATACCTCAAGACAAAATATGAACCCATCGACGTGACCACTGACCGCAATGGACGAGTCATCCTGGCCATCGCCAGCAATCCTCATGCCATAACTTCTACTGCACGGGTTATCCGGTTCACCGCCAACGGGAAGAAAGACAAGAAGTTCGGCAAGAAGGGCACCTTCCAGCGCAAGGGCTTCAAGGTGTCAGGTGTGGCCGCTGACGGGTCGGGACGAGTCATCGTTACCGGGCAGCACTCACCGAAGAAGGGCCGCAACTACGGCGAGGTCTTCCGCCTCAGTGCCAAGGGCAAGGTGGATAACGGGTTTGGCACGCAAGGGCGGACTCGTCTGGCGAAGTACGGGGAACAAGAGACCGCCTATCTTGGCACTTCTTTCAAGCGGGCAGCCATCGACGGGCAAGGGCGCATCCTCATCCACACTGTGGTGAATAAGGGAATCTTGACCAATCCTGAGTTCGGCGTCACCCGATTACTTTCGAACGGTCAGTTCGATCCGACTTACGGCGTCAATGGAATCGGCTACACCTTGAGCGAATGGTTTGTCGGTGTACGCGCCAACTCAGCCGCCAGTTCCGATATGGCGCTTCATCCCAGTGGTGAAACCTTCTTGGCTGGGGATGCGCGCTCTGTCCCCGGCTTCTTGGTGGGCCGATTCTCGGCCACTGGGGAATTAGCCGGGCCGATGACGACAGTCCAGTTCACCAAGAACCTGCTCGACAGGGCTGTGGCCGCGGTACCGGTTTCGGCTGGTCGTACCGTGTCCGTCGGTGAGGTGTACCAGGGCGGAAAATATCGTGTCGGCGTGATGCGCACGAACACTGATGGCACCCTCGACCTAAAGTTCGCGAAGAAGGGCAAGGCCCAACTTAAAGTCCGTGGTCACAAGGACGTCAAAGCGGTCGATGCCGCAACTGACGGCAAAGGCAGGATCTACGTCCTGGCGACCGCTGAAGGAAAGAAATACGGCACGTCGGCAAGCCGCGTCACCGTGATTCGACTCAAGGCAAACGGGAAAATTGACAAGAAGTGGGGCCGCTAACCGGCAAATTGGGGTTAAAACCTCCTTTTCGGACAGCCAGATCGCCTCTACTATGAGCAGATGCGGATACGTTCCTTAGGCACAGTTCTTCTAGCTTTCATCTTCGCTGTCGTCACGGCGACCACCACGGTTGCCGACGAATCGAGTCCCGCCGCCGCAGTTCCCACCACGATTACGGGTCGGTTTGTGGACGAGAACAACTGGCCGCTAGCGAAGATCGGTGTCTCGAACTGGGACCACGACTGGAACTATCGCGAGACCACAACAGACAAGAATGGCAACTTCGTCCTGACCGTATCGGTTGCTGAAGTGGGTTCAGTTGAGTTGACCTACTCCGATCAGGAGTTCGGGCAGTTCGAGGAAGTGACGTTGACTTTGCCACAGGTCACTCCTGGCAAAACACGCAGCATCGGCACGATCAGGCTCTCGTCGGTAAAGAACGCAGGGCGATACAAGAAGGCCATCAAGACATCTTCGAAGAAAGCCGTGAAGAAGGCCTACCGCAAGCGTTTCGCTAAGCAGGTTCGCAATGAAAAACCCATCAAGGTCAAGGGGTGCAAAGCCGCGGCTACGCCCAAAGCTCTGCAAAAGCGAGAGTTGAAGGCGGTTAATCTGTTTCGTGCGATGGCAGGCCTGGCGCCAGTCAAGCTCGACAAGAAACTATCTCAGCGGGCACGAGCCGCCGCATTGATCCAATACCGGCAGGGCTACTTAGACCATTACCCAGCGAAGTCGACGAAGTGCTACACGAAAGCCGGCGGCGCGGCCTCCAGTGAGTCCAACCTGTCGATGGGGTGGGTCGGTGCCGGAAACATGAACGGCTACATGATCGATCCGGGTTCGGGAAACACGGCAGTCGGCCATCGTCGCTGGATCATGGCGCCTGGACTGACAAAAATCGGCACTGGTTACGCCGGTACGTTCAATGCGCTGCATGTGACATCGGATCCGAACTATGCCAAGCCGACTCCGCAATGGATCAGTTGGCCGACGGCAGGTTTCTTCCCCGACCAGTTAGAACCGTGGGGGCGCTGGTCGTTCATGACGGCCCGCCACGACCTCTCCTTTAAGAAAGCAAACGTCACGGTCACCATCAAGGGCAAGAAGCAGAAGATCAAGGTGTATCGCGGGGCAGATGGCTACGGCTATCAGCAAGGGCTCAGTTGGGACTTCAACAAGATTCCCAAGGCCAAGGGGAAAAAGACTACCGTTGTCAAAGTTGCCGTCTCTGGGATCCAGTTGCGCGACGCAACGACGTTGCCCACCGTGACTTACAACGTCAAGTTATTCCGCGGCTAGCTCTCACCCCCGGAGGCTGGATGCGAATGGTTGCCCGAAATGCAAGGTGGTAGTGCAATATGTTGCACTACCACCTTGCATATGAGGCTACCGAGACATTGAATCAACCGGTGCCGAGCACCGCCTGCAGGCCGTCGGCGATGGTTCCACGCCAGCAGGCGTCGTCATGGCCACGGGCGTGAGGAATGAACTGGTGATAGTTTCGGTTTAGGCCGCGAGTGTGAGCGGCTCGGTCAGTTGGGCTTCGAGCCGGGTGACCTTGGCCTCGTTGAGCGTGCGGTCCTTCGGGTTAGAGGCATTGAGGTTGTCCGCGTCGATAGCCCACAGGTGAGTGCCTTCTGCCCCAGCCTGCATCGCGCCTGCGTAGACGGTGTTGGTGTCCTCATCCACGGCTACGCCGACTACGCCGACACTGTTGCCGTTGGTTTGAGCACCAGGCAGTGCGACACGAGCGATAACAGCTTCAGCGCCGCGCTTGGTCAGATCCAGCACGGCCACGAAGCCGGCGCCCCCACTGCCGCGGGAGTTACCCAGGTTCGTTACGAAGGCCTGGTGGGTCTTGGTGTTGACTGCGATACGACGCGAACTTCAAAGATAGGGGTACCGTCGTCGAACTTGAAAACACGGTCCGCACTGGTGGGCGCGCCCTGCGATGCAGAGGTAATGACGATGTTTCCGCCGTAGCCGTACGCGTTGCCCTCCTCGTCACGAACAATGGTGCGAGTCTCCGAGCGCCATTTTGCATCGGAGAAGTAGACCTTGCGGTTCGCCGAGTCAAACGCGAGCTGGTAGCCGTTGCGGACGCCGGTGTCGAAGGTCTCGACCGTTGCGCGCCACTGATTGGCGGCATTCGCCGGCGTGGCGGCGTGAGTTGCGGGTACGGCAGCGACGGATGTCAACGCTAGTGCGGCAATGGCCGTCAAGGCCACGCGCACGTGCTTACGCGGTGATCGCTGCGAGGTCGAAGCGGCGCTATTCAGCGACCGCGTCATCAGATATTCCTCTTTCGACAGGTGCGAGTTGGGTATCATCCCACCCGCACAGTTTAGGCACCACTTACCTAAGTAAGTGTGAGCCTCACCTTATGCACATATCTCACAGTGCGCTACAGCACGTCTCAGATTTTGGGCACAGTAGGGCTGCACATGCGATCTCGATGCGCTCAATTCAGGAAGGGGGGCGTGATCTCGAACCGTCCGCGAGCTCAATACGGCGTGCACTTAGCCGTGAACCGTCGCAAAATTCGTGAAAGCGCCTAGTACGCGAGGACGGTTTACGAATTTCGCGACGGTTCGCCGCTTGTAGTGCGCACTACACCTCGTAGGACTCGAGCATTTCGGTGACCAGTGCCGCGACCGCAGAACGCTCCGGACGGTTGAGCGTCACATGCGCGAATAACGGGTGCCCTTTGAGCGATTCAATCACTGCGGCCACACCGTCGTAGCGCCCGACGCGTAGGTTATCGCGCTGCGCGACATCATGGGTCAACACGATGCGCGAGTTCTGCCCCACGCGTGAGAGCACCGTGAGCAGCACATTGCGTTCGAGCGACTGAGCCTCGTCCACAATGACAAACGAGTCATGGAAAGACCGTCCGCGAATGTGGGTCAACGGCAGCACCTCAAGCAGACCCCGATCCATCACTTCGTCAATGACGTGCTGGCTCACCACAGAGCCGAGCGTGTCGAATACCGCCTGACCCCAAGGGTTCATTTTCTCGGATTCACTACCGGGTAGATAGCCCAGTTCCTGCCCGCCGACTGCGAACAATGGCCGGAACACGACCATCTTGCGATGCTGCCGACGTTCGAGCACCGCTTCAAGTCCGGCGCAAAGCGCAAGCGCCGACTTGCCAGTCCCGGCGCGCCCGCCGAGCGAGACGATTCCAATCGACTCGTCCATCAGCGCCGCGATGGCGAACCGTTGTTCGGCAGATCTGCCATGGAGCCCGAATATTTGCTGATCACCGCGGACGAGTTCAATGTGCTTGTCGGCGGTGACTCGTCCTAACGCCGATCCGCGCGGGGAATGCATGATCACCCCGGTGTGACAGGGCGCCGCGGAGAACTCTGCCACCGACTCTTCATCCAGATCGGCGATGGCGACTGACTCGTCCTCCCAGAACTGACCCAACCGCTCTGCACTGACATCGAGTTCCATCACCCCGGACCAACTGGTGTGCGCCACCGCTTCAGCGCGGTATTCCTGCGCGTCGATCCCCATGGCTGCTGCTTTGACCCGCATCGGAAGGTCCTTGGACACCACGGTGACGTCGCATCCCTCAGACTGCAGATTGGCCGCCACGGCGAGAATGCGCGAGTCGTTGTCCCCGAGCCGGAAGCCCGCGGGCAGTGCGGTCACGTCAATGTGATTGAGTTCGACCCGGATCGTGCCACCCGACTCGCCCACAGCAACGGGCCGGTCGAGGCTGCCGTGTGCAATTCGGAGATCATCCAGGAACCGCAACGCGCTGCGCGCGAAGTAGCCCAGGTCCGGGTGATGGCGCTTGGCTTCGAGCTCAGTGATGACCACGAGCGGCAGAACCACGTCATGTTCCGCGAAGCGCAGCAGCGCCCTGGGGTCGGACAGCAGCACAGATGTGTCGACCACGAAGGTCTTGGCAGCGGTGACGGTCTCGGCGTCTTCGCTCGGAGCAGCGGCAGCGCGGGTATCCGTTGCGGTGTCCATCGTTTCTCCCCTCACGGCGCCAGCGCGCCGAGTCATCGGTGCGTTAGCGTCCTGTGAGCAGTGGATCCACCCATAGGGCCAAATTACATGGATGTGATTTGTCTCGCTAGCGTTGCGGCCAAGATGTCACCTGAAGTTCACATTGAATGATGTGAGAAGAAGGCCACATTGCACTGAGTGCAATGTTGCACTTAGTGTAAATACATGATGAAAATCGTGGACCGCCGTGCAGCCAACAGGCAGCGCACCCATGAGGCGATCTTGTCAGCGGCGCATGAACTCGTTCGCGAACGCCAGCAGGCCGACTTCAGTTTTGAGGAACTGGCAACCCACGCGGATGTGTCGCGGCGCACGGTCTTCAACCACTTCTCCACCCGCGATGATCTGACCCTGGCCCTGTGCAATGACATCCTGGCCGCCGTGATCGAGGACTTTCGCCGCTGCGCAACGGAGGTTCCAGTAGGCGATTCAAGTCGAGACGACTACTTCGATGCGATCTTCACCGCACTTGCCGCAACCGATCTACCCGGTGCGATCCGCACTATCGTGCGGATTTTGCCGGAGAACGAGACCGACGAGCGTGTTTCGGCGATCATGCATCAAGCGCTCACCCTGCTCGACGGCGTCATTCGGTCCGAGACCATGCGCCGTCTTCCCGGTACCGATGAATTCCAGGTCGATCTCTTTGTCAGTGCGCTCGTCAACGGCCTGGCCACGGCAAGCGAGCATTGGCTCAAATGCGGAGTTGAGATAGACCAGGCATCGGACGACGACTGGCGGCCTTATTTTCATGCCGTCATCACCCAGTTGCGGCATGGCCATCTCACCCCTGCTCCCCCGTCCACCTCGTAGCGCCTGCCTGCGCTGGCACAGCACCCAAAGCTTCACCTCATCCGCTCGTCCTCAACCTCTGTTTGAGCATCACCTCGGCGATCCGCTTCGCCCGAAAGGAAACTCATGGCGGCATTTTTGTACCGACTTGGCCGGTTTTCAGCCGAAAAGCGCTGGTACGTGCTGGTGGCCTGGCTACTCGTCCTGTCATTATCGGCCGGCGCTTACGCGGCGTTCGCAGGCACGATGTCAACAGCTATCTCGATTCCAGGGACCGAGACTGAACGCGTCACCAACACCTTGAGTGAAAAGTTCCCGGACGCATCCGGCGGTACTGGAACGCTCGTCGTCGTCACCGATGACGGTTCGCCGTTGACTGCGGAGCAACGTCAGGACGTCAGCGCGCTGCTCAGTGAAATCGCGGAGATCGACGAGGTCACCGCAGTCACGAATCCTTTCGAGGTTCAAGAACAATTGGCCGCGCAGGCCTCACAAGTCACTGAAGGAAGCGACGAGTTGGAGGCCGCCGTGGCGGAACTCGACAAGTCGCAGGCCGAGGTCGACAGCGGAACCGCACAACTCGACTCCGGCCAGGCACAGCTTGATGATCAGATTGAGCAGGCACGCCAGGCCGGTGTCTATGATTCGGCCGCGGACGAGTTCAACGCTCAGCAGGCCGAAATTGACGCCACTCGCAAGACGCTCGAAGAAGGCCAGGCCAAGATCGACGCCGGACGGGAACAGGTCGCACAGCAGCAACCGCTGCTGGAGGCTGGCAAGGTTCTGCTCGATGGTGCCGCCAATATCCGCCTGGTCAGCTCTGACGAGTCCGCTGCCCTAGTCGCGATTCAGTTCAACGACTCGATCTTCGATGTCCCGGAAGAGGCCAAAGACCAAATCGCCGCTATGGCCGAATCTGCTGGTATCGATGGCGTGAGCGTGCTGCCTTCGAGCGACATATCGCAGACGATCCCCAAGATCGTGGGAACTGCGGAGATCGTCGGTGTCGTGATCGCCGCCATCGTGCTGCTGGTGATGCTGGGCACCTTTGCGGCCGCAGGGCTACCGCTGCTCAACGCATTAGTTGGAGTCGGCGTCGCGACTCTTGGTGCACTCGCGCTATCCAGCGTGGTCGAGTTCATCTCTGTCACCCCGGTCCTTGCCGTGATGTTGGGTCTGGCTGTGGGTATCGACTACTCGTTGTTCATCCTCAACCGGCACCGCCGTCAACTCAAAGCCGGAATGGAAGTGTATGAATCCATCGGGCTGGCCAATGGCACATCCGGCAACGCGGTTGGGTTTGCGGGTTCGACTGTGATCGTCGCACTGCTCGGCTTGAACCTGACCGGTATCCCGTTCCTCGGGCTGATGGGAACCGTGGCGGCCGTGGCGGTGGCGATTGCGATCCTGGTCGCGCTGACGCTGACTCCAGCCATGCTCGGTTTCTTGGGCGAACGCGCATTGAACCGCCGGGAACGCAGCAAGGCTGGATCCGGTGGACAACTGCGTGCCGCCACCAAGCCGATGTCGACCTGGCGTGCCGTTGCCACCCTTGTCGTCGGAACAGTGGCGCTGGGTGTCATCGCCCTCCCCGCCACCTCAATGCGACTCGGCCTGCCGGACGGCTCCTCCGAACCGGTGGAGTCAGCCGCTTATCAGGCGTTTACCACTGTGGCCGACAAATTCGGTCCCGGAACCAACGGTCAGCTGCTCGTCGTCGCGACGTTGGATGACCCAGTGACCGAGGAGACCGCAGTACTGCAACAAGCTGCGGTGGTCGAGAAGCTCATCGGTCATGACGATGTCACGGCTGTTGCTCCGATCGGTTACTCCGAAGACGGCACCATCTTGGCTTTCCAGGTGGTTCCCGCAGAAGGACCCAGTGCGGAATCGACGGCAGAACTCGTCCATACTCTGCGTGACCAAAGCCCCCTCGACGTTGACGGTCAGCAGGCGACTATCGGTGTTGCCGGCAACGCCAGCGCTGGAATCGATGTCTCCGACAAGCTTGCCGATGTGCTGCCGATGTACCTGACCGTGGTCATCGGGTTGTCACTGGTGATTTTGATGGTCGCATTCCGATCTGTGCTCGTGCCGCTAACGGCATCGCTCGGATTTGTACTGTCGCTGTTCGCATCGTTCGGTGGCATCACCGCGATTTACCAGTGGGGCTGGCTGTCGAGTGTGTTCGACGTGCATGCTCCGGGACCGATCCTGAGCTTCCTGCCGGTGATCATGATCGGAATTCTGTTCGGGCTCGCCATGGACTATCAGCTGTTCGCGGTCACTGGAATGCGCGAAGCCTATGCCCACGGAGTGCCGGCACGGCTGGCCGTGGTTCGCGGGCTGAACTCTGGGCGCTCCGTCGTGACGGCTGCGGCGATCATCATGATCTCGGTGTTCGGCGGCTTTATCTTCGCCGAGTCCACCATGATCCGCGCGATCGGTTTCGGTCTCGCCTTCGGCGTGCTGATCGATGCGTTCGTGGTGCGTCTGCTGTTGATTCCTGCGGCCATGCACTTGCTCGGTGACGCGGCGTGGTGGTTCCCGAAGTGGCTCGACCGCCTGGTGCCCGATGCCGACATCGAAGGCGCGCAGTTGGAACGGTCACACCCGCTGCCGTTGTCGCATCACGAAGAGGACGAGCCCGCCACCGGCACCGAGCGTTCCTGAGGCTGGGAGTAAGCCCCTGCAATGACAACGGCCCCTGACCATGTTTTCACTGGTCAGGGGCCGTTTCTTGGTAGTCCTGGCGGAGGCCAAGATCATCACCCGAGCCGTCCCTCCGGAGACTTCCGCTCGGAGGAGGGACGAACAACCGCGTACCTCCAGCCGGACTCGTGTCACCAACGACCTACGTCGGCAAGTCATTACCCGCTATCAGTCCGGCTCCTGTAGCGCGCAAGCCTGCGCCGATGAGTTCGCCATCTCGAAGGCCACCGTTCTGCGCATCCTCAAACAAGCTGGCGTCTCGGTCAGACCACAGGGTCTGAAGCGCCCTGGGTTTAGTGGAGACTCAGCTCATTTGATTTCAACCAGTTCTTTGGCGCTGGTAACCCCAGCATAGAAGAATTCCTCGTACTCGAACGGTGGCACGTCTCCGAGGTAGCCGTGCAGCCGTTTCGTGTTGTGCCAGTGCACCCAGCCGAGGGTCGCGAGTTCGAGGTCCTCAATCGTTTTCCACGGCCCCGACTTCGCGGGACCGCGCACCAACTCAGCCTTGTCATAGCCGTTCACCGTCTCAGCGAGAGCATTGTCATAGCTGTCACCCACGGTCCCGATCGATGGCGTCGCCGCGATCTCGGCAAGACGCTCACCGTAACGAATCGACGTGAATTGACCTTGGCTGCCCGCATCGCTGTGGCAACGCAGATCTGGAAGATGCCTGCCGCGTGACCAGCGGGCCATCTCGATCGCGTCGAGAACGGTCTCGGTCTTCATGTTCGATGCACATCGCCAGCCCACGATCGCGCGACTGAACGCGTCGATGATGAAACAGACGTAGGCAACACCCTGCCAGGTCGGCACGAACGTCAAATCGGTGACCCACAACTGGTTCGGCGCAGCAGCGTTGAACACCCGGTTTCCGAGGTCAGGGTGCCTGGGCATTCGCGGGTCAGGCTTCGTGGTCTTGACCCGTTTCTCACGGCGCATGCCCTCAATCCCGAGGACTTTCGTGAGCCGGGCGACCTGGTCGCGACCGATCTGGATACCTGCTCGCTGGGCGGCTTTCCAGAGCTTACGCACCCCATACACGGAGTAATTGTCTTCCCAGAGTTCGAGCAGCCGCGGCGCGATTTCCGCATCCCGAATTTGCCGGGCTGATGCCGGCCTGCCGTTCGCGGCGTAATACGTGGACGGGGCCACCTGCAATACCTTGCAGATGCGCTCGACCCCGAGCCTTCGACCGGCAACAACATCGTCCGTATTCGCGTTGATGAATGCCACTACATCTTGTGTTGGCGGTCGAGCTCCGCCCCGAAGAAAGACGCGGCCCGCTTCAAGATTTCATTCGCGCGCTTGAGCTCACGCACCTCTTGCTCAAGCTCACGCATCCGAGCCTGATCATCGGTCGTGACCCCGGATTGCACACCGTCATCAATATCAGCCTGGCGCACCCAGGCGCGCACCGACTCGACCCCGTAACCGAGCTGCTCAGCCACCCGCGAGGCCGTTCCTTGGCTCGTACCGAGCTCGACGCGAAGCGTGCGCACCATCCGGACCGCAGCGGCTTTCTCTTCAGCCGAGTAGCGGCGTCCCTTGTTCAGGTGTTGGACCATGACCCCATTCTCCATCCGTAACTCTGGAGCCTCCAACAAACCCAGGGCGCTTCAGGTCAGCGGATCACCTAAGCCCAAACTCTCAACCTTCCGCTCGCTTGCCGCAGTCGGTCCACAGGGTCTATAGCCGCTCAGCTTTTGCGATCGCTTCGTCGACGCCGTAGACGCCGATCTCCAGGAGATTGTCCAGGACGTCGAGCAACGCCGCCCGATGACTCCTGTTACGAGATTGCGCCAAGCCACGGACTACGAGCTCACTGATGTAGTGCGCATCGCCAGCAGCACCTGTCCGAATGTCACCGGCCTCACTGCCAAAGACGGAGATGAACCGTTGCGACGCCTTCAGGACGAGGTCATCAACCTTGTCCGGCGCGTGCTGCAGGGTCAGCAGGAGCTGCGGTGTGGCGTGGTCGTATGCCGGCGAGTCGATCAATGCGGCGAGCAGCTCGGCGAAGGGACGGAGCTGGTGATTGCGTAGATGCGGAGCGACCTCGGCGACCGCCTTAAGCACGTCGTCCTCTTGATCAGTCATCAACGTAGTGAGAGTGCCGGATGCGAGCGACTCGTTCGACGTCCGATCAACACGATTCGCGCACACTTCGGCGACCCCCTTACGGGTCATGGCGTCGCCTTCGAGCGCCTTCGTGAGCAAGTCCGGACGACCCCACTCAAGCCCCGCAAATGCAGCCAGTACTCCCCCGGCCTCCCTAGCTTCGCCGTCCGACGACTCCAGCATGCGTTGGACGACCGGAGTGATGACATCCGGATCGACGTTGCCGATATAGAGCATCAGACGTTGCACCATTCCGGCCGCCAAGATCCGATCGTCGGTGTCAATCAGCTTCTTGAACGCCGAGACGGCATCTGGTCGGGCATGACGCAGGGCAGCCGCGAGCGTGTGGGCGGCGCTCGAACGAACGAAGAGCACTGGGTCACTCGCGAGCGTGTTGAGATGAGGCCGGACTAGCTCGGTCCGTTCGCCGTCGGCGTCGTAGACCAGCAGGTCACCAAGAACCTCCGTGAGGCTGCCGCGACCGGTGTTAATGGCGTTATTGCGCATGTCGGCGGCGGAACGGCCGTCGTCGCCGTCACGGGTAAAGATCGGCGAGTCGTCCTCGGGGTCCGGCGACTGGAGGGCACGCTCAAGCAGCAGCTCGACGAGATCGATGGGCGCGTCGCGGTAGTAGCGCCTCAGAGCATTGCCGAGCCACCTGTCAACATCGTCGTGTCCGAGCGACGCGAGATGTCGAACAGCGTCGTAGATCAGTGGCGCGGCGTCGTCTGAACGCTCAGCGTCGGCAAAGCCCATCAGGAGTCCGTCGGCGAAAGCCGGGTTGAAGTCAGGCGTGAGTTCAAGAGCTAGAAGCGCGAATCGCTTCGGATCAGCCTTAGCCTGCTCGCGCAGAACGTGGGACAGTTCACGGGCACCGCCCGTGAAGTTGCTCCAGTTCGTTCGGTCGGCGTTGTGCTTAGCCATCGCCTTGAGCCACTGATCGTCGGACATCTTGCTTGCCGCGCCCGGCTCGATGGGTGATCCGATCGCGCCGCCCGTGATGCCTTGAGGCTGCGAAGGCGCCTCCTCTTGGAATTTGCGCCGGTACTCGCCCAACCTGCGGACACCTGCAGGGGTCAACCTGTCTTCTTCGAGGGCTGACAAGAACGTGAACGCCGACCGCCCGAAGCTGTAACGATCTTCGTAGGCATTGCGTAGATCACGGAACAGGTCTTCAAGCTGCAGATGAACGTCGTCAGATAAGTGGCGAGCGATTGCCTTGACCAGCTCGCGTGCTGCCCAGTCGAAGTCGGCCATATAGCCACAGTCGAGTCGAGCTCCCCCCTCGAGGAGAAGCGACGCCGCCCAGTCTGCGAAGGTCGACCCTCCGGCCGTCAGCGCTCGATAGAGGAGGAACTGAGCCGCGTCGTGAGGATCTTCGGCGAGCTTCTCAAGCAGTGGGTGGATCTCCTCTGGTGCCGTACGAGCGAGCGATTCCAGGGCACGAACTGCCCCGGAGAAGAGGGCGTCGTCCAGGTCATTGTCGTCAAGTTCGTCGATCTCGAACCGCGCGCAGAAGTGCCGGTCGCGGATCGGACGGTCTGGGCGCGGCTCGTGCGCAGTGGCCGCCATGACTCGACGCAGGTACGGGACAACTGCATGCGCGAAGGCCTGCGGCTCAGCTGCTGCGGCTTCGCGGACAAGCTCTGAGGCGCTGTACTCGCGTAGACCGAGCATGGCCACCTTGCCGCCTTCATCGAGCACCAGGGCGTCGGCGTGCTCGATGAACCGAGCCTCTATTAGCTCGATAGCCCAGCGTGGCTGCCGCTTCGCCAGGTCGTGAACCGCCAACCACAGCTCGTGCTCCGCCGCGTCAAAACCGCCCTCGCGGACTGCTGCGAGGATGAGATCGAAGAGGCTGCGGCTCAGGAACGGATCCGAGAAGCGAGCGATCCAGCGCAGCCAGTTGAGATATTCTGGCGTGGATTGGCGAGCACCGAGTAGTTCAGCCACCTCATCAGGCATCTCTTTGACCGCGCTCATCATGAGATTGACTGCGCGTTGCTGCAGTGTTGAGTCGTTGCTGTCAAGCCAGGACGCGATGGTGCCGTCCTCATAGAAGCGCCTGAACCACGGGACGCGGCGGGTGTGTAACCACAGTTGATTCTCGTAGGTCGGCCCGGTTGCTGACACCTCGAGGATGACCTCGGCGTCCTCGCTGCTAGGCGCACCAAGGTTGGATAGCACCGCGAGCACCGTCTCCTTGATGTGGAAGCGCACCCGGTCGCTGGTCAGTACTGCCACCGCCTCCACCCTGAAGCGTTCGGGTTCTCGTTCGTAGAGGTGCTGCAAGATCTGGCGAACCTGGCCTCTACGGAACAGCTCTTGCTCGTCGCGCAGTAGGAAGTCCGTCAGCGATTCGGATCGTGACACCCACTGGCGCGCGAAGGCGTAGTCGAAAAATGTCTCGTGAAAGAAGGCAATCCGACCGCCGTCGCGGGCTAGCACGTGCTCAGACACAAGAACGTTGGCATCTTCGATGAGTTCGTCCTCGTCAAGAATCTCAATAGGAACAGACAGCGTCTGTCGGTCACTCGCCGCGTTCGCAACTCGACTCAGCACTGCGTTGAACCGCACATCAGCTCGCTTCGCACGGGCCATCTGCCGCTTGCGCTCCCAGTAGGCCTCGAACAGTGAGCCCCTAGAGTGGAATGCGAGTGCTTTGTCTTGGCTCGCGATCGAGCTGAGGAGCACGAGATGCATCGGCGTCTGCAAGATCGATTGCTGCGAGGAGGTCAACTTCGTCGCGTCGAGGCCCATCGCCGTCACGGCAGCATCGACTGCCTCTGCAGAGAGGAGGCCAACTGAGACCTTCACGGTGTCCGGTCGATCAGTCAGCGAGCGAATCCGATGGTCGTTATCGATGTCGAACTCGCGACACGCCAGGATGACCCTGACGCCGCTTACAGACAGGGCCTCGCCGATGAGATCCATCACGACGTCGAAGCTCTCGGGCATGCGGCCAGATGCCAGGCTGACCGCATCCAACTGGTCGACAACCAGATACGCGTCGCGACCGTCCGCGGCGAGGGCGAGCACCACTGCGGGCGAGGTCTCCAAGCCGAGCTGCCGACCAAGGTCTGTGGTAGATGCGAACGATTCCAGACGGTCGAGGCGCAGTGCCAGCACCTGCGCACCCGAAGCTTCCAGAGCCTCGACGGACTGCTCTAGAACAGAGCTCTTACCGCCTCCCGCCGTCCCGGACACGAAGGCGACCCGACGATCGTGAAGCGATTCGATCGCCTCAACGGCTTCGCTGCGCTCGATGCGCGGCTGCAGCAGTTCACGTTTGACAGACTCGCGCCAACTGTTAGTCACTGCGCGAAGCTGCTCGCTCGCGCTTCGTCGCAAGTCGGACGTCAGCGGGTGAATCTCCTTGGCCTCAAGTAGCTCCAACAGTTCGACACGGGTCAGCCGACGGCCCAGGTTCTCAAGCAGGATGTCACCGATGGCGAGCGAGACGAGTTCGCCCGTGGCGCCACCCAGCTGGCGTCCAGCCAGCATGGCGTTCATGCGAACGATGTCGCCTTCGTCTTGGACCTTGAACCACATTCCTCGCAAGGTGTCCCGCGCCTTCTGTGGACTACCTAGGACGGCGTCCGCAGCCAACTGGGCGAAGACGGGGCGCAGCTCGTTCGTCAGCCAGAACTGGGTGAACTCCACGAGGTCAGCGGACTTCCGTGCACGTTCAGCCAGCTCTTGCAGTGGCCGACATGGGACAAGCGACACGAAGTGGAACTCGCGACCAGCAGCCACATGCCCCGCAGCAGACTCGAGCACCTTGAGATCAGCCAGAGCCTTAACTGACCAGCTGTTGCTGTTGCCGTTCTGGCGCTTGAGTTGATGCACCTCAGTAGACGGGCCGGCCGTGAAGGTGAACTCCGAACCCTTGCCGACTTCGACGTCCACGTCCTCGAGCGTTAGGGAGTGGTCGCCGTCAGCAATGCAATAGAGGGCATGTCGAATCGCCCAGGCGAGTTCATACCTGTTTCCAAGCTTGTCAGCTTCTCCGCCTGGCCTTGGACTCACACTGACTCCAGGTTGCAGGCGCTTCGCGTACTCGCGTCCTCATCGCGCCTCAACATCACCAGGTCTCCTCGGCCAACGGTGCACCGTTGAGCTGATCACGTCGGTTGCGCCAGTCAGGGAGGTACTTGTCCATGAGCTTCGTGAAGCGCTCACCGTGGTTGCGCTCGAAGTAGTGAGCCATCTCGTGGGCGACGATGTACTCCAGGCAGTCGGGGTGCTTCTTGGCTAGCTCGGCGTTGAACCAGATGTACCGAGTCTCGCGGTTGCAGGAGCCCCATTTGGTCTTCATCCGGCGGATCGTCCACTTCGGCACGATCACGTCGAGCGCCTGCTCCCACTTGGTGATGAGTTCAGGAATCGCCTGCCGAAGCTGGTCGCGGTACCACTTATCAAGGTAGGCACGTCGCTTCTCGGCCGAGGTGTCAGCGGGCACGTACAGCACGAGCCGATCGCCATCAACTTCGAAATGCGTGCGACCGGGTCGCTCGACGACCTTCAGCCGCTTGCGAAGACCCCAGACGTAGTGGGACTCCCCCGTGACCATCTCTCGCTCGGTCTGTCGCGGTGCGGCCTTAAGTTGCTCGCGCTGCCGCTTGATCCATGGCAGTCGCTGAATGACAGCGAGCCGGACCTGGTCGTCGTCAAGGCGTTCAGGTGCTGCGACGCGGACGCGCCCGAGCGGCGGGTAGACGCCGATGTGGAGGTTCTTGATGTCCTTATAGATGACGTCGACGTCGATACCTCGGATGGTCAGGTAGGCACTAGCTGTACTCATGGCGCGCCTTCACCAATTCGAAGAGTTCATCGAGCTTGGCCTGGTCGAAACCGTCGCCGAGGTTGGCGCGGATGGCGTTCTTGACCTTGCGCTCCTTGATGAGGTTTCCGACCCAGGCGTCTGGCTTGGTGTGCCGAACGATGGTGTCGATCTCAATCGCGAGTCGCTCGTCCGGGAAGAAGAAGTCGACCAGGGCGCGCTTGGCGCCGTTGTCGGCCCAGTCCGGATACTTGGTGTCCGATTCCTTGGTGCCGAGTTGCTTGGCGGCGTCGAGCAGCTTTGCGAGGTACTCCTGGTAGTCGATGGCCTGCTGGCGGCGCTCTTCGATGATGGCGTCGAGCAGTTCGCTCATCCGGTCGTAGTACTTCGGGTTCATGGCGCGCTCGTCGATGATCACCTTGCGCATGTTGTTGGTAATCGTCTCGGCTACCGCTTCAGGGTTGTTCTTGATACCCGCAGGCAGCTTGTCGATCGCACCTGCGCCCAACTTGACGATGAGGTCGATGAGGCCGGTGTCTTCGAAGTTCGAGACGGTCTCGGAGGCGCTGGCTTGGATATACGTGTCGAGCAGGAACCGCATACCGGCTTCGTACTGCTTGAAGTCGACGTCTTCTCCGGCTCCGAGCTTCACCTCGGCCCGGACATCGACGTAGTGGGCGATCTCCTTCTTGATGGCCTCAGCATCGGCCTCGCTGTAGCCTGCTTCGGTCATCTCGTTGGCGAGGTTGGCGAAAGCCCGCGTCACGGCGGCAACCGCCTTATAGAGCTCGACCCGCTTGGGCTCGTTGGCCTTGAGCTGCTCGGCGTTGCCTTGCTCCATCGCGCAGAAGTACTGCTGGTACTGCAGGGTGTTCCTCGGTGGGGCAACGGGCTCGACCAGAGCGCGGACGCGTTCGAGAGCGTCGTCGAGGTCTTCGCGCGCCTTCTCGATGCGGTCGCTCAGCAGCCCCTCGATGTCCTTCTTCTCGTAGCCGTCGAGCGCTCCCGAGGTGTAGTCGGTGATGGCGTCTTCGAGCGAGTTGAACAGGTCTTGGTAGTCAATGATGTAGCCGTAGTCCTTGTCGTCACCGTCGAGACGGTTAACGCGGCAAATGGCCTGGAACAGGCCGTGGTCGCGCATCTTCTTGTCGATGTAGAGGTAGGTCGCGCTCGGAGCGTCGAAGCCGGTCAGCAGTTTGTCGACCACGATCAGGAGTCGCATCTGGCCGGGGTTCTCGATGAACTGCTTCTTGACGGCCTTCTCGAACTCTTCGACCTTGCCAACGGCGGTGTCTTCGGGCTCGTCGAAGTAGTCGGCCAGCATCTTGCGGTAGATGTCGTACTGGCGAATCTTCTCGGTCTTGCCTTCGCCGGAGTCTTCCTTGGAGATGTCGCTGGCGTTCGGGATGTAGCTGGTGACGATGGCGCACTTGCCCTTGAAGCCGGCGTTGCAGAACAGTTCGTAGAACTTGCAGGCCTGGTAGATGCTGGAGCCGACCAGCATGGCGTTGCCGCGCCCGTCCATTAGTCGGGGCTTGGTCTCCATGTCGAGCAGGATGTCGTTGACGATCTGCTTGGCCCGCGGCTCGCTGGAGACGACCTTCTGCATGGTGCCCCAACGCTTCTTCAGCTCGGCCTTGGAGAGATCGGTCATGCCCTTGGTCTTGACCTCGAACCACTTGTCCACCTGTGCGGGCGACGTCAGATTCTGGTCGATGTTGCGGGCCTCGTAGCGCAGATCCAGCACGACGCCGTCCTCGACGGCCTCGTCGAACTTGTAGGTGTGGATGAAGGAGCCGAACGTTTCGATACTGGTGGCCTTGTCGGCCTTCAGCAGCGGGGTGCCAGTGAAGCCGATGAACATCGCCTCCGGCAGGAGCTGCTTCATGGCCGTGTGCATCTTGCCGGACTGGGTGCGATGGGCCTCGTCGACGAAGACGAAGATGTTGCCCTTGGCTTTGAAGTCCTTGGGGATCTTGGCGTTCAGCTCGGCGATGAAGTCCTCGCTCGCTTCGTCCAGCGCCTGGTCGTCATCGCTGCCTCGGAACTTGTGGACGAGGGAGCAGATCAGCCACTCCTGTGTCTGATTCAGCGTGCCCAGCAGGTCGGCGCCACTCGTTGTTCGGTAGATCTGCTCGTTGACGCCGTTGAACACCTTCTCAATCTGATCGTCCAGTTCGGTGCGGTCGGTAATCAGCAGAACCCTCGCATCGTCCTGATGTTCCCGAATCCACTTGGCAAGCCAGACCATCGTCAGACTCTTGCCCGAGCCCTGGGTGTGCCAGATGATGCCGCCTTCGCGCTTGGCGATGCGGTCCTGTGCAGCCTTGATGCCGAAGTACTGATTGTGTCGCGGGCCCTTCTTGATGCCCGCGTCGAAGACGATGAAGTCATGGATCAGTTCGAGGAAGCGGGTCTTGTCGCACAGCTGCAGCAGGGCGCGGCCGAGCGGATCGGCGACCTCTGACGGCTCCTTCCACTCCAGCCAGTACTTCTCCGGCGTGTCGATGACGCCGTAGCGCAAGCCTTCGACGTCGTTGCCCGCGAAGACGAACTGCATCGTCGAGAAGAACGGGCGGATGAATTCGGCCTTCTGGTTGCCGATGGTCTGCCTGATGCCCTCGGTGACGGACACCTTGGATCGCTTGAGTTCGATGGTCGCCAGGGCGATGCCGTTGACGTACAGCACGACGTCAGGACGCTTGGTGTGCTGACCGAGCACCGTGACTTCTTCGACCACGACAAAGTGGTTGGCGTCGGGGTGCGCCCAGTCGATGAGCCAGACCGTCTCGGTCTGCTCGCCAACACCGGGCTTGACCTTCACGCCGTACCGCAGCAGTTGGTAGACGTCCCGGTTCGCCTCGTAGAGGTCGTGGCCAGCGCCGACCGAGGCAGCCTTGCCGAGCTGATCGAGTGTTCGGGTGATCAGGTTGTCGTCGTAGCCGCGAGCCTTGAGGTTCTGGACGAGCAGCTCAGTCTCGATGTTCGAGTTGCCCTCGCGGTACTCCCAGTTGCCGAGGTAGTCGTAATCAAGCTGATCACGAAACAGTCCGACGACGCGCTCCTGCGCTTTGCGCTCGATCTGTCCGACATCGCTCATGACGCAGTCTCCACTTCAGATCGGTCAACCCAACGTGCAAGCACGCTCAACGCAGCGAGGTACTCAAGCGCTTCCTGTTCGCTGAGCTCCTGCTCGGCCTCATGACTAAGAGGATTGCGGATGCCAGCGAACACGCCCTCAGCGAAGGTCATCGCTCCACGCTGCACCGACTTGTACGTGTCGCTGCCGTCGTCCTCCATGCGGCGAAGGCGGGACTTGCCAGCCTTCGGCTCGTCGAGGGAAAACGCCTGCTTGAACAGGTCGGTCTCGCTGACGTCGCGACGCCCCACCTTGTTCTGCGTCTCAGCGTTCAGCTTCTTGATGGCGCCCTCGACTCCTTCGCGGTAGTGGCCGGACTGCCAGAGCGACTTTGCTCCGCTCCAGATCCACGGGTGAAGATCGGCGGCCGAGAGATCCGGGGCATTTTCGCCGAAATTCTCACGGACTTCCTCGGCGCGGACGAGCTCCTCACGGGCGCGAATTGCAGCCTCGCGGTGACGAGTCCAGCGGTTGTCCTTTGAGTTCTCGATGTCAGTCCGCCAGCCGGGAATCACACGGTCAAGAATCTTCTCGACCACTTGAGCCTGCTTGGTGACCTCTGCATCGGTGGCCGCCGTGTAGTTGCGCGAGGTGATCACGACAGCACCGCCGCTCGACCCGCTTCCGTTTCGCATCACAGTCATCGTGATGAACTGGTCGAGCTCCTTGAGTGCCCAGTCGACGTTCATGACGCGGCCTCCACCGGCACCCGCGTGCGACCGGTCAGGAGCTGCTGCATCATGCCGGTCTTGATGGCACGGGCCTTGGCGAGGCGGGCCTGCAGCGAGGCAAGCTCTTTGTCGGCGTCATCAAGGACCCGGGCGATCGCTTGGCGCTCACCAGAATCTGTTGGCCATTGGATTGCAAACGAGCGAACTTCGTTCGAGTTGACCGCCGTGAACGTGCTGCCTTGCTCGTAGAGCGCCCAAGCGGGCTCGGCATACACCAGCGCATGGAACATGAAACGGTTGTCATTGCCAGCGCTGATCGCGCAAACGCCACGCCCGAGGCAACTGCGCTTGGAGGCAATAGCGGTGTAACCGACCGGCGCGCGAACGGTTAAAAGGACGTCGCCCGGCTCACAGGTCTTAGTAGGAGCACTCGTCCAAATCCGATCGAAGGTGACTCGACCTCGGATGTCAGCATTGCCTTGGACAAGCGGCAACCCGCGAGCGTCGGAGTTATACGTGGACCCAGCGGGCGACTGTCCCATCGTGACAGACGATACTGATCCGAGTGTCGTCTCCTTCCACGCCGAGTAAAATCCCGGCAGACGGGTGCGGCCGGTCAGGAGTTGCTGCATCATGCCCTGCTTGATCGCCTGCCTTTTGGCAACCTGACGCTCCAGGCCCTCGATCCACTGATCGATGTCGGTGAGAGCAGCGGAAATCCGCTTCTGCTCGTCGCGCCTAGCTGGCATCGAGATGAGGAAGGAATGAGCATCATTCCTGTTCAACGTCGGAACTCCAGATCCGCCTGCGAATCGGCTCAGTCCCAGGTGCTGAAGGAAGTAGTAAACGAACTTCGGATCCGTGCGTTTGAAATCTGTCACCCATAACGCCGTGTTGTGGGGCCAATAGTCCACATCGACGTAGTGAACCTTCCCGATCGTTCCGGAGCGCCCAGTGACTACTCCCGGCCCCTTGGCCATTGCATGGCTGTGGTGCCGTCCGATGCCGTTTGAATAGACGACGGGGACCTTTCCGCGTTCGACCTTCGTCGTAGGGAGGTCGAAGCCACGCTGGAGCGGAATGAACCTCCCTAACGGCCCGGTGATCCAGTCGGACCCGTCTGACATCACCGGATCCCCATCGAAGAAAGGTGGGCGTTGACCTTTTCTTCGAGCGATTCCAGTTCGGCATCGAGGTCGCTCACCGTCTCGGCGTAACGTTCGCCGAGCTGCTGAATCCGTGCAACCAGGTCGAGCGTGAGCGCTTCGACTTCGCCGGCGACGCGGCGCACGACAGTCTCCTGCCATTTGTCGTCGAGCACGAGCGACTTCACGTCTTCCTCAGTCAGGGCGCCGTATTTCTTCAGCGTGGCGAGGTCGAGCTCGGCCTGGGCGTCCTTGACTGCCTTCTTGGCTGCGGCTTCGGCGTTGGACAACTTGCTGGCGTGCTGCAGCGCCTTGATTTCTTCAGGATCACCGCCGGTCCTTATCGCCTTCAATCGTGCGGCGATGAGCGCCTTGGAGATCTTGTCGTCGTCCATGGCGTCGGCGAGTAGTCCGTCTTCGACGGCATGCTCTTCGACGTACTCTTCGACGGCTCTGGTGGCTTCTTCGGCGGCTGCGGTGAGCTCGTCGATCTTGGCCTGCCCGTCAGCAAAGTAGCGGGCGACTATGAGCGCGGGTGGGATGAGGTCCATCTTGTAGTTGGTGGCGCTACGGCCGGAGCCGACCACCAGGTCGGGGGTTTCTGTGAGCTTGCGGTCTTTGTCCTCGATGGTCTTGCGTGGTTTGGCGGCGTCGAGCCAGCCATCGTTCATGATCAGGAAGACGTCGTCGTGCATGGTCTCGTGCCAGTAGGTCATCAGCTGCTCATAGACGTCGTAAGCGTCGAGCAGCGGTACGTTCTTGAAGCGGGCGAGTAGATCATCACCGAGCGTGGCGATGA